>Ga0247719_1000786_pt1 | contig 16236 bp, 12 predicted proteins | sample 41E_DmetaG_FD_189046 | JGI IMG/M metagenome (GOLD analysis project Ga0247719, IMG submission 189046) | Soil microbial communities from hillslope of Landscape Evolution Observatory, University of Arizona, Oracle, AZ, United States - 4-1-E_D | ecosystem: Engineered > Artificial ecosystem >...
ATGCGGCGCGGACGGGGGCGACATGCGGGGCGCGGCGCTTCCGACTTCGACGATCGCGCCGCATGCGGCGCAGAAGCGCGCGGTCGCGCCGAGGGGGGCGCCGCATCGCGTGCAATGGGTCATGGGCGGTGACCGGCGCTGCGCCGGAAAAGGGCTCCTGTCCTGATCGCGGTCGCAAGCCTTAGAACCCCGCGCCGCCTCGCGGATCGCGTGGCGCCGATCCATCGCCGGTGGGTGTTCGAGTGCGACGCCGCGCTCGACCACTTCGACCACCGCCTGCGGAACGCGCTCGAGAAGCGCGGCCTCGCCCTTGGCCGCGCGCGCGTCTTCGACGCGAGCGTCGTCGGCCCCGGCGCGCGCGCCTGGTACCGCCTCGAGCCTGACGCGAAGGGGGTCGCCCTCGTCGCGAAGGTGAAGGGCGGCGTCTTCGCGTCGGCGACGCCCGCGGCGAAGGCGCTTGCGGAATCGATCCTTGCGGCCGGGCGCGAAGCGCAGGCCGCCATCCTCCAGGGCGACGAGCGGGCATGAGCGCAAAAGGTATTTGGCGGGCATCCGCGTAGCCCGCGACGATGCTCGACTGCCCGCGCTGCGGCGGACGCGTTCCGGAGGTCCACGGCGCCGCGACGCAGGTGTGTCCCGCGTGCGGGCACGAGTCGTCGACGCCCGCCTCGCCCCCGGAGGCCGAGTTCCACGCCGAAAACGCGGTGGATCCCTGGACGGCGGTGAAGGCCGGTCTCGGGGCCGCCGCCCGGCACTATCCGAAGTATCTCCTCTTCTGGCTTCCGATGGCCCTCCTTGGAACCGTCGTCGTCCTCGCCTCCGCCACGGTTCCGGCGCCATCCCCGCCCGCCGAGGGCGAGGCGCCCGACACCGCGGCCCTCGTCCGCTATGCGGGGGTGCTCGTGCCGCTCGCGCTCGTCGAGGAGCTGATGTTCATCGCGTTCTTCGGCGCCTCCGCGGTCCTCACGGCCCGCGCGCTCGAGGACGGTCGCGAGGTCCGCACGAGCGAGGCGTTCGAGACGCTCGTCAAGCGGCTCCCGAGGCTCCTTCTCCTCGGTCTCCTCGTCGTCGCCTTCGTGATCGGGGCCGCGATCCCGTCGCTCCTCGTCGCCGCGCTCGTCGCGAACGCCCTCGGGGGAGGTCCCGAGATCGCGTTCCTCGTCGCGCTTCTCGTGCTCGGGCCCGTCTACCTGTGGCTCGCGAGCCGGCTCCTCTTCGCTCCGGCCGCCGCCGCGCTCTCGTCCCGATCCGCCGTCGCCTCCCTCCGGCACGGGCGCGACCTCGCCGTCGCCGCGCGCACGATCGGATTCGCGCTCCTCGTCGTCCTCGCCTGGGTCGCGCTTTTCTTCGCCGCGCGCGCGGTGTCGGGCTTCGCGCTCGAGACAATGCGGTTCGCGACGGGCTTCGCGCCCACGCCCGAGGCCGTCGACGTCGCGGCCCTTCCGTTCCAATGGCTCGCCGCGCCCTTCGTTCCCGCGATGGTCACGGCGTATTACGTCCTTCTCGTCCGTCCCCCGCCCGCGCCCGCGGGAGCGGCGAGCCCCGTTCCGCGCGCGGCGCGGTTCCGCATGACGCGTTGCCCCGCCTGCGCCACCGTCATCCCCTACGAGACGACGGAAAGCGATACGAGGGTCGTGTGTCCCTCGTGCGGCAAGGCCGGCGTCGTGCGCGGCGGCTGAGCCGCGGCGAGGATCGCCGCGAGATCGACGCTCGCGTCGATGGGGGGGCTTTTCGAGGGAGCCCCCCGCGCCTCGACCCCGAGCATCTCGAAATGGAGGCGCCCCACGCCGAGGCCGAGGACCTCGAGCTTCCAGAGCCCGGGCGCGACGTCGACGGCGCGCGACTCGTACGCGACGCCGTACACGTGCACCTGCGCGGCCTGCTGGACGCGGTCGAAGGGGTCGAGAAGGCGCGCGCGGAACTCGCCCGCGCTCCCCTCGATGAGCATGAGCGCGGTAAGACGCTCGTAGCGCGGATCGACCTTCCACGAAGCTCCCGTCGTGGTGTCCGGGAAGCGGGCGTCGATCGTTCGCACCGGGACGGTCACGTAGTAACCCGCGGAATAGGCGTCCCCGTGGTCGAGGAGCGTCGCTTCAACGACCTTCGCGCCGCCCTCGCCGGGGTCGAAGATGGCGAGCCGGGAGAAGAAGCCGGCGTCCGGGTCGTAGGTGTAGGTCATGATGCGCTGGCCGAACGAGGTCGCTTCGAGATCGAAGATCCCACCGTGCACGCCGACGACGCGAGCCACGAGCTCATGGCCGAAGAGCGCATAGGTCCACGTCTTGCCGACCTCGAGGGGGAAGTCGAAAAGCCGCCAGGGCTCGCCGCCGAGCATCGGCTCGAGGTTCGGCCGCTTCACGGTCCCATTGAACGGCAGGCCGAAGAACCCGTTCGTCACGTTCGATCCGAGGATGTGGTGCGTGGGATGCGTCTCGGCGACGACGAGCGTCACGTCGAACGACTTCGCCTCGTCGTAGAGGACGCGGAACGACCACCACGACCCGGGGGACCAGGCCTCGACGGGCGCGTGGGCGACGTCGTCCTCCCCGCCCCCGCTTCCGGAGGTCCGCGCGGGGCCGCCGAGGCAACCGGCGGCCATGAGCGAAACGGCGAGCAGGCTGAGGCTCAAGGTGCTGCGGCTCACGAATCCCCCATGCCCCGGCCGCGCCGCGAGGGCGCGAAGGGGCTTGTGGTACGACCGTCCAACCGTGGGGTCTTCAGCTTTGCGACGAAGTGCCCGAATCGTACCCTTCGGCCCTCGGGATATCGGCCTGCGCCGTCTCCGTCGGGGCTTCGCCCTCGAAGGCGGCGAGCTTCTTGTTGCCGCGGCCGTCGTCGTCCGGCAGCTTGATGCCCATGCGATCGGCGAGGAAGCGCTTGATGCCCTCGCGGTCCGTCGACGGGATGCCGAAGTACTCGGGGAAGCGCGGCGTCGTGACGAGCAGGAAGCTGCGGTCGTGCACGCGCTTCGTCACGAGGCCGGCCTCCTTCAGGTCGTGGACGTGGTCGTAGGCCTTCGCGCCCACCATCTCCACGAGATCGCTCTGGAGGAGCGGCTGGTGGTACGCGATGAGCGCGAGCGTCTTCAGGACGCGGACGGGGATCTCCATCGGCGCGAGGCGCTCCGCCGTGGGCGCGTAGGTCGCCTTGAGCTGCATGGCCCACTTGTCGCCCGCGCGCGCGATCTCGAGGGCGGTCTCGCGCGCGTCGTATTCCTTCGCGAGCGCCTTGAGCGCGTCGCGCGCGACGCCCGAGGTGAGCCCCGTGTTCTGGGCGATCTCGTCGAGCCCGAGAGGCTTCCCCGCGGAGAAGAGCGCCGCTTCGACCACGCGCACGGGATCGAGGCCCTCGGCGATCTTGCGGTGGCCACCGCGCGGCGCGGTCTCGGGGGCGGAACCTTCCTCGGTCGCGGGGGAGAGCATCGGATCACCTAGTTCTGGACGGGGCCCTGGTTCTCGGTCTTCGCGAGCTCGGCGTTCTGCACGTAGATGGGGCCGTACGGGAAGTCGTCCTGCCAGAGCTTCACGCGGTTCTGCCGCGCGAGGAACAGGACGGAGACGAAGGTCTTCACGAGCTCGTCGCGCGTGCGGCCCTGCAGGTCGGTGATCGGGATCGGGTGGCCGTTGCGCCCGAGGATGCGTTCCCACACCTCGGCGACGTCGCGCTCCTGGTCTTCCTTGTGTACGCGGCCCTGGACCGATCCGCCCGCCTTCTCCTTGCGCAGGGCGCGCGCGGCCTCGCGCTCGACCGCGAGCGTCGCGCGGAGCTCGGCCTCGCGGCGCGCGTCCTCGAGCGCCTCGACCAGCTCGAAGAGCGTCACCTTGCGGTCGCCGTGGTGGCGGATCTTCTCGTCGAGCGGCGCCTCGCCCTCGATGACGCCGTGCGTGAACATGTAATCGGCCTCCTCGCCGGTGGCCGCCTCGACGCCGAACCATTCGTCCACGGGCTCGGGTTCCGGAGGCGGCGGCGGGGGCTCGGCGCGGGCCTTGGCCTCCTCGCTCTGGAGCTTGAGGATCGTCCAGGCCATCACGAGGAGCCGGCCCGCGGTGATGAGGTCGATCTCGGGACGCTGGCGGACCTGCTCGAGGTAGAGCGCCGCGAAGCGCGCAAGGTCGATGTCCCAGGGGTCCAAGTGCTCGGCGAGGACCAGCTCGAAGGCGAGCGCGAGGCTGCGATCGAAGGGATCCTTGATCGTGATGTGCTCGCCTTCCTTCGATTCCTTGAGGAGCGCGAGATACTGGTTGATGCGCTCGCCGGCGTCGCTTTCGCTGAGGAGGCTCTTGTGGAAGAGGAGGTGGCGGACGACCTCGCTGTCGTCGAGGGTCGTCGCGACGACCGTCATTCCGCGCCTCCGCCCACGGTCGCCTGCGGCGCGGGCTCCTCGACGATCTCGCTGATGCGGACCTCGCCGACGATCTCGGAGAGGCCGCTTTCGACCATCGTGACGCCGTACACGTGCTCGGCCTCCTTGAGGGTGACCTTGCGGAGCGAGACCACGATGTGCTGGGCGTGGTGCGAGTTCGCCTTCACCATGCGCGCGAGCAGCTCGGAGTTGATGCCGTCGAGGTTCTGGTCGACCTCGTCGAGATAGTAGAACGGCGACGGGCTGTACTCCTGGATCGCGAAGATGAACGCCATCGAGGTGAGCGACTTCTCGCCGCCCGAGAGCGCTTCGAGGCGCGTGACCTTCTTGCCCTTCGGCTGGGCGCGCATCGTGAGGCCGCCCTGGAAGGGGTCCTCGGGGAACTCGAGGACGAGCTCCGCCTTGCCGCCGTCCGAGAGGCGCGCGTACACGTCTCCGAAGTTCTTGTTGATCTCGTCGAACACCCGGAAGAAGCCCTCTTTCTTGCGGGCCACGATCTCCTCGACGAGCCTCGAGAGCTTCTCGCGCTCGACGTTCAGGTGCTCCGTCTCGGAGACGAGTTCCGTCTTGCGCGCGGCCTGGCGGTCGTACTCCTCGAGCGCGAGCATGTTCACGTTGCCGAGACGCTCGAGCTCGTTCTCGCCGCGGCGGACCGCGGCCTTGAGCTCGTCGGCGGACTCGGGGAATTCGACGGGCGGCTGGACGGCCATCAGGGCGAGCTCCGCGCGCGCCTCGGCGAGGGCCTCCTCGACCGCGGGGATGCGGGTCTTCAGTTGGAGGACGAGGTCGAAGCGGGCCTGCGCCTTCTCGCGGAGCTTCTCCGCGCGCTGGGCAAGATCGGTCTTGCGCTGGTAGGCGCGATCGCGCTCCGCGTGGAGGCCGCGCATCTCCTCGTTCTGCTGGGCTTCCATCGAGAGGAGGACCGCGAGCTCCTCCTCGCCGGCCTTGATGGCCTCCTCGGCCTCGGCGAGCGCCTTCTCGTGCGTCTCGCGCGCGGCCGTCATGGACTCGAGGCGCGCGGCGATCTCGGCTTTGCGCTCCTCGACGAGCACGCTCTCGCGCGCCTTCGTCTCGGCGGAGGAGCGCGCGCCGCGCGCTTCGTCCTTGAGCGTCTCGACCTCGGTCTGGAGGCGCGTGAGCTCCGCGGCGAGGTCCTTGTCCGTCGCCTGGAGCAGGAGCTTGCCCTTCGCGCCGCGCTCGGCCTCGATCTCGCCGAGGCGCGCGGTGAGCGTCGCAACGGAGTCCGCGAGCGCGGCGACCTCGGCCTCCGCGGCCGCAAGCTCGACGCGCTTCGCGTCCGCGTCGGCGACGAGGCCCGCGAGCTTCTCCTCGAAGGTCTTCCGCTTCTTCTCGAGCTCCGCGAGACGCGCGGTCTTCTCGGCCGTCGCGTGGCCCGCGTCGCGCAGCGTCTTCTCGAGCGACTCGATCTCGACGCGCAGGTCGGCGAGCTCCTGCGAGAGCGTCTCCTGGTGGGAGAGGGCGGCGCGGAGCTTCGAGGCGATCTTCTCGACGTCCTCGCGCGCGACGGCGCCGAACTTGAGCTTCGCGTCGCGGTCGCCGTCGTGGCCGCCCGTCATCGCGCCCGCGGCGTCGATGACCTCGCCCTCGAGCGTGACGAGGCGTACGCCGCCCATGAGGCGCCGAGCGGCGTCCATCCCGTTCACGATGACCGTGTCGCGGAAGACGTACCAGAACGCGGGGCGGTACTTGTCGTCGAACGAGATGAGGTCGATCGCGAAGCCCTCGGCCGAGGGGTCGCGGACCGCCATGAGCGGCTTGCCGGCCGGGCGGCCGGGCACCATCTTGCTCAGGGGGAGGAACGTGGCGCGGCCGAGGCGGTTGCGCTTCAGGAACTCGATCGCCTCCGCGGCGTCCGCGTCCGTCTCGGTCACGATGGCCTGCATGCGCCCGCCCGCCGCGACCTCCATGGCGCGGGCGTGCTTCTTCTGCACGTCGGCGAGCTCCGCGACCGTGCCGCAGATGCCCTTGAGCTTGCCCTGGTCGCGCGCGGTCATGACCGCGTCGACGGCGCGCGTGTAGCCGCGCGAGACGGCCTCGGAGGCGTCCGCTTCGGCCTTGAGGCGCGAGTAGTCGTTCTGGAGCGACCGGATCGCGGGCTCGAGCTCGCGAAGCTCCTTGGAGACGTCGCTTTCGCGGCGCTTCTTCTCGAAGAGCGCCTTGCGGCGACCCTCGACGTCGCCCGTGGAGCCGTCCGTCTCCTTGCGGATCTCCTTCGCTTCCCACTCGATGTCGCGGATCTCGAACTCCGCGGTGCCCTTCGCCTCCTCGGCCTCGGCGAGGGCGGACTTGAGCCGGTCAACGCGGTCGACGGCGCGCTCGCGCGCGAGCGTCGCCTCGTGCAGCTCGGTGGACTTGGATTCGTGCTCGGCCCGCATCTTCGCGAGCTCGCGCTCGAGCTCCGCGGCGCGGCCCTGGCCCGAGGAGAGCGTCTCGCGGAGGGCCTTGAGGCCCGCATCCGCCGTCGCGAGCTTCGACTCCGCCTCGGAGGCCTTGGCCTCGAGCGCGGACTTCTCCTTGAGGAGCTTCGCGAGCTCCTTCTCGACGCGCTTGAAGTCGCCCTCGACGCCCGCGCGGTCCTTCTTGAGGTCGTCCATCTCCTGGCGCGCGTAGTTCGCGCGCTCCGTCGCGCGGACCGTGCGGGCGCGCAGATCCTCGATCTTCGCGCGGAGCGCCTGCGCCTCGGGGCCGCCGCGGTCGGCGATGCGGCGCTCGATCGCCGCGAGCGCCTCCTCGGCCTCGCGGATCTCGTCCTTCACGCCTTCGAGCGTCGTCTCGAGCTCCACGCGCTCGCGCTCGTGGCTCGCGAGGTCGCTCCCGAGCCGCGCGAGGTCCGCGACGAGCGCCTCCTCGCGGCGCTTGCCGAGCTTCGCCTTCGCGAGGTCGAGCGCCTCCTTCACGGTCTTGTACTTGAGCGCGGCGTCGCGCTCGCGCTCGAGCGTCGCGAGCTGGCGCTCGATCTCGTCGAGGATGATGCGGATGCGGTCGAGGTTCTGCTCGACCTCGCCCTTCTGCGCGTTCGCCTTCGCGATGTCCTCGTCGAACGCGGTGATGCCCGCGATGTCGTCGAGGATGCGGCGGCGGTCGAGCGGGGTCATCTCGACGATGCGCAGCACGTCGCCCTGGCGCACGATGTTGTAGCCGTCCGCGCTGATGCGCGAATGGGCGAGCAGCGTGTCGAACTCCGTGAGCGACGAGGGCTTGCCGTTCACGTAGAAGTAGGAGTAGTAGTTCTCGGGGTTGTTCTTCGAGAGCCGGATGAGGCGCGTGAGCGTCACCTCGTCCTCTTCGACGGGGATCACGCGGTCCGCGTTGTCGAAGACGAGCGACACGCGGCACATGTCGGCGGGCTTGCGCTCCTTGCCGCCGTTGAAGATGAGGTCCGTGAGCTTGCCCGCGCGGATCGCCTTGTTCGACTTCGGGCCGAGGACGAAGAGGATCGCGTCGCCGATGTTGCTTTTGCCCGAGCCGTTCGGCCCCGTGATGGCGGTGAACCCGTCGAGGAACGGGATCGTGAGCCGCCGACCGAAGCTCTTGAAGTTCTCGAGCTCGACGCGCTTCAGGTGCAAGGCTTCACCTCAACGGGCGCGGCTCGCGGAGTGGCTTCTCCGACCACCCCAGGTGCAGCGTCCCATCCCGGGATGCGAAACGTTCCCTCGCTTTATGTACGTTTCCCAGGAAATTTCGAGGCCGTTTCCGGTGGAACCTCGCAAAATGCTGGAAACCAGCCCTGCGCGTGCGGCTTCGCGTGGAGCAGGCGTTTCGGGTGGAACCTGCTGCGGGACCTCGCCCGGCCCTCCCGGTTCCCGAGGCCGGACGGGTCCAAGCTTCATGTCCGGGGCCCGACCATCCGATCCGTCCATGGCCGCTCGCGACGCTCCTCCTTCCGGCCTCCGGGTCGCGGCGGCCGACCTCCTGGTGCGCGACCTCGACCGCGTCGCGGCGTTCTACCGCGACGTCCTCGGGTTCCGCCTGCACCGCCGCGCGGGCGACGTCGTCGAGCTCGGCGCGCGCGAGGTCCTCCTGCGCCTGCGGTCGGCGCCCGATGCCCGCCCGCGGGCGCGCGGCCAGGCGGGCCTCTTCCACGTCGCCTACCTCCTCCCCGGGCGGGCGGATCTCGGACGCGTCCTGGCCGCCCTCCTCCCCCGGGGCCTTCTGCACGGCGCGAGCGACCACCGCGTGAGCGAGGCCCTCTACCTCGCCGACCCGGAGGGCAACGGGATCGAACTCTACCGCGACCGCCCCCGGGAGGCGTGGCCGCGCGGCGCGGAGGGCGCGATCGCGATGGCGACGGACCCGCTGGACGTCGACGCGGTCCTCGCGGCCGGCGACGGGGCGTGGACGGGCCTCCCGGACGCGGCGACGATCGGCCACATCCACCTGAACGTGAACGACGTGCCCGCGGCGGAGCGGTTCTGGCGCGAGGCCGTCGGGCTCGACCTCATGGCGCGCTACGGCGCCGACGCGAGCTTCCTCGCCGCCGACGGCTACCATCACCATCTCGGCCTCAACGCCTGGGGCACGCGCGGCGGGCCGCCCGCGAATCCCGGCACGCTCGGCCTCGCGCGCTTCGACCTTGCGCTCCCGGGGGCGGCGCGCGACGCGCTTGTCGTGCGGCTCGGCGGCGACGCGGCGGAGGACCCGTCCGGGAACCGGTTCCGGGTCGTGCCAGGATGATTCCGTCGCGGGTCTACGAGAGCGGCTCGCGCTCGCCAGGAAGCGCGCGCCCCGCAAGGGCCTCCTCCGCCACCCGCGGGAACCCGCGCTCGCGGGCCTTCGCGCGCACGTAGTCGAGGTCGATCTCCTCCTTCATCGCGGCCGCGACCGCGAGCGCGCGCTCCCAGTCGCGCGCGTCGCGCAGATCCCACCCGCTTTCCGCGTACGCGAGGAGCGTGTCCTCGGGCCCGCGCAGGATCACGGTCTGCGTCGCCGCGAGGGGCGCCCGCATGGCGACGTCGACGCGGAACACGCGCTCCGCGCGCGGGTCGAGGCTCAGCGCCTCGCCCACGATCTCAGCCGCGTACCCGAGGCCGGGAAACGTGAGGCCGCGGCTGAGCATCGTGCGCCCGTCCGCGTCCTCGCCGAGGCGTTCGATGCCCGCGTCGAGTTCGCGCGCAAGGCGTTCCTGGAGCGCGCGCACCGTGCCCGACGACGCGCTCACCGCGAACGCGACGACGTCCACGTCGGCGCTCGCGCGCCACCGCGCGGGATACGCGGCGCTCGTGCCGGCGGCGCCCGCGGCGTAGAAGTCGACCGCCGTTCCGCCCGTCACGATCGCGAGGAGTCCGAGGCGGTCCGCGACGCGCTGGATCGCGGCGGCGAGGAGGAGCCGCGCTTCGAGGTCGTCGCGGCTCGCTTTCGCGCGCTCAAGGAACGCGCGGGCCACGTCGTCGGGCGGCAATCGTCACACCTCCCGGCGCGGCGTCGTCGAGGTCGACGTTCCACGTGACCCGCCGCGGCCCGTCCTGCGTCACTTTGCCGCGCGCTGTCCACGCGGCCCACCGCTCGCGCGCGGCGGCCGCGACGAGCCGCTGCTTCGACGCGGTGCGTCGAAGGGGGGCCCCGGTCCTCTCGAGACGCGTCCGGGCCGCCTCGCGGCGCGCTTCGAACCGCGCACGCAGCGCTTCGGGCGGCACCGCCTCGAGGAGCGCGCGCAGGAGGTCGTCGTAGGCGACGCCGCGGAGCTTGGCTTCGTCCAACCGCGCTTTCGTCGAGCGGGCGAGCGAGACTGCAGTGTTGGCCGGCGACGAGGGCATGGCTCTATTTGATACTTAAGTTATATAAATAGTGTTCGCTGCATCGATTCGTTCGGGTTTCGATCTTCAGTCATGCCTGGTAGCATGCGTTGGCGTGGGGCGAGCCGGGCTCGAACCGGCGAGACAGCGAGCGTGAGCGAGCGGCGAGGACGAATCCGCTGATTCGTCCGAGTCATGATCTTCAGTCATGCCTGGCGGCATGCGTTGGAGTGGGGCGAGCCGGGCTCGAACCGGCGACCTCATGATCTTCAGTCATGCGATCTCCCAAACTGATCTACCGCCCCAGTTGGGTGTGTTGGCGTATGCTTTGGGAAGGCGTGAACCTTCCCGATTCGCGCGTGCCGGGCTCGAACCGGCGACCCCGCGAGCCGCAGCGAGCGGCGAGCACGAATCCCTCAGGATTCGTGGGAGTCATGATCTTCAGTCATGCGATCTCCCAAACTGATCTACCGCCCCAGTTGGGTGTCCGCTTGCGGATGCCCGCGCCCGTCAAAAAGCGAGCACGTTCGCCTCCGGAAAACCCGGCGGCGTACCCCCTCAAGCTGCCGCCGGTTCATAAGCGTTTCCCGCCGCCCGCGCGGTCCCCCAGGCGCTCGGCCAACGCTTCGAGCGCGGCCCGGTTCGCGGGGAAGTGCAGGCGCGCGAGGGCCTCGTCGAGGTCCATCCACCGGAGCGTGTCGTGCTCGGGGCTCGCCCGCGCTTCGGCGTCGTCCGGAACCTCGACCGCGAAGGAGCGTTCCGTGTAGCGCCGTCCGTCGAGGCCCGTGAAGCTCTGGTCGAAACCCAGCTCGAGGACGCTCAGCGCGTCCTCGATGCCCGTCTCTTCGCGGACCTCGCGCAGCGCCGCGGCGACGGCGTCCGCGTCCGTCGCCTCCACTCGACCGGTGACCGGCTGCCACCACCCGCCGCGCGCGGCGATGCGCCTGAGGAGGAGGTAGCGCGGCGCCTTGGTGCGGTGCACGAAGGCGGCGACGGTGGGGGCGGGACTGGCGGCATGCACGGGGCGCCGAACGGACGCGCGCGCTCATGAAGTCGACGAATTCGCGGGGAAACGTTCAAGGCGGGCGGGGCGAGCTTCATGGCGAGGCATCCCCGTGCGCGTGACCCTGCCCCATCGGCTTCCACTCGTCGCCGCGCTCGTTCTTGCGGCGATGATCGCAGGCTGCGTCACGGGCGCACTCGACTACAAGTTCGACACGACGTTCGAGGCGGGGGAATCCCACTTCGAGGGCCGTGAACACCAGCGCAACTGCATCCTCGAGGCTGCGGGCGGGTCCAGCAAGCCACCGTGCGCGCCCGAGCCGACTGGGAAAGCCTATCCGGCTCAAGGTGTCCGCGTCCTTGAGAGCTTCTACGTCTCCTACGGCGCGCCGGGATCCCTCGACAACCTCGACAGCCTGAACTACGGCACGATCCTCGCGCTCGTTTCGGCCGGCAACTGGCACCGCGCGAGCAACGGAATCCTCCCCGACGTCATTTTCCCCGGGGCCGGCCATTACTACGCGGCCCTCGGATACTGGCGCGACGTGCAGGCGGACGGCATCATCCACTTCAGCGTCGACGAGCGCGACATCCCGCGGATCGACAACGAGTGGGTCCCCATCGGACCCCGCCCGCTCCACGGCTACGTCGAGCCCGGAAGCCGCCCGGCCGCAACCTCGGCCATCGCCCCCGACGAACGGACGCCGGACTTCACGTACTCGTTCGCCCGCTATTATTACGTCGCGGGCACCTCCTCGGGTTCCGAGATCGAAGGTCGACCGTTCATCACGGGCGCAAACAACGTGTTCCTCTTCCTCGACGGCTCGGTTCTTCAGGCCCTCAGGGTCACCACGGTGAGCGACGCCGTGCTTGCGCCCACGCCGGACGGTTCGCGGCCGTACACACCGCAAGCGCATTCGCTCATCGACGTGGACCGCTACGTGGCCATGGCGCCGGGCCCCGTCGAGGCGCTTTACGGGGGCATTCTCTGGCCTTTCGTCGCGCCGTTGGCGAGCCCGAGCTACGGCTCGTGCCCCAACGGCTGCGAGCTCGCGCCTTGGTTCCTGGAGAACGCCCCCGTGGACGTCGGTGACCTCGGGATCTATGGTCGCTACCCGTCCGAACTCGAGGAGGGGAGCGGTTCGACGCGCGTGGGGCTTCACGCGGTGCATCTCGAAGACTACGCGCCTTGGATCGATCTCGTGCCGCGGCAGAACCCCAAGGGGATCGAATTCGGCGGTTTCCTCGGGGCGCCGTACCTCCTCGACGCGCCCCTCCACGCGTCGTCGCGCGGCGGACTCACGATGCCGCCCGGCCACCTTGTCGCGGAGGTCTGGACCGGCGTCTGGATGGACCTCGACGGGGACGGATGGATCGGGGACGCGGACGACGCCGATCCTTATCAGGGCGGGACGCGGCCCCTCCCGCACGACTATCGCCGGCCGTACGGCGAATTCCTCGGCGCCTTCGCCTCCGGTCCCAAGCCCGCCTCCGCGCTGTACAAGGCCAGCATCACGGTCACGGCGACGCCGCTCGACCCCGTGACCGGATGGGGTCCCGCCGGGGTCTGGACGTCCTTCTTCGGCGCGCCCTATCCGATCTCGTCGGGCGGGAACCACTGCATCGAAAGCACGGAAGTCGTCGTGACGAAGCTGTGCACCTATCAAACGCACGGTCCAGTCACGTTGACGGCGTCCGCCGTGGGATCCACGGCGGGTCGCTATTACAGTCTCGGCCTGTTCCTCCCGCTCGGGTCCCCCGGGTTCTCCGTGTGCACGGAGTCGGTGCAGGTGACGTACCACCGCGACGGATCCCCGGTCACGGAAACGCTCTCGGATTGCGACGTCATCGATCCGTGGCCCTGACCGCGAGCAAGCCGCCGCAGCCTTGATCCCCCGTCCGCGCGCGAGCGGCGCGCATGCCGCCCGCGTGGGAAACGCTCGACGCGGACGCGACGCTCGCCCGGCTGGACGCCGTGGCCGGCGGCCTCAGCGCCGAGGCGGCGGCGGCGCGCCTCGCGCGGCACGGGCCGAACGCGCTTCCGCGCGCCCGCCGCGCGGGCCCCTTCTCGATCTTCGCGCGGCAGCTCGCGGGCCCGCTCGCGCTCCTCCTCGCCGCCGCCGCGGCCCTCTCGGTGTACGTCGGCGAGACGACGGACGCCTCGTTCATCGCGATCGTTCTCGCGCTGAACGCGCTCGTGGGCGGCGTGCAGGAATGGAAGGCGGAGCGCGGCGTCGAAGCGCTGCAGAAGCTCCTCCGACTCTCGGCCATCGCCGTCCGCGATCGTTCCGCCGCCGTCGTCGACGCGGAGGCGCTCGTGCCCGGCGACGTGGTCCGCATCGAGGCCGGCCAGCGCGTGCCCGCGGACCTGCGCCTGCTCGAGGCGCGCGGCCTCGAGATCGATGAATCCCTCCTCACGGGCGAATCGGCGCCCGTCGCGAAGGACGCCCGCTGGCGCGCGGCGGCTTCCACGCCGGTCTCGGATCGCCGCAACCTGGCGTTTGCGGGGACCGGCGTCGCGCGCGGGCGCGCGACCGGCGTGGTCGTCGCGACGGGCGGCGCGACCGAGGTCGGCCGCATCGCGCGCGAGGTCGGGGCCGCGTCCTCGCCGCCGCCCCCGCTCGTGCGACGCCTTGCGCGCTTCTCGGCGGCCCTCGCGTGGGCGACCGTCGTCGCGGCGGGCCTCCTCGGCCTCGTCGGCGTCGCCCAGGGGACCTCGCCCCGCGAGATGTTCCTCTTCGCGGTCGCGCTCGCGGTCGCGGTCGTGCCCGAGGGCCTTCCGGTCGCCGTCACGGTCGCCCTCGCGGTGGGGACGGCGCGCATGGCGCGGCGACGCGTCATCGTGCGCCGCCTCGCGGCCGTCGAGGGGCTGGGGTCGTGCACGCTCATCGCGACGGACAAGACGGGCACGCTCACCGAGAACGCGCTCGTCGTCCGCGAGGTCCGGCTCGCGGACGGGGCCGTCCTCGGCGTGACGGGCGAGGGATACGTCCCCGACGGGGCGATCCAGGCGCCGCCTTCGGCCGCCTCCGCCCGGACCCTCGCGCGCCTCCTGCACGCCGTGGCGCTCGCAAACGAGGCCTCGCTCGCGCCCGCCGACGGGGGTTGGCGCTCGCGCGGCGACCCCACGGACGTGGCGCTCCTTGCGCTCGCGCGGAAGGGAGGCGTGGACACGGAGGCGACGTCGGCGGGGGCGGCCTCGGCGGGCGAGATCGCGTTCGAGCCCGAACGCCGCTACGCCGCTTCGTTCCGCCGCGAAGGGGGCGGGGTCCGGGTCTACGCCAAGGGCGCGCCGGAACGGATCGTCGCGATGTGCGCGGGCGCCGAGGGCGTCGGCCGTCCCGTCGCCGCATTCCTTGCGGAAGCGGAGGCGATGGCACGGAGCGGCTATCGCGTCCTCGCGGTCGCGGACGGCGTTGCAAGCGCCGAGGCCGCGCGGGACGGCGTCGAGCCCTCGGGGCTGACTTTCCTGGGCCTCGTCGGGATGATCGACCCGCCCCGGCGAGGCACGCGCGAGGCCGTGTCCACCGCGCGCGGCGCGGGGTTGCGCGTCGTGATGATCACGGGCGACCATCCCGTGACGGCGCTCGCGATCGCGCGCGACCTCGGGCTCGCGCGCGACGAGGCCGACGTCGCAACCGGCGTCGAATGCGACGCCGTGGGCGAGGCGGGTCTCGCGGGTCTCGTCGCGACGCGCTGCGTCTTCGCGCGGGTCGCGCCGCACCACAAGCTCGCCCTCGTGGAGGCCGCCCAGCGCGCGGGTCACGCGGTCGCTGTCACCGGAGACGGCGTGAACGACGCGCCCGCCCTCCGCGCGGCCGACCTCGGCGTCGCGATGGGGAAGGGCGGGACCGACGTCGCCCGCGAGTCGGCGGACCTCGTCATCGCGGACGACGATTTCGCGAGCATCGTCGCCGGCATCGAGGAGGGCCGCATCGCGAACGACAACATCCGGAAGGTCGTGTTCCTCCTCGTCTCGACCGGCGCGGCCGAGGTCGCGCTCGTGGCCCTCGCGCTCCTTGCGGGACTCCCGCTCGCGCTCCTTCCCGCCCAGCTCCTCTGGCTCAATCTCGTGACGAACGGCCTCCAGGACAAGGCGCTTGCGGCCGAGCCCGGCGAAGGCGACGTCCTCGCGCGCCAGGCGAAGAAACCGCCGAATCCCATCTTCGACCGCGTGATGATCGAGCGCGTGCTCGCGACCGGCCTCGCGATGGGGGTCGTGGCCTTTGCGGTTTTCGCGGCCGCCCTCTCGAGGGGGTTCGACGAGGCGGGCGCCCGCAACCTGACGCTCCTCCTCATGGTGATCTTCGAGAACCTCCAGATCGGCAACGCGCGTTCCGAAACGAAGAGCGCGTTCGCCCTCTCGCCGTTCCGCAATCCGTTCCTGCTCGCGACGGCCATCGGCGCCCAGCTCCTCCACCTCGCCGCGATGCAGATCCCGATCACGCAGGACGTACTCGAGGTCGCGCCCGTCGATGCCGCCACGTGGCTCGCGCTCTTTGTTGCCGGACAATCGGTCGTGGTGGTCTCCGAGGTCCAGAAGGTCTTCCTCCGCCGCCGCGTCGCGCGCGCCAAACAACAAGGGTTTTCCCCCGAAGCGCCCGTGGCGCCGCCATGAGCCTCTACCAGTGGGTGCCCCGCTCCGGCAAGGTGAGCGCCCACGAGACGGCCCGCGCCGCCCGGCGGCACGTCGTCTTCTGGGGCGGCGCGGCCTTCGCGCTCCTTGCGTGGGCCGCAAGCCCCTTCGCCCCCCTCGGGGCCTCGCTCGGGCTCCTCGGCCTGGGGGCCTTCCTCGCGCTCCTCGCCGTCGCCCCCCGGGCGCGACGCGAGCCCGGCGCGCCCCGCTTCCTCCTCGACGCGGGTCTTGCCGTCGTCGCGGTCGGCCTCGCGCTCCTCGCTGGGGCCATGCTCGCCGCGGCTGCGCCAGGCTTCGTTCCGCGGGGCGCGCCCGCGGTCGCTGCGGCGGCCCTCGCGGCCCTCGCGCTCCTCGTCGTCGCGGGCGTCGCCTCGCGCGCGCTCGCGCTCGGCCTCGACGTGGGCGGCGCTTCCCCTCGGGCCGTGCCTTTCCTCGCCGCCCTCGTCGCCCGCGACCCGCGCGACCTCCTCGCGCCGCCGCGC
>Ga0247719_1000788_pt1 | contig 16202 bp, 18 predicted proteins | sample 41E_DmetaG_FD_189046 | JGI IMG/M metagenome (GOLD analysis project Ga0247719, IMG submission 189046) | Soil microbial communities from hillslope of Landscape Evolution Observatory, University of Arizona, Oracle, AZ, United States - 4-1-E_D | ecosystem: Engineered > Artificial ecosystem >...
CCCCACCCCAAATGGGACGAGCGGCCGCTTTTGCTGATCGTGCGGGGAGAGGGCAGCAACGTCACCGAGGAGGAAATACGCGAACATTTGCGCTCCTCGGTGGCAAGCTGGTGGCTGCCGGATGCCATCGAGTTCGTGGCCGAGCTGCCCCACACGGCCACCGGCAAGATCAGCAAGAAGACCCTGCGCGAGCAATATCGCGACTATCGCTTTGCCGACGCCGCGGAGATGGTCGGCCGCGACTAGAAATCCGACACGCCATCGCCTAACTGCCCGGCAACTCCCCGCCTTCTGAAGGACTTCGCGACCCGATGGCCGCTCAATATGCTTTTGTGATGAAGGACATGACCAAGTCCTTCCCCGGCGCGCAGAAGCCGGTACTCAGCAACATCAACCTGCAATTCTACCACGGCGCCAAGATCGGCATCGTCGGGCCGAACGGCGCGGGCAAGTCGACCTTGATGAAGATCATGGCCGGCATCGACAAGGAGTTCTCGGGCGAGGCCTGGCCGGGCGAGAACGTCACCGTGGGCTATCTGGCGCAGGAGCCGCAGCTCGATCCCACCAAGACGGTGCTCGAGAACGTCAAGGACGGCGCGCGCGAAACGGCCGACATGGTCGACCGCTTCAATGCCATCTCGGCCGAAATGGGCGACCCCAAAGACGACACCGACTTCGACGCCTTGATGGAGGAGATGGGCGAGCTCCAGGGCAAGATCGACGCGGTCGACGGCTGGACTCTCGACAACCAGCTCGAGGTGGCGATGGAGGCGCTGCGCTGCCCGCCCTCCGACTGGTCGGTCGAAAGCCTGTCGGGCGGCGAGAAGCGCCGCATCGCGCTGACCCGGCTGCTGATCCAGAAACCCTCGATCCTGCTGCTCGACGAGCCGACCAACCACCTCGACGCGGAGAGCGTCCAGTGGCTCGAGCAGCATCTCAAGGAATATGCGGGTGCGGTGCTGATGATCACCCACGACCGCTACTTCCTCGACAATGTGGTGAGCTGGATCCTCGAGATCGATCGCGGCAAATATTTTCCGTACGAAGGCAATTACTCGACCTATCTCGAGAAGAAGGCCAAGCGCCTGGCGCAGGAGGAGCGCGAGGAATCCGGTCGCCAGAAGGCGATCCGCGACGAGCTGGAGTGGATCCGGCAGGGCGCCAAGGCGCGCCAGACCAAGTCCAAGGCGCGCATCGCCAAGTTCGACCAGCTCGTCGCCAGCCAGGAAAAGCGGGTTCCAGGCAAGGCCGAGATCCTCATCCAGGTCCCCGAGCGCCTCGGCGGCAAGGTCATCGAGGTCAACAATCTGACCAAGGCCTATGGCGACAAGCTTCTGTTCGAGAATCTGTCCTTCACGCTTCCGCCCGGCGGCATCGTCGGCGTGATCGGCCCCAACGGCGCTGGCAAGTCGACCTTGTTCAAGCTCATCACCGGCCAGGAAAAGCCGGACGCCGGCGAGATCGACATCGGGCCGACCGTCCACCTCGGCTATGTCGACCAGAGCCGCGACCACCTCGACAGCAGGAAGAACGTCTGGGAGGAGATTTCGGACGGGCTCGATTACATGAAGGTCAACGGCCACGACCAGTCGACCCGCGCCTATGTCGGCGCCTTCAACTTCAAGGGCCAGGATCAGCAGAAGAACGTCGGCAAGCTGTCCGGCGGCGAGCGCAACCGCGTCAACATCGCCAAGATGCTGAAGCGGGGCGGCAACGTGCTGCTGCTCGACGAGCCGACCAACGACCTCGACGTCGAGACTCTCGGCGCGCTCGAGGAAGCGATCGAGAATTTCGCCGGCTGCGCGGTGATCATCAGCCACGACCGCTTCTTCCTCGACCGGCTCGCGACGCACATCCTCGCCTTCGAGGGCGACGCCCATGTCGAATGGTTCGAGGGCAATTTCGCCGCCTATGAGGAAGACAAGGTCCGCCGCCTCGGCGAGGAAGCGACGCGCCCCCACCGCATGACCTACCGGAAGCTGACGCGCTAGCGCGGCCGTCATCCCGGCCTTGAGCCGGGACCCGCCTTGTTCTTAGATGCAACGCATGGACCGGCAGCCGTGCGTTTACCTTCTCGCCCGCGCGTCTCACAGCACGTTCTACACGGGCGTGACGTCGGACCTGGCCGGGCGCATCTACCAGCATCGTGAGGGATTGGTGCCCGGCTTCACTCAGCAACATGGGATCAAGCGCCTCGTCTGGTTCGAGGTTCACGAGACGATGGAAGCCGCGATCATGCGAGAGAAACGGATCAAGAGCTGGCGCCGCGCCTGGAAGTACGATCTGATCCACAAGCAGAACCCGACATGGCGCGACCTGGCGGAGGATCTGGGCTTCGAGCCGCTCTCGAAGTGAGGCGGATCCCGGCTCCAGGCCGGGATGACGAAGAAGCCGTGATCGCCCTGACCGCATCGCGGTGGCACAATGGGCTGGCAAAATAGGAACCCGCCTGTCAGCATCCGGGCCGGCTCTTTGCACCGTGCATCCATGCTCCCGACGACAGGTCGACAGGCTTAAAGTCACGACAATGGCATGTTTCTACGGGACATTAGGGACCGTAAGGGGATCGCTCAGGCGGTCCACCAGTTGTCCCTGCGCAGCAGGAGACTTCACATGGCAAGCCTTGCCGGATCGACCCTTCGCTCGGTTTTCGTCACCGGCCTCCAGAACGCTCACGCGGTCGAGAACCAGGCGCTGGCCATGATCGACCGCCAGCTCGACCGGCTGGTGCGTTATCCGGAGATCTCCGAGCGGTTGCGAAGCCATCGCGGCGAGACCGAGGTGCAGATCCGCCGGCTCGACGAGATCCTCGCGACGTTCAATGCGCGCAACTCGTCGATGAAGGATTTCGCGCTCAGCTTCATGGGCAATATGGCGGCGCTGGGCACCGTCATGGCGGCAGACGAAGTGCTCAAGGACCAGATGGTCAATTACGCCTTCGAGAACTTCGAGGTCGCGAGCTACCGCAGCCTGATCGCTTTGTCCGAAGCGGGCGACTTCGCGGACGCCACCGGGCTGCTGCGCGAGACCCTGCGCGAGGAAGAGGCGATGGCGGCCTGGGTGCTCGACAGCCTGCCCGGGCTGACCCTCAAATATGTCGGGCTGAGGAACAGCGGCGCCTCGGCCGACCGCTGAGCTACTCGGCGGCGGCGAGGCTCGGCCGGGCGCGACTGGCGAGCTCGTCGACGGTTCGCTCCAGCCCCTCTGCCATGGCCGCCAGGCTCGCGCAGATTTCCCGGTCGTAGCTCGCATTTGCCAGCCGGCGGCAGCGGTCGGCCTGGGCGGCGAGGGCTGCGCTCTGCTCCAGGGTCACGTCGATCAGCATGTTGATGGCGCCGGTCAGCCGACCGTCCGCATCGAACAGGGGAGTCGGGTAGGGGCGGAAGGCGCGGCGCCTGCCGTCCGGCCGCTCCGCGATCGCGACCGCGTCGCGGATCGGCCGCTGCTCGCGGATCGCCTGCGCCATCGGGCAATCTTCATGCGCCAGCGGCTCGCCGGCCGTAGTGTAGAGGTGCCAGGTCACGCACCAGCGGTCGCGGCCGAGCTGCGGCTCGCGCCCAGCAAAGTCGACGCAGGCCCGGTTCCAGTAGGTGACCGCACCCTGGGCGTCGGTGGTGTACACCGGCACCTCGATCTGATCGAGAACCGCCGTGCCGTCCGAGCCGCTGCTCAGCGCATCTAGCGCCCGCGCGACAATCTGTTCGGCTTCATCGGGGGAAGGCATTCGGGGCAGCACTTTGCACAGCTGGAGCTGAGATCCTGAACCGGCGTTGGGATCACCGGTTCCCGAAACGGCACGGAAATTCGCGACTGTGTCGGGTAGGACACAGTTGTGTGGATCGCGGGCCTTACAGCGTGACTGCGGCCTGGTTCTTCCTCTGCTCGTCCTGGTCCGGATCGCGCCCCAGCATCCGCAGCACCGCGGCCTTGATCGTGGTGCCGGCCTGTGCCTCCCAGACGTCCGCCTGATCGGCATCGAAGCGGATCAGCGCCAGTTCTGGATCGTCGCGGCCGTCCTTGTACCAGCTGGCGATCATCGGGTTCCACAGCCGGTCGATGATCTCGCGGTCGTCGACCAGCACCAGCTTGCCGTGGACATGGGCGAACACCTTGTGATCCTTCGACACGTAGGTGGCCACCGCCCGGTGACCGCCGCCGATTGCCTGGACCAGCGATTCGCTCCTCGCGCCGAAGAAATAGATGGTGCCGCCGTCCTCGGCGTCAGGGTTGTCGACCTGGGCGGTCATCGGACGCGTGCGGCTGTCCTCGACGCCCTGGAGGCCGAGCATCATGAATGGGGAATCGTCGAGTGCCTCCCAGAAGCTCTTGCGCAGGCGCGCCTCGCGCTCGGCCGGGGTTTCGTCGGTCATGGATCGGGGCTCCTCAAGATCGTCGCGCTACTGCTAAGCAACGGGCACAAGCGCCGCTCTGTTCCGGCTTACCGGCGAAGGGCGGTAGCTCGGCAGGCCTAGCGCAGGCGCTTGACCAGGAGGCCGCCGTCCTCGCCTGTCTTGACCTCGAAATTCGGTACCGCCTTGATCAGGTCGGATAGCCTGGTGAAGCCGTAGTTGCGGGCCGCGAAGCTGGACACCGCTTTCGCCCGCTGGCCGAGCTCCGCAAGCGGCGCATAGCCTTCCTCGTCGCGCTTGGAGGCCTTGTAGGCCGCGCCGAGCACTTGCAGCAGCTCCGCGTCGACCGGCCTCTGGCCCTCGCCGGTGCCGGGCTGCTCGAGCGGCGGCTCGGCCTCGCCGTCGAGCGCCAGCGCGGCGACATCGAAGAAGCGGCTGCACGCCTGCTGGAAGCTTTGCGGGGTCTTGGAGGTGCCGAAGCCGTAGACCTGCAGCCCGTCCTCGCGGATCCGCTGCGCCAAAGGCAGGAAGTCGCTGTCGCTCGACATGATCCCGAAACCATCGACATTGCCGCGATAGAGCAGGTCCATGGCATCGATCGTCATGCGCATGTCGGTGGCGCTCTTGCCCTTCACGACGTCGAACTGCTGCATCGGCACGATCGAGTGCAGTCCGGTCAGCCCGCCCCAGCCCCTAAGGCTCGGCTTCGACCAATTGCCGTAGGCGCGGCGAATGTTGATGGTGCCAAGCTCCCCCAGCACCAGCAGCACCTCGTCGAGATGGTCTGGGCTGGCATTGTCGGCATCGATCAGCAGCGCGATGTTCGCATCGGCCGGATCGCGGAGGTCGAAACTCGAGTCTTTACGCATGGCTGCGCCTTCTATCGCAGCGGCGCGGATTGGCCACATCTCGGCTCGCAATCTTTGCGGAGCTGAACGCCAGATGATCGCTGCTGGAACGAAACGCCGGTTCATGCACTGAAAGCGTCACAGGGGGCGTGTGGAAGGGACAGTTAAGATGAAAAAGTATCTCGGACTTAGCGCCATGGTCGCCGCCAGCATCGGCGTGACCGGCTGCGCAACCAACCCTTATGGGTACAATGACCCCTATGCCGCGGAGCAGCAGCGGCGCGCCGCGGGCGGCGCAGCGGCTGGCGCGATCGCGGGCGGTGTCCTCGGCGCGGTGGTTCCGGGCGTCAGCACGGCGCAGGGCGCGGTCGCAGGCGCGATCCTCGGCGGTGTCGCGGCCTCGGTGATCCGCGGCCGGCAATATTATCGCGATACCCGCGGCTATTGCTACTACGTCGATCCGTCAGGCCGGCCGATCTACGATTATAACACCCGCTGCTAGTCAGTTGGCAGCCTGAGCTCAGACGGGGCGGAAGACATCTTCCGCCTCGTCAAGCACCTGCAGGCGCCCCTCGGCGATCGAGAAGTGACAGCCGTGAAGCTTTAGCAGGCCCGCGGCTTCGCGCTCCGCAACATAGGGGAAGCTGCGCAGGTTGCGCAGGCTGGTCTTCACACCCTCCAGTTCCAGCGCGAGCTGCGGGTCCTCGGGATTGGCGTCCAGCACCCGCTGCCGAGCGCCGTCAAGCACGCGAATCCAGCCATCGACGAAGCTTTCCCCGGGCGCGCCATGGTCCCCGCCCTCGAGCGCCGCTTTCACGCCGCCGCAGGCGCCGTGGCCCATGACGACGATATGGCGGACCTTGAGCATCAACACCGCGAATTCGACGGCCGCCGAAGCGCCGTGAAGTCCGCCCCCGACCTCGAACGGCGGGACGATGTTGGCGACGTTCCTGAGGACGAACGCCTGACCGGGCTTGGTGTCGAAGATCGTCGCCGGCTCGACCCTGCTGTCACAGCAGGCGACGATCATCGCGGGAGGCTCCTGGCCGCTGGCGAGCTGCTGCCAGCGCTCGCGGTGCAGGTGATATTCCTGGCCGCGAAAACGGCGGTAGCCGTCCAGCAATTCCGCAAAGCCGGGCACTAGAAGCGCTCCCCGCGAACGACTTCGACGTCGGACAAGGTAAGCAGCATCCCATATTCGCTGAGATGGGGCGCGAGCATGTCCACGAAGGCGGCGGCCTTCTCCTCCGAAGCGATGGTCAGGAAGATGGTCTTGGCCACTGCGCCGCTGACGTGATCGTCACGCCAGGCGCCGCCGCGTCCGGCGCCCGACTGGACCGGAATCAAGGTGTAGCCGGCGATGCCCGCATCCGCCGCCGCCTGAATAACGCGGCGCGCGAGCGGGGTGTCGACGAGAATCTCGACGCGTTTGCGAGTGAAGGTCGGGATCATGGCTTCACCCCATCGCCTGCGCGAGCATTGCGAACAAGGGTATGCCGACGATGACGTTGAAAGGGAAGGTCACGCCGAGCGACATGGATAGATAGAGCCCGGGGTCCGCTTCCGGGAGCGCGAGACGCATTGCCGCCGGAACGGCGATGTAGGACGCGCTCGCCGCAAGGATGCCAAGCGCTGCGGCGGAGCCGACGTCGAGGCCGATCAAGGTGCCCGCTGCCGTTCCGATGGTGCCGTTGATCAGCGGCAAGACGACGCCGAGCCCGGCTGCGCGCGGCGTCAACGACCGCGTCTCGATCAGCCGGCGCCCGGCCACCAGACCCATGTCAAGCAGGAAAATGCACAGGAGGCCGCGAAACAAGGTCTCGAACACCGGCGCGATTGGAATGAAGCCTTCAGGGCCGGCGACAAAGCCGATCGCGAAGCTCCCGATCAGCAGCACGACGGACGCGTTGAGCAGGACTTCGTGCAGCAGGTCGGCGGTCGACCCGCCGGTGCGTCCGGCGCCGCGCCGTGCCAGCACCAGCCCGCTGATGATCGCCGGCGTTTCCATCAGCGCAAGCACCGCCACCATGTAACCGGCGGGCCCCATGCCGCCGCGGCCGAGCATTTCCGCGGCGGTGACGAAGGTGACGACGCTTACCGATCCGTAGTGCGCGGACACGGCTGCGGCATTGACCGGGCTGAGGCGGCCGATGCGCGTCAGCAGCAGGTAAGCGAAGAAGGGGATAAGGAAGCTGAGGGCAAGGCCGGCGAGCGCGGCGGCGCCGAGCTCGGCAGTGAAGCCGGTCTTGGAGACCTCGACCCCGCCTTTGAGTCCGATCGCGATCATCAGATAGATCGAAAGCCCCTTGGCAACCGCTTCGGGGATATTGAGGTCGGAGCGCCCGAACGCCGCGGCGAGGCCGAGCACGAAGAACAAGACGACCGGCGAGCTGAGAGTGGTGACGACCGCGTCCATCGGCGCAAGCCGCTAGTCGAGGGCAGCGGTGGCAGCAAGGGCAGGGGTGGCAAGGTTGGGCGCCAATCGCTATCTCGCCGCCATGAACGCCCCCGCACCGCTGCAAAGGCCGCGCAAGCCTGACTGGATCCGGGTCAAGGCGCCGACCAGCCCCGGATACGCCGAAACCCGGCGACTGATGCGCTCGCTCGGCCTTGCCACGGTGTGCGAGGAAGCCGCCTGCCCGAACATCGGCGAGTGCTGGACCAAGAAGCACGCGACGGTGATGATCCTCGGCGACACGTGCACGCGCGCCTGCGCCTTTTGCAACGTGAAGACCGGAATGCCGCGCGCGGTCGACCCCCTGGAGCCCGAGCATGTCGCGGTGGCGGCGGCCGAACTCGGCCTCGAGCATATCGTCGTCACCAGCGTCGACCGCGACGACCTGCCCGACGGCGGCGCCTCCCAGTTCGTCAAGGTGATCCAGGCGCTGCGCCGCAACACGCCCAGCACGACGATCGAGATCCTGACCCCCGACTTCCGCAACAAGTCGCAGGCCGCGGTCGAGGCGATCGTCGAGGCGGGGCCGGACGTCTACAACCACAATCTCGAGACCGTGCCGCGGCTCTACCCGACCATCCGCCCGGGCGCGCGCTACTATGCGTCGCTGCGACTGCTCGAGAGCGTCAAGCGCCAGGCGCCGCATATCTTCACCAAGTCGGGCGTGATGGTGGGGCTCGGCGAGCAAAGGCTCGAGGTTCACCAGGTGATGGACGACATGCGCTCGGCGGGGATCGATTTCCTGACCATGGGCCAATATCTGCAGCCGACGCCGCGCCACGCGAAGGTCGAGGAGTTCGTCACCCCGCAAGCGTTCGACGCTTATGCGGCGATCGCCCGCGCCAAGGGCTTCCTGCTGGTCGCGGCATCGCCTTTGACGCGGTCGAGCTATCACGCCGGCGACGATTTCCGGAAGATGCAGGCAGCTCGCGCCGCGCAGCTGGAGAAGGCCAAGGCCTGATGCCTCGCCACAGCGAAACCCGGCACCTGCCATACACGCCCGAACAATTGTTCGACATGGTCGCCGACGTGCAGCGCTACGACGAGTTCCTGCCCTGGGTGGTGGCGGTTCGGGTGCGCTCGTCGAGCGAGACGGAGACCGTGGCCGACCTCGTCGTCGGCTTCAACGCCTTCAAGGAGCGCTTCACCAGCCGCGTCACCAAGCACCGGCCGAACCGCATCTGCGTCGACTATATCGAAGGACCGCTCAAATATCTGAAGAACGAGTGGCGCTTCGAGCCGGCGGAGCAGGGTGGCACGAACCTGTTTTTCTCGGTCGACTTCGCGTTCCGCTCCCGCCTCTTCGAGAGCCTGGCGGGGCAGATGTTCGACCGTGCCTTGCGGCGGATGACCGGCGCGTTCGAGGCTCGCGCCGCAGCGCTTTACGGCATCAGCAGGTCAAGCGCGCAGAGCGCCGCCTGAAGCCGGACTCCGGCACGCCCTTCATTCTCGAAGACTTTCTGATCGGCAACGATCTTCGCCGGGTCTGAATCGCGCTCGGCGCGGGCGAACACCACCGTACCGACCGGCTTCGACGGCGAGCCGCCGCCCGGCCCGGCAATGCCGGTGATGGCCACCGCGACATCGGCTTCCGAGGCCGCCAAGGCTCCGCGCGCCATCGCCCAGGCGGTGGCGACGCTGACCGCGCCGAACGTCTCGACGACGTCCTGGCTGACCTTGAGCTGGCTGATCTTGGCAGCATTGGAATAGGTCACGAAGCCGGCCTCGAAGACATCGGACGACCCGGGGATCTCCGTGATCGCAGCCGCCACCAGCCCGCCGGTGCAGCTTTCCGCGGCAGCGATCCGGCGACCGGCAGCGCGGTTCGCCTCGACCACTTCGCGGGCCTTGTCGACCAGCTGGCGGGGGAGCAGGCTATCCATCAGCCTGCCCCCGGCGTGCGGATGTTGGCGACTGCCTGTGCGGCAATGCCCTCCCGCCGACCGGCGAAGCCCAGGCGCTCCGTCGTCGTTGCCTTGATGCTTACCTGGCCAATTGCCACGCCGAGGATCTCCGCCACCTTGCTGCGCATGGCTGAACGATGCGGGCCGACCTTCGGCTCCTCGGCGATGATCGTGCAGTCGACATGATCGATGATGCCGCCGCGCTCGCGGACCAGCTGCGCGGCGTGGGCAAGGAACAGCGCGGAGGCGGCGCCCTTCCAGCGCGGCTCGGACGGCGGGAAATGCTCGCCGATGTCCCCGAGGGCGGCCGCGCCGAGCACGGCATCGGTAATGGCGTGGAGCACAACGTCGGCATCGCTGTGGCCGGCAAGGCCCCGGGGATGGGGAACGACAATGCCGCCCATGACCAGCGGCCCGTCGCCTCCAAACGCGTGAACATCGAAGCCCATCCCGGTACGGCTCACGAGGCGTGACGCGATCATGGTTTCGGCGCGCTCCCAGTCATTTGCGGTCGTGAGCTTATCCAGCATCTCAGATCCTGACACAGCTGCAACTTCGAGCCCCGCCGCCCGCGCCACCGTCGCCTCATCGGTCGGCGAGGGGCCGTTCCATCGCGCGATTGCGTCACGCAGCGCCCGGGCGTGGAACGCCTGCGGCGTCTGCACCCGCACCGCACCGCTGCGATCGATCGGCTCGCCAAGCATCTCGCCGGCGCGCGCCAGAGTATCGTTGACGGGCAGCACCGGCACTGCGCCCGGATGGCTGGCAAGCGCGTCCAGCAGGCGGTCGACCACTTCGGGCGGGCAGAAGGGGCAGGCGGCATCGTGCACCAGGACAATGCCGTCGCCGATGGCGGCAAGGCCGTTGCGAACGCTGTCGGCGCGTTCTGCGCCACCAAGGATGAACTCGCCGACGTCCATTCCGGCAAGCGCGCCGGCGGCGAACTGGTGATGGTCCGCTGCGATGACGACGCGAACCCGGGCGACGCGGGGGTGGCCGATCAGCGCCTCCACCGCATGGCGCAGCACCGGCTTGCCGCCGAGCGGGCGATACTGCTTGGGCAGCGCGCCGCCGAGCCGCGCGCCGCTGCCCGCCGCGACGATCAGCGCTGTAACTGGTGCCTCGGTCATCTGGGGGCGCGCCTTGCCCGTGCCGGACCGCTCCTGTAAAGGCGCGCCTTCCCATGACCGCGTTGAAGCCCATCAGGATCGGCCCGCTCGAGGTCGCGTCGCCGGTGATCCTGGCGCCGATGACCGGTGTCACCGATCTGCCGTTCCGGCGCGTCGTCAAGCGATTTGGCGCGGGCCTGACGGTCAGCGAGATGATCGCCAGCCAGGCGATGATCCGCGAGACCCGCCAGTCGCTGCAGAAGGCGCTGTGGGACCCGGTCGAGGAGCCGGTGTCGCTGCAGCTCGCCGGCTGCGAGCCGGAGGTGATGGCCGAGGCCGCCAGGCTCAACGAGCAGCGCGGCGCGGCGATCATCGACATCAACATGGGCTGCCCGGTGAAGAAGGTGGTCAACGGCCATGCCGGATCGGCGCTGATGCGCACGCCTGCGCTGGCCGCGGCGATCATCGCGGCGACGGTCAAGGCCGTGAAGGTGCCGGTAACCCTCAAGATGCGCATGGGCTGGGACCACGCCTCGCTCAATGCCCCGGAGCTTGCGCGCATTGCCGAGGACCTTGGCGTGCGCATGATCACCGTGCACGGCCGGACCCGCTGCCAGTTGTACAAGGGGCAGGCCGACTGGGCCTTCGTGCGCAGGGTCAAGGAGGCAGTTTCGCTGCCGGTGATCGTCAACGGCGACATTTGCTCGGTGGAGGATGCGCGCACCGCCTTGGCGCAGAGCGGCGCCGACGGGGTGATGATCGGCCGCGGCGCCTATGGCCGGCCGTGGCTTCTCAGCCAGACCATGGCGGCGCTCGGGGAGGGGGCCACCCGGGCCGATCCCAGCCTCGACGAGCAGCTCGAGGTGATGATCGAGCAATATGACGACATGCTGTCGCTCTACGGCCGCCACACCGGCGTCAATCTGGCCCGCAAGCATATTGGTTGGTACACCAAGGGGCTGCCGGGCTCGGCCGAGCTGCGCAACCGGGTCAACAGCCAGGATGATCCGGTCGTCGTGGTGGCCATGTTGCGCCAATTCTACGCGCCCTGGCTGACCCGCTCGGCGGCTTGAGCCTGACAAAGCGCACCGACACTCCACAACTGTGTTTTTCATGCAACGCTGAAGTGCTAGGGCCGATGCGATGGATGCGCGCACGGCCGAATCGGCGCTGAGCCCGGACTCGAGCCGCGGCTGGCTGGCGCGCGAGCGGGCGAGCGGCCGCTTCTATACCATTGCCACGATCGTCGCCGCCGCTTTGCTGCTGGCGACCGTCGGCTTCAGCACCTGGGTGCTGAGCCGCGAAGCGGCGCCCGGCAGCTTGCTGTCGCCACCGATGATCGCGCTGCTTCTGGTCGCCACGCTGATCCCCGCCATCGCCCTGATGGTGTTGTTCTCGCGCAAGGTGGCGATGGCGCGCGCCGCACGTGGCGGGCTCGGCAGCGGCCGCCTGCACACGCGCCTGGTCGCCTTGTTCTCGGTGATCGCCGCCGTCCCGACGGTGCTGGTGGCGATCTTCGCTTCGCTATTGTTCCAGAGCGGTCTGGAGTTCTGGTTCTCCGACCGCGCCCGCGGCATGCTGGAGAACACCACGCAGCTTGCCCGCGCCACCTATGACGCGGAGGTCGATCGCGTCGCCGACCAGACGGTGACCATGAGCGGGGACCTTGCCGGCTATCTCCAGCAGCTGGCGATTGACGATCCGCGGTTCGCCGACGGCTTCGCCCGGCAGGTGCTCGCGCGCGAACTGTCCGAAGCGATCATCGTCAACGTCGGCGACGACGGGGTGCCCCGCAGCCTGGTGCTGGTAAACCCCTATGACCGGCCGCTGGAGCGGATCATCACTCCGGCGCGGGTGCGCGAGCTCGGTACGCGCGAAAGCGTTCCGTTGAACTCGGCCGACCGGGTCGGGGCGCTCACCCGCCTTGCGTACGGCCCCAACACCTATCTCTACGCCGCGCGGGTATTCGACCCGCAATTCCGGCAGCGCATGGACCGCGCCAACGAAGTGCTGCGCGATTATCAGGCCCTGCTTGCCCGCTCGCGGATCAACCAGTTGCGGTTCAACGCGGCGCTGCTGCTTGGCGCGCTGGTGATCGTCGGCCTCGCGATCTTCACCGCGCTGAGCCTCGCCGACCGGCTGGTGCGCCCGGTCGGCGAGCTGGTCGCGGCCGCCGGCCGGATCGAGCAGGGGGACTTCTCGGCGCGGGTTCCGGTTGCCCGCACCGAGGACGAGATCCAGACTCTCAGCGCCGCCTTCAACCGCATGACCGGCAGGCTCGACGAGCAGACCGGGGCGCTGCGCGCCGCCAATGCGCAGCTCGAGACACGCCGCGCCTTCATCGAGGCGGTGCTGTCGAGCGTCACCGCGGGCGTCGTCGCCCTGGACACAGAATGGCGGATCCTGCTCATCAACCGCTCGGCGGCAGCACTGCTGCAGCATGGCGGCACCGAGCTCGAGGGCCAGAGGCTGGCGGAGGTGGCGCCCGACCTGGCGGAATTCCTCTCGGGCGACCAGGCCGAGGCCAATGTGCTCGTCCAGGCCGGCTCGGGCCAGCGCACGCTCGCCGTCAAGCGGGTGCGCTACCAGGACGGGGTCGTGCTCACCTTCGACGACATCACCGACCAGCTGTCAGACCAGCGGCGGGCCGCCTGGTCCGACATCGCCCGGCGGATCGCCCATGAGATCAAGAATCCGCTGACTCCCATCCAGCTTGCCGCCGAACGGCTGCAGCGCCGCTTCGGGGGCGAGGTCAAATCGGACAAAGAGACGTTCGAGCGGCTGACCGGCACCATCGTCCGCCAGGTTGGAGACCTGCGCCGGATGGTCGACGAATTCTCCAACTTCGCGCGCATGCCCAAGCCTGCGTTCCGCGAGGAGAATGTCCACGAGATCGCCCGCCAGGCGCTGTTCCTGCACGAGGTGGCGCATCCGGGAATTGCCTTCGCGCTCGAACCGCGAGGAGGCGAGTTCCCCATGGTTTGCGATCGCCGCCAGCTTGGCCAGGCGCTGACCAATGTCGTCAAGAACGCCGTCGAGGCGATCGAGGCCCGCCGCAACCGCGGCGAGCACAGCCTTGCCGGGGATCGCATCGAGCTGCGCCTGTCCCGACAGGAAGGGCAGATGGTGATCGACGTACTCGACACCGGCATCGGCCTGCCAGAGGAGCGCGAGCGGCTGACGGAACCTTACATGACGACGCGGGTGCGGGGCACCGGCCTTGGGCTCGCGATCGTCAAGAAGATCGTCGAGGAACATCTTGGCGAGATTGCGTTCCTCGACCGCCGCGGCGGCGGAACGCACGTCCGCATCGCCTTCGATGCCGAGCGGCTCGCCGCCTTTGCGTCGCAGCCGGCTGCGGAACCGACCAGGGACATGGATGAGGAGGAGCGTGGCTGATGGCGCTTGAAGTGCTGGTTGTGGACGACGAAGCCGACATTCGCGAGCTGGTGAGCGGCGTGCTTGAGGATGAAGGCTATGCGGTTCGCACTGCCGGCGACAGCACCAGCGCGCTCGAGGCGATCGACGAGCGCCGCCCCTCGATGGTGCTGCTCGACGTATGGCTGCAGGGGTCCCAGCTCGACGGGCTGCAGCTGCTGCAGGAGGTCAAGCGTCGCGATGCCAGCCTTCCGGTGCTGCTGATTTCGGGCCACGGCAACCTCGACACGGCCGTGGCCGCGGTCCGCGAAGGCGCCGTCGACTTCATTGAAAAGCCGTTCGAGGCCGAGCGCCTCCTCTATCTCGTCGGCCGCGCCACCGAAACCGAGCGGCTGCGGCGCGAGAATGCCGATCTTCGCCAGCAGGTCGGCCAGGACGACCAGCTCAACGGCAGCTCCGTCGCCATCAACACGGTCCGCGCCACCCTCAAGCGCGTCGCGCCGACCGGCAGCCGCGTGCTCATCACGGGCCCTGCCGGTGTCGGCAAGGAAATCGCCGCGCGCATGATCCACCAGTGGAGCCCGCGCGCGCAGGCGCCTTTCATCGTGCTGTCGGCAGCGATGATGAGCCCGGACCGCCTCGAGGAGGAATTGTTCGGCTCCGAGATGGACGGCGTGAGCCGGCCCGGCCTTCTCGAGCAGGCGCACGGGGGAACCTTGTTCCTCGACGAGATCGCCGACATGCCGCCGACCACCCAGGCCAAGATTCTGCGGGTCCTGACCGACCAGAGCTATCACCGCGTCGGCGGCACCCGGCCGGTCAAGGTCGACGTGCGGGTGCTATCCGCAACCTCCCGTCATCTTGGCGACGAGATCGCCGCCGGCCGTTTCCGCGAGGACCTCTATTACCGGCTCAACGTGGTTCCGGTGCGTCTGCCTCCGCTGCACGAGCGGCGGGAGGACATCCCCGAACTGGTCAATCATTTCCTCGCCCGCTTCGCGGCCGAGCGGAGGATTCCCACGCCGTCCCTGTCCGACGAGGCAATGGCGGCGCTCCAGGCGCACGACTGGCCGGGCAACGTCCGCCAGCTCCGCAACATCATCGAGCGCACGATCATCCTTGCGCCGGGGGACCGGGTCGCGTGCATCGATGTCGACCTGCTGCCCGGCGAGATCCTCGAGAACCAGGGGACGGTCGGCGTCTCCAGCGCGACTATGACGATCATGGGCTCCCCGCTGCGCGAGGCGCGAGAATCCTTTGAGCGCGAGTATCTCAAGATTCAGATCCGGCGTTTTTCCGGCAACATCTCGCGCACGGCATCGTTCATCGGCATGGAACGTTCAGCGCTGCACCGGAAGCTCAAGGCCCTGGGAATCGGCGACAAGCGCGACGGCGAAGAATAGGAGCGACGGCGCGAGCCGCGACGAGAATGGCCGAACGACCGCTGAGCCTCCAGGACCATTTCCTCAACAGCGTCCGCCGTGCCAAGTCCCGGGTCACGATCTTCCTTGTCAAAGGCGTCAAGCTCCAGGGCGTGATCACCTGGTTCGACGCCTTTTCGCTGCTGTTGCGGCGCGACGGCAGCGCGCAGCTCATCTACAAGCACAGCATCTCCACGGTCATGCCCTCCGAGCCGCCGGCCGAGTTCCAGCCCCCGCCGGTTCCGGAGCAAGGCGCGCGCGGCGCGCGCGCCTCGCTCCAGGACCTGTTCCTGGGTGCCGCCGTGCACCAGGGAGAGGCCATGACCATCTTCCTCGTCAACGGCGTGATGCTGCAGGGCAATGTCACCTGCTTCGACCAGTTCTCGCTCGTTCTGGAGCGCGGCCCGCAGCTGCAGCTGGTGTACAAGCATGCCATATCCACCCTGCAGCCGGCGCATCCGCTGTCGCTCGGCCCGGGCGAGCTGGAAGGCGGAGGCGGCGAGGAATGACCGGATTCGACGGCAATGGCGCGATCGAGGTCGCCCGCGGGGAACGGGCGGTGCTGGTGGTCCCGGACCGGCCTTCGGAGGGCGCGCGCCGATCGGCGGATGCCCGGCTCGACGAGGCCGAGGGACTGGCGCGGGCGATCGGCATCGAGGTCGCGGCGCGGCGCGCCTTCCGGCTGCGCGCGCTGCGGCCGGCGACCCTGCTCGGCAAGGGCCAGGTCGAGGAGATCGC
>Ga0247719_1000789_pt1 | contig 16184 bp, 16 predicted proteins | sample 41E_DmetaG_FD_189046 | JGI IMG/M metagenome (GOLD analysis project Ga0247719, IMG submission 189046) | Soil microbial communities from hillslope of Landscape Evolution Observatory, University of Arizona, Oracle, AZ, United States - 4-1-E_D | ecosystem: Engineered > Artificial ecosystem >...
CCCCGCAGGCGATGAACGCCCCCAGCTCCATGCGGTCGAGCCCGAGGGTGGCCGACTCGGTGCTGATCTTCGGCCGACGGAGGAACTCGGCGGGCGAGTGGGGGATCAGGCCGTCGACCACGGCGAAGCGGTAGAACCCGGTGACGGTGGACAGGCGCCGACCGACGGTGGCCCTGGCCAGGCCGCGTTCCTCCATCGAGCGGGCCCACAGCTCGAGGTGGCCACGGCGGGCGGCGAAGACGTCGAGGTCCTGGGCGGCGCACCAGGAGAAGTACTGACGCAGGTCGGTGGTGTAGGCGCTGCGGGTGGGACCGGAGTAGCGGGACAAGAAGCCGGCGATGGCGAGGCGGGCCTCGTCGAACAGCGGCGGGACCGGGATGGCGACGGCGGTGGCGGACATGGGAACCTCCTTGGTGCGGTTGTCTCCATCGCGTCACCGCAGTGGGCTCTTCGGTACGCGGGATGCGCCGGCGGTCCGGGCGACCCGACTCCGCGGGCGACCCTGGGCCTCGGAGGCCCGCGATCGGGCCGCGCCGCGAGTTGAAATCAGCTTCCGGGAGGCAGACGCAGCACTCTGACCGGCAGGTTGGGCGTGTTCGCCAGCTTGTGGTCGTCGGTGACGAGGTCGGCGGCGAGGTGCTCGGCAAGTGCCACGTAGAGGCCGTCGGCGAAGGTGACGCTTGCCCGACGGCGCCAGGCGTCAGCGAACAGGCCGCGAACCTGGGTCACACGCAGGGGCCAGGCCATCAGCTCGTCGATGGCAGTGGCGATCTCCGTCGGTGTGAGGATGGCGTTGAGGTCCCACCGGCGAAGCACGGCGCCGCACTCGACGTAGAAGACCTCCGGAACCCACGGGACAGCATCGGCGGGCAGCAGCGTCCGTAACGCCCGTCCCCTGATCGTGTCGGCCACCAACTCGACGCCTGCAGAGGCATCGATGACGACCGGGGTCACGCCTCCCCAGCGGTTCGGATCTCCGCCAGGGTCTCGGCGGCAGTGATCCCGGGATCAACCGGCTCGCCGACCTGACGGCGGTCTAGCCACGCGGTGAAGGACTCCGGTGTCACCTCATCGTCGGGGTTGAGGACAACCACTGCGGGGTCCGACGGGAAGTCGCCGGCAGCACGGGCCACGTTCCAACTTTACCGGCCCTCGGGCCCAGCGCTCGCGGTCATCGTGACAGTCCTGGCTGGCCCGCGTCTCGGTACAGGGGCGAACTCGCCCTTCGGCGCTGGCGGTTCCCCGCACGTCCAGCGCAGAACCGCCAGTTATCTGGAGTCGGTTGGGCTGCGTCCATCACGTGGAGCACGGGCCGTCTTTCCTTCGTCGTAGACGTGTTCTCTGGAGTGGTGTCGCCGACGGGACCCACGTAGCGGGCGGCTGCTAGCGTACGAACACTTGTTCCCCTTTGAGGAACCGACCGAAGGGGAAGCCGCATGCTCGTTCATCGTGTGGTGATGCCCGTCAGCGGGTCCGAGTCATGGACGGTGGTGGGCGTCGACGGTGCTCCCTTGGCGCCGGTCGAGGACTACCTCGCGTTCCTCGCCTCGCTCGATCGGTCACCGAATACCGTGCGCGCCTACGCCACCAGCTTGAAGCTGTGGTTCGAGTTCCTTGACGGCGCCGGGAGCGGGTGGGCCGACGCCGGTGTGAACGAGGTCGTCCGCTTCGTGGCCAGCCTGCGCTCGCCGGCGGGCAACGTCATCGTGCTCGACAACGGAGTGGGCGTGCGCACGGCCGCGACGGTGAACCGCCACCTGGCAGGGGTCTTCGGGTTCTACGAGCACCACGCTCGCGCCGGCGTGGCCCTCGCCGCCGACCTCGTCGCCTGGCGCCGGGTGAGCCGGGGCTCCTACAAGCCGTTCCTCCATCACGCCACCCAGGGCAAGGCCGTTTCGCACGAGGCCCATCAAGTTGGCGGTGAACCGGCGTCTGCCCCGCAGCCTGGCCGCCGAGCAGGTCGTGGCGATCCTGGCTGCCTGCGAGCACCAGCGCGACCGGTTCTTGTTCGCCCTCCTGGCCGAGACGGGTATGCGGGTGGGCCAGGCCCTGGGTCTTCGCCACGCCGACTTCGTGAGTCGGCGACGGGAGCTGCACATCGTGCCCCGTGCCGACAACGCCAACGGCGCCCGGGCCAAGGTGGCGACCACGGCTGTGATCCCGATCTCGGCCCCCCTCGTGCGCCTGTACTCGGACTACATGCACACCGAGTACGGCGGGTGTGACTCCGACTACGTGTTCGTCAACCTGTGGGGCGGCCGGCGTGGCCATCCGCTGACCTACGCCACCGTGCACAAGCTGGTGGCGCTGCTGCGGGCCCGGTCCGGCGTCGAGTTCACGGCCCACTGTTGAGCGACACGCTGGTTGAGCACGGCGGGCCCGTCTGGCGACACTGAGCCTCAGGACGCCTCGGCAGGACGCTGTGCTTGCGGTGTCGTTGGCGTGACGACAGCGTGAGGACGTCCTGTTCGCGCAAGGACCCCCCCGCTGTTCTCTAGGCCGAGCGCACGAGGGGGTCCTCCGTGATGCCGGAGGGCATCGTGCTCATCGTAGAGAACGACCCGGAGCGGGTCGAGACTGACCTCGCGGCGGGGCTGGTGGCCTGCCCGCGGTGCGGCGGGCGTCTGGCGTGCTGGTCGTTCGCTCGGCGCCGGACGCTGCGAGGCGAGGCAGGCCCGTTGGTGGTCCGACCGCGCCGTGGTCGGTGCCGCTCGTGCCGCTCGACGCACGTGTTGTTGCCCGACGTGGCCCTGCTGCGCCGGGTGGACGCCGCCTCGGTGATCGGCCGAGCGCTGATGGACGCTGCCGCCGGAGCGGGCCACCGCCGCATCGCCGGCCGCCTCGCCCGGCCGGCATCGACGGTGCGGGGTTGGCTGCGCCGGCTGCGCTCGGCAGCGGCGCGCATCGCCGCCCACTTCGTCGCCTGGGCCGCCCGCCTCGATCCCAACCTGGGCCCGGTGGCGCCGGCCGGGAACGCCCTCGCCGACGCGGCCGAGGCGATCGGGGTGGCGGCCCGGGCGGCGTCGTTGCGACTCGGTCCCCGCTCCGCGTTCTCGTGGATGTCGGCGCTGAGCGCAGGCCGGCTGATCTCCAACACCAACTCACCCTGGTTGGCGGCCTGATCCTCGGCCACGGTGCGCCGGGCTGGCGCTCGGCAGGCGGGCGTAGCGGTGAGACGAGGAGGTTGGGCCGATGAGCGATCGAGCCACCGAGGTGGCGCTGTTCCGTTACGCGCTGATCCGGCAACCCGGCCATCGGCGCCCGCGGGCTCTACACCACCATCGTCACCCGCCTGGGCGGCGTTCCGCGGTTCCACAAAGCGGCGCTGATCCCCCAGGCCGCCGGCGCCCTGGCCGCCGAAGTCACCGAGCGGGGACGGCGCGTCGTCCTGGTGGTCGACGAGGCCCATCTGCTGGCCGCCGACCAGCTGGAGGAGCTGCGGCTTCTGACCAACGCCGAGATGGACTCGGCCTCGCCGTTCTCGCTCGTCCTCGTCGGCCAGCCCACCCTGCGCCAGCGTCTGCGCCTCGGCTCCTTCGCGGCGTTGGATCAGCGCGTCAACCTCCGCTACGCCATCCCGCCCATGAGCCGGCCTGACACCGGCGAGTACCTCGGCCATCACCTGCGCCTGGCCGGGCGCTCGGACACTTTGTTTTCCGACGACGCCGTCGCCCGCATCCACAAGGCGTCACGGGGGCTTCCGCGGGCGGTCAACAACCTGGCCGTCCAAGCCCTCATCGCCGCCTACGCGGCCGACGCTTCGATCGTCGACGACAAGGCGGCCCGCACCGCGGTGACGGAGGTGACATCGGAGTGATCGACGACGACATCGCCGTCCAACACGTCACCATCGCCCTTGAGCTACCGGGCGGGCCCGGCACCAACACCGTCGTCCTGCACACGGTGCTCACCGTGCTCGACCGCCTCGAGCACGACGGCCTCCGTCCCTACCGGACGACTGTCGAGATCACCGAACAGCCGACAGCCTGAGCACGACGAACGACAACACGAGGACCGGCGGCGACACCATTGGCATCACAGGTCCTGACCGAGCGTGTCGCCGCCGTCCTTACCCTGGCTGTCGGGCAACACCCACATGCTGCGCCACACCCACGCCACCGAGCTGATCCGCCAAGGCGTGCCCATCGAGGTCGTCGCCCGGCTCCTCACCCACCGTTCGTCGACCACCACCAGCCAGACCTACGTGCACCTCGATGTGGCCGACGTGCGGGCCGAGTTGGCCCGCTGCGGCGTGTGGGCCGACTCGCAGGCCGCTCGATGAGCCCGGCCGGGACGGGAGGGGCGGCGCGGGCGGAGCTGGTCGTGCTGGCCGGCGCCGGGACGGCGATCGACGACGCCTACGCCAGCGACTGGTGGGACCCATGCCTGCTCGGCGTCGACGCCCGGCGGGGCGACAACCGTCCTCGCTTCGACACCATCGTTCAGCCCTGGCTGCGGGAGGCGGCCAAGAGCTGGTGTCGGTTCCGCCTCGCCACCGGATGCGCCTTCGGGACCGTGGTGGTGGGCGCCTCCTCGCTGTCGCGCTTCTCCCGCTTCCTGCACCGACGCCATCCAGGCGTGGCCGGAGGCCCGGGCCTCACCCGGTCGGTCCTGGTCGACTACCTGTCGTGGCTGGCCTCCAGCGACTGGTCCATCACCACCCGGTTCATGTCGCTCACCACCCTGCGGGTGTTCATCGACCACTCCCGCCGCCACGGCTGGCTGCCCGGGCTGGCCGCCGACGCCGTCATCTACGAAGAGGAGCTGCCCCGGCGCACCGAGGCGGTGCCGCGCTTCATCCCCGAGTTCGTGATGACCCAGCTCGAGTCGGAGTCTGCTCTGGCCGTGCTGGCCACGCCGACGTTGCGCAACCTGGTCGTGGTGTTGATGGAGACGGGCCTGCGCTCAGGGGACGCCTGCGAGCTCGTCTTCGACCCCATGCTCGACGACAGCGTCGGCTGGCCGTGCCTGCGGTTCAACAACTCCAAGGTGCGGATCGAACAGCTCATCCCGTTGAGCGCCAAAGCAGCGAGCGCCATCCGGGCCCAGCAGGACCTCGACCGGGCGAGATGGCCGGCGGGCACGCCGTGGTTGTTTCCGGGGCTGCTCGACAACGAGGACGGCTCCAAGCCCTACGCCCGGGGAAGCCTCAGCGCGCAGCTGCGGCGTTGGCAGGCCGCCATCGACCTGCGCGACGAGGCCGGCGAGTCGGTGCGCGTCAACGCCCATCGCTTCCGCCACACCGTGGGGACGAGGCTGATCAACGCCGGCGTCCCCCAACACGTCGTCCAGAAGCTGCTCGGCCACGCCAGCCCACGCATGACCGGCACCTACGCCGCCCTGCACGACTCCACCGTTCGGCAGGCGTTCGACCATTACCAGGCGCAGCGGGTGGACACGGCCGGCAAGCGCGTCGCCTACGACCCCGACGCCACGACGGCCAGTGCGGAGTGGGTCAAGCACAACTTGGCCCGCATCCGCGACACCCTCCCCAACGGCTACTGCGGTCGGCCGGCCCAGCAAGACTGCCCGCATCCCAACGCCTGCCTCACCTGCCCCGACTTCCAGACCACACCGGAGTTCCTCGACGTTCATCGCCGCCACGCCGGCGCCAACCGGACCCTCATCGCCACTGCCGACTCCAGCGGCCAGTTCCGGCTCGCCTCCAATCTTCGGATGGTCCAGGACAGCCTGGAGCGGATCATTCCCGCCCTCGAGGCGATCGAGGACGCCGACAGGCCCGACCATGGGCACTGACAACACCCGCTACCTGGTGGAGGCGGCCGCCGCTCGCCACCGGTCGACCATGCGCCGTGCCCGAAAGACCATCGAGCGTCTCGACCGCCGAGGCGACTCCATCACCTTCGCGGCGGTGGCGAAAGCGGCGGGCGTGTCTCGTGCGCTGGCTGTATCGCGAGCCAGAGGTCCGAGCCTCGATCGTCCGCCTCCGCTCCACCGGGCGGACGGCGGTGGCCCCGGCACCCTCGGCGCAACGGGCGACGCTCGATTCGGTGCGTCAGCGCCTCGACGCCACCCGTGAGGAGATCGCCCGTCTGCGGGCCGAGAACGCCCTCCTCCGCGACCAGCTGGCCCGGAACCTGGGTGAACGACGGGCCGAACGTTGAGTCCCGGCTCCCTTCGCCGGCCGCTCCGTCAACTGCAGTTGATGCCCCCGTCGTCACCGACATGACCGAGGGCTCATCCTTGGACCGGGTCGCCGCCCTGCACCAGGAGGTTCGCCGGCTCAACCATCAACTCGAGGTCGCTATCCACGCCGCCGTCGAGGACGGCCAGTCGTGGGCTGCGATCGCTCGTGTTCTTGGTGTCACTGCACAGGCGGCGCACAAGCGTTACCGCTGGATCCGCTACAGCTCGGTGACGGACCAGATCTGGCGTGAGCCGCCGCTACCGGGCTGAGCACCGGGTCGGCGGCTGAGGGAGGCTCGTCGTTGACATGTCTACGACGGCCTGCGCCTTGTCCTGCAACGGCTTCTCCATGACGACTCCAGATAACGCCAGTTCTGCGCTCCCGAGAGCGCTACCTCGGAGCCGGGGCGCCCCGTGCGGGCGCCCAGGTCGTGCCGAAGGTCGCGTCGGGCACGTGCACGGGCACTGAAGGCCGAGGTCGCAGTATCCCTTGGGGCAGCTCCGCTAGGGGTCCGTGGCCCGTGCTCGACTTGCGCCGGCAGTTGCGTGTCGGCGGCCCTGCGGTCCGTACCAGTCGAGGCAGAGAACCGTAGCGTCGTCCCGGAGTTTGCCCCCGGTGGCGTGCAGCACGTTCGCGGCCAGCTCACGGACGATCTCCCGCGGATGCCGTGGAGCGGTGACTTCGAGCGTCTTCTGGATGTCGACAGCGCCGGCATTGCGTTCAAGGAACCCGTCAGTCAAGAACAGGAGCCGATCTCCCGGTTCAAGCTGCACCAGATGTGTGCCATAGGCGGCGTGGGTGATCCCCAGAGGCGGGTCGGCGTCGACGTCGACGAGCATGCCAATCCCGTTCCGGAGTCGGAACGGCGGTGGGTGGCCGGCGTTCACTATCTCCAGTCGACCGTCAGCCAGCCGAATGCGTAGGAGGAGCCCGGTCACGAACTGATCGGCTCTGCTGCCCTCCAGGAGGGCTGCGTTCGCGAGCGCGGCCTGCTCGCTCGGAGACGCGAGGGTGCGGCGGCTGTTTCGGAAACTGCCAACCGTCAACGTGGCGAGCAAGGCAGCGGGAGTCGAATGCCCCATGGCGTCAGTGATCGACGCGTACAGGTACTCGCGGCCGATGGAGTAGTCGAAGGTGTCGCCGCCGACGTCGCTCGCCGGCTCGAGCCAGCCCGCGAGGGTAAAAGCGCCCGCTTCCACGGAGTACGAGGCTGGTAGTAGCCGTCGCTGGATCTCAGCAGCGAGGGAGAAGGGGATATCTCTCTGCGCCCACTCGAACAGGTCGGTATGCCTGCGGGAAGCGATCAGCACGTACGCCAGCGCATGCGCTGCGGATTCGAGGAACTCAACGACGCTGTCCTCTGGGTGGTGCGAAAGCGTCAGCTCGACCATCCCGATGGTGTCCCCCCGCTCCGTGACAGGAACGAGGACGTCCCAGGCGGTGCCCGCCGGACAGACGTCGAGCTCCTGGCTGAGCATGACCTTCTCGTAAACACTGCCGGCCAGGGGGATCGACTCCGTCCGCTCGTTCCTGCCGTCTCGCAACTCGTCGGACACGGTCACGTGTGACATACGGACCACTGCGTCGCCTGAGAAGTTCGCGATGAGCAGCCCCACTCGGGTCGCGCCGACCATGCGACCGAGCTCTTGGCCCACGACGTCGATGGCGTCGACAGGGGGCGCAGCCTCCGCTGCCGCCAGCAGATGCCGGAGGTCGAGTTTTGCCACGGCGCCACCATCCATCCGAACTACTCTACGAAATAGTCGCGATCTCCTGTGAATTTGCGCTGGCTTGCAGAGGCCTTACCCGTAGGCGCTCGTGCCGACGCTGTCGGGAGACGCCGATCGGGCCGTGAGGTGCCGACGTGTGATGCTTCAACCGTTCGGTATCGCTCAGCGTGGGCGTCGACGCGCGGAGCCGCGCTGGCAGCGCATAACGCCCCCGTATCGGACGGCTCCGGCGGCTGCCCAGGTCGGGCGCTGTCGGTTCGGATGCCATGGGCTGCAGGGCCCGACCGCGCAAAGAGGCGGTTGCGGCGCCGGGTCAGATCGCCACGTCAGGCGCTCGGCGGGGGAGTGAGCGCCGTTCCGAGCGGTACCTTCCGAGCGGCTCGTGCTGCTCGCCGTGGGCGGGAGGACTCCGACGGGAGCGCCTCAGGCGGCCAACGCGAGCGCGTTGCCCTCGTCAGCGGGCTACAGCGTCGGTACCAATCTCGGGGTAGTCCCTCGCGGGCGCACCGGCGGGTGACGGTCCTCCGCCGACGTGCCGTCCGTCCCCCGCCGAAGAGGACCTTCGCCTCGGGCGCACGACCTCCCGTCTCCGTACGTTTCGGGGCAACGAACGAATGACGATCAAGGAGCCATCCGATGAAGACCCTCACCACCTCGCGCAAGGCACCAGTGCAGCCCGAACCGCTCGCCGCCGAGCCCGTCATCGCGCTCAAGCGGCGCACCATCGACAGCGTGCTCATCGCCGTCGGCGCCGTCCTCACCGCCGCGCTCATGGTCGCGGGGGCACTCCTCGCGTGGGGCGCGGACTTCGCGGCCGACTACGTGGACGACGAGTTGTCGTCCCAGAAGATCACCTTCCCGCCCGCTGCCGAGCTCCGTGCAGAAGGTCGTGCCGACCTGCTTCCCTATGCCGGCAGGACCGTCAACACCGGGACCGAAGCCGAGGCGTACGCCAGCTTCATCGACGGCCACCTGCAGAACATCGCCGACGGCGCCACGTACGCCGAGCTCGGTGCGCCGGAGTCGGCCGCCAAGGACGCGGTGAAGGCGGCCACCGCCAGTGGGGCCGACGCAGCCACGATCGCCGCCCTCCAGGGCAAGGCCGACGCCATCTCCGGCCAGCGCAACTCCCTGTTCAAGGGCGAGACGCTCAGGGGGCTGCTGCTCACGGCCTTCGCATGGGCGACCGTCGGCCGGATCGCCGGCTACGCAGCGTTCGGGGCGTACCTGGCCGGAGCCGTCATGCTGGTCCTGGTACTCCTCGGCCTGCGCCACCACCACAAGGTGATGGTGCGACAGAGCTGATCGACCAGCTCCGGTCGAGTGACGAGGCAGCCCGGCCCGGGCTGCCTCGTTCGCGCGTACGACGCCGCCCGCTGGACGACCTCCTCGGCGGGAGGCCTACCGCGGGTATCGGCGATATGGTCGGAACGACTGCCCACCGACCCAAGGACGGTTCCGATGTCGTCACGTGGAAGGTTCGCCCGGACGCCGATGGTCGTCGGCCTGGCCCTCTCGCTCGTGCTGGTGGGATGCGCCGCCGACGACGACGACGAGGGGGCGGGGGGTGACACGACGACCACCGCCGCCGAGGAGGAGCCGGTCCGGGGCGGCAGCCTCGTCGTAGCCCTCTCGGCCGACCCCGGGCACCTCAACCCGGCTATCACGACGTCGGGCACCACCCACCCGGCGTCGGAGATCCTCTACAACGGCCTGGTCTCCGTCGACGACGACCTCGAGGTGCAGCCGGAGCTGGCGGACAGCTGGGAGATCACCGAGGAAGGCGCCGTCTACACCTTCAAGCTCCACGACGGCGTGACGTGGCACGACGGGACGCCGTTCACGTCGGCCGACGTGAAGTTCACGTTCGACGAGATGCTGCTCAAGCTGCACGGCCGGACCCGGGCCTCGGTGGGGCCGGCCCTGGGCGCCATCGAGACGCCCGACCCGGGCACGGTGGTGTTCCGGTTCAAGCAGCCGTACGCGCCGCTGCTTCAGCAGCTGGACGTCACCGAGGCGCCGATCCTGCCGAAGCACAAGTACGAGGGGAGCGACCCCAACACCAACCCGACCAACACCGCTCCGGTGGGCACGGGGCCGTTCAAGTTCGTGTCCTACACCAAGGGCTCGGAGATCAAGATGGAGCGGAACCCCGACTACTTCAAGGAAGGGCTCCCGTACCTCGACGAGATCATCACCCGCATCATCCCCGAGCAGTCGGCCCAGGTCCTCGCCCTCGAGCGCGGGGAGGTCGACTGGATCTCCATCCCGGGCGGTCCCGAGTTCGCCCGGCTCGAGTCCTCGCAGGACATCGAGGTCACCCGTACGGCGTGGAACCCGGGCGGGTCGAACTGCATCATGACGATGAGCTTCAACCTGGACCGGCCCGTGCTGAAGGACGTGAGGACGCGCACGGCCATCGCGTCCGCCCTCGACCGCCAGCAGTTCCTGGACCAGATCCTGTTCGGTGTCGGCAAGGTCGCGGAGGCACCGATCTCGAGCGGCATCCCGTGGGCTCACGACGCCGACAGCGGCCTCCCGACGTTCGACAAGGCGAGGGCGGAGCGGCTCCTCGACGAGGCCGGCTGGGAGCGCCAGGGCGACGGCGTGCGGGTGGCGACCGGCGTCGAAGGAGTGCCGGACGGCACCCGGTTCTCCATCGACTTCCTGCACTTCCCCACCTTCGCCAAATACGGCGAGCTGGTCCGCCAGCACCTGGGCGCCGTCGGCATCGAGGTCACCCAGAAGCCGCTGGAGCCGGCTGTGTTCCCGGACCCCGTGTTCAAGCAGCGCGCCTACGACACCAACGTCATCTCCTACTGCAACGGCTCCGAGCCCCAGATCGGCGTCCGGCGGATGTTCCACTCGACGCAGATCAACGCCACGCCGTTCACCAACGCCGCCGGCTACCGGAACCCCGAGGTGGACCGGCTCTTCGACGACGCCGCCGGCGAGGTCGACCAGGCCGCTCGCGGGCGCATCTACAAGCAGATCCAGGAGATCGTGGCCAAGGACCTGCCTTACGTCTGGATCGTGGAGACGGAGGGCGGCCGCGCCTACCGCGCCGACTGCACCGGCTTCAAGTTCCAGAACGGGCTCTTCGCGGAGGCGGCGTACTGTAAGGCGTGAGCCTCCGCTATCTGCTGAGGCGCCTGGCCCAGGCGCTTCCGACGATCGCCGGCATCGTCATCGTCACGTTCGCTCTCGTCCACCTGGCTCCCGGTGACCCCATCGTGGCCCTGGCGGGCGAGAGCGGCGACGAGTCGCACTACCGCTTCATGCGCGCCAAGTTCGGGCTCGACCGGCCGCTGCCCTCGCAGTTCGCCACCTACGCCGGCAACGTGCTCACCGCCGACCTGGGCACGTCGTTCGTCCACGGCCGCCCGGTGTTCTCCGTCATCGGCCAGCGGCTCCCGGCCACCTTCCTGCTCATGGGCACGGCCCTGGTGGCGTCGAGCATCCTCGGCATCGCGCTGGGCGCCCTGGTCGCCCGTCGGCCGGGCGGCGTGGTGGACCTGGGCGTCACCGTCGGAGCGTTGATCGGTTACGCGGTACCGGTGTTCTGGCTGGGCCAGGTGGCGCTGCTGACGCTGGCGTTCCGCCTCGAGTGGTTCCCCCTCTCGGGGATGACCGACGCCCGCGCCGACCACACCGGCCTCGCTGCCGTCATCGACGTCGCCCACCACCTCGCCCTGCCGGCCATGGTCCTCGCACTCTCCGAGCTGGCGCTGATCACCCGCCTGACGCGCGCCGGGCTGCTCCAGGAGCTGGGGAAGGACTACGTGCGCTTCGCCCGGGCCAAGGGGCTGGCGTCGTCGCGGGTGACGGTCCGCCACGCCCTGCCCAACGCGCTGCTGCCGGTGATCACGGTGATCGGCGGCCGCCTCGGCTTCTTGTTCGCCGGCGCCGTCCTGATCGAGACGGTGTTCGCGTGGCCGGGCGTCGGCCAGCTCCTCCTCAGCGCCATCCGCACACGCGACTACCCGCTCCTCATGGGCGTGTTCCTGCTCGTCTCGTTGACCGTCGTCGTCGCCAACCTCCTCACAGATCTTCTCTATGCCCGCGTCGACCCGCGCATCCGCTACCACTGAGCCGGTCGTGGCTCGACGCCGCGGGAGCTGGCACCAGCTCCGGCGATCGCCGACGGGCGTCACCGGCGTCGTGCTCACCGTGGGCGTCGCGCTCGTCGGCGCCTTCGCCGGGACGCTGGCGCCGAGCGATCCCTTCACCACGGTGGGCAAGCCGTTGACGGGCCCGTCGACGGCGCACCTCATGGGCACCGACGACCTCGGCCGCGACGTCCTGAGCGGCGTGCTGCACGGGATGCGCACCTCGACCATCGTGGCCACCGTCGCCGTCCTCCTGGCCGGCTTCATCGGCGTGTTCGTCGGCGCCGTGGCCGGCTACTGCGGCGGGCGGGTCGACGACGTGCTGATGCGGATCACGGAGGTCTTCCAGGGCTGCCCGAGGTTCTTCCTCGCCATCGTGGCCGTCGCCCTCCTCGGCGCCGGGCTGGACATCGTCATCCTCGTGCTGGGGCTCACGTCGTGGCCGATGCTGGCCCGGGTCGTGCGGGCCGAGTCGCTCTCGTTGCGCGAACGCGAGTTCGTGGAGGCGGCCCGGGCGCTCGGGGCGTCGGGCCCGCGCATCCTCGTCCGCCACGTGCTCCCGTCCGTGCTGCCGGCCGCCTGGGTGGTGATCTCCCTCCTCGCTGCGAGCGTCATCCTCCTGGAGGCCAGCCTCTCCTACCTCGGCCTCGGCGACCCGAACGTGATGAGCCTCGGGTACCTGGCCAACAACGCCCAGGGGTTCATGAGGTCGGCGTGGTGGATGGCCGTGTTCCCGGGGCTGGCCATCGTCGTGGCCGTGCTCGGGCTGAGCCTGGTGTCGGACGCGGTGGGCGACGTGCTCAATCCGTTCCGGCCCCGCCGGCGCACCGACGACGCGGCGCGACCGGTGGGCGAGCCGGCCATCGCCGTCGACCGCTGACAGCCGGGGAGCCCGACGTCGCAGCACCTCAGCCGGCGCGCCCCTCCTCGAGGAGGCGGAGCAGCTTCGTCGTCGTCGTCCAGCTACGGATGGTCATCCGCCGGTACTCGGGCGTGCCGACGACGGCGGACATGCGGCTCTGGGCGCGGCGGGCGCTGAGGCGGGCGAAGTAGACCACACCGCGGCCCGGCCAGGCCTGGTCGACACCCTCCCTCGTCGCCACGACCCGCATGGCCTTCCCGCTCGTCAGCGGCGCCTTCAGGAACACGACGTCCGAGTGGTAGGTGCCGGGCTGCGTGCCGAAGCCCTCCGGAGCCTTCTCGACCACCTCGCGGAGCTTGGCGGTGGGACCGCACCACGACGGTGAGCGCCACGCCGAAGCGCTGCTCCAGCATCGCCTCCACGGCGTCCTCCAGCGACGGGCGCGGCGCGTCCGACCCGAACAGCACGTTCCCGGAGTGGATGTAGGTCCTGACCGCCTCGAACCCGGCCGCCTCGAAGGCGGCCCGCAGGTCGGCCATGGCGACGAGGTTGCGACCGCCGACGTTGACGCCCCGGAGGAGGGCGACGAATCGACCCCTTGCCACGCCGCGAACCGTAGCGATGGGCGCGGGCGCCGATGCGCACCAGCCCGTGCGAAGCGACCACCGTGAGGACCACCGACACGGCGAGCTCCCGTGCAGGCGTGTCGCCGAGGAGCGTCCGGGCCGGCACGACGAGCGGGGCCGGTCCCGCCGACCACGGCGAGCTGTCGCGTTCACCTCCCGCCCCGGCAGGCACCCCGTGCCGGTGCCCGGTTGCGTCGGCCGAGTACGTTCGTCGCCGTGGCGGAGTTCAACACGGTCAGGGTGGCGGCGGTGCAGGCGACACCCGTGATCCTCGACGCCGAGGCCACCGTCGAGAAGGCGATCGGCCTCGTCGACGAGGCGGCCGACGACGGCGCCACCTTCGTCGCCTTCCCCGAGTGCTTCGTGTCGGTCTACCCCAGCGGCGCGTGGGCGGCGCGCGCCGCCACCTGGGCGGAAGGCTGCGACGAGCTGTGGGCCAGGTTGTGGGACTCCAGCGTCGACGTCGCCGGGCCCCACGTGGCGACGCTGGCCGAGGCGTGCGCCCGGCGCGGCGTCCACCTCGCCATCGGGGTGAACGAGCGGGAGGACGCACGGCCGGGCTCGCTCTACAACTCGCTGCTGCTCATCGGCCCCGGGGGCCTCCTCCATCGCCACCGCAAGCTGATGCCGACGATGCACGAGCGGGTGTTCCACGGCGTCGGCGCCGGTGACGATCTCGACGTCACCGAGCTCCCGACCGTCGGCCGGGTCGCCGGCCTCATGTGCTGGGAGAACCGCATGCCGCTGGCCCGATGGGCGCTGTACCAGGGCGGCCCTCAGATATGGCTGGCGCCGACGGCGGACGACAGCGACGGCTGGATCGCGTCGATGCGCCACATCGCCATCGAGAGCGGCGCCTTCGTCGTCAGCATCCCGCAGTACATCCCGGCGTCGGCCTTCCCGACGGACCTGCCGCTCCCCCTCCCGGAGGGCGTGGACGTCTTCGGGCGCGGAGGGGCGTGCATCGTCTCGCCCACCGGCGAGGTGGTGGCCGGGCCGGTGTACGACCGCGAGGCGATCGTCTCGGCGGACTGCGACCTCCGCCAGGCCCTCCATGCCAAGCGGTACTTCGACGTGGCCGGCCACTACGCCCGAGCCGACGTCCTCGCCCCCGAACGCAGGTCATGAGCCGGGCCGGGCGCCGCGAACACCGGCGGGGCGCCTGACGCGGGCACCGCCGTCACCGGCCGTTCGACAGCGCCTCGAGGTCGGCGACCCGCACGCCGGCCAGCGTCTCCACCCGCAGGTCGGCGGCGGACAGGTCGAGGTGGCGGGTGATGGGCCCCGGCACGGCGACGCAGCCCAGCCCGGCCGCCTGGGCCGCCGTGATGCCGTTGAGCGAGTCCTCGACGGCCACCGCCTCGTCCGGCTCGACGCCGAGCGCTTCGACGGCGCAGCGGTACAGGTCGGGCGCCGGCTTGGCCGGGCGGGTGCCGTCGAAGCAGTGCAGGCCGGTGAACCGGTCGGCCAGCCCCAGGCGGCGGAGGTGGCCGTCGACCCAGGAGACCGGCGAGCTCGACGCGATGGCGACCCGCACGCCGCGCTCCCGGCAGTCGTCGAGGAGCTCCGCCACACCGGGAAGGACGTCGTTGGCCGCGACCAGCCCGCGGTGGAGCGACCGCCGCCGCTCGTCCACGGTGACGCGGTCGACCGGGACGCCGGCGCGGGCGACGAGCTCGGCCATGGGGTCGAAGGCGCCGACCGTCCCGATGCAGCGCGCCCACTCGTCGAGACCGAGCTCGACGCCGTGGTCGGCCCACACCCGGTGCCACGAGACGTACTCGGGCTCCTCGGTGTCGAGGATCACGCCGTCGAAGTCGAACACGACGGCCCGCAGCACGACCGCGGAGCGTATGTGCGTACGTGCCCGGCCGGCGGGACCGGCGACCGGCGGCCTACGAGCCGGCCGTCGCCTCCAGCTCCCGGCGGTAGAGCTCGTACGTCGCCTCGTCGAATGCCACCAGGCGGATGAGCTCGACGCCGGTGGGCGTGGACCGCAGCGTCCGCACGGCGACCCTGGCCGCCTGCGCCGGCGGGTAGCCGAAGATCCCGGTGGAGATGGCCGGGATGGCGATGGACCGGGCGCCCAGCTCGTCGGCCACCTCCAGGCTGCGGCGGTAGGCGCTCGCCAGGCGCAGCTCCTCGCCGAACCCGCCGCCGGTCCACCGGGGCCCGACGGCGTGGATGATCCACCGGGCCGGGAGCGCGAAGCCGGGGGTGGCCTTGGCCTCACCCGCCTTGGCCCCGCCCAGGGCGGCACACGCGGCCTGCAGCTCCTCGGCGCCGGCGGCCCGGTGGATGGCGCCGCAGACGCCGGCGCCGTCGCTCAGCTGCTCGTTGGCGGCGTTGACGATGGCGTCCACCTCCTGGGTCGTGATGTCGCCCACTACCGGCTCGATCCTCGGGACGGCGGTCATTTCGAAATCTCCGTTTGCTTTGTGGCCCCGGCGGGGCAATGATGACAACGTTGTAATTACATCGGTGGCACGCCGGTGAGAGGGGAGCCCGATGGACCGACTGTTGCGGGCCCTCGGCGATGCCGAGGTGATGACCTGGCAGGACCAGGCGAACTGTATGGGGGTCGACCCCGACCTCTTCTTCCCTGAGCGGGGCGCGTCGACGCGGGAGGCCAAGGAGGTCTGCCGAGGCTGCGTCGTCCGCGAGGAGTGCCTGGAGTACGCGCTGGTCAACAGCGAGAAGTTCGGCATC
>Ga0247719_1000791_pt1 | contig 16169 bp, 14 predicted proteins | sample 41E_DmetaG_FD_189046 | JGI IMG/M metagenome (GOLD analysis project Ga0247719, IMG submission 189046) | Soil microbial communities from hillslope of Landscape Evolution Observatory, University of Arizona, Oracle, AZ, United States - 4-1-E_D | ecosystem: Engineered > Artificial ecosystem >...
GTGGTCAAGGCCGGGTCCATCCAGGACGTCAGGGCCACCCCCACCGACAAGGTCCACACCTGGCCCCACCTTCTCATCGGCGAGTTCATCGCCTGCCTGGCCTGCAGCGCCTTCCTGCTGGTGTTCTCCGCGGTCGTCAACGCCCCGTTCCTCGCCGCCGCCAACTTCAACTTCACGCCCAACCCCTCGAAGGCCCCCTGGTACTTCCTGGGCCTTCAGGAGCTGCTGACCATGTTCCACCCCATGGTCGCCGGGGTCACGATTCCCGGAATCGGCATCTTCGGGCTCATGCTGGCTCCGTACATCGACAAGAACCCGAGCCAGAAGCCCGAGGACCGCAAGTTCGCCATCTCCCTCTTCACCGCCTTCTTCATGTTCTGGGCCGTCCTCGTCATCATCGGCACGCTGTTCCGTGGCCCCGGGTTCAACTTCACCTTCCCGTGGCGCGACGGCGTGTTCTTCGACCTGTAAGCCTCTAGGAGCCCTTGTTGGACAGCAGCATCATCTTCCTCCTGGCGATCGTGGGCCTCCTGGGCCTCATGTTCTTGTTCCTGTTCGCCACGTCCCGCCGGCGCGACGCCGAGCGGGCCGATGCCGGTCCGAGCATCGAGGAGCGGGCCGAGCTGGCCACCGCCAACCTGCCGGTTCCCGTCGGGCGGGCGTCGGCCACCGGGCGCGAGCTCGAGCGCGCTGCCGCCCTGGAGCGCCGGGGCTCACAGGTCGCCGCCCCCGACGCCCCGCCGGCGCCACTGCCGGCGCCTCTCGACGAGGAGGCCCTGGGCGTCACCCGGCGCCAGGTCCTGAACCGGAGCATCATCGGCACCTTCGTGCTCACCATCAGCGGTTTCGGCGCCGCGTGCGTCGCCATGCTGTGGCCGTCTCTGTCCGGCGGCTTCGGGTCGAAGATCCGGGTGGGCAACTTCGACGAGATCATGGAAGAGATCGCCGACAAGAAAGAGCCATATTACGTCGGCGCCGGCCGGGCCTACATCACCCCGTACCCGCAAGAGGCGGTGGAACCGGCCAGGAACGTCGCCGCGTACGCTGCGGTGATCGACGGGTACGAGCAGGGTGTCGTCGCCCTCTACCAGAAGTGCCCGCACCTCGGATGTCGCGTTCCCTGGTGCCAGACGTCACAGTGGTTCGAGTGCCCCTGCCACGGCTCGCAGTACAACCGGGTCGGGGAGAAGAAGGGTGGCCCCGCACCTCGGGGCATGGATCGCTTCGCAGCTGCCGTCGAGAACGGGGTCGTGGTCGTCGACACCGGCACCGTCATCCCCGGCCCGCCGATCGGCGTGAACACCACCGGCCAGGAGTCGGAGGGACCCAACTGCATCGGTGCCGTCTCCGAGCACTGATGTGACCACTCTCCTCGCGGTTTCCTCCCAGCAGCGGATCGGCCTCGCCGTTGTGCTGGTCATGCTCACCGGCTGGGTGATCTACCTCATCGGCGCGGCGCGCCGGACCTACGAGCCGGGCTCGGAGCTGACTACGGCTCCGAACCGCAAGCCCTACTACGACGACGAAGGCATGGAGGGCAAGCGTCTCACCCGGTACCTGTGGTGGGCCTTCGCCATGCTGGCCATATGCGCCGTCGGGCTGCCCGCCTACTGGGTGCGTGAGCCGTTCCGCCAGACCGGCGCCGGCCTCGACCGGGGCACGGCCTACTTCGAAGAGGAGGCGGTCAAGCGGGGCAAGTGGTACTACGAGGCCTCGCCCGGCGACCCGCCCACCCCGCGGGAGCCGCACTATGGCTGCGAGAACTGCCACGGCAAGAACGGGATCGGCGGCGTTGCCGCCTACACCCTGGTCGATCCGGCCAACCCTGACGCGCTGCCGCAGCAGGTGCAGTGGGCCGCCCCGGCGCTCAACACGGTGATGCTCCGCTTCCGGCACGAGGAGGTCAGGCAGATCCTCGTCTACGGCCGGGCCGGCACACCGATGCCGCCGTGGGGCATCGAAGGCGGTGGTGCCCTGAACGACCAGCAGATCGAGGACCTCATCGCCTACCTGGACCACATCAAGCTGGATCCCAGGGAAGTGAAGGAGGCCAACATGAGGGAGTTTGGCACCGACGGGGCCAGGCTCTACGAGGCCTTCTGCGCCCGTTGCCACACCCAGGGGTCCGCATACGGCCGGCCGACCGGGCCGCCCGGCGGCGGTGCCTTCGGTCCTGATCTCACCGGCGGCGCCACCTTGCGCCAGTTCCCCACCGTGCAGCAGCACGTGAGCTGGGTGGCCGAGACCGGCGAGTTCGCCGAGCAGTACGGTCAACGAGGCCAGGCGTCCGGCCGGATGCCGTTCTTCGGCGACACCCTCACCGAGGAGCAGATCAGGGCCGTCGTCGACTACGAGCGGGGCCTTTGATGGCCGACAGTCTCCTGCTCGCTCTTTCGTGGAACCCCCACGTCCGGGGTGGGCTCTACGTGCTCATCTCCGTGCTCGTCCTTTGCGGGTCGGGCGCCCTCATCCTCGGCACCAACCTGGGGGGCCGCCTGGGCTTCCAGACCGCCGCCGCCGGCCTGTTCGGGTTCTTTGTCGTCATCGGGCTCACCTGGTGGGTGTACGGCATCGGGCCCCAGGGCGAGGCGCCCACCTGGGTTCCCCGTTTCTCAATCCAGGGCGACCTCGGGCAGGTCGACAGCCAGATTCTCTCCGGCTTCCCTCGGGGATGGGAAGAGCTCGACTTGGAGGATCCGGCGGTGGCCGACGCCCTGCCCATCTCCGACGCCGAGCTCACCGGCGGCGAGGGCCGCGGTGGCCTCTTCGACAGCCCGGCCGACTACCTGCCCGTCGCCGCCCTGGCCAAGGGCGGGGAGACCTACGGTCCGTTCGGCGTCTTCAACTTCCGGCCCCTCAACCTCTGGCACAAACCGCACTACCTGATCATCCAGGTCCAGGCAGTGGAGCCTCAGGAGGTCATCCCCGGTGCCGCTCCGCCCCGGCCCCGTGTCGATCCCAACGCCACGCCGGCGGCGGTCGTCATGGTGCGCGACCTGGGCAGCCTGCGGCTGAACCCTGCCGTCTTCACCATCGCCTCGGCCCTGCTGTTCGGCCTGCTCGCCTACCAGCTCCACACCCGGGACAAGGAGCTCATGGCACTCAGGGAGAAGGCCGACGCGTAGCCGGCTCGTACGCGGCGTCCCGGGCTAGGCTGGCTCGACACCGTGGATCAGTACCTACCGCTCCTCGTGATGATGATCCTGGCGACATTGTTCGCCGGGCTCTCCATCATTGCCTCGAGGATCCTCGGTCCCAGCAAGCCCACGCAGGCCAAGCTGGCGCCCTATGAGTGCGGCATCGTCCCCGACCGCGAGCCCGCCGAACGCTTCCCGGTTCGCTTCTACCTGGTGGCGATGATCTTCATCATCTTCGACATCGAGATCATCTTCCTCTACCCGTGGGCCGTGGTCTTCCGCCAGCTGGGCGCCTTCGGCCTGTGGGAGATGGTGATCTTCGCTTCCGCTGTCTTCGTGTCGTTCATCTACCTGATCGGCAACGGGGCCCTGAACTGGGGCCCGGCGAAGCGCCTCACGGCCATGACCGACGCCAGCCGCACCACGGAGTCCACCGTCCGCCGGGTCGGCGCCGAGGGCCGGGCCGGTGCCTCTGACAAGCAGCGAGTCAGGCAGGGAGCGGCCTGATGGGCCTGGAAGACCTCAACCACAACTTTTTGACCGGCCGGGTGGAGGACCTCATCAAGTGGGCCCGCCGCAACAGCGTGTGGCCGGCCACCTTCGGGCTGGCCTGCTGTGCCATCGAGATGATGGCCACCGGCGCCGCCCACTTCGACCTGGCCCGCTTCGGCATGGAGGTCTTCCGGGCCTCGCCCCGCCAGGCCGACCTGATGATCGTCGCCGGCCGGGTCTCCCAGAAGATGGCCCCGGTGCTCCGCCAGGTCTACGACCAGATGATGGAGCCCAAGTGGGTCATCTCCATGGGCGTCTGTGCGTCGAGCGGCGGCATGTTCAACAACTACGCCATCGTCCAGGGTGTCGACCAGATCGTTCCCGTCGACGTCTACAGCCCGGGCTGCCCGCCAGGCCCCGAGACCCTCATGCACTCGATCCTGACCCTGCACGAGCAGATCAGCACCGGTGAGATCCTGAAGCGCCGGGCTGAGACGGGCGCCGGCGCCGGCCTCCACGTGCCTGAGCGCCGGATCGCCGTCGCCACCCCCCGCTGACGTGGCCGAAGCGGAAGAGGTGCCGCCCGAGGAAGAGCCGGCGCTGATCCACGGTGCCCTGTCGTCGATGTCGCGCGGCCAGCTGGTCGTCCACCCCCACCGGTCCGAGTACCTCGACCTCATCGGATCGCTGTACGACGACGGCTACCGGGTGTGCGTCGACCTTACCGGCGTCGACTACCTTCTCGCCGCCAACCACCCGGTACCCGCCGGCGTCACGCCGGAGCGCTTCGAGGTGGTGGTGAGCCTGCTGTCCATGCAGCTCCGCCAGCGGATCCGGGTGCGGGTACAGGTGCCCGAGACCGAGGTGACCCTGCCCTCGATCTACCAGCTGCACCCCGGCACCGAGGCCATGGAGCGGGAGACCTACGACATGTTCGGCATCGTCTTCACGGGCCACCCCGACCTGACCCGGATCCTCATGCCCGACGACTGGGAGGGCCACCCTCTCCGCAAGGACTACGGCATCGGCCGCATCCCGGTCCAGTTCAAGGGGGCACCACCAAGCCGATGAGCGAGCCCATGGCGAGCGACCAGACCAACACAGTGTCCCGCTCAGCGGGGCAGCCACCGGAGGTGGCAACCCGATGAGTTCGACGGAACTGTCCGAGGGCGCCCAGGAGCTGCAGGCCTCGCAGCGCACCGCCGGCGTCGAGTACCTGCGGGAGGCGGGGTCGGTGCTGCGCATCCCCCACCTGCCCGAGGGCGTCGAGGAAGTCGCCACCGGCGACGACACCATGATCATCAACATGGGGCCCCAGCACCCCAGCACCCACGGCGTGCTTCGGGTGATGATGGAGCTGCAAGGCGAGACGGTGCTGCGGTGCAAGCCGGTCGTGGGCTACCTCCACACCGGCATGGAGAAGACCGGCGAGGAGCTGACCTACCTCCAGGGCCCCACCAACACCACCCGCATGGACTACGTGTCCCCGCTCTTCAACGAGCTGGTGTTCAGCCTGGCCACCGAGAAGCTCCTCGACGTGGAGATCCCGCCCCGCGCCACGTGGATCCGCATGCTGATGTGCGAGCTGAACCGCATGTCGTCGCAGGTCCTCTGGCTGGCCACCAACGGCATGGACCTCGGCGCGGTGTCCATGATGATCTACGGCTTCCGCGAGCGCGAGATGATCCTCGCCTTCTTCGAAAAGGTCACCGGCCTGCGGATGAACCACAACTACATCCGCCCGGGCGGGGTCGCGGTCGACCTCCCCGAAGGTTGGCGGGACGACGTGCTAGGCATCCTCGAGGCCTTCCCGGAGCGGCTGGACGAGTACGACCTGTTGCTCACCGGCCAGCCCATCTGGCAGGAACGCACCCAAGGGGTGGGCGTCATCACCACCGAAGAGTGCCTGGCCCTGGGCGTCACCGGGCCGATCCTGCGCTCCACCGGCCTGCCGTGGGACCTCCGTCGCGACCAGCCTTACCTGGCCTACGACCAGGTCGACTTCGACGTGATCGTCGGTACCTACGGCGACACCTTCGACCGCTACGCCATCCGCCTCAACGAGATCAGGGAGTCGATCAAGATCATCCACCAGGTCCTCGACCAGATGCCTTCCGGCGACTACAAGGTCCAGGACAAGAAGGTCACCCCGCCGCCCCGGCACCGCATCGACGAGTCGATGGAAGCCCTCATCCACCATTTCAAGATCTTCACCGAGGGCTTCCGGGTTCCCGAGGGCGAGGTCTACGTGGCCGTGGAGTCGCCGCGGGGCGAGCTGGGCTGCTACCTGGTCTCCGACGGCAGCGCCAAGCCCTACCGCATGCACGTCCGAGGGCCGTCGTTCGCCAACCTCCAGGCCCTGCCCCACATGATCCGCGGCGCCATCATCGCCGACGCCGTGGCCGTCATCTCGACGATCGACCCCATCATGGGGGAAGTGGATCGCTGACAGCCGCCTTCGGCGGCTACGGGGACTGCGTCGTCCGCCCTTCGGGCGGGCTCAGCCCGTTCCGACAAGGGCAAGCCTCGCTACGCTCGACGCCTGGTCGGTCAGCCGACGGCTGACACCGTCGCCTGAGGTGGCGCTCGACCGAGCTAGGCGGGGAGGACCGTGGGCGTGGGGCGCCGGCCGAGCCGGCGCCGGCGCTTGCCCCGCTTCTGCGAGTAGGCCGCGAGGACGTCGTTCAGGGCGTCGCTCATGAGGTTGATGCCCAAGACGGAGATGGCGATGGCGGCCCCGGGGAAGACCGACATCCACCACGCCGTGCGCAGGAAGCGCTGGGCGTTGCTGACGAGGTAGCCCCAGCTCATGAGGCTGGGGTCGCCCAGGCCCAGGAAGCTGAGGCTGGCCTCCAGGAGAATGATGCGGGAGCCGGTCAGGGCGATGATGACCATGGCCGTGGGCAGCACGTTGGGCAGGACGTGGCGGAGGACGATCCGGCGGTCGGTGGCGCCGATGGAGCGGGCGGCCTCCACGTAGTCGCGGTCGCGCACCGACAGCACCTCGGCCCGAGAGACTCGCGCCAGCGTCGGCCAGGAGGTGAACGCCAGCACGTAGATCAGGTTGTCGAGGCCGGCGCCGAAGAGGGCGACGATGAGGAGCACCAGGAAAAAGCGGGGGACCGACTGGAACAGCTCGGTGATCCGCATCAGGAGGTCGTCGATCCAGCCGCCCCTGTAGCCGGCGATGATCCCCACCGCCAGCCCGATCACCGACGCGATGGCCGAGACCCCGAGCACCACGATCATGGAGGTGCGGGCGCCGTGGATCACGGCGTCGAACACGTCCCGGCCCAGGTTGTCGGTGCCGAAGAAGTGAGTGGCCGACGGGGCGAGCAGCGGGTCGCCGACGGTCCGGAACGGGTCACCCGGGGAGATGACGTCGGCCAGCAGCCCGGCCACCACGACGACAAGGGTGAGGAGCAGGCCGGTGAAGCCGGCCGGGTGGCGCAGGAAGCGCCGCACGGTGGCCCGCCAGCGGTGGGGCGCGCCGGGGGCGTCGCCGGCCACCGGGGCCCCCGGAAGCGCACCCGGCGCCGGCGCGCCGGCGCCGGCCTCAGCGGTAGCGGATACGGGGATCGACACGGGCGTAGAGCAGGTCGGTGATGAGGTTGGACAGGACCAGGCTGAAGGCCACGAGGAGGACCATGCCCAGCAGCAGGGGGTGGTCTCGGGTCTGGGCCGCCGACAGCACCAGCCGCCCCAGGCCCGGCCAGCCGAACACCGTCTCCACGAGGACCGCCCCGGAGAAGAGGAAGCCGATGCGGGTGCCGACGACGGTGACGACCGGCAGGAGGGCGTTGCGCAGCGCGTGGTGCATGAGGGCGCCGGTGGGCGACAGCCCCTTGGCCTGGGCCACCCGGACGTAGTCGCTGTCCATCTCGGCCAGGATGCCGGTGCGGGCGATCCGGGTGATCAGCGCCACCTCCGAAGCGGCCAGGACAAGTGAGGGCAGCACGAGGTGGCGGGCGACGTCGAGGTAGTGGGCCAAGCCGGTGTAGTCGGCCCGGGCGTCGGTCATCCCCTGGATCGGGAACCACCCCGTCCGGAAGGCGATGGTCAACATGGCCAGCTGGGCCAGCCAGAAGCTGGGGAGGGCGTAGCCGACGAGGGCGCCGGTGCTGACGCCCAGGTCGAAGGGCCCGAACGGGCGACGGGCGGCCAGGGCACCGAGCGTCACGCCGCCCACGGTCGAGACCAGCAGGGCGGTGCCCATGAGCAGCAGAGTGGCGGGCACCCGCTCGAGGATGAGGTCGACGACCTCCTGGCCCTGGACGAAGGACACACCCAAATCGCCGCGCAGGACGTTGGTGGTGTAGGTCCAGAACTGCTCGTACACCGGCCGGTCGAGGCCGAACTTCTCCCGCATGAAGGCGTAGTACTCCTCGTTGCCACTTTCGCCGGCCACGGCCACCACCGGGTCACCGGGGGCGGCGTGGACGACGGCGAAAGTGACGATGAGGATGCTCGCCACCGCCGGCAGCACCTGCAGCAGCCGGCGGACGACGTAGCGCCTGTTCACTACTTTCTACAGCTGGCAGCCTCGGCGAAGAGCCCGGTGTTCTCGTGGTTGAACCCGGTGCAGTTGGTGCTGAACGCTCGCAGGCCGGCGCTCTCGGTCAGCCACAGGTACGGCAGGTCGCGGACGAGCTGCTCCTGCAGCTGGCGGTAGATCGGCGTGCGCTTGGCCGGGTCCGGCTCGCGGGTGGCCTGGTCGAGCAGCCGGTCGACGTCGGGGTTGCTGTAGCCGGCCCCGTTGGTGAACGCGGTGGTGCTGATCTGGCGGGAGTCGACCTGGCGGCGGAAGCCGATGTCGGGGTCGTCACCGTTGCAGTAGGACACCACCGCAGTGTCGAACTCCCGCTGGTTGAAGACGTTGCGGGAGAAGGTGGCGTTGTCCTCGGTCTTCACCTGGAGGGTGATGCCGACGGCTGCCAGCTGGCCCCGGAGCTGCTCCCCGTAGGTGGTCTGGTCGCCGGCGAAGCCGTGCCAGTCGACCTCGAACCGGGTGCCGTCGGGGACGTTGGGCACGTTGCGGGCCACCCGGGCGCCGCCGCCCTCGTCCTTCCAGCCGACCTGGTCGAGCAGCTGCCTGGCCCGGTTCTGGTCGAAGTTGGGGAGGTTCAGCCCGGTGGCGCTGGCGAAACCGATGCCGCTGTTGATCGGCGCCTGGGCGACCTTGCCCTGGCTGAACGACACGGTACGGAAGGCCTGCTGGCGGTCGACGGCGTGCCAGAACGCCTGGCGGGTGCGCAGCTCGGTGAAGAACCCGGGCCGGCCGGCCGGCGGCCTCATGTTGAACACGCCGGTAAGGGTGCAGTTGCCGCCGCCGGAGCCGCGAGGCGCGGTGGCGGTGCCGAGGGCCCGGTTGGCCTTGACCCGCTCGATGTCGGGGCCGGGGACAGAGCCGACCCAGTCGATCTCCCTGTTCTCGAGGGCCAGGAGCTGGGTGCCGGGGTCGGGGATCACCCGCTGGGTCATGCCGTCCAGGTAGGGGAGGCCGGGCCGGAAGTAGTCCGGGTTCCGGACCATCTTGATCTCCTGGATGGTGTACGACTCCAGCTTGAAGGGGCCGGTGCCGACCGGGGTCTTGTTGGCCGGGCAGCCGGCGACGGTGGCCAGGTCGGTGCAGCCCTCGTAGACGTGCTTGGGGATGATCGGGGCCTCGGTGACGTTCAGCTGCTGGAGCAGCGGGGCGTAGGGATTGGCGAACCGGAAGATCACCGTGTTCTGGTCGGGCGTCTCGATGGTGGGCTGCGCCGTTCCCACCGAGGCCTGGGTGCGGGAGTGCAGGCGCAGCAGCGCCCGCTCGAAGGTGAACTTCACGTCGTCGGCGGTGAAGGGCCGGCCGTCGTGCCACTTGACGTTCTGGCGGAGGTTGAACCGGTACGAGGTGCCGCCGCCCTCGATGGTCCAGCTCTCAGCCAGCTCAGGGACCAGCTTGCCGTCGGTTCCCCAGCCGACGAGGCCGTTGAACATCATCTCGGAGGCGGTGTGCACGCCGCCGTTCGACGTGACCGCCGGGTTGAGGCTCCCCGGGTCGGAGCCGATGGCGACCACCAGCGTGCCGCCCCGCGCCGGAGCCACCGTCGTGGTCGGGCCGCTCTGGGCGTCGGGCGCGGCGTCACCGCCGCCGTCGTCACTGGCGCAGGCGCTGGCTACGAACATCAGCGCCAACGCGACCGCCGTCAGCTGCTTCTTCATGTATGTCCCCCAGACATGTCGTGTTGCTTCCCCCGCAAACTACTACTTGACGGGAATAGTGAACCGATCACCCCATCCGTGGCCGCGCTAGGGTTCGCCCCGATGGACGGCCTCCGGGTTCCACACCGGCGCTGATGGCCCGGCTGACGGCTGAGAACCTCCAGCGGGCGCGCCAGCTCATCGCCCTGTACCCACAGTCGCGTTCTGCCCTTCTTCCGATCCTGCACATCGCCCAGGAGCAGGACGGGTGGCTGACGCCCGACGCCATCACCCACGTGGCCGAGCTGCTCGACCTGGAGCCGGCGGAGGTCTACGGCACCGCCAGCTTCTACGACATGTTCTTCACCCACCCGGTCGGGCGCCACCTGGTGTCGGTGTGCACGAACCTGGCCTGCATGATCAACGGCGGTGAGGAGCTGCTCGAATACGCCGAGGCCCGCCTGGGCGTCGCCCCGGGGGGGACCACCGCCGACGGGCAGTTCACCCTGGAGGAGGTCGAGTGCATCGCCTTCTGCGGCGCCGCCCCGTGCCTCACGGTCAACTGGCGGTTCTTCGGCAACGTGAGCAACGACGACTTCGACCGGCTGGCGGAGGACCTCGCCGCCGGCCGCCTGGCCGACGACGTGCCGCCCCACGGCACCCTCAACCGGGTCCGCCGCCAAGTCGGCCTCATGGCCGGCGCACCCGTCTCGCCAGGTGACGACGAGGACGCCAAGCCCCCGCAGGCCACCGCGAAGTGATTACAGACGCGTCCCCCATCGTCACCGCCCGCATCGGCAAGTCGCAGTCGTGGACGCTGCGGTCCTACCTGGACAACGGCGGCTACGACGGCCTCCGCAAGGCCCTCTCCATGGAGCCGGCGGCGATCGCCCAGGAGGTCCTGACCGCCAACCTGCTCGGCCGGGGCGGCGCCGGCTTCGAGGCGGGCAAGAAGTGGGGGATGCTCCGCCAGGCCGACCCCAAGTACCTCGTCATCAACGGCGACGAGAGCGAGCCCTGCACCTTCAAAGACCACATGCTCATGGAGGAGGACCCGCACCAGATCATCGAAGGGGTGCTGATCTGCGCCTTCGCCATCGGCGCCACCCAGGCCTTCATCTACGTGCGGGGCGAGTTCGCCCTCGGCCTCGAGCGGATGTCCGCCGCCCTCAACGAGGCGTACTCCTTCGGCGCCGTGGGACGGAACATCTTCGGTTCGGGTTTCTCCATCGACATCGTCATCCACCCCGGCGCCGGCGCCTACATCTGCGGCGAGGAGACGGCCCTCATCGAGAGCCTGGAGGGCAAGCGGGGCTACCCCCGCGACAAGCCCCCGTGGTTCCCGGCGGTCATGGGCCTCTACAAGGCGCCGACCATCGTCAACAACGTGGAGACGATGTCGAACCTGCCGTGGATCGTCCTGCACGGCGGGCAGGCCTTCGCCGACCTCGGTATCGGTCGATCCGCCGGCACCCGCCTGTTCTCGTTGTCCGGCCACGTCAACCGGCCGGCCAACTACGAGGTCGAGATGGCCAAGACGACGTTCCACGACCTCATCTACGACCCCAAGCTCGGCGGCGGCATCCGCGACAACCGCCAGCTCAAGGCCTTCGTGCCCGGCGGCGTGTCGGCGCCGTGGTTCGGCCCCGACCAGGTCGACATGGCCCTCGACCAGGACGCGGTCGGCAAGGCTGGGTCCATGCTCGGCTCCGGCTCCGTCGTGGTCATGGACGACACCACCTGCATGGTGCGCGCCGCCTGGCGCATCACCCGTTTCTTCCACCGGGAGTCCTGCGGCCAGTGCACGCCGTGCCGGGAGGGCGGCGGCTGGCTCGACAAGATCATGCGCCGCATCGAGGAGGGTCAGGGCCGGGAGGCCGACCTCGAGCTGCTCCTCGACGTGTGCGACAACATCGCCCCCGGCCTCGGCTGGCCCCCCCAGAAGACCACGATCTGCGTGCTGGGTCCCTCCATCCCCTCCTCGATCGTCTCCGGCATCAAGATGTTCCGCGACGAGTTCCTCGTCCACATCAAAGAAGGTGCGTGTCCGTTTGGCAGGTGAGCCGATCAAGATCACCGTCGACGGCAAGGTCATCGAGGCCAGGCAGGGCGAGATGGTCATCGCCGCCGCCGAGCGGGGGGGCACGTACATTCCCCGGTTCTGCTGGCACCCCCGGATGCGGCCGGTGGGCATGTGCCGCATGTGCCTGGTCGAGATCAAGGGGCCGCGTGGCTTCGCCCTGATGCCGGCGTGCTTCGTGCCCGTCGCCGACGGCCAGGAGGTCGTCACCGACTCGCCCAAGGTGAAGAAGGCCCAGGACGGCGTCCTGGAGTTCCTCCTCATCAACCACCCCCTCGACTGCCCGGTGTGCGACCGGGGCGGCGAGTGCCCCCTCCAGGACCAGACCTTCGCCTTCGGCCCCGGCGAGAGCCGCTTCGTCGAGGAGAAGCGCCACTGGGCCAAGCCCATCCCGATCAACCCCCTGGTCGCCCTCGACCGCGAGCGCTGCATCCAGTGCGCCCGCTGCACCCGCTTCGCCGACGAGGTGGCCGGCGACGCCATGATCGACTTCATCGGGCGGGCCGACTCCACCGAGGTCAACATCTTCGCCGACCGCCCGTTCACCTCGAACTTCAGCGGCAATGTGGTCCAGATCTGCCCGGTGGGAGCCCTGACGGCCACGCCGTACCGGTTCAAGGCCCGCCCATGGGACCTCGAGGTGGTCGAGTCGACCTGCACCGCGTGTGCGGTGGGCTGCCGCATGGCGCTGCAGTCGTCGTCCAACCGGCTGATCCGCCACCTCGGCGTCGACAGCGACCCCGTCAATCACGGGTGGCTGTGCGACAAGGGCCGCTTCTCCTACGAGCAGACCGACCACCCTGACCGGCTCCGCACGCCCCTCGTGCGCAAGAACGGCCAACTCGTCGAGGCCAGCTGGAACGAGGCCATGGTCGCCGCCGCCGAGGGGCTGCACCGGGCCGGCAACTCAGTCGCCGTCCTGGGCGGGGCCCGCCTGCCCAACGAGGACGCCTACGCCTGGGCCAAGCTGGCCAAGGGCGTCCTCCGCACCGACAACGTCGACTGCCAGATGGGCGACGGCCTACCCGCCGAGTTGGTGCTCGGCCTGCCCCGGGCCACCATCGACGAGGCGTGCGCCGCCTCCGCCGTGGTCCTGCTGGCGCCGGACCTCAAGGAGGACCTCCCCGTCTTCTACCTGCGCCTGCGGGAGGCCGCGGTCGACGGGAAGCTGAAGCTGATCGAGATGACCCCCCACGGCACGGGCCTCAGCAAGCACGCCGAGCTCCGCCTCCGGTACCGCCCGGGGGAGGCGGCCGCCGTGGCCCGGGCCCTGGCCGCCGAACGGGTGCCGGAAGAAGGCGCCGGCGGTGTGACGGCGGCCGACATCGGTGCCGCCGCCGAAGTGCTCGGCGCCGCCGAGTCGGTGGTCGTGGTCGTCGGCCGGGCGTCGCTGTCGGAGTCGGGCGAAAGCATCGCCGATGCCGCCGGCGTGCTGGCCGCGGCCATGCCCGACGCCCGGTTCCTGTCCGCCCTGCGCCGGGGCAACGTGCACGGGGCCCTCGACATGGGGATGGCGCCGGGAATCTTGCCGGGCCGGGTGTCGCTCGACGACGGCCGGGACTGGTTCACCGCCGCGTGGGGTCAGGTGCCGGCGGCCCGTGGCCTCGACGCCGGCGGGATCCTCGCTGCCGCCGCCGACGGGAAGGTGCAGGCACTGGTGCTGGTGGGGGCCGACCCGGTTTCCGACTTCCCCGACCGGGCTCTGGCGGTCAAGGCCCTGGAGACTGCGGACTTCACCGTGGTCGTCGACCTTTTCGGTGAGGGCCCGTCGATCTCCGATGCCGACGTCGTGCTGCCCGCAGCCGGCTATGGAGAGCGGCCCGGGACGACGACGAACATGGAAGGCCGGGTCACGCGGCTCGGCCAGAAGGTGACGGCCCCCGGCACCTCCCGCCCGGACTGGATGATCGCCGCCGACCTGGCTCACCGGCTCGGCGCCGACCTCGGGTTCCAGACCATCGACGACGTCGCCGGCGAGATCGAGCGGCTGGCGCCGGCCCACGCCGGCCTCACGCCGCAGCTGTTGGCTCGCGCCGGTTACCGCGACGGGATCGTCGTCCCCCTGGGCGACACGAAGCCCACCGAGGGGGAGCGGGCGACGGAAGCGATCGAGGTGACGGCCAACAAGGCGCACATGGGCAACGTCGTGCTGGAGAACGACCCCGTTGCCGACGCGCCGCTCGAGCCCGGCGGCGCCGTCGGCACGGCGGCGGCGGCTTCCCCCACGATGGACCGGCCACCCCTCATCGGCCACCGCCCGCCGGCGCCCGCCCGCCAGGCGCCACCGGTCGACGCCTACTCTCTGCGCCTGGTGGCGGTCCGCACCCTCTATGACGCCGGCGCCCTCGTCTCCCATTCCCCTTCGCTGGCCGCCCTGGCCGAGGGCCCGTGCCTGCGGGCCAACCCGGCCGACCTGGGGCGGATGGGCGTGAAGACAGGCGACCGGGTGCGCGTCTCGTCGTCACGCAAGTCGCTCGTCCTCGACGTCGCCGCCGACCCCCGGGTGCTTCGGGGCTCGGCCGTGCTGGCGTTCAACGCCCCCGGCGCCGGCGCCGCCGACCTCATCGACGCCACCCTCCCCGTCACCGATCTGCGGGTGGAGACGGTCGGCCCGAGCGGCCGAGAGCGGGGGGCACCGTAGTGGGAGATCCGCTCTACGCCGAGGGTGTGGACCTCACCGTCTTCCTCATCGTCGTCGGGAAGGTCCTTGTCGTCTTCGCCTTCCTCATGGTGTCGGTGCTGTTCATGGTCTGGTTCGAGCGCAAGGTCATCTCCGACATGCAGAACCGGATCGGCCCCGACAGGGCGGGACCATGGGGCATCGGCCAGACCCTCGCCGACGGGATCAAGCTGTTCTTCAAGGAAGGGCTGATGCCCGACCGGGCCGACCGGCGGGTGTTCATGCTGGCCCCGTTCCTGTCCATCGTCCCTGCGTTCCTCATGTTCGCCGTCGTTCCCTTCGGCGACGAGATCACCATCGCCGGCCGCCGGACGCAGATGCAGCTGGCCGACCCGCCTGTGGGGGTGCTCTTCCTGCTGGCCATGTCCGGCATCGCCGTCTACGGCATCATGCTCGCCGGCTGGTCGTCGGGGTCGAAGTACCCGCTGCTGGGCTCGGTGCGGGCGTCGGCCCAGATGGTCTCCTACGAGGCGGCCATGAGCCTCGCCATCGCCGCCGTGGTGCTGAGCGCGGGGTCGTTGTCGACCCGGGACATCGTCAACGAGCAGGGCTTGTACCGCTGGAACCTGTGGGTGCTGGGCGTGGTCCCGTTCGTGATCTACATCATCGCGGCCACGGCGGAGCTCAACCGTCCGCCGTTCGACCTGGTCGAGGCCGAGCAGGAGCTGGTCGGGGGCTTCCACACCGAGTACTCCTCGATCAGCTTCGCCCTCTTCTTCCTGGCCGAGTTCATGAACGTGGTCACGATGTCGGCCGTGGCCGTCACCCTCTTCCTCGGCGGGCCCAACGGCCCCCGGATCGGCTTCCTACCGGACCTGTGGCCGGTGGTGTGGTTCATGGGAAAGCTCCTCCTCTTCCTCTTCGCGTACGTGTGGCTCCGCGCCACGCTGCCCCGGTTCCGCTATGACCAGTTGATGGACCTGGGCTGGAAGAAGCTGATCCCGCTGAGCCTCTACTGGCTGCTGCTCATCGCCGCCCTGCGTATCGGGCGCGACGAGGGCTGGAACTCCTACGTCGTCCTGGCCGCCGGCGTGGCCGTCGGCCTGGTGGCCTGGGCCGCCCTCGGCGCAGCCCTGCGCCAGGGCGAGGCCGCGGAGGCGGCGGCCTGATGGGCTACCTCGACGGTTTCAAGGTCACCCTCAGGCAGATCTGGGGCGAACGGGTCACCAACGTCTATCCCGACGAGAAGCGGCCCAAGCCCGACCGCTTCCACGGCCGCCACGTCCTCAACCGCTACGAGGACGGGATGGAGAAGTGCATCGGGTGCGAGCTCTGCGCCGGCGTGTGCCCCGCCCGCTGCATCTACGTGCGAGGCGCCGACAACCCGCCCGACGCTCCCGTCTCCCCTGGCGAGCGCTACGGGTTCGTCTACGAGATCAACTACCTGCGCTGCATCCACTGCGACCTCTGCGTCGAGGCCTGCCCCACCGAGGCCATCACCGAGTCGAAGCTCTTCGAGTTCTCCTTCACCGACCGCCAGGACGCCATCTACACCAAGGCCGAGCTGGTGGTGGGCGACGACGGCCACCCCCAGAAGCTCCCGTGGGAGGACTGGCGGGAGGGCGACGCCGATCGGACCTCGGCGTGGGTCCGCGCC
>Ga0247719_1000792_pt1 | contig 16168 bp, 14 predicted proteins | sample 41E_DmetaG_FD_189046 | JGI IMG/M metagenome (GOLD analysis project Ga0247719, IMG submission 189046) | Soil microbial communities from hillslope of Landscape Evolution Observatory, University of Arizona, Oracle, AZ, United States - 4-1-E_D | ecosystem: Engineered > Artificial ecosystem >...
CGGCCAGCTTCTGCTGCGTCAGCCCAGCCTTGAGCCGTGCCTGGCGCAGGCGCGCGCCGATTCCGGGCACGGTCCGAGGCTCGCGCTTCACCCCTCTTTGCGTTCGCACTGCGCTCGATTCTAACCCGTCCGCAATCGGAGGCAGAATTCCGTGCCAGAACGACCACCACCGGCCATACGAAAGACGCGAATCTCGTCCGGCCAGTGGGACGCGCAATGTGGATCTGCTGGTAGCTCGACGAGAATGCCTCGGACAGGCTCGCGCGTTGGTCGGACGAAGTACGCGCCAGCTGGCCGGAGCGTGCTCGAGGCCGCCTAGGCCTGACTCAACCCGGAGCTGCGCCGGGCCGAGAGGTAATGCGCCGCTGGCGGTGTTTAAGCGGCGAGCACGAACCGGCTGATCGCCCCGAATGCGCGACCGCGACGGGCTCGCGGATCCGCCATCCCCAGATCGCCAGCCATATCACGAACACGAGCTCACCGATCGAAGCAGCGAAGACCAGCCCGATGTCGGCATGCGGATACAGGTACGGCCGTAGGTTGTACATGACGTAGCCGCCACCGGCCATAGCCAACGCGATCCCGACCAGCCGGGGACGTACCCCGACCGGTAGACGAGGAAGCCGAGCAGCAGCAGATGGACCTCCTCTCTTTCCCGCGTATGGCAGAGAGGGTTGCTGGAGAGACGCCCGTGAGGCCGAAAGAGCAGCCCGACCCAACCGGATAACTCTTTCGAGGGTATTAATAGTGTGACCGTGGGTATTCGAAGCGCGATCGGGGACGTCTGGCCGGGCCGAGCCAGCCGACCAGAAACCCATGCCTTCGCAGAAGCCGTGCGGCCACACCTGCCGGCAATGGTGCGCCTCGCCGTTCGGCTTGCGCCGACGGACGGCAGCGACGATGTCGTGCAGGAGGCTCTGATGCGCGCCTGGCGTCACTGGGGCCGTTTCGACAGCAACCGCGGTTCGCTCTCTGCGTGGCTGCTCGCGATTGTCGCCAATGAGGCGCGCCGGGCGGTCGCTCGGCATCGAGGCCCAACAGCTTTGGCACCCATTCGTGGCCCGGCGTCGCTCGAGGATCGCGCGGACCTCGCCGCTGCCGTTCGACGTCTTCCGCCCCGACAGAGATTGGCCATTGACTGCTTCTACTTCGCTGGCATTTCGGTTGCTGAGACGGCCGTCGTCATGGGTTGCACCGAAGGCACGGTCAAGTCGACTCTCGCCGATGCTCGCGCTCGGCTCCGTCGAGAACTCCAGGAGGAGACAGATGAAGAGCGATAGCGACATCGACAGACTGCTGGCCGAGGAGGGCGAGCTCTGGCGACGCAGTCTGCCAACGACGTTCACAATCGATGAGGGCCGACTCGGGACGGCCGAAGGGCGCATGTGGACGCGACGTGGAGCAGTGGGTCTCGCGTCGGTTGCAGTCACCGGGACCGCAGTCGTTGCGCTGGTAGCCGTGATCGCATCGCCCGTGTTCGATCCCGGCAAGCCCTTGCTCCCTGCGGCAGGGCCGGGAGCGACGTCGTCTCCTGCGAAGGTCCCGACTACGAGCCACACCGTAGATCCGTCGCCGGCGGGCTCTGCTGAACCGGATGAATCCGACATGGATGTCGTGAATCCCGGCGACCAAGTCGAGGCAGCAGGCTACCTGGGGAGCCAGTTAGGCCAGCGGTACTTGTGCCCGACGAAGCTGATGGCGATCCAAGGCGGATTGGGCTGCCTAGGAGCCGACCTTGTGCCGGTAACTGGTGCAGCAAGCGGCGTCGCTGACGGGCAGTACGCGCAAGTCCAAGGCAAGTGGGACGGAGAAGCGATCGAAGCTACGAGCGTGATCGCCTCGGCCGCGCCGCCGTTTGTCATCGGCTACACAATGCCATGCAAGGCGCCAGCGGGGGGCTGGCCCGCGATTCCGGACTCCGATGAGGCAGAGGCAGCGGCACGCGCGCTTGAGCGTGAGGTAGCAGAACATCCTGACCGGTACGTGGGTCTATGGCCGGCGCCCATCACGGACGCCGCTGGCCGCATCACGGCGCGAGCCGTTGTGGTCGGCACCATCGAGGACGAGCAATCGGTCGCCGCAGAGCTAGCGCGGATCTATCCGTTCAATCTCTGCGTGATACGCAGCGACTTCAGCGCCTCTCAACTCCAGCCGGTCCTGGATCGTCTCTTGGCTCTCGATCGGCGGTGGCAGGTGATGATCGAACCGGCGGTGGGTCGGGTCGTCGTTACGACAACCGTGCTGGATTCATCGACGGCCGCAGTCATTGCCGAGTTCGCTGACCGAGTCGATCTGCGGGTCACGGTGCGCAAGATGACGCCCGGGCCGTGAGCTCTGGGGCTCTCACCTAGTCCCAGAGCGGGCCACTCAGCGGGCTCGACCGCTTAGCGGAGTGCCTATGCCACCGGTGCAGATAGTGTGAGCGCGAGTGGTGTCGTGAATATTGCGGATGGTTAGCGCTCGCAGGCACCGGTAGCATCGCCCAGCGGCAGATCGCCGCGTGGAGGCTCGATCCGGCAGAGCAGGGCGATTGAGTGGTCTGCTCACTCCGTGAAATGGAGAGGGGTTGTCACCATGCGAAGGCGCGCGCTGTCCGTGTTCTCCCTTTGGCTAGGGATTGTCCTAGCTGCCTCGCCGCTCGGCGTCTTGGCGTCACCAGCGGACTCGGAAGCGTCCGGTCGTCTGAGCAGTGCGTCGGGCGCCTTGGAGCAAACTGATGACCCACTCAACGACCTCGTCAAGGCGACTGGCGCGCTGGGAGTCTATCGGCGGCCCGATGGCACCATGGTGGTCGTCGTGCCGGCATCCGGCTCGAGTACGTTCCGGATCGCTAGCGCCCGCGCCTTGGTACCCGATCTCAATGTCATCACTCAGTCGCTCGACCTGGAGCCGGCAGACATCGCGGCGATTCAAGCCCGTGTAGGGTCGGTGGACTGGACGCCCGCTCGTGAGATCGCCGAACCTGTCGCGATCTTTGATGCGCAGGAGGGCATGGTCGTCATATTCAGCGATGCCCCTATAGCAACTTTCGCAGCCATTCTCGATGACTACCGAGGCAAGGTGAAGTACCACGGCCGTGGCATCCGGCTCACGTCGCGTGTAGCCGACTTTTCCCCCCACTGGGGTGGGGCGAGGATGGTCAGTCCCCAGGCGTCGGGCTACTGTTCGAGCGGATTCTCAGTGCTGAACTCGGGCGGCAACCCGAGAATGCTGACCGCCGGCCACTGCTTTCTTGTGAACTGGACAGTGAACTCGCCAGAGGGCGACTCGTTCGGCGAGGTAAAGAACCGTGGCAACTATCCGCTAAGTGACTTCGAGCTTGTCGGGGGCGCCGGCATCAACCACGGGCCCTCCATCTATGTGGGCGGCAATGTGGGCGTTCAGAAGAAGGTGGCCTCAGCAGGAAACCCGGTCTCCAGCGGATCGTACTGCTCAAGCGGGTCGTCAACCTACGAGCAGTGCGACATGTCAATGGTCAACAGCAATACCTCGGTGTGTCTCACCGACAGGTGGGGGGTGTATGGTTGCCGCCAGAACGTGATGATTTTCCGCGGGCCCCCCAGCAATGGCGTCTGCGGCGGCGATTCCGGCGGGCCGTTCTACTCCTATGTCGAGTCCGGGGCGCGGGTGAGGATCGCGGGTCTCGTCTTTGCAGGGGAAAGCTTCCAGAACGCCTGGGAGTGTTACGTGTACGCCGAGTACACAGTGATTGAGAAGTGGTCGAAGATCAGCAGCGAGCTGAATGTGACGATCAAGACGGGCAACTAGCGAGACTCGGCGGCAGCAGCCCTTTGATGAGGCCGTGGAAAGTACCGCCACCGTCGGGAGTGAGGTCGGTTGACTTGGCTCAACTCGGTGACGATGCTCAGCTCAAAGAATAGAAAGCCGTGCCTATGTGCGGAGGGGTCCTGAAGATGGAGACCCAGGAGGCCGAGCGCCTGCTGGTTCCCGTTTGGACGCCGTCCCAAGAAGCCTCGTTGCCGGCCTGTTTCGACGAGCTAGATCGCCGCGTCCGCGCTCGGGACAGGCGCCGCCTCGGCCGCGAGGCCTCAGCGAAGGCGGCTCTTGCACGACGAGCATGGAGGCGAGCGAATGGCCGATAGGCACCGAATCCAATGCATCAACAAGGTTGACCGTACCAACCCTTGGGAGCGCATCACACACGTCGGCGGCGTCAACGCCAACGGTTCACGCTGGAAGGTGACCCAAGGCGAGGCCATCGCCGGCATCGAGATGGGCAAGTGGCGCTTTTATGTCGAGCAGCCCCTCGGAGATCCCGTGGATGTGGTGGTCGCCGTGAGCGCATGGGGTAACAAGTACCTCAAGACCGTCGCCGACGGCGACGCGCCGAACAACCTACTCGCGCTTCCGGAGTGCCCCTAGACGGTAGAGCGGTCCCGAGCCGCGATAGCGTCCTGCGGCGCCTAGGGCGCGTTCCGCCGATCCTTGGCCAGCTCGATCCCGTGACCGAGACTCTGCCACTCGATACGTGACCGCCATAACAGATTGAGTTCGCCCCAGGCTGGCTCGCCGCGAGCTCGTGACCGCGATCCCAGCCGGAAGACCAGCTGCCGAACGGGAGCGGGCCAACGAAGACGACGGTCTCAACCGGTTGACCGCACGATGTGGCGATGCTGAAACTTCGTTGTTGTGCGCCTTGGTCAGTACGTGAATACGAAGCGGTAACCGGCGTATCCACCAGCGCAACTCGCGATCCGCGTGACACTCACGGACCTCCAGTTGCAGGCTCTTACTCTGAAGCCCCAACCACAAGGTTGGCCCACGCCGTTCGTGGTCCAATAGAAGCAGCTGCCGATCCTCACGTACCGGTTGCCGTAATAGACCCGCGTGGCCTCGACGGCCTCGCCTTCTACTTCGGGCGCCGCCGCGGACTGCCCGGACTCGTCCCGCGCCTCGACATCCCCGCAGGGCCCTCTGGGAACTGCTGTTGATACTCCGCCACGAGTTCTTCGTTGATCCAGTCAATCCCGCCCTCGCCGAGGGCTTCGGTCTCTTCCCGAATACGCTCGATCGACACATCAGCCTCCTGTATCCGCTACACCGCAACTGGCACCGTCTAGCCCCCGTTCCCTGAGTCACCACCTCCGCCGCCAACGAGCAGCGCAACCCCTAGCAAGGCGAGAAGCGCGCCTATACCAGCTGGTGACTTCACCAAGTCGCCAGCCGCCCCGATAAGGTCGCCGATTCCAGAAGCTCCGGCGGTAGTGCGCACGCGTCCGCTCCCGTCCGGCGGAGCCGCGAGTGCCGTGCCGACTTCACGCGCAGCAAGGAGAGCGAAACCGACAAGCACCAACAGCGCTCCGATCGAGACAAAATGCGTGCCGAAATACGCGCTCGCTTGTTCGATCGTCGTGCCAGGCGCCGGCGGCTGGAGAGCCGTCAACCAGTACCATCCGACCGCGACTCCCACCAAGAGGAGCGCGAGGAGGAACGCGAGGCGGTTGACTGGCTGAGGCTCCGGGTTCTCAGGCGGCTGCTTGTCGTCCTGTGCCGTAGGCACGTGTAATCTCTCCTTTCATCCGCTGAGGGCGCAGTCGCCCGAGCCGGACCTCTATGGCAGGTTCCTGACCGACGAGAAGCGGTCGTTGGCGTTGTTGCCCACGTAACTCACCCACGCCCCGGCGGCCCACTGCCAGGTATCGCCGGAGTAACCGGCGCCGTCGTACCACTTTGGTCGCTGCCCGTTAATTGACTTGAACGAGCTGATGACGTCGTTCCAGCCGATCGCTGTCAGGTCCGAGTGCGAGAACGCCGTCATGTACGAGGCACCGCCGTAGTTCGAGTGTTCGTACCAGACGACGTAGTAGCTGCTGCTGGCTCGGGCTACAGGGGCGAGGAACTTCTCGACCGTACCGACTGCCTTGCCCTGCTCGACTCCCGTGACCGCATCGGTGTCACGGGATTCCTCATCGTCGAAACAGCGAATCTCCGGATACGCGCCGTCGTGGCAATGGTGACGGCTGACCTCGGACAAGGGTATCTGAGCACCATTACGCGTCGCGGCAGAACTGGCCTGCGACCCGATCGCAAGCGGCGCTAGAAGGAGGCTCAGGGCAGCGAGCAGCAAGCCGTATACCGCCCAGCTTCTTGACCGTGCCACCACCGCTCCCCTCTTGCTTGAACCGTCTCCGATCCTGGGCGGGCGCAGCGGCTGGTACTAGTCGGACTTATCCCCGACGCCTATCATTAGTTTCCCCGACTACTCGGCAGAAGGGACAGGATGTATGGGCGCCACTGCACGCGCCAACTCCGATCTCCAGACGCGCGCGAGCAGTTCCTGGCTGCGCTCGTCGTATCGGTTCATGCCGCGCGCGGCCCGCCCTTTCTTCGCCGTTGGCGTTCTGACTCTTGGAATTGGCCTAGCCGCAGGCTTTCATGTAAGCCCACCCAACGTGCCCGTCGCCATCTCTGCGAACGCCGCCGGAGGCTGGGTAGTGGAGTCCGTCGCGGCGGGAAGTGGTCCATGGACAAAGGGAGTGCGGCCGGGCATGGAGGTCTTCCCATGGCCGGCGTCGCCGGCGTACGAGGCGAGCGGCTTCGACGCCGTGCTTGACGGGATCGTCTTCGGAGTGAGCACGCAGCAGCTGACGCCTCACTCTGCCTTCCTGACTGTTGCGCTGATGGCCGCGCTGCTTTCGATAGCCCTCAGGGCCGGTCGGCTGCCAGGGGCGGCCGCCTCGGCGGGGCTGGCATCAGGGGTCGCGCTCATGCCGCTGGCGCCGCAACTCGGTCTTCCTGTCGCCCTCATGTTGGTGCCACTGCCCTTGCTGGCCACCGGTTCCATGCTCGCTCTTCCCAACCAACGACTGCGCGTCGCAGCGGACGGGGTAGCGCTCGGCCTAGCGATCGCACTCGTGATGCTGTCGGCCGGCGCCCTCATCATCGAGCCGCCCTCGTGGCCGGCGTTGTGGGCTCTCCCGATGGTGACCGCGGTGGCGATTGGCATCGCGGGAGACGCCGCGGCCATCCTTTGGCGCTATCGACACATGCCCGGAGACGCCACCGGAGCGCACCGGCTGGCATCAGCGGTCGCACCGATGCTCGTCAATAGTTCGCTGGCGGGCGCCGACAGACAGCGGGCACTCATGGCGGACGATATCCACAATCGCGTCTTGCCAGTGCTCAACAACGCGATCCGGGGCATGCGCGATGGTGAGCCGACCAATGTGTCGGTTGAGCGGATGGTCGGGGTCGGACGCGAGCTTCGTTCGTTGATGGCACGCGACGAGACGGTGACACTCGAGTTCGGAGGACTCGGCGAGGCGATCCGCAGTCAGATCGCGGTGGTCGCGACCGACGTACCGGTCGCGTACCGCTTGACCGCCGGGCTGGTCCGTCCTCCGCGCTCGGTCGAAGTGGCCGCCTACCGCGTCGCTCAGGCGGCAATCGACAATTCGATACGTCACTCGGGTGCCGATCAGATCGAGGTCGACGTCCAAGTCGATGGCAAGAGGGTGGACCTGACCGTCAAGGACGACGGCGTCGGGATCGACGACTTTACGGTCGCGAGCGCCGTTAAGGCTGGGAGGGTGGGACTGGCTCAAATGCGTGTCCGAGCGGAGACAGTGGGCGCCTCGCTGACTGTCGAGACGTACGCGTCAAGCGGCACCGAGGTTCGTTTCCGATGGCCGAAGTAACGGTGCTCGTGGTCGACGACCACCCACTTTTCGCCTCCGGGACGGTCGACGTCCTCCTCAAACAACCCGGGCTTCGCCCGATCGGGTACGCCTTAGGGCTGGCGGAAGCCGTCGTGCGGGTTAGGGAAGGAGATCCGGACGTCGTCGTATGTGACGTAATGATCGACGGACGCCCGGATGGGCTTGAACTGCCATCCAGAGTCCATTCGCCTGGCTCCGCGCGTCCAGCGATCCTCTATCTGAGTGAGCACGTGAGCCCGCACTTCCGAGCCGAGGCCGTCGCTGTTGGCGGCGCTGGCTATCTGCCCAAGACAGCCGAGCCGGACGAGGTCACAGCCGCGATCCGTACCGTGGCCAGTGGAGCAACCGTCTTCCCGAGGTCGGCGATAGCAGGCACTACTGGCGGCCCGCGAAGGCCATCGCCTCGCGAGGTTGAGATTCTCGTCCAGATCGCCAGTGGGGCATCAACGGCAGAGGTAGGCCGCCGCCTCGGGATCAGCTCGAAGACAGTCGAGACTCACATCGCGCGGCTGTTCAAACGCTACAGCGCGGCCAGTCGGACACACCTGGTGGTCATGGCCGACCGGCGCGGCTGGTTGACGCGGCCGCCGCGCTCCGATCTCTGAGTTACTGACACGTGCGCCCGGCATGTCCTAACAGAGGACGAGCCCGAGCTGGATCAGCGGAGTTAGCTCATCCCGCTCAGGCGAGGCGGGCGCACTGACGAGCAGTGGGTCGATGGGGACGAAACCTGCCGCAGCGGCCTCATCGTTGACCGCGTAGTCGGCGCCGCTGGCGTCGCGGAAGATCACCGCTCCGCTAGGTTCGCACCGCAGCCAACCCTCGCTGACAGTTAGCGGCCAGCTCTCGCCGAATTCGGTGGCGTTGACGCGCGTCCCCGAGCCCTCCTGCGGCGGCGTGCTGGTAGGCAGTGCCGGTGTTGCGCACGCTGTGGCGGCAAACATGGCGGCGATAACCAATCGCATACCCGAATGGTAGAGCGCTGCATACCGCGTGTTGGACAGTCGGGAACAGCCCCGAATTGACCAACCCACGGAGCGCCGCGGCGGCGTCGGCCTCAACGCGACTCACCGAAGAGCCCAGTGCCAATCGGCCGGGCTCACTGCTAACAAGCCGCGGGGGGCCGCCACGCCGATAGATGTAGTGGTTTCTCCTGACTGGCCGGACTTGGGAGACGGAGATACCGTCGCGCGGGCACTCGCCCAATGGGCCAGCGCGAGGGGAGCAAAAATGAACACGGGCGGACGTCGAGTGCGTGTTGCGGTCCTGATGGCCGTGCTCTTTGCCGCGTCGCCCGGCGTCGCGCCGGCATCTCTGCGTGCGGCCGACCCTGCACTTCCCCAACCGCCTAGCCCAGCCGCGGCCCGCGCCGAAGTCACGCCGTCCCTCCCGGTCCGCTGGGGTTCGGGCCCGGTGGAGGAGCGCAGCGCCTTCTCAACCACCGTACGCAACCAAGACGGGACACACACGAGGACGTTCTCGTCTCGCCCGATGCACTGGCGGGACGAGGCCTCCGGCCGGTGGCGCGAGTTTGAGAACGATGTGCGGCCGACCGCCGCCGTTGCGGGCGACAACTTCGGCTTCGAGAGTGCGGGTAATGGCCATCGGGTTCGGTTTGCCACTCTCCAAGCGGCCAGCGCCGGTCAGCCGCTGGTTGAGGTGGCTTACCGCGGTGCCAGCCTGGGGATGCGAATGATCGGCGCCAAGCCTACGGCGGTCGAGCGTTCGCCGAACACAATCACCTACGTCGACGTCGCTCCTGGCATCGATGTTCGGTACCGCTTGGACGGCGAGCTCGTGAAGGAAGAGATCGTTCTGAAGGAACTGCCCGCGGAGGGAGCCGAGCCGGAGTTGGCCTTCGCTCTGTCGTTGCACAATCTCAGCGTCAGCGAAGCTAACGACGGATCGCTGCTGTTCCAGACGCGCGGCGGCGGTGAGATCTTCCGGATGCCGAAGCCCTTCATGTTCGAGGCCAACGGTGACGGCTCTGAGGCCATGTCTGATGGCGTCGCTTTCGCGATCGCGGCGCAGACCAAGACGAGCGTGGCGCTGATGGTTCTCCCCGACTGGGAGTGGATCCGAGCGTCTGATCGATCGTTCCCGGTGATCATTGACCCGACGGTGGAGAACACAACCTTTTCGCCCACGGGGTGCTGTGCCCAGAACACATTCATCAACGAGGCCAGCCCGAGTACCAACTATTGCGGCAACAGCACGATGTACGTCGGCAAGAACTCGAGCGGCCAACGTCAGGACACCCTGATCGCCTTCCGGGAGCTCGATCAGCTGCCCCGTGAGAGCGCGATCACGAGCGCGACCATGACCCTGCACGCTGTATTCGGCTCGTCCGGTATGGGTATGGAGGCGTGGCGGGTGAACTACGGCTGGGATCAGTCGACGGCAACCTGGGCGAGCCCGACTGGTTCGATTGCTGGCCCGGTCGCTTCACGGAACTCGGTTGTCCCAGGCGCCAACAACTTCGCCGTTACAGGCATCGTTCGAGACTGGGTGCGCGGAACCCATGCCAACAACGGACTGCGTATCCGAAGCTCGGGCGCCAACGGCGATGAGCTGGCCTTCTTCACCAGCTTCTGGAGCGATCCGTCCGTCCGTCCGAGCCTATCGGTTACCTACGTTCCGGCGACGAGACTCGGCCTCAGCCCAGCTTGGACCTATACCAGCCAGGAGTACGGCGGCGGCAACACCGCCCACGTCAACCTGTCCAGCGGGAACGTGGTCATGCAGCACGTATCAGGGTCCATCCCCGCGCGAGGCTTCGAGGTCGACCTGGTACATACCTACAACAGCCAGGACAACAGCGGACTGTCAGCGGCCCTGGAGCCCGACCAGCGCGGCGCATTCTTCGGAGAGGGTTGGAGCTTCTCGCACGGCATGCGGGTCAATGAAGTCGATTCAGGCAATGCCGCGATCTACAAGGACCCGACCGGCCGCAACCAGGTGTTCGTCAAGCAGACCGACAGCGGCGGCACCCGGACCTACCAGGCGCCTCTCGCCAACGAACTGACCCTTACCAAGGACATCAACAGCCCACCGGCCGACGCAAACAAAGTCTGGACACTGACCGAGCGAAACGGCGGTCGCAAGACCTTCTTCGACGCCAGCGGCAAGATGACCCGCCGTGAGGATCGCAACGGCAACTACCTCACCTATTCGTACAATGGATCGGGCCGGCTGACTACGATCACCGATGTTGCGGGTCGACAGACGGTCCTCGAGTACGTCGGGCCGAACGGTCGTCTCTCGAAGATCACCGACATGGCGGGCCGGGTTTCGACCTACAGCTACAACGACGGCGCGCTTGATGGCATCAGCCATGCGGTTGGCACGAGTGACCAGACATCTCAGTCATTCGGCTACCGCATCTCGCAGCTTGACAGAATCACGCCGCCGCGGGGCTACTCGTCATACATCGACTTCGACGTCCGTTATCCGTGGAGCACAGGTGGCTCGACCGATGGCTGGGTCGCCACCGGCGGTGCCACCATCAGCCAAACAAACGACGCTTGGCTCCATACCTCCGGGGCCTTGAGGATGACGATGAACATCTCCAACGGGGCAGTTGCCGGCGCGGCCAAGAGCTACGCGACGCCGGTGGCCTGGAGCAGCGTGCAGCAGGATGTCCAAGGCTTCGTCGCCCTGCCCGCCGGTGGCCCGAACGGCCTCGCCGCCCGAATCACGGTGTGGGATGCCCAAACAAGCACCAGCGGGCCGGGGACGCATACGGTCAGCGCGCCACTGGTGGGGGGTTATTGGAGCGGCCTTCGTATCCCGTACGCAAATGTGGATCCCGGCACCCGGGTATCAAAGGTGGCGGTAGAGATCGTGGCCGGCTCAGGCGTCTCGTTCAACGGCCAGGTCTTCGTCGACGACTTGATGGTGCGCGGCGCACCGTCCAGGCTGACCGACGCCAAGTCACCGGCCAACACACTCGCTAGCTTCGCCTACGACCCTACCAATCTGGTCACTACCGTGAAGCGGCCTGATCAGGGCGGCATTCTTCGTGACTGGAGCTACCGCTACACCCGGTCCGGTCAGGTCGACCGGGTGACCGACCCCCTCGGCAACGTCACCGACAGCGCGTACGACAGCGGCCTGAACCTGCTGACGCTGACGATGCCCGGCGGAAGCGCCAGCACCTACACCATGACCTACTTCGGCAACAGCAATCAACTTCGCACCTGGGTCAACGAACTCGGCGAAACCAATCGTCGCGGAGCCGACACGAACAATGGCGACACCAAGTATCTCGTCGACCCGCTGAACGAGAAGCGGCGCACAGACAGCCAGAGCTACCTTGCTACGCACTTCACTCGTGACTCAGCTGGAAACGTGACGAAGGCTGCCTCTAACTGGTACGCCGCCGGCACGAATCTGGACACCGCCCATGGTGCGACGCCGACGGCGACCGATCGCCTGTTGGAGTTCACATATGGAACGGGCGGCGTGGTCACCAGCATGAAAGACCCCAAGGGCGCCTTCACCTACTTCGCTTACCAAACGGGCACCGGGTACCTGACCAGCATCGACGCACCCGCAGGGGCTGGAGAAGGATCGCGCCGGGTGACGACGATCACACCCAACAGCGATGGGACGCTCCAGCAGGTGATCGACCCCAAGGGCCTAAAGCGGACCTACGAGTACGACAACCTGGGCCGGCTGCGCAAGATCAACTACGGCGTTGGCTCGGGCTCGCCGTTCAGCGTGACCTACACCCTTGACTCCAACGGCAACATGACAGCCACGTCGGACAACGCCGGCTCATCGAGCTGGAGCTTCGACGAGAACAACCAGCTGCTCGGCGAGTCGCGCACCCAGACCTCGACCAGCAAGAGCGTTAGCTACGCCTACTACGGCAACGGCATGCTCTCGCAGATCAGCACCTTCGGCGGCCAGACGAGCAGCCTGAGCTACGACGCCGCGCTGCGCCTCACCGGCCAGACGGACCCGAAGGATGGTGGCCGCACCGTCAGTTTCGGCTACGACAGCCGCTCGCGCCGCACCTCGGTCAGCTACGGCTCGGGCGTTGCCGAGACGTTCGCCTACGACAAGGCTGATCGGATCAGCGAGATCCTGATCAAGTCGGCCGGCGGCACCAACCTCCAGAAATTCACCTACTACTACGGCTTCAACTCCAGCGGCGTGCGTCAGTCCGACTACGATCGCGGCAACGTGATCAAGCTGACCGAGCTTGACGGCTCCATCGAGACGTACACCTACGACTCGCTGAACCGGCTCAAGACGGCGGTGCGCACTGGAACCAACACGTTCAACCACTCCTACAGCTTCGACCTCAACAACAACCGCACCCAGCTCGTATCGGGGGGCGTCACCACCAACTCGACCTTCGACGCGGCCAACCAGCTGACCGCCGTCGGCTCGACGAGCTACAGCTACGACCGAAACGGCAACCTGACCGCCTTCGGCTCCAACAGCCTCAGTTACGACACGGCCGACCGCTGGACCTCGGGCACCATCTCGGGCAGCACGGTCGGCTTCACCTACGACGGCCATGGCCGGCGGGTCAGCCGCACCGTCGCCGGCTCACGGACCGACTTCTGGTATGACCGCACCGGGCTCACCCTCGAGTCGGGCGCGACCAACGCGACCTACCTGCGCGACACTGGCGGCATGCTGTTGTCAGTGGCGTCAGGTGGGCGCTTCGAGAACTACTCGCATGATCGGCTGGGCTCGGTCGTCGGCCTCGTCGACACCGCGGGCAGCCTGGCCAACCGCTTCCGCTACGATCCGTGGGGCACCCCGACCGCGACGTCCGGTCCGGCCTACTCGGGCTTCCGCTTCACCGGCGTCTACCGCGACAACACCGGCGGCTTCTACCGCATGACCCAGCGCTACTACCAGCCGGGCAACGGGCGATTCACACAGATTGACCCGCTGCCGCAGAGTGTTGCGACGGTGAATCGGTACCATTACGCCGGATGTAATCCCCTGCGCTACACAGATGTGGAGGGACTGGACCTCGGCTCTGATCTCGCCGACGATGTCACCCAATGTCTCCGCCAAGGCCTGATCGGTGCCGGTGCTGGTGCGATCGCGGGAGCGGTGCTTGGCGCATTGCCGGCAGTGATTTCCGGTGGATTGTCGGTGGCTGGAGGTGCGGCGGGCGGTGCCGTCGTCGGGGGTGTAGTCGGGTGCGCAGAAGCGCTGCTCAGTTCGTGGTTGAACTGGTAAGGAGGTCGCTTTGCCTGATGAGTACTGGCCTCGCGCATGTGCCGTCTGTGGCGGAACGGAGTTCAGCGTCCGAAGATCAAATGGCGCAATACGTGTCACACGCCTACGTTTTTCTGCCGCAGTTTCCCACTGCGTATGCATGACCTGCGGCCTTCTGCAGCAATTCGTGCAGAGTAAGGGCGACCTGGAGAAGATCCGTCGTGCGTGGCGGACGCAGTAGTCGTAGCCTTCGGCTCCAACAGCCTCAGTTACGACACGGCCGACCGCTGGACCTCGGGCACCATCTCGGGCAGCACGGTCGGCTTCACCTACGACGGCCATGGCCGGCGGGTCAGCCGCACCGTAGCCGGCTCGCGGACCGACTTCTGGTATGACCGCACCGGGCTCACGCTCGAGTCAGGCGCGACCAACGCGACCTACCTGCGCGACGGCGGCGGACTGCTACTGTCGGTCGCCTCAGGCGGGCGCTTCGAGAACTACTCGCATGATCGGCTGGGCTCGGTCGTCGGCCTCGTCGACACCGCGGGCAGCCTGGTCAACCGCTTCCGATACGATCCGTGGGGCACCCCGACTGCGACGTCCGGTCCGGCCTACTCGGGCTTCCGCTTCACTGGCGTCTACCGCGACAACACCGGCGGCATGTATCGGATGACCCAGCGCTACTATCAGCCTGGCAATGGGAGATTCACTCAGATTGACCCGCTGCCGCAGAGCCTCGTCAGTGTCAACCGGTTTGCCTACGCGGGATGCAATCCGACAAACTTCGTTGATCCGAGCGGCTTGGACCACTGTGACGAACAAGCTTATCTTGGTATCGGCGCCCGATACTTCTTTGGCGGAATCGGCCTGGTCGGTTCGACCATTGCGCTAGCCTCGGGGATCGGCTTGTTGCTGGTCTTTCCTCTGGTCGCCCACTTCGGAGCTTGGTACGCGCTCATTACGGCTTCGGTCGATCTGGGAAAGTGCCTTAAGCATTGAAATCGCTCACGCCTCTCGACCTCCTACTACTCGCCGCGCTAGGTGGAGGTGTTGTTCTGGTTATCGTAAGTTTGTTCCTCAAGGTTGATGCGGCCCGAGTGTTCGTCATTGCAGGGCCAGCACTAGCGGCGATACTGTTGCTCGTTATCTACCGCCTGCTGTCGACCCACAGCCGGTAGGTAGGAACGTTCACCTACTACTACGGCTTCAACTCCAGGACTGCTACTGTCGGTCGCCTCAGGCGGGCGCTTCGAGAGCTACTCGCATGATCGGCTGGGCTCGGTCGTCGGCCTCGTCGACACCGCGGGCAGCCTGGTCAACCGCTTCCGATACGATCCGTGGGGCACCCCGACTGCGACGTCCGGTCCGGCCTACTCGGGCTTCCGCTTCACTGGCGTCTACCGCGACAACACCGGCGGCATGTATCGGATGACCCAGCGCTACTAGCCCTCGAAGCAGGATCGTTTACGTTGACAACGATTGCTCTCGATAAGTGCTGGCGTGAGCATCGACGGCGCTGACCAAGGTACGGAGGCGACATGCAGCGGGTTAGGCGGCCGGTCGCCGCTCTATTGATAGGACTAGGCGCGCTGCAAGTGCTCATCGCCACAGGTTTAGTTCTCAGCAGTGGCGGGAGTGGCCTTGATCTGCTCCCCGTGGCGCTGTTCGTTGGCGGCGTGGCCGCGATGGCTTTTGGAGCGCTGTACCTGCGCGATCGGTAGTCACACACCCATGCCCATCGAGGCGATTGCTGATCTGCCCGGTGCCTCCGCACCCTTTGCGGGGCCGCTACGCGACGCCGGGCGGCTACTCACCCTCGATAGCTCTTGACAGGGTCACTTTCCGGACGATAACTCGGGGCGGCCGATGACAGGCCGCTCGTAGCACGACTGGAGCCGCACCGATGGCGACCCGCAACAAGCCGCCGATCCCCGCCTGCCCGAAGTGCGGCAGCAAGGACTGGCGGCAGCGCCTCATCGGCTGGGGCGACTCGATGGAATATCGCCTCACCCCGGACGGCGATTTGGCGCACGTCTACACGGACTTCAATATCTACGACTTCTCCGTCCGCTGCGGCACGTGCAAGCTGGACTGGGACGACGAGGATCTTGATCCCGACGCATGGGATCAGCTCAATGCCGTGATCGATCAGGCCGAGTATCGCGACGAGGTACCAGTCGACTGAGGATCTGACCCAACTGCTCGACCATGGCTTGGGGTTGACCGCCCTGGTCAAGACGTCGCCTCGAAGCTCTGATCGAGAGCTGGCCCTCCGTGGCCCGGGTGCTTGATCACCCGCT
>Ga0247719_1000795_pt1 | contig 16120 bp, 10 predicted proteins | sample 41E_DmetaG_FD_189046 | JGI IMG/M metagenome (GOLD analysis project Ga0247719, IMG submission 189046) | Soil microbial communities from hillslope of Landscape Evolution Observatory, University of Arizona, Oracle, AZ, United States - 4-1-E_D | ecosystem: Engineered > Artificial ecosystem >...
TCCCGGGTGCGCGTCGCGCTAACCCGGGACGATGACCGTACCCTGTCGCTGGAGCAACGGGCCTCGATTGCCCGGCGGCTCGGCGCCAGCATGTTTTTGTCGCTTCACATGGACGCGGCACCTAACCCGCTGGCGCGGGGCGCGAGCGTCTATTCGCTGTCCGACGTCGCGTCGGACGCCGACGCCGCGCGGTTCGCCAAGTCGGAAAACAGCTCGGGGGCCGCGGTGGTGAGCGAAGGCGACGGTCCTGCCCAGGCGATGCTTTCCGACCTTGTGCTGCGCGAGCAGATGCTTGTGTCTGCAGGCCTTGCGGACCGGGTGATCCGCAAAGCCGCGGGCCGGGTGCTGATGAGGCCCGAGCCGCATCGCCACGCCGCCTTCCACGTGCTCCGCCGGGCCGAAGTGCCGGCGGTGCTGGTCGAAGCCGGCTATATCAGCAATGCCGACGACGAGCTGATGCTGAGGTCGGCCGAGCATCGCCACAAGCTGGTGCTGGCGCTCGCCCAGGCGATCGAAGCCGACGTCGCGGCACGGTCGCGGCGCTGAACAAGCCTTCCAGCGGCGCGGCGAAGACGCTAGAGAATAGCCGAGATGCGTTTCGAACGATTGTCCGTTCCCCGATTGCCGCTACCCGATCTCGTGAGCTTCAACCGCCGCGTGCGCGGCTGGTTCGCGCCGTGGTTCCGGCGCCGCTGGCTGCGCTGGCTGACCTATGCCGGCGTCACCGGATTCTTCCTGTTCGCCGTCATGTGGCTGTTCTTCGCGGCCGGGCTGCCGAGCTCGGAAAAGCTGCTCGCCTACCAACCGCCCTTGCCGAGCAACGTGCGCGGCTATGACGGCAATCCCGTGCAGACCTTCGCCCGCGAGCGCCGGGTCGAACTCGATTACGACGAATATCCGCCGGTCGTCATCGAAGCCTTCATCTCGGCCGAGGACAAGACCTTCTTCACTCACGGTGGCATCGATTATCCGGGCCTCATGGGCGCCGTGTTCGACTTTACCCGCAAGAGCCTGACCAGCGGCGAACGGGCCCGCGGCGGATCGACCATCACCCAGCAGGTCGCCAAGGGCCTCCTGCAGGACAGCAGCTACAATATCGGCCGAAAGATTCGTGAGGCGATCCTGGCCTTCCGCCTCGAATCGACCGTGTCCAAGCAGCAAATCCTTGAACTCTACCTCAACCAGATCTTCCTCGGCCGCAATGCCTACGGGGTGCAGGCGGCAGCGCGCGCCTATTTTGATAAGGACGTCGCCGAACTCACGCTTCCCGAGGCCGCCTATCTCGCCGTGCTGCCCAAGGCGCCGTCCAATTACGACCCGGTGCGGGCTACCGATCGTGCGCTCGAGCGCCGCAATTACGTGCTGCGCGAGATGCAGCGTAACCGGTACATCACCGCCGAGCAGAGAGCTGCCGCCGCAGCGACGCCCCTCGGCACCATCCGTTACGGAAGCAATGAGAAATTCCGGCAGATGGGCGGGTATTTCATGGAGGAGGTCCGCCGCTCGCTGCTCAAGAGCTTCGGCGAATCAGCCGAAGATGGCCCGAACAGCGTCTATGCCGGCGGCCTTTGGGTCCGGACATCGATGGTCCCGCACATGCAGGACGCCGCCGCAGAAGCGCTTCGCGAAGGCCTGGCGCGGTTCGATGGCGGCCGCGGCTGGAACGACCTCGAGCTCAGCATCGACGTCAACGGGGACTGGCAGGGCCAGCTTGACCGGGCGCAGGTCGGCACCGGCTTTCCCGACTGGCGAAAGGCGGTGGTGCTGGCGAAATCGGGCAATCAGGCAGAAATTGGCTTCGCCAACGGCTCGACGGGAGTTCTTCCCGCTTCGGCCGCGCAGATGCCCAAGAGGGGCGTCGGCGGTGCCGCCTTCACCCACCTGCGGCCGGGCATGATCATCGTCGTCAAGGATAACGGCAACGACAGTTACGCCCTCCGCTCGATCCCCGAGATCTCCGGAGGGTTCGTCGCGCAGGAGGTCCGCACCGGGCGGGTGGTGGCGATGCAGGGCGGGTTCGACGCCATCGGCTCGTCCTACAACCGGGCAACGCAGGCCTTGCGGCAGCCTGGCTCGGCGTTCAAGCCGATCGTCTACGAAGCCGCGCTCGAGAACGGAATGACTCCGGCCTCGATCATCGTCGATGGCCCGTTCTGCGTCTGGCAGGGCGCTGGCCTCGGCAACAAATGCTTCGTCAATTTCGACCGCCGCTATGCCGGGGCCAAGACGATGCGCTGGGGAGTCGAGCAGTCGCGCAACCTGATGACGGTCCGGGCGGCGTCGGAGACCGGCATGCAGAAGATCGTCGAGACCGCCAAGGAGCTTGGGCTCGGCGATTACAAGCCTTATCTGTCGATTTCGCTCGGGGCCGGAGACACGACGGTGCTCGCCCTGACCAACGCCTACGCAATCCTCGCCAACCACGGCCGCGAGGTCAAACCGTCGATCATCGACTTCGTCCAGGATCGTAACGGCAAGGTCATCTATCGCGCCGACCGCCGCTGCCAGGTGATGGAGAATTGCAACGCGGCCGACTGGGACGGAAAGCCGATGCCTCGGCCGCCGCTTCGAACCAAGCAACTGCTCGATCCGATGGCGGCATTCCAGATGGTGCATATCCTCACCGGAGTGGTCGAGCGCGGCACCGCGACCGTGTTGCGCGACCTCAACCGGCCGCTGTTCGGCAAGACCGGGACGACGTCGGGCCCGACCAATGTCTGGTTCGTCGGCGGGACTCCCGACGTCGTTGCCGGCGTCTACATCGGCTACGACCAGCCTCGGCCGATGGGCCACGGGGCCCAGGGCGGCAGAATCGCCGCGCCCATATTCAAACAATTCGCCCAGGCGGCGTTCAAGGACATGCCGGTGGTGCCGTTCGTCGCGCCATCCGGCGTCCGCTGGGTCCGGGTCGACCGGGCTTCGGGCCGGCGCGTGTTCGGGACCTTCCCGACGACCGAGGACCCGAGGTCACCGGTGATCTGGGAGGCCTTCCAGCCGCAGACCGAGCCGCGCCGAGCCTACCGCCGAAGCCGCGGCGGAGGTGACGACGAGGAATCGGCGCGCGACGATCCCCCGTCCGCACGGCAGGCCCGTCGACCGCGCGGACCGGCACCGCAGGCGCCCCGGCAACCACCCCAGCAACAGCAGCAGCCGGCCTATCAGCCCGATCCCGCGCCGCAGGCGGCTCCGGTCACCTGACGCTCGCGACACCGAAGGATCACTAATCATGCGCGCTGAAGCGCAAGCCTCCATCGACCAGATCAAAGCGGCGACGGCGCTTCTGCGCCGCTTCCTCGACTGGGACCGCGCCCTGAAGCGGCTCGAGGAGCTCAACGCCAAGGTCGAGGACCCGAGCCTGTGGAGCGATCCCAAGGCGGCCCAGGAGGTGATGCGCGAACGTCGCCGGCTGGAGGAGGCCCTCAACGCGACCCAGGCGATCGAGCGTGAGCTCGACGACACTGCCGAGCTGATCGAGATGGCCGACGCCGAAGGCGACGATGCCCTGGTCGAGGACGGCATCCGCAGCCTTGGCGAGCTTGCCGAAAGGGCCGAGCGCGACAAGGTGGCCGCATTGCTCGCCGGCGAGGCCGACGCGAACAACAGCTATGTCGAAATCAATGCCGGCGCGGGCGGCACCGAAAGCCAGGATTGGGCCGAGATGCTGCAGCGCATGTACAGCCGCTGGGCGGAGCGGCGCGGCTACAAGGTCGAGATGGTCGATCATCATTCCGGCGAGCAGGCCGGGATCAAGTCGGCGACCCTGCTGATCAAGGGCGAGAATGCCTACGGCAATCTGAAGACGGAAAGCGGCGTGCACCGACTGGTCCGGATCAGCCCTTACGACGCCAATGCCCGCCGCCATACCAGCTTCGCCAGCGTCTGGGTCTTTCCCGAGGTGGACGAGGACATCGACATCGAGGTCGAGGAAAAGGATCTGCGGGTCGACACCTATCGGGCGTCGGGGGCCGGCGGCCAGCACGTCAACACGACCGACAGCGCCGTGCGAATCACCCATGTCCCGACCGGAATCGTCGTCGCCTGCCAGAACGAGCGCTCGCAGCACAAGAACCGCGCCGCGGCGATGAAGCAATTGAAGGCGCGGCTGTATGAAGCCGAGCTGCAACGGCGCGAGGCCGAGGCCGATGCTGCCAACGCCGCCAAGACCGACATCGGCTGGGGCCACCAGATCCGGTCCTACGTCCTCCAGCCCTATCAGCTGGTGAAGGACCTTCGCACCGGAGTGACTTCGACGAGCCCCGGAGACGTGCTCGACGGCGACCTTGACCGCTTCATTGCCGCCGCGCTTGCGCAGCGGGTGACAGGCGAGCGGGTCGAGGTCGAGGATGTGGAGTAGGGGGCTCCTGCCCGGCTCCTTGAGGACCGCGGTCGTCCTCGCCTGTGTGCTCGCATCGTGCCGCGAGGCCGACCGGAGCCCGGGATTTCCCAAGCCCCAGCGCGACGTCGCGCAGATCGTCGGCGACAGCTTTTCAACCGAGGACGCGCGCGACCGCCTCGGGGAAGCCGCCGAGGTCATTCGCCTCGCCGGCGTCGAGACCGGGATGTGGGTCGCGGATGTCGGCGCCGGAGAAGGCTATTACACCGTCCGCCTCGCCCCGGCGGTCGGCGAGGAAGGACGAGTACTCGCCCAGGACATCATGCCCGATACGCTTGAGCGGCTGGCGATCCGAGTCCAGCGCGAGCGGCTCGACAATGTCGCGGTGCGGCTGGGCACGTCCGACGACCCTCGGCTGCCGGCGCGCAGCTTCGACCGCATCTTCCTGGTCCACATGTATCACGAAGTGACCAGCCCTTATGCGTTCCTCTGGCATTTGCGCGAGGGTCTGAAGCCGGACGGCGAGATCGTCGTCATCGATGCCGACCGGCCGGTCCGGCGCCATGGCATGCCGCCGGATTTGCTGACATGCGAGTTCGCGGCAGTCGGGCTGGAGCTGGCGCGGATGGTGCCGATCACCGGCGGCGATGCCTATTTCGCGACGTTCCGGGCGACCAGGCCGCGTCCTGAACCGCGGCAAATCACGCCCTGCAAGGGCTAGAGACTAAAGGTAGCCGAGCCGCCGCAAACTCGAACAGTCCTTGCCGCCGAACACGAGATGGTCGAGCACGGCGCAGTCGATCGCCTCGGCCGCGGTCGCAAGTCGGCGAGTGGCGCGGCAGTCAGCCTCGCTGGGCGTCGAATCGCCGCTTGGGTGATTATGCGCAAGCACGATTCCTGCGCTGCCGTGCGCGACTGCGTCGGCAAGAATGTCGCGAAGCGGGAAGACCGCTCCGGTTCGTCTCCGTCGTGGCATGACAGATGCAGGCACCGCGCCTGCTCGTCGACATGGGCGACCCAAAGGCTTTCCCGGGCAGAATCGGAGTCGGCAAGGCAACCTTCAAAAAAGGCCTGCGCCTTGGCCAGCCCGTCGAGCTTCAGCGGAAGTTCGGCACGCTGATGTCGCATTGCGGGAGTGTATCGGACCCGGCGACCCGCCACGATTGAAACCGCGTCGGAAATGGCGCGCAGCTCCATCCGTTACGGATAGAAAGCCGCTTGGCCGCGCTGCCCCTTTTATCATCTATTTCCGTTTGCCGGGGTCGAGACTAGGGTCGCTCCATGCGTCAATATCTCGACCTGATGCGGACCATCCTCGACCGCGGAGTCGAGCAAATGGACCGCACCGGCACCGGCACCTTGAGCTGGTTCGGAGCGCAGATGCGCTTCGACCTTGGCGAGGGGTTTCCGTTGCTGACCACCAAGAAGCTGCATTTGCGGTCGATCATCGTCGAGCTGCTGTGGTTCCTTCGCGGCGACACCAATGTCCGCTGGCTGCAGGAGCGCAAAGTCAGCATCTGGGACGAATGGGCCGACGACAGTGGCGACCTCGGGCCCGTCTATGGCAAGCAGTGGCGGGATTGGGAAACCAGCGACGGGCGGAGCATCGACCAGATTCGCGGCCTGATCGAGCTGATCAGGCGCGACCCGGGCTCGCGTCGCCAGATCGTCACCGCCTGGAACCCGGGCGAGATCGATCGGATGGCGCTGGCACCGTGTCACTGCCTGTTCCAGACTCAAGCCGCGGCGGGGCGGCTCAACCTCCAGCTCTACCAGCGCAGCGCGGACGTCTTCCTCGGCGTGCCGTTCAATATCGCCAGCTATGCGTTGCTGACCCATATGCTGGCGCGCGAATGCGGGCTCGAGCCCGGCGTGTTCGTCTGGACCGGGGGCGACTGCCACCTTTATTCGAACCACGTCGATCAGGCGCGCCTTCAGCTCACCCGAGAGCCGCGGTCGCTGCCGAGGCTGATCCTCAAGGATCGCGGCCAATCGATCTTCGATTACCAGCCGGAGGATTTCGTCATCGAGAACTACGATCCTCACCCGCATATCGCGGCTCCCGTGGCGGTGTGAGTCTTCCCGGCAACAGTCATCGCCAAAAGTGACGCGCTGCGGGGAGCGGCATCATTGCTTTGGCGTTCCGTTCATCGACGAGACAGGAGGCGCATCCATGTTCCAGAAAGTCGTGACTGTGGTTTTGATCGGCAGCTCGCTTGCCCTGGCCGCGTGCAATACGGTCCGGGGCGCCGCCCGTGACGTCAGCTCGGTGGCCAATTGCACCGAGGATTTGATGAAGCAGGGCAAGTGCTAGCCTAGGGCGGCGATGGCCGGCTCGGCTGGCAGGGCCTTTCGATCCATGCCATGGTCGTTTCGGTTGGCGAAAAGGGAGATGACCATGGTTCGGACTGCAATTACCGCGATGCTCATTGGCAGCGGCTTGGTACTGGCCGCATGCAATACCGTGCGCGGTGCGGCGGCGGACATCAATTCGGCGGCCAATTGCACGGAGAACGCGATCAAGCAGGGCCGCTGCTGACCGCTCCGGCAGGCTTTTAAAGGGGGAAAGCCCCGCCTGCCCTTGGGCCGGCGGGGCTTTCTATTTCGCGCGCCTCCCGACGAACGCGCGCTAGTCCTGGAGATAGTCTCCGGCGTCGGCGTCCGTGCCTTCGCCCGACGGAGCAACCTCGGCAAGCGGATCGGCCGCGATCGCCGCCTCCGGGCCCTGGGCGAGTTCGGCGGCATGCTCCTCGGCGGCGCTGTTCGGGAGAATCAGCGACTCCTGCAGCTTGCGCTGTGCGGCGCGAAGCGCCGTGTCGCGGGCGGAGGCGGCGACTCGCAGCCGGTTCATGCCTGCGCCGGTCCCGGCCGGGATCAGCCGACCGACGATGACATTCTCCTTAAGTCCCTGGAGATCGTCGATCTTGCCCTGGACCGCGGCTTCGGTGAGCACCCGCGTCGTCTCCTGGAAGGATGCGGCGGAGATGAAGCTGCGGGTCTGCAGGCTCGCTTTGGTGATGCCGAGCAGGACGGGCTTGCCCTCCGCCGGCTTCTTGCCCTTGCCGAGCTTCGAATTGACCTCGTCCATCTCCTCCCGATCGACCTGCTCGCCAGGAAGCAACGTGGTGTCGCCGCCATCGGTGATCTCGACCTTCTGCAGCATCTGGCGAACGATCACCTCGATGTGCTTGTCGTTGATCTTCACGCCCTGCAGCCGGTAGACCTCCTGGATTTCGGAGACGAGATACTCGGCAAGCGCTTCGATGCCGAGCACCTCGAGGATGTCGTGCGGATCGGGCGAGCCGCCGACGAGATTGTCGCCGCGCTTGACGAAATCGCCTTCCTGGACCTCGATCACCTTCGACTTGGGAACCAGATACTCGACCGGATCGGACCCGTCGTCGGGAATGATCGCGATCTTTCGCTTGGCCTTGTAGTCCTTCATGAAGCTGACCTTGCCCGAGACCTTGGCGATGATCGCATTCTCCTTGGGCTTGCGCGCCTCGAACAGCTCGGCGACGCGCGGCAGACCGCCGGTAATGTCGCGGGTCCGGGCCGCTTCGCGCGGCATTCGCGCCAGCACCTCGCCGGCCTCGACCTGCTGCCCGTCCTCGACGGCGATGATCGCCCCCGCAGTCAGCCGATAAACGCCGGCCTCCTTGGCGCCCGAGCCGGTGAGGGTGAGCCGCGGATGCAGCGTTTCCTTCTTCGACTTGGCGGTGTCGTCGGTGACCACCCGCTGCGAAATGCCCGTCGATTCGTCCGTGGCTTCGACCAGGGTCCGGTTGTCGACCAAATCCTGGTACTTCACGGTCCCGGCGCGTTCGGTGATGACCGGGCTGAAGGCCGGGTCCCATTCGGCAATCCGGTCGCCGCGGCTGACGATATGGCCGCTTTCGCACAGCAGGTGGGCGCCGTACGGCACCCGGTGGGTGCTGAGCTCGCGGCCATCCATGTCGAGAATGGCGATCTCACCTGACCGCGACAGCGACAGGTGCCGGCCACGCGGGTCCATGATCGTCGGCATGTCGCGGAACTCGATGGTGCCGTCGACCGGCGCCTCGAGGTTCGACTGCTCGTTGAGCTGCGCCGCACCGCCGATGTGGAAGGTCCGCATCGTCAGCTGGGTGCCGGGCTCGCCGATCGACTGGGCGGCGATGACTCCCACCGCCTCGCCGATGTTGACCGGCGTTCCGCGAGCGAGATCGCGGCCGTAGCATTTGGCGCACACGCCCTGTTTCGACGCGCAGACCAGAGGCGAGCGGATCTTGACGCCCTGAAGGCCGATTTCCTCGATTCGCGCGACCATCGCCTCGTCGAGCAGCGAGCCCTCGGGGATGATGACATCGCCCGTCTTGGCATCGACGACGTCCTCGGCGGTCGTGCGGCCGAGAACTCGGTCGGCGAGCGAGGCGATGACCGCGCCGCCCTGGACGATCGCGCGCATCTCGAGCGCACGCTCGGTGCCGCAATCTTCCTCGATGATCACCGCGTCCTGGCTGACGTCGACGAGGCGGCGGGTGAGATAGCCCGAGTTGGCCGTCTTGAGCGCCGTGTCGGCGAGGCCCTTGCGGGCGCCGTGGGTGGAATTGAAATATTCGAGAACCGTCAACCCCTCCTTGAAGTTGGAGATGATCGGAGTCTCGATGATCTCGCCCGACGGCTTGGCCATCAGCCCGCGCATGCCGGCGAGCTGCTTGATCTGCGCCTGGCTGCCGCGAGCTCCGGAGTGGGCCATCATGTAGATGGAGTTGACCGCCGCCTGGCGCCCGTCGGGGCCCTTCGGAGTGGCGGAGATTTCCTTCATCATTTCCTGCGCGACGCGGTCGCCGCAGCGCGACCAGGCGTCGATCACCTTGTTGTACTTTTCCTGCTGGGTGATGAGGCCGTCCTGGTACTGCTGCTCATAGTCCTTCACCAAGGTGCGGGTCTCCTCAACCAGCTTCTCCTTGGCGGCAGGGATCACCATGTCGTCCTTGCCGAACGAAATTCCGGCGTTGAATGCGTAGCGGAAACCGAGCGCCATGATGGCGTCGGCGAACAGCACCGTCTCCTTCTGGCCGGTGTGGCGATAGACGATGTCGATGACGTCGCCGATTTCCTTCTTGGTCAGCAGGCGATTGATCGTCTCGAACGGCACTTTGTGGCTCTTCGGCAGGGTTTCGCCGAGCAGCATCCGCCCCGCGGTCGTCTCGAAGCGCTTCATGTAGGTGTTGCCGTTTTCGTCGGTCTGCGGAACCCGGCTGATGATCTTCGAGTGCAGGGTCACCGCCCCGGCGGCGAGCGCCTGGTGGACCTCGGCCATGTCGGACAGCATCATGCCCTCGCCCGGCTCCCCGTCCTTCTCGAGGCTGAGGTAGTAAAGGCCGAGCACCATGTCCTGCGACGGCACGATGATCGGCTTGCCGTTGGCCGGCGACAGGATGTTGTTGGTGCTCATCATCAGCACGCGCGCTTCAAGCTGGGCCTCGAGGCTCAGCGGCACGTGGACGGCCATCTGGTCGCCGTCGAAGTCGGCGTTGAACGCCGCGCAGACCAGAGGATGGAGCTGGATCGCCTTGCCCTCGATCAGCACCGGCTCGAACGCCTGGATGCCGAGGCGGTGGAGGGTCGGCGCGCGGTTGAGAAGCACGGGATGCTCGCGGATCACCTCATCGAGGATGTCCCAGACCTCCTTGCGCTCCTTCTCAACCCACTTCTTCGCCTGCTTGAGGGTCATCGAAAGACCCTTGGCGTCGAGGCGCGAGTAGATGAACGGCTTGAACAGCTCGAGCGCCATCTTCTTGGGCAGGCCGCACTGGTGGAGCTTCAATTCTGGACCGGTGACGATGACCGAGCGGCCGGAATAGTCGACCCGCTTGCCGAGCAAATTCTGGCGGAAGCGGCCCTGCTTGCCCTTGAGCATGTCGCTGAGCGACTTCAGCGGTCGCTTGTTGGCGCCGGTGATGGTGCGGCCGCGGCGGCCGTTGTCGAACAGAGCGTCGACCGCTTCCTGGAGCATGCGCTTTTCGTTGCGGACGATGATGTCCGGAGCGCGCAGCTCCATCAGCCGCTTGAGGCGATTGTTGCGGTTGATCACCCGGCGGTACAGGTCGTTGAGGTCGGAGGTTGCGAAGCGGCCGCCGTCGAGCGGGACCAAGGGGCGAAGCTCGGGAGGAATGACCGGGACGACGTCGAGGATCATCCACTCCGGCCGATTGCCGGACTCGAGGAAGCTCTCGACCACCTTCAGCCGCTTGATGATCTTCTTCGGCTTGAGCTCGGACTTGGTCTCGGACAGCTCCTGCAGCAGCTGCTCCTTCTCGCCCTCGAGATCGAGGTCGATCAGCATCTGCTTGACCGCCTCGGCGCCAATGCCGGCGGAGAAGGCATCCTCGCCATATTCGTCCTGGGCGGCGATCAGCTCGTCCTCGGTCAACAGCTGGAACTTCTCGAGCGCGGTCAGGCCCGGCTCGATCACCACGTAGGATTCGAAATAGAGCACCCGCTCGAGTTGCTTGAGCTGCATGTCGAGCAGGAGCCCAATTCGGCTGGGAAGCGACTTCAGGAACCAGATGTGAGCGACCGGAGCAGCCAGCTCGATATGGCCCATGCGCTCGCGGCGGACCTTCGAGACGGTCACCTCGACGCCGCACTTTTCGCAGACAATTCCCTTGTATTTCATGCGCTTGTACTTGCCGCACAAGCATTCATAATCCTTGATCGGCCCGAAGATGCGGGCGCAGAACAAGCCGTCGCGCTCCGGCTTGAAGGTCCGGTAATTGATCGTTTCCGGCTTCTTGATCTCGCCGAACGACCAGCTGCGGATCTTGTCCGGGGAGGCGATTCCGATCCGGATCTGGTCGAAAGTCTCCGGCTTGGCGATCGGATTGGCGAAGGGGGTCAGCTCATTCATTCTTGCAGCTCCTGCCCCTCCCGGCGCGCGGGAGGGGTTGGGGTGGGTCCAGTTTATTCGGCGGCGATCGCAGTCGGCTCGGCGTCCGGGTCCTCGATCGAGTCGAGCTCGACCGAGAGACCAAGGCTGCGCATTTCCTTGACGAGGACGTTGAAGCTCTCGGGAATTCCGGCCTCGAAGGTGTCGTCGCCCTTGACGATCGCTTCGTAGACCTTGGTCCTGCCGATGACATCGTCCGACTTGACGGTCAGCATCTCCTGGAGGGTGTAGGCGGCGCCGTAGGCCTGCAGCGCCCACACCTCCATCTCGCCGAACCTCTGGCCGCCGAACTGCGCCTTGCCGCCCAGGGGCTGCTGGGTGACGAGGCTGTAGGGGCCGATCGAACGGGCGTGGATCTTGTCGTCGACGAGGTGGTGGAGCTTCAGCATGTAGATGTAGCCCACCGTCACCTTGCGGTCGAACGCCTCGCCGGTGCGGCCGTCGAACAAGGTCACCTGCCCGGAGCGGTCGAGTCCGGCCTTTTCCAGCATTTCCGACACGTCCGGCTCGCGGGCGCCGTCGAACACCGGAGTGCCCATCGGGATCCCGGCGGTCAGGTTGGACGCCAGCTCGACGAGGCCCTGGTCGTCGAACGAATCGATCTCCTTGTCGTAGCCCTTGCCGTAAATGTCCTTGAGCTTGGCTCGGATCCCCTTGGCGTCCTTGCCGGCGAGATCCTTGCCCCGCTCGTGGATGCCGTCGAGCATCTCCTGGATCTGCTTGCCGAGGCCGCGCGCCGCCCAGCCGAGATGCGTCTCGAAAATCTGGCCGACGTTCATTCGGCTTGGCACGCCGAGCGGGTTGAGGACGATGTCGACGGGGGTCCCGTCCTCGAGGAACGGCATGTCCTCCTGCGGCATGATGCGGCTGATGACGCCCTTGTTGCCGTGGCGGCCGGCCATCTTGTCGCCGGGCTGAAGCTTGCGCTTCACGGCGACGAACACCTTGACCATCTTGAGCACGCCCGGCGGCAGCTCATCGCCGCGCTCGAGCTTCTCGACGCGATCCTCGAACCGCCGGGTGATGGTCGCGATCGCCTCGTCGTACTGAGCCTTCAGCGCCTCGATGTCGGCCTGGCGCTTGTCGTCCTTGACGGCAATCTTCCACCAATCGTGGCGCTCGACGCCCTCGAGCAGCGCCTCGTCGATGGTCGAGCCCTTCTTGATGCCCTTCGGGGCGGCGGTCGCCACTTGGCCGGCGAGCATCTCCCGGAGCCGAGCGAAGGTTGCGCGGTTTAGGATTCCGCGCTCGTCGTCGGCGTCCTTCTTGAGCCGCTCCTTCTCCTCGGTCTGGATGGCTCGGGTGCGGTCGTCGATGTCGATTCCGTGGCGGTTGAACACGCGCACCTCGACCACCGTCCCCTGCACGCCGGGGGGCAGGCGAAGCGACGTGTCCCGAACGTCCGATGCCTTCTCGCCGAAAATCGCCCGGAGCAGTTTCTCTTCCGGGGTCATCGGGCTTTCGCCCTTGGGCGTGATCTTGCCGCACAGGATATCGCCCGGCTCGACCTCGGCACCGATGTAGACGATGCCCGCCTCGTCGAGGTTGCGAAGGGCTTCCTCGCCGACGTTGGGGATGTCGCGGGTGATGTCCTCGGGCCCGAGCTTGGTGTCACGGGCCATGACTTCGAATTCCTCGATGTGGATCGAGGTGAAGACGTCGTCCTTGACGATCCGCTCCGAGATCAGGATCGAATCCTCGTAATTGTAGCCGTGCCACGGCATGAACGCGACGAGCACGTTGCGACCCAGCGCGAGCTCGCCGAACTCGGTCGACGGGCCATCGGCGATGATCTCGCCGGCGTCGACCACGTCACCGACCTTTACCAGCGGTCGCTGGTTGATACAGGTGTTCTGGTTCGAGCGCTGGAACTTCATCAGCGTGTAGATGTCGACCCCGGACTCGCCCGGGCGAAGGTCGCCGGTTGCGCGGACGACGATTCGGGTCGCATCGACCTGGTCGACGATGCCCGAGCGGCGGGCGGCGATCGCCGCACCGGAATCGCGCGCCACCGTCTCTTCCATGCCGGTGCCGACCAGCGGCGCCTCGGCCTGGAGCAGCGGCACCGCCTGGCGCTGCATGTTCGATCCCATCAGCGCCCGGTTGGCGTCGTCGTTCTCGAGGAACGGGATGAGCGAGGCGGCGACCGATACCAGCTGCTTGGGGCTGACGTCCATCAAGGTGATCTGGTCGCGCGGAGCCATGAGGAAATCGCCGCTGCGGCGGGCCGAGACGATCTCCTCGACGAAGGTGCCCTTGTCGGTCAGCTCGGCATTGGCCTGCGCGATGGTGTGCTTGGCCTCCTCCATCGCCGACAGATAGATCACCTCGTCGGTGACCTTGCCGTCGACGACCCGGCGGTACGGGGTCTCGATGAAGCCGTATTTGTTGACCCGGCTGAAGCTCGCGAGGCTGTTGATGAGGCCGATGTTCGGGCCTTCCGGAGTCTCAATCGGGCAGATCCGGCCATAGTGGGTCGGGTGGACGTCGCGGACCTCGAAGCCGGCGCGCTCGCGAGTCAGGCCGCCAGGGCCGAGCGCCGACACGCGGCGCTTGTGAGTGACCTCGCTGAGCGGGTTGGTCTGGTCCATGAACTGCGACAGCTGCGAGGAGCCGAAGAATTCGCGAACCGCAGCCACCGCCGGCTTGGCGTTGATCAAATCGTTCGGCATCACGGTCGACACGTCGACGCTGCTCATCCGCTCCTTGACCGCCCGCTCCATGCGCAGCAGCCCGACTCGATATTGATTCTCGAGCAGCTCGCCGACCGAGCGCACCCGGCGGTTGGCAAGATTGTCGATGTCGTCGATCTCGCCCTTGCCGTCCTTCAGGTTCACCAGCTCCTGGACGACGGCGAGGATGTCCTCGCGGCGCAGCGTCGTGACCGTGTCCTCGGCATCAAGGCCAAGGCGCATGTTGAGCTTGACCCGGCCGACGGCGGACAGGTCGTAGCGCTCGGGATCGAAGAACAGGCCGTAGAACAAGGCGTCGGCGGTCTCGCGGGTCGGCGGCTCCCCGGGGCGCATCACCCGGTAGATGTCGGACAGCGCCTGGTCCGCGTCCTCGGCCTTGTCGGCCTTGAGCGTGTTGCGCATCCACGGGCCGGTATTGGTGTAATCGATGTCGAGCAGCTCGAGCCGGTCGACCTTTGCCTGGTCGAGCTTCTCGAGATTCTCGGCCGTCACCTCGTCGCCGGCCTCGATGTAGATTTCGCCGGTCTTCTCGTTGATCAGGTCGAATGCCGAGAAGCGGCCGAACATCTCCTCGGTCGGGATGATCAGGTTCTTGAGGCCGTCCTTGGCCGCCTGGTTGGCACGGCGCGGGGTAACTTTCTCGCCCAGTTTGAAGACCACTTCGCCGGTGTCGGCATCGACCACGTCATGGGTCGGCTTCTGGCCGCGCCAGGCGTCGGGCGAATAGGGCACCTGCCAGCCGTTCTGGCCGCGGGTATAGCTGATGGTGTTGTAGAAGTGGTTGAGGATCTCCTCGGGGCTGAGGCCGAGGGCGAGGAGAAGGGTGGTGACCGGCAGCTTGCGCTTGCGGTCGATGCGGACGTTGACGATGTCCTTGGCGTCGAACTCGAAGTCGAGCCAGCTGCCGCGATAGGGGATGACCCGCGCGGCGAAGAGATATTTGCCGCTGGCGTGAGTCTTGCCCCGGTCGTGGTCGAACAGGACGCCCGGCGAGCGGTGCATCTGGCTGACGATCACGCGCTCGGTGCCGTTGATGATGAAGGTGCCGTTCATCGTCATGAGCGGCATGTCGCCCATGTAGACGTCCTGCTCCTTGATATCGATTACCGACTTGGCCTCGGTCTCGGGATCGATCTCGAAGGTGGTCAGGCGCAAAGTGACGCGCATCGGCGCGGCATAGGTGAGGCCGCGCTGGCGGCACTCGTCAGTGTCGTACTTCGGGTCCTCGAGCACATAATGGTCGAAGTCGAGGTGGGCGGTGCCGGCGAAGTCCTCGATCGGGAAGACCGAGCGCAGAGTCTTCTCGAGTCCCGAGACATAGCCCGTCGACGGGTCGGAACGGAGAAACTGCTCGTAGCTCTCGCGCTGCACCTCGATGAGGTTCGGCATCTGCGAGATTTCGTGGATGTTGCCGAAAATCTTGCGGATTCGCCGCGCGGAAGCGGTTCGGCCGTGCTTGCTCTTGGCCGGTGCGTCGATCGCCTTGGTCGCCATGATATTCCCTGCGCTAGTGAGACACCGCAGCCGCGGTGGCTCGCGTACCCCGGCGGAGACCGGGATCCATGTCTGCGCCCCCGCTTTCGCAGGAGCACGGTTATGAGCGCTTGCCCCGTTTTCCCTCCCCAATGCGTTGGACCCGTGCGCTGTTTCGGGCCCTGTCCCGGGGAGGACGGGAAAAGCCCCGGGCGCACGTCACCGTGCGGCGGAGCCGTCTATTTATCGGATTGCGCGGATATACGCCTTTTCAGGCCGGGCGCAAGAGGGGTGAAGCACCTTGCCATGGCCAGGCAACCAATCGCCGGGCGCTCGGTTGGTCGTGGCGAAGATTCAGTCGACGGAGATATTCATGCAGCGCTTCCTGCCGATCGCCCTTGTCGCTTTGCTTGCCGCCTGCGGCGGCCGCTCGGACGAGCAGCAGCTCCTCGACGCTGCCAACCAGTCAGACCCCGCGGCCGCGGCGGTTCTTAACCAGGCAGCGGATGAGGGGGTCGATCCGCAGGTGGCGCTGGAGGAGGCCGGCGAGGCGGCGCTCCGCAACCAGGCGCAGGACCATCAGCCGCGGCAGGCCCGGCCGAACCTTCCCGGCGACCCCAACCGGCCCGAGCCCGGCGAGGCGATCGAGACCGTGCCGGTCGGGGGCAACCGCGGCGGCCGCTAGAC
>Ga0247719_1000796_pt1 | contig 16073 bp, 11 predicted proteins | sample 41E_DmetaG_FD_189046 | JGI IMG/M metagenome (GOLD analysis project Ga0247719, IMG submission 189046) | Soil microbial communities from hillslope of Landscape Evolution Observatory, University of Arizona, Oracle, AZ, United States - 4-1-E_D | ecosystem: Engineered > Artificial ecosystem >...
GTGGCCAGCGCGGTCATCAGTGCCCTGCCGGCGAAGCGCCGGCAGCCGGTGGGCTGGCCCGCCGGCTTCGTTCCCCTCGACCTGCAGCTCGCCGAGGGCTTGCCGGGGCCGAAGGACAATGCCGAGGGCCGATTCACCTTCCTCAACGACACTCGCGATCTGGGCCTCCCCATCCGGTGGGATGCGCCCGGAGCGCCGCGCCTCTGGCGCTACCACCTGCACTACATGGAGTGGGCCTGGTGCTTCGCCGCCCACCCGGACCGGCCGTGGGCCCGGAACGCCTTCGCCGAGCTGTGGAGGTCGTGGGCGCGGTCGGCACCGTTCAGCGGGGGCGACCCGTGGTCGCCCTACGTCGTGTCGCTCCGCGCCTGGGCGCTGTGCGGCACCTACGGGGCCCTGGTCGCCGGCGCCGGCGTCGAGCCGGAGATCGACGCCGGCCTGGAGCGCCACGCCCGCTTCCTGCGCTGGCACGTCGAGCACGACGTCGGCGGCAACCACCTGGTCAAGAACCTCAAGGCGCTCATCGGGCTCGGCGTGTTCCTGGGCGACGAGAGGCTGGTCCGCACGGCAACGGCCCAGCTCGAACGACAGCTCGCCGTGCAGATCCTTTCGGACGGCGGTCACTACGAGCGGTCCCCGTCCTACCACTGCCAGGTGCTCGGTGATCTCATCGACATCGCCGGCCTGGTTACCGCCGCCGGGCTCCCGGCCGTCGCCGGGATTGCCGGCGCCATCGAGGCCATGCGCACCTGGCTCGGCCGAATGCTCATGCCCGACGGCGACGTCCCCCTCTTCAACGACTGCACGCTCGTCGGGCGGTCACGCCTCGCCCTGCTGCAGCCCGGGCCGCCCCCCGCAGGCCGGCTCACCGTCCTCCCCGCCTCGGGTTACGTGGTCGTACGGCCCGACGCCCGGCTGCACCTGGTGGCCGACGTCGGTGATCCCTGCCCCCCCGACCTGCCGGCCCACGCCCACGCCGACTGCCTCACCTTCGAGCTCGCGGTCGAAGGCCGGCGTGTCGTGGTCGACTCGGGAACGTCGACCTACGAGAAGGGCGGGCAACGGAGCCACGAGCGGTCGACGGCGGCGCACAACACCGTCTGCATCGACGAGGCCGACCAGACCGAGGTGTGGTCGGCGTTCCGGGCGGCCCGCCTGGCCCATGGGCGGCTCGAACGTGCCGACGACGACGGTCACACCGTCTCTGTGGTGGCGTCGCACGACGGCTACCGCCGGCTGGCCGGGGCGCCGGCGCACCGGCGCACGTGGAGCGTCAGCGCCGGGCACGTGGCCATCGCCGACGAGGTGGCCGGCCAGGGCCGGCACCGCATCGACTCCCGCCTGCACCTCGCCGCCCCCGATGCCGCCAAGGTGGTCTGGTCCGGACCGTCGGATATGGTGGTCAGCGAGGGTCCCACGGCCTACGCCACCGGGTTCGGCCGCATCCACGAGGGACACGTCGTGTCGGCGTCATGGAGCGGTGCTCTCCCGGCTGCCTTCGGTATGGAGCTGCACATCCCGGATGCGCAGGACCCGGAGCCAGACCACGACAACGCCGAGTCATCGAAGGGCACTACGTGAAGCAAGTCGTCCAACCCGCCAACGGCGGCCCGGTCCGCGTCATAGACGTGCCGCGTCCCACCATCGGCCCCACCGAGGTGCTGGTGCAGACGTTGGCCAGCGCCGTGTCGCCGGGCACCGAGCGGGCGGTCACCAAGCTGGCCCAGTCGAGCCTGCTGGCCAAGGCGCGGGCCCGGCCCGACCTCGTCCGCCAGGTCATGAAGAAGGCCCGCACCGAGGGGATCGCCAGCACCACCCGTGCGGTCCGCGCCCGCCTCGACGACGACGTGCCCCTGGGGTACTCGGCGGCCGGCATTGCCCTGGAGGTGGGGGAAGCGGTGGCCGGCATCTCGCCTGGCCAGATGGTGGCCACCGGAGGGGCGGGAAAGGCCAATCACGCCGAGTTCCAGGCCGTGCCCGGGCTCCTGTGCGCGCCCGTGCCCGAGGGGGTACCGGCTGCGGACGCCGCGTTCGCCACCGTGGCGTCGGTGGCCCTGCACTCCCTGCGCCTGGCCGAGGTGGGGCCGGGCGCCAAGGTGGTGATCATCGGGCTCGGCCTGCTGGGCCAGCTCGGCGTCCGGCTGGCCCAGGCCGCCGGCTGCGACGTCGCCGGCATCGACGTCGGCCAGTTCCCCGTCGACCGGGCGGCCCAGGCCGGCGCCCTGGCGCTGATCGAGGCCGGAGACGACACCACCAAGGCGGTGCTCGAGTGGTCGCGGGGCCGGGGCGCCGATGCCGTGCTGCTCATGGCCGCCAGTTCCTCCAGCGCCATCGCCGGCCGGGCGCCGGCGCTGTGCCGAGACCAGGCCAACGTGGTGGTGGTGGGCGACGTGGGGCTCGGCCTCGACCGGCGCCCGTTCTACGACCGGGAGCTCAACCTGCGCTTCGCCCGCTCCTACGGCCCCGGTCGCTACGAGCGGGCGTACGAGGAATGGGGGGTCGACTACCCGGCCGGCCTGGTCCGCTGGACCGAGGGCCGCAACTTCGAGGCCGTGCTCGACCTCCTGGCCGCCGGCCGCCTCAGTGTCGCCGACCTGGTGACCCACCGGTTCCCGATAGCGGAGGCGGTCTCCGCCTACGAGATCGTCGAGAAGGGCGGCGAGCCGACGCTCGGCATCGTCTTCGACTACCCCGACGCCCCAGCACCCGACCGTCCCATCGTCCTCCGCCCGGCCCGTGGCGGCGACCTGGGCGTCGGCCTGATCGGCGCCGGCGCCTTCGCCCGCGGCGTGCTCATGCCGGCGTTCAAGGAAGCCGGCTTCGACCGCTTCGTGTCGGTGGCCTCCGCCTCCGGCCTCTCCGCCCGCCGCATGGCCGAGCGAGAGGGCTTCGAGAAGGCGGTCTCCGGCGCCGATGCCGTCATCGACGACCCCGACGTGCAGGTGGTGGTCATAGCGACGCCGCACGACTCACACGCAACACTGGCAGCGAAGGCGCTTCGCGCTGGAAAGCACGTCTTCTGCGAGAAGCCGCTTGCTCTAACTATGGACGAGTTGGACGACGTCGAGGCGGCGCGGAGAGACGGTGACCGCATCCTTTTCGTCGGATTTAACAGACGGTATTCGGCTGCTGTCGACTTGGTCCGTCGACATTTCGCCGGAGGATCGAGTCCGCTGGTTGTCACATATCGAGTGAACGCTGGCTCCTTGCCTCCTGGTCACTGGTATGAGGACCGCCGCAATGGAGGGCGCTTGCTAGGTGAGATTTGTCACTTCGTTGACACTTGCGCTGCGATCGTCGGCTCGAACGCTACGGATGTCCGCTCGATTGCGTTTAGTCGTGGGGAGCGGGCCTTGCAGGAGGAGGCGGTCGTGCTTCTCGGCTATGGCGATGGCTCATTGGCCACTATTAGCTATTCGACGGGCGGTTGTGACCGAACCGAAAAGGAACGGATTGAAGTGCTGGGACGAAGTCGGTCAGCCATTATCCGAGACTTCAAAGACGTGCGGTGCGATGGCATTGCGTCGCCATCTAACCGAATGGACAAGGGATTTGCCGCGGAAGCCCGCGCCTTTGCTGCGGAGCTCCGGGGCGAGGGCCTGGCGGCCTCTGACGCGATCGCCTCCACTCGCTCGACGCTCTTGGCGGCTTCGCAAACATTAGTAGCTAGGCCCGCCAATGACCAATAAGAATGCTCGAAAGGCAGATCGAGCGCACTCCCCGGCAATTATGGATGGCAGGCGCGGAACTACGGCGGGCGGCTGGGCCCGTTGATCGATCGTCAGTGGAGGGATTGGGCAGCTAAGCGGCACTATGCGTAAGTCGAAGGTATTCATAACCGTAGTCTATATGCTCGCAATTGCACCCCGGATACGGGGGAATGAGCTTCTGTCCGACTGGGGCCCACGCTCGCGCATGGCTGCTCTGGCATGAAGCTATCGACGCTAGTGAAAGGGATATGGCTGGCGCTAGCCGGCTATTTCGTCTTTGATGCTCTCGCCGTTCGTAGCGATCCAGGCGATTCTTTTACCTCGATCACCTCGATGGCAGTCGCCTTTTACTGCGTAGGGTATTGGATCCTGATTCGCTTCAGTCCCGACCTGTTACAGCGCGTCATGCTCGTCATAAGTGTGCCGATGATACTAGGCTACACGTTGCGATTAGGTGTTCTAAGTGCTGATGCAAGTCGACTTAAAGCGCCAGCTGGCGCTTTTATTACGAAGGGCGATGTCCTCCTAACCCTTCTGTATTTGGGGCTAGCAACTATCGCTTTCTGGGTTGGTGGATTCATAGCCGTACGTGGCCGAAATCGCGCGGATCGATATGCCATTCCGGCTCGACCTGATGCTGTGTACTTCGAGCACCGCCGCCCATTGATTACCGTGACGCTCACGTGCGGTTTGTTCGCAGCCACATTGCCTTCGATAGGGCTTGTCTCCAGACAGCAGGAGCAGTCCACGGAGTACAGCGTTCTATTCCAGTTGCTTCCCCTGCAAATCCTTACCGTTATCCTGATGGGTATCGCCATAAGCAACTGGCGGCGACTAAGTTTGCCTGAGAGATCTGCCGTATTAGCTTCGTTCACCCTAACATTCATTTCTGATCTTGTAAGTGGGAGACGGGGCGGCGCCTTCACCTTGCTCCTGATGTGGATCGTCGTAGTGGCGTTTCGCAGTCCGAGCCGGCATCTTGACTCGCGGCGACTAGCGGGTGGAGCCCTAATATTCGCAATTGTAATCCCTAGTGTCTTCACCTACACTGTGGCGTTTAGGGAGTCCGTCGACCGGGGCGGCACTGTGCTCGGCGCACTCGCAGGCAATGGCGCTCCAATTGACTATGTATCCGTACGGGATATCGCAGAGTTCGTTACGGACCGTGTTGGAAACTTCGATGCCACCCTGCGGGTGATGACCTTTCAGCCGCAAGGCTTGGACCAAGAATTGTCGGGATACGGCATAGTCCAGTCGTGGTTGGGCCGAGTCACACCTGACTTTCTATACTCATCAACACAGCTCAACCTGGGACGCCTGTGGGGGCATTACTACGATGGACTTCCTCGCGACTATGCGCACGCTGGCGTCTGGTCTGGTCTCGGCCTCGCGTATGGGTTCTTTGGGTGGTTCGGAATCGCGGCTGCGGCCGCTTGGGGGTATGCCGTGCTGAGTCTCTTGTGCAGATGGCAGAGAAAGCCCCTGCTCGCTGGCGCCGTTTCAGCGTACGCATGTTATAGTCTCCTCGCACAGATGATAAGCTCCGGTAATATCGATGATGTGCTGGCGCAATTCATCGCTCAACTTGCTGGCCTCGGTGTCTTGATGTTTCTCTTGGTTGCGCCAAGTCGGCGGCGAGTGCCTGCGGCGCAGCGGCTAACTCCACCTGCAGCTCGGATCAGTACATGACGGCCGTGCATTGGGGGATCGATGGGGAAGAATCGCGAGCCAGCGCTCGAAGGAAGTGCGGCGCGCTTTGCTTAGATAACCGAATCGTAGGCGGGTCCTTGTGAGAATCCTCATGCTGTCGTCGGTTGCGCCAGACCCGCCTATCGATGGTTGTTCAGTTACCGTTGCGGAGGTGATCCGGGCCCTTAGCCAGAACCATGACGTCACGCTCGCCTTTTTCGGCTCTCGCGAGCCCACGCTGCGCTCTACCTACGATCGGGTCGTCTTGACTCCTCGACGAAGATGGCTGCGTTTTTTGCCCATGTATTGGCCGCAGTTTGTGTGGGGGGTTCCGTTTTCGATATTTCCGTTCACTGGTCGCGCGGCTCGTCGCCAAGTACGACGTCTGATCGGATCTGGAAGGTTTGACGCCGTCGTGTGTCATATGGTTCACACGGCGGCCCTTCTTCCCCGTGGATGTGTTCTTCCCACCTGCATGATTATTCAAGATGTGGTTCATCACGCCATTCGCGGAACGCGCGATTACCAGACCAGTATGTTGCGTCGTGCCTATAACTATGCACATGTTAAGCAGCTGTTGCGTTATGAAAAGCAGCAGTACCCTAGATTCGGATGCCGAACCGTGGTGTCCACGGCGGAACAACATCGAGCCTCGGCGCTTAACGTGGGTGACGTATCGGTTGTACCCAACGGGGTGGATGTCGACGAGTTTGCGCCGGAGACTCCGATCGCACAGCGAAGTGACATCGTGTACCTAGGAAACATGGGCGCATCAAGAAATGAAGACGCTGCTTGGGTGTCTGTTACCCAGGTCTTGCCGCTGGTTCGGCGCTCCCTGCCGGACGCTAAGCTCTATGTGGTCGGTGCGCGACCATCCGAAAGACTACGGGAAGTCGCGTTAACGACCGATGGCATCGTCGTTACTGGAGAGGTCGACAGTGTTAAGCCATTCCTCGACAGCGCGCGTGCGTTTTTGGTGCCGCAAGGCGTAGGTACCGGGATCAAGACGTCGATATTGCAGGCTCTCGCTATGGAGGCCCCGGTTCTGGCGAGTGCACCAGCGGTCGAGGGGTTTGATGGTTCTCCAGGCGTTCATTATCTTATTTGTAGCAGCCCAGACGAATTCGCAACTGAAACTATCCGTTTAATGACTGATGATGAACTGGCGTCCAGATTGGGAGCCAATGGACGCAAGCTCGTGACCGAGCAGTACAGTTGGGATAATTACGCAAGACGTCTGGAAGAACTCCTACTTGGTTGTGTCGCCAATCAAAGGTCTTTGTAGCATGGAGTAGAGTGGAAGGGACAAGAACTAACAGCAACCAGAAGGCTCGGATGTGAAGTGGGAGCTGGTCTAGCCCTTCTCGGTAACCTCAGTATTCGAACTGATATTGGCAGTTGTGCCTCAGGGAAGTTTAGGGGAGCGTGAGTGAGTCCTATGGTCGAGATCGGGAGAAGCCGAGTCCTCCCTTCCGGCTCCAAGAACGACTAGAGCCAAGAGCGGTCGGCCCGCCAACGAGGGGAGTAAGCCTAGCTGGATTCTCAGCCCTCTCTGGCGAACGGTTTACGTGCGATTCGAAGAAGCTCCTTGTGAATCATGGTGATGTCCGACTCTAATGTTTTACCGCCCGTACGATTGCCTTCGGGCCCCATTCCTCAACTGATGAGATTTGATAAGCAGGGTTTCCGATGAAGATTGCCCCTGCGGGCACCTCTCCGCGGACGACAGCGCCAGCTCCGACGACAGCGCCATCTCCTATTTCCGCGCCCGGCAGGAGGATTGCGCCAGCGCCGATAAAGGCGCGGCTACCAATTTTTACCTGGTTCGTAACTTTGTACTCCGGCCGGTTGATGCCCCCGCGGGTCTCGTCGGTCGCTTCCATGAACCGATCGACGGCGAAGTCATGTACAAGAATCCGTGCTCCGGAGGAAATCACGCAACGGTCACCCAACTCGAGAAGCCCGGGCGTCCCAAGGTCCAGTGTCGCCGTAGGAGAGACATAGAGCGGTGCGCCCCGTACTACCACTCCACGGGATCGAAGATAAGGAATGTACAGCCTCATGAAAAAGCGATGATCGATATGTCCGAACGGTCGAATGCTGGACCACCAGAGATACATCACTGCACGAAGGAATGTTTGTGTCCCAAATCGCATGGCTCTCCTCAAAGGTGCTCTCGGATGCTTGTGCCTGGCCGAAATCTAACAGGCGGACGGTCGGCCAGGGGACGCCGGCTGATTGCTTTCCACCGGTCCAAGCTGGTCAAGGGTCCTGACTGCCAGCCGAATCGAGTAGGCTCCATCCGGCGGGTCCGGCGGGCTCAGCGCCCCCGGCGCTGTGCGTGTATTCTTTTGGACGGTTTCTAGTGATTTGGCAGGAGACGGCATGGCGGCACCGGTTCGAACTCGGCCTAGAGAACCTGGGTGGGCGAGTGGCGGCCATCGACTCCCTGCCTGCCTGCCGCGCCTCCTCAGGCGCCCAGGGTTAAGGTTATCGCATCGCTCGCGGAGGCCTCTTGGTGAATGTTCCCCCTAGAACCCAAGGAACGTCGACGATATACAACTCCGGTCGCTATCTTGACGGCAATATTGGTTGGCACGAAGGTGATGCATACTGGAAGGCGACGAGGGTCCATGCGCTTCTGAGTCGGATGAATGTCGTACCGGGCTCGATCTGTGATATCGGCTGCGGCACCGGCGCTATTCTTCACCACCTTGGCGAAATGTCTGGGAATTCACCTTCCCTCACGGGCTTCGAGATTTCTCGCCACTGTGTCGACGAGATTCGCAAGAAGCGACCAAGTATCGAAGTAGTTCCGATCGACGCCAGCACATATGCTCTACGTAAATTTGATCTTGCATTGGTCTTGGACGTGGTCGAGCACGTCGAGGATTACCTCGGGTTCATGCGCTCGTTGCACCATCTAGCCGATCTGTTCATATTCCACATCCCGCTCGACATGTCCGTCCAGACAGTTGCCCGAAGCTCGCCGCTGACTCGCTCAAGGTCAACAATAGGTCATATACACTATTTCTCTTACGAAACTGCCCTCGCGAGTTTGGAGGATGCGGGATTCGAGATAGTCGAAACGGCGTTTACGACGGGTTCTCCTGAGTATCGAGGTCCATCATGGCGCAGGGGTGCGGTTATGACAGCACGATCGCTAACAACGCGGCTAATTGGACAACGACTTTCCGCTCGTCTACTCGGAGGGTTTTCGCTTCTGGCTGCCGTTCGATCTGTCGGTTGACCTCTGCAATGCAGGCTTGGAGGGCTCGGCGGTTGTCGACGGGCCGCCCATCGGGAGATGCGACCAAGGCCGGCAATGGCGACATCCGGATCCTCTACAACGCAACATCGGCTTGCGTCGGCGGCGGCCTTAGCTACGCAACAGCGCAGGTCGCGGCATTGGCGCGAGCTCTCTCCGGTGGAGAGATTGTGGTGTTCGCTTCGCAAGCCAATGGTGACGAGCTACGGAAGGTTGACAACGTTAGAGTAAGAGTCATTCACACCCGCGGCGTCCTTTGGAGAGTGCTATGGGAGCAATTGTCACTTCCGTTCCACGCGAGAAAGTATGATGTAGTTGTGTCCCCAGGAAACTTCGCCGTGCTGTGTTCTCCTAGGCCACAGGTCGTTGTACTGCAGAACCCGAATTACGTGGGCCACGGGCGAAAGCTCGCACATAATCGCCATGCTCGCCGGTATTTCGAGGTGATACTTTCGTTCTTGTCGATGCAGCGTGCCGATGCCGTCATTGTCATTTCTGATGCGTTAATGGCCGAAGTCGCGTCGGAGCCCTTACTTCGTCGCATCCGTGCCCACGTTATCCGAAGCGGCGCACCCGCAGCACCGGCAAGCACCGTCGTGGGTGACTATTCAGATGTCGTTGATGACCACTCGGGAGTGCGGCAGCCCTATATATTGTCGGTTGCCAACGGTTACGCGCATAAGCGTCTGGAAGACATCGCCTCAGCGTTTTCCCGCACGACAGTCCGGGGTTCATTAGTATTCGTAGGGTCAATATCTACAGCTATGAGGCATAGGATCGAGTTGTCAAGCGGATCACGAGTAGCCGACCTCGTCTTCTGTGGTGCAGTGGGCGACCGCTCTCGGGTAGATGCGCTCTATCATGGCGCCAGTGCAGCTGTCTCAGCGTCTGAGCTCGAGGCGTTCCCCCTAACGCCGCATGAGGCTGGGAATGCGGGGTGCCCGCTGGTGCTAAGTGACATACCACCGCATCGCGAGGTTGCCGGCGATAACGCCCGCTATGTCCCTGTCGGAGACGTGATCGCTCTAGCGGAGGTACTTGAACGGGCTTTGAGAGAGAACCGCAGGACGGCCGTATGGTCATGGCCCATCTCGTGGGAAGAGCATGGGGTAGCAGCTCTGAGGCTAATCCAATCTGTTGCGCCCAAGCGGCGTCCACAGACCGACAAGCTCCTGAAACCGGGATGATATGCTGCGGTCGGAATGAGTCGGAACGAAGGTGGACTCACTGCGGACTCCAGAGCTGAAGCACGCTGTTCGTAAGTGGGTCAGTCCGAGATTGTGGGCTGCGGCAGGCCGAGTCAAAAGGCGTGCCTTGGACGTGCTCTCGGACCAACTGGCCGCGATTTTCTATATTTGCGTATCTTGGGCCCCGGACTTGGCCCTTGTGCGGCTAAGAGAACGGTTGACCCTAATACGGCGTCTTGATTCTTATGACCACGAGCTATATCTCATGGTCACTAGCGATGTCGAGAGCCTCATGCGACTGAAGTCATGCAGGAAAGAGCCGGAAACGGTCGCGTGGTTAGATGCGACTTTCAAGTCTGGTGATGTACTGTATGACGTCGGCGCCAACGTCGGGGCGTATTCGCTCGTAGCCGCCCGCATTGGCGGACAACTCGCTAGGGTGGTGGCGTTCGAGCCAGGGTATAGGACGTTCTCCAATTTAGTCGACAACGTCAACATTAACGGGCTGGAGAAATCGATTACTCCGCTGCCGATTGCTCTTGCGGAGCATACGCAGCTGTCCAGCTTCACCTATTCGAGTGTTTCATCAGGTAGCGCAAGCCATCCAGGGCTTCAAGACGGTCCGACTGAGCCATCATCAGACGGCCATAGAGTGCAGACAGTAGTTGCGGCAGCCCTTGACGATATAGTCGTAGTCCTCCACCTACCGCCGCCTACTCACCTGAAGATTGACGTTGATGGAACGGAAATATCGGTACTGCGGGGGGCAAGAGCGGTTCTACGCGCGCCTGGGTTGCGCTTCATAATGATCGAGATCGATCATCGGAATGCCGACGCTCGCTCGATAGAAGACTTCATAGTGGATGCAGGATTTCGGCTGTCTGGTCGCACAGTGCACAGCGATACGCATACGTCAAATTGTCTGTACGAGAGAGCTGGCCTCGGCATCTAGGCAGGCCAATGATGGAGCTGCACATCTTGACCCGGGCTGTCCGTAATGGCCGCCTACGGTAATCAGCCCAAGCGCTGGGAGAATTCACGGTTAAGAGTAACCTAGCCCCGCTGAGACGCACTGTCGCATCCAATGCTGTCGGTCAGACGGTGACTCTTCTTCTCGCTGTAGCAATCACGCCAACCTACCTACGGTACATTGGGGCAGAGGGCTACGGCGTCCTTGGGTTTCTAGGCGCGCTCCTCGCCATCCTCGGTGTTGCTGATCTCGGGCTCAGCGTAGCGATTAACCGCGAGTTGTCCCGGCACTTAGCTCTAGCGGTGCCTGCCGAGGTCTCGCGCAATCTGTTGAGGACCATCGAAGTCCCGTATATTGCCATCGGAGGCATTCTGGGGATCGGGACGATATCTCTATCATCATGGATTGCGGAGCGATTCCTAGACGGCGGAAGTATTGGTGATAGCAGTCCACAATCCGCTGTGGTCCTCATGGGAGTGATCATTATACTCCGATGGCCCGTTGCTCTATACGGAGGCGCGCTCCGAGGACGAGATCGCCAAGCCAGCTGGAATGCAATCGTAGTGACTGAGGCTGTCACTCGGACGGCCATCTCAGTTTTCGTGCTCGTGTGGGTCTCTCAGTCGGTAGTGGCTGTGCTCACTGGTTTCGTCGTGTGCTCGGCTTTACAGCTGGCTGTATTAGCGACTGTGGCGTGGAAGGCAATGCCGCGAGCACCGTCCACCCCTCGGTTCGACTTGGCCTGCGTTCGGCGGCTCGGTCGGTTCACCTCGAAGGTCGCCGTCATTGCGCTCTTGGCCGCCTTGCTCAAGCAGGCAGACACCATGATGGTCGCTGCGTTCCTGCCCGTGGCAGATCTCGGCTATTACGTCCTGGCTTGGTCGATTTGCTCTGTGCTCTTGATATTGCCTACAACGATATTCTTGTCGGTAATGCCAAGGCTATCTATGTATGCGGCGTCGGATCGCCAAGGAGAGTTGCGGTCGCTGTACCACAAGTCGAGTCAACTGGTCGCATATTGCGTCGCTCCGATCGGAATAGGTCTGGCGTTGTTTTCGCACGATGCCCTCGAGGTGTGGACTGGGCAAGGGGCCACGGCCGACAGGGCGGATGTCGTGGTTTCGGTGCTCGCAATCGCGTTCCTCTTCAACGCGCTCACTCAGCTACCAGTGGCGCTCCAGTTGGCAACTGGGCGAGTTAAAATCATTATGCTCCTAAACGGGGCGGGCGCCGCTATCACCCTCCCGACTGTCTATCTCGGGATAGCGTTCTATGGAATCGCCGGGGCTGGGGGAGCGTGGCTAGCGTTCAACGTAATGTCGTCCGCCGTGGGGCCATTCTTCATGCACAGAAGTCTCCTTGCTGGTGATTTCAGACAGTGGGCGTTGAGGGACTCTCTACTATTTGTCGGTCTCGCCTGCGTCACGATGCTTACGGCGTATTGTTGCGCCCGCTTGGTAGGAGGTCTGCCGGCAGTCGTCGCCTTCGGTGCTCTCGGACTGGTATGCTACGCCGCACTCGCGAGCAGGTGGTGCGAACCCGCCCATGGGCTTGTTCAGCGAATGATCTCACTCAGTCGCAGGCGAACGAGTGCACCGTAGGGGGCTGACCCGTGTCTCGGCCGCTCGCAATGCAGGCCGGTCCACCTGAGCGGAGCCGAGGCTGGCTGAGCCCACTCCTTTACATTAGGAGCAATTAGCAGATGACTGACGAGATAACCTTCCTGATCTGTAATAGAGTCGGGCTATACTCAGCACTTCCGGTAATCGCAAAAGTAACACGACAAGGCGCCCGCGTGGTGCTTGTGTGTCGCGAGCCAGTACGGGTATTGGCAAAACAGGTTCTGCCTGACCCTAGCGTATCTCTAGTAGCCCTTGAACCGATCGAAGCGGAGCATCGTTGGGCTCATTACCTCCACTCGATGCTCTTGCAAACGTTCACCGACCTGAGGTTCTCGAAACACTATCGAGATCTCAGAACGAATCTTGCAGCCCGTGACGGCGACAAATGGCGAAGCGCAGTGCTGAAACTCTCGCGCGTCGCCCCGAGTTGGCCCTCCGACGAGGTAAACCACCGACTATTCGAGCATGTATCAAGGGTCCTTATGAATCCTTTTCCAACTCGAAGAATCGTTGCCGTGAGTCAGGCAGATGTCCCGCATCTTCTATGTGCGCGGTCGCAGGAAGTTATAACACTAATGGAAAGCTGGGATCATCCCTTCAAGTCGCCCGCTGGGTATTCCTCTGCGCTGGTCATACCGTGGAATCGCGATCTGGGCGCGGACTGGACTCACTTTCAAGGTGACTCGAACCTAGTAATTGGGTTTCCCCTGAAGCTGCGCTATGCCCTTGAGCGAGCCGCTCCGACCATTGACCTGGAACGTGCTAATGGCGAGAAGGTTGCCATGTACGCGGCGTGCACTTCGTCACTCGACTATCCGGGTTACCGAAGGTGGTTTCTCGACGAGCTCAAGTTAATCCGAGACGTCGCTCGGGCGACCCAACGGGCCGGATGGCGATTGTTGATAAAGCCCAAGCCGAATGGGTTCGCTGGCGAATTTGACGAATTGTCATCCGAATTCTCTCACGTCGGAGTAGGTGCATACGGCGGTTCCAGTTCGCGCTCGAGTGTCATAAACTACTACCTTGATGACGAATATAACTCGGCAAGGCTCGCTGAGCTTGCTTCTTGTGATATTGTAATCAATTACGGCACGACGTTCGCCTTGGATGCTGCAGCGGCTAACCGACCTGTTCTGCAACTGGACGCCCGAGGCTCGCATTGCTATCCCGAAGTGGCAAATGCCTTAAAGCGATATCATTTGGAGCGATATTTCCTCGGCGATCCTGAACTGACGATGCGCGTGTCGGACGGTCTCTTAGTCGAACAGCTGGCTGGCTTTCTAGATCGGATCGACAGTCGGCCGGCGAGAATGACGAGGTGGATCCGAGCTTGGTTAACGGAGGAGTGTTCGGACGCCGCGATCGACCGGATAGCCCGAGCGGTCACTCAATGATGCTTCCCTCTTGCCTCAGTAGGCTAACAATGTTGGATGGAGACAAATGCGAAGCCGAATAGGCCGGGTCGTTGCGAGACACAGTCCAGCTGGTGATTCGTGCATAGGAAGAGCCGAAGTTCATGCCCGGAACATTATTAAGTGGGCATTTGACTACCGAGGCGAACGTGGCCCTATCTCAAGGCGATATCAATTCGCTGTGCTTCGCCGAATAACGAAGACCCTTTTGGTACAAAAGGATGGTATTGTCTATTTCGTCGATGGACGTGACAATGTGATCGGCCGAGCCACGTATTCGTATGGCTCGTTTGAAAAGGAGTACATGGATCTAGCGATTAGCCTCGTCCGGGAATACTGCGGTGACGTCATCACGGATAAAGTGATTGTAGATGTAGGCGCCAATATTGGGACGTTCACGGTCCCAGCGCTTATTAGGTATGGAGCTCGGAAGGTTGTCGCGTTCGAACCGTCGCCCAATAACGCCTTCTACTTGAGGGTAAATGTCGCAGCGAACGACCTGAATGACCGCGTGGACATTCGTGAAATTGCCCTAAGCAATGAGGAAGGCAGCTTTGATTTGGAGCTTTCGCCAGACAACTGGGGTGACCACAGAATACGAATGAGCAACGCAGGCGGACGATTTGGGGAGGATCGGCGAGAAACTATCTCGGTTCCCGTGGCGACGCTAGCTACAAGCGATCTCGACAACGATCTCGGGCTGATCTGGATGGACACGCAGGGTCACGAAGGTCACGTTCTTGCTGGTGGAGCGGACAACCTTCAGGTTCCTGTGGTCACCGAGTACTGGCCCTACGCTCTTGAGAGAGCAGGTGGCTCGGCTCTGATGCACGATGTCATCGCCTCGCGCTTTGAGTCGATTATCGATATTCGTGCTACAGCGAGCAGGAACTCGCCAGTCGTTTTCCCAGCTAAGTCCATCGGGCTTCTCTATGAGTCCCTGTCACCAAGCGGAAGTACCGACCTCGTTTTGGTGCCATTTAAATGAGTCGCTATTCGATCGGACGGGGTAATAGGGTGGCTTCCTCGACGACATCTGGGCGTGGGGCTGGGCCGACGTGCCACGTCGGCGACTGGTGTTCGACGCCGACATCCCTCGTCAGCCCGACTCGTTGCCACGCGCCCTTCCGCCTGACGTCGACACCGCGGTGATGGCCGCCGTCGGTGGTCTCGATGACCGCTTCGCCCGAGTCGGGATCACCGTGCTGCGCCACACCGGTCTGCGCATCGGCGAGCTGCTCGACCTCGAGCTGGAGGACCTCGTCGACTACGGGGCGAAGGGCACCTGGCTGCGTGTGCCGCTGGGGAAGCTGAACAACGAGCGCTCCGTTCCCGTCGATGACGCTGCTCTAGAAGCGTTCGACGAGTGGTTCACCCACCGCGTCGGCCAGCGGGCCCGTCCCCATCCACGCGACGGGCATCTCGCTGACTTCGTCTTCGTGGAGCGAGGCCGACGGATCGGCACCACTCGGATCCAACGAGGCCTTCGCGACGCCGTGATCGCCGCCGGCCTCACTCGCCCCGACGGTGAGCCGCTCCGAGTCGTCGCCCACCAGCTCCGACACACCTGGGCCACCGAGCTCGCCAACCACGGCATGTCGATCCAGGCGCTGATGACCCTGCTCGGTCACACCAGCCCGGAGATGACCATCCGTTACGCCCGGCTCACGTCCCCGACGCTCAAGGCCGCGTACGACCAGGCCGTCGGCAAGATCGCCAGGCGCATCCCCATCGCATCCGCCGGCCGGGCCGCCACGCCTGACCGAGTCGAGTGGCTCGCTTCGGAGATGCTCAAGACCCGTGTCGCCCACGGCTACTGCGCACGGGACCTCGCGGCGGAGGCCTGCGCCTACGCCAACATCTGCGAGACCTGTCCCAACTACGTCACCGCTCCCGAATTCGCGCCTGCGATCGACGCCCAGCTCGCCGACATCCGTCAGCTCCGCGACGACGCTGACGAGCGCGGTTGGAGCTCCGAGACGGCCCGGCATCAGCGGGTCATCACCAGCCTCGAAGCTCACCTCCGCCGGCTCAAAGCCGCACCACCCCGCCGAACTTCTCCTTGACACGCCCCCCAGGGCCGGTTAATTCAGCTGGTAGCCCCGCCACGCCGCCCCACCGTTGCGGCGGATGCGGGCCAGGGTCTCGGCCTGAGCGGCGCTCAGATCCTCGGGGTTCTTGAGCAGCGCCCAGCGGGCTCCCTTGAAGCGCTTGG
>Ga0247719_1000797_pt1 | contig 16056 bp, 20 predicted proteins | sample 41E_DmetaG_FD_189046 | JGI IMG/M metagenome (GOLD analysis project Ga0247719, IMG submission 189046) | Soil microbial communities from hillslope of Landscape Evolution Observatory, University of Arizona, Oracle, AZ, United States - 4-1-E_D | ecosystem: Engineered > Artificial ecosystem >...
CCGCCGAGGCGGCGGCGAGGAACTGGCGCCGGCCCATGGCCGTCCCTCCTTGGTCGCGGTCACCGTGGGGGTCGCCCCCGCCGCCACCCTGACCGCGACGGTGGGACGACGTCACGCCACCGCTCCGTCGGCCGCCGGCCGGGCCTGGTCCGGCTTGGCGAAGGGCTCGGGGGCGGCCGCCGTGCCCGCTTCGCGGGGCAGCCGGAGGACGGTGCCGGTGTCGAGGTTGACCATCTCGGGCAGGCGGGCGGACAGCAGGTGGCGCACCACCCGCAGCATCCCGGCGTGCTGGCTCTCCACCCCCAGAATGCTGGCCGCCATGCGCCGGGCGTTCACGTCGGCCAGCAGCCCGAGGTCGAACTGGTAGGTGTGGGCCGACGCCAGCTCGAGCTCGAGGGCCAGCTCCACCGCCCGGGCCAGGTCGTTGAGGGCGGGGCGGGCGGCGGCCACCGCGCCGGCCAGGAAGGCGTTGGCGCCCGGCTGGGGCCGCCCGCCGAGCCGCGAGGCCAGCTCGTTGCAGGCGGCGGCGTGCTGGGTGTGCTGGTCGCGGGCGGTGGTGAGCAGGTTCCTGACCACCCCGTTGGCGGTGGCGGCGGTGAACGAGGGCAGCCCCAGGATCGTCTCGTAGGCGGCAACCAGGGCGTTCTCGACCGAAGCGGCCGTCTGCAGCATCTGGATGTCGAGCGCCTGGTCGGCCGCGCCCCGCACGCTGCCGCCCAGCAGCGCCAGGAAGGCCCTCCGATCGACGGTCACGGGTCGCAGGGTAGGCGCGGCGCAGCCCGTCCCAGGGCTCGGGACGGGCTGCGTCGGGGGGGAGGGGACTGGCTAGAACCGCTCGGGGAACTTCTTGACGGTGGCGTCGGCCAGCACCGTGGCCGTCTCCGACATGTGGCCCACGGCGGTGCGCAGGGAGGTCGCCGTCCTGGCTGCGTCCTTGGCGGCCTGGGCGTCGATCACCGCTTTCAGGGTGGTGGCATGCATCTTGATGGCCTCCTCCACGGCGGCGGCGGGAAGGTTGGCGTTGACCGAGTTGAGGGTGGTGCCGAAGGTCTTGGCGTAGGCCAGCAGGTCGTTCACCGCCTTGTCGGCGCCGGCCCGGTTGTTGGCCGCCACCGCCTGGGTGTAGGCGACCACCGCCGGGATGTGCCCCTCGCTGCGCCACAGGCCGTCGAAGGCCCGGCCCACGTCGGCGCCGTAGACCGAGCCGATGGCGGCCACGATGTCGGCGGTGTTGCTGGCGGACGGGCCGTTGAGGGCGGCGGCGGCCGCCTCGAACTGGGGCTGGCGGCCGCCCAGGGCGGCCCCGGTGGCGCTGGCGGCCAGGAAGACGTGCTCGCGCAGCAGCGAGGTCATGCCCGCCCTGAGGGTGGAGGCCTGGGAGTCGGCCGCCCCGTCGAACTTCTCGGGGAACTTGGCCACCGTGGCCCCGGCCAGCACGGCCGCGAACTCGGCCATGTGACCGTAGGCCTCCCGCAGCGACGAGTAGACCTTGGCCTGGTCGCCCGCCTTCTGGGCGTCGATCACCGTCTTGAGGGTGGTGGCGTGCATCTTGACGCCCTCTTCCACCGCCGCCGCCGGCAGGTTGGAGTTGACCGAGTTGAGGGTGGTGCCGAAGGTCTTGGCGTAGGCCAGCAGGTCGTTCACCGCCTTGTCGGCGCCGGCCCGGTTGTTGGCCGCCACCGCCTGGGTGTAGGCGACCACGGCGGGGATGTGCCCCTCGCTGCGCCACAGGCCCTCGAAGGCCCGGCCCACGTCGGCGCCGTAGGCCGAGCCGATGGCCGCCACCAGGTCCGACGTGTTGCTGTTGGACGGTCCGTTCAGGGCGTTAGCGAACGCCTCGAAGCCGGCGTTGTCGCCCCGCAGGGCGGCGCCGGTGGCCAGGGCGGCCAGATAGACGTGCTCGGTGAGCAGTCCGGTGAGGCCGGCCCGCAGGGTGGCGGCGCCGGTGGTGGCCGACGCCGTCGGCGCGGCGGCGGGTGTGGCCGAGCCGTTCCCGCCGCCGTTGCCGTTGCCTCCGCAGGCGGTGCCCACGACGGCCAGCGCCACGGCGGCGGCGGCGAACCGCAGAGATGTCTTCCTCAATGAAACCTCCTGGGGTCTTGGTGATGTCTGTGTAAGTGAGCTAGGAAACGACGATCTGGCCGCGCATGGTGGCCGGATGAAGGGCGCAGAAGTATGCGTAGGTCCCCGGTGTGGAGAAGGTGAAGGAGTACCGCCCGCCGCCTGCCAGGATTCCGGAATCGAACCGTCCGTCGGTGCTCGTGGTCACGCTTCCCGCCGCCTGGCTGACCGTGCCCGAAGTGACGGTGTGGTCGACGCCGTCGGCGTTCGCCCAGGTCACCGCGGTGCCGGCGGGAACGGTGAGGTTCTCGGGCTGGAACGTTATGAGCCGCAGGGCCACCGTCATGGCCTCATTTGCCGGCGGCGCACCGCCGCCTGCCTCCTCATTGAGCGCAGCGCCGCAGGCAGACAGCATCGCGGCCAGAGCGAGTGCCCCCAGTATTCGACCTCGTCTCCTGGCCGTCCGACCGTTCACATCGCTTATTTCGGTCCTGGGGCGGGGGCTGGATGACGGCAATTCCCCATCCGCCCCCCGGGGCGGCGCCGAAGGGCGGGCATGAACGGGACGACGATGCGCATCGGTGGGGTGGCGGTTGGGGCGGCGGCGGCCGTGGCCCTGGCGGTGTCCTTGGCAGTGGCGGCATCGCCGGCCTGGGCCCACGGGACGACGGCCACCACCGCTCCGGAGCTCGGGACCGCGCCGGCCCCGCCGGAAGGGATGGCCGGGCTGACCGTGGCGGGGGCGACGGCCACGGCCGGTTCCGACTCCTCGGGGGCGGGCTGGTCCGGCCTCGGGGTCTCGCTGGCGGTGGCGTCCGCCGCCTTCGTCGCCCTGGTGGCCTGGCGGCGCCGGGGCGGCGGGCGTCCCCCCGCCGGGGTCGGCCTGGCGGCGGCGGCCGCCCTGCTCTTCGCCGGGGTGGCCCATTGCGCCCTGGCGCCGTCGCACTGGGCCGAGGGGTGGCACCTGGGCCTGTTCTTCGCCGCGTCGGGGCTGGTGCTGGTCGTGCAGGGGGCGGCGGCCGCCCTCCGCCCCACCCCGGCGGTGTACTGGTCGGTGCTGGCCTCGACCGCCGCCCTCGCCGCCCTCTACTTCGTGGGCCGGGAGGTGTCGCTGCCCCTCGTCGACCACCAGGACCCATACCTGCTCACCGACGTGCCGGTGAAGGGGGCGGAGGCGGCCGCCGCCGTGGTGGCGGGGCTGGCGCTGATGCGGAGCCGGGTGGCGGCCGCCCTCCGTACTTCCGCGACCTGGTCACCGGCCGCGTCGCCATGACCACCCCTACGGTGACCGGAACGAGATGGGTGACGGTCTCGCCGCCCCCGCCCCCGCGCCCGAGCCGGGCGTGGTCGGCTCATCCGGGCTGGGGAGCGGCCCCGTAGATTCGCGGTGATGGGGCCGCTCAGCGACTACGGGGACGCGGCCCTGGTGCTGGCCATCGGCCGGTGGCGGGAGGACGCCCTGGCCGAGGCGTACCGCCGCCACGCCGGCGCCTCGTTCGCCCTGGCCCGGCGCCTGCTGAACGACCGCCAGCTGGCCGAGGAGGTCGTGCAGGAGGTCTTCCTGCGGCTGTGGCACCAGCCCGAGCGCTTCGACCCCGACCGGGGGTCGTTGCGGTCCTACCTGCTGGCCCAGACACACGGCCGGGCGGTGGACCTCCTGCGGTCGGAGACGTCGAGGCGGCGGCGCGAGGAGCGCGACGCCCGCGAGACTGCGGAGAGCGCTCCCGACATCGAGCGTGAGGTCGTGGACATGACCGTGGCCGAGCGGATGAAGGACATCGTGGCCGGGCTGCCCGCCGACGAGCGGCGGGCCATCGAGCTGGCCTACTTCGGCGGCCACACCTACCGGCAGGTGGCGGTGCTGCTGGACGCACCGGAGGGGACGGTCAAGAGCAGGATCCGCTCCGGCCTGAAGCGGATGCGCGCCAGCCTGGTGGAGGCGGGGATGGGGACGACATGGGACGAGAGCTGACCCACGCCGAGCTGCAGCAGCTGCTCGGGGCCTACGCCCTCGACGCCGTGGAGGAGGCGGAGAGCCACACCGTCGAGGACCACCTGGAGACGTGCGGCCCGTGCCGGGCCGAGGTGGCCGAGCACCGCGAGGTGGCCGCCCTCATGGCCTCGGGCTGGCGCCCCGCGCCCGAGGGTCTGTGGGACCGCATCGCCGGCTCGCTGGAGGAGACGCCCCCGGCCATGCGCCCGGTCATGCCGCTCGACGCGGCCCGCCAGCGCCGCCGCCGCCTGTGGTCGGCCCGGCCGGTGCGGGCCGTGGCCGCCGCCGGGGTGGCCGCCGCCGTGACCGTGGCCGCCATGCTCGGCTACACCCTCGCCGGCAGTAGGGGCGGCGAGAGCGAGGTGGCGTCGGTCGAGAGGAGCGTGGCCGTCGCCGCCGAGGAGGCGGCCCGCCAGGCCGGCGCCCGCACCGTCGAGCTCAGGTCGATGAGCGGGGCTCTGACCGCCGACGCCGTGCTGCTGGCCGACGGTACCGGCTACCTCGTCAACGCCAACCTGCCCAACCTGCCACCCGACCGGACCTACCAGCTGTGGGCCGTGATCGGCCAGGAGAAGATCTCGGTGGGCGTGCTCGGCCCCCGCGTGGGCCCGACCGCCTTCAACACCACCGGCAATGTGGCGGCCCTGGCCATAACCGAGGAGGTGGCGGGCGGCGTGGTCGTGTCGACGGCCACGCCCGCCGTGGTCGGCGTGGTGGCCTGACCCGAGGCCTGCCCGTCGCCCCGAGACGTTCCCACTCCGCCGCAAACCGGGCGCGGTAGGGCTATGCGGGCGAGGAGACCCGGTATCCCAACTGACGGGCGCCTCCGGCCATGCGCTCGTCCTAGATGACGAGTTCGCTGATGTCGCTGCCCAGTCGCTCCGCGGTCGCCAGATGAATCGCGTCGAGAGAACGGAGCTCGACGGGCTGCATGGCGCCGGCCAGGTTCAGGACGCGGTCGTTCACGCGTACCAGGTCGCACCGCGCCAGGACGGCACGGCCAGCGGCGATCGCCTGCTCGCCGCCCGGAAGGAGCGCACGAAGGGCCTCCGTCCGGGCCAGCGAGCTGGAGATCCAGGGCCGGCGGCTGGAGATCCAGGGCCGGCGGCGCCGCAAGTGCCGTCGCAAGGCGTCCGACTCCGGCTCTCGGACCGCGAGCTTCACGCCGAGGAGTGGAGATAGACCGCAGCTTGTCTCCACTGTCTCGCGTTACAAGGCGAAGAAGCTCGCTGGCCCGCTGACGAAGCCCGCACGCCGGCGGAAGTCATGGACTACTTGTAGCACATGCGGAAGGTGGCCCACGTCTGGCATGGAGCAACTGGCGAGACAGCCGCCGGCCTGCCGCCCGCTGAAAAAAAAAAATGTTCCCACTCCAGCGACTCTCTTTCCGCTACTTCTCGGCAGGCATATCGCGCGCTGGAGCAGCGTCAGCGGGTCGAGCTGAGATAGGCCGAGGCGGGCACGCCCAGGAGTTGGAGCACCTGTAGCTGAAGCGGGGAGAGCTCAGGCTCGAAGGTCTGGACGAGCCGTCCATCGCTGGTGAGGTGATGGCGGGAGACGGCGGAGAAGATGTCCAGGACGCGGGCGGCGCTGGGGGCGGTGCAGGCCCTCAGCTCCGGGTAGAGGGGGATGTGGCGGGCTTCGGCCTTGACCATGGCGGTGCCTGAGCGACGTTGTCACGATCGGCCTCCGCCGTGACCCCGGCCAGCCCACGTTGCCCACGAAGAGAAGGCGTCGAAGCCGGGCATCGCGGGTCGGGCCAGGAAGGGGCGAGGCAAGGCGGTCAGAGCGTTCGTGGCCGTCGACCAGGACCGGGTGGTCGGCACCGCCGGCACGATCGACCTCGAGCTGACCGTGCCCGGCCCCGCAATCGTCCCGATGGCCGGCGTGACCTACGTCGGCGTCCTGCCGACCCACCGCCGCCAGGGCATCCTCACCGCGCTCGTGGCCGCCCTCCACGAGGACGCCCGCCGCCCGCAGGAGTCGCCGTCGCCCCACCTACCGAGCGTGAAGCACATCAGTTCCCGGAGCACTTCTCGCACAGACACCAGGCGCGCAGCACCTCCCACGTGAAGATGCCGGTGGTGTGGCCGTCGTTCCAGTGGAGGTTTAGGCCCCAGTTGCCGACCTGGCGTGCCGACTCCACCTCAAGCGGGCGGGCGCCGACCGTGGGCGCCCAGGCCGGCTGGCCCTGGTCACGCAGCCCGCGGCACTGGGCGCACATGCAGTTGGCCCTTAGGACCTCGAGCGGGAACCGGCTGAGGTGGCCGTCCTCCCAGGTGATGGTGACAGCGTTCTTGCGGTCCACGTCGATCGTGACGGGATCCACCATGACAACTTCCCACACCCCGGCCGTGCGTGCCGAGCGGAGGCGGTTGGCGGGCTCGAGTGCGGCCGCTGGCTCCCTCGGACGTTCGGGCGTGCCGGCTGTCATCGTTGCCGGCGCACCGGGCGCCCCATAGGGGTTCGGCGAAGCGGGTGCGACGGGGCTGTGCGGGCGTGGAGACTGTCATCCGAGCAACGTGCGAACCTGAACCCCCAGGTCCGTGGCGGCAGATCGAAGCGGCGGATTGTCGTTGGCTTCGGCAAGGCAGATCTCGGCTCGGAGGTGGCGCGCTGCCGCCAGTGCTTCGAGCGACAGCAGGTTGAGGCGGGTTCGTGAGTTCACGAGCTCTCCCATGGGCCACCCGAGGGTGCGGAGCGAGAGCAGTTCGATCGTTCCCGGCAGGTCGATGACAGCGGCGATGACGTCCGCGGCGGCTTCGCGGTCAATGTCGCCGAGCCGGCGCGACATCGCGCCGACGACGGCTTGACCCGCGAGTGCTCGGCATAGGCGGTGGTACCAGAGGCCGGTCGTGGCGATGACGGCTCCCGTCGGCCTGAGCGTGGGGGGTTCGTCGTCGAGTAGGACGCGCAGGAGAAGGTGGTCGTCGACCAGGAGTGCGCCGGTCAAGCCAGTTCAGGCTCGTCCGCGGCGATGCGTGCCGCCAACTCGGGGTACCCGCCGGCATCTTGGATCGCTGCCCCAACAAGCGAGCGAAGCCCGCCGCGACCCGCAGGCACGATGACGAGCGCAGTCCCGAGGTCCGCTATCTCGACCTCGCCGCCTTCGGTCAGGTTCCATCGCCGGCGCGCCTCAGCGGGCAGCGCCATCTGACCTCGCTCGGATACTCGGTAACTCGACACGGTCATGACGCCATGATACAAGGTATAGGTGTGGGCTGACAAGGTTGCCTTGTATCGGGACTTCCCCCTCCAGCCGGGGGCCCATCGGGATTCGCTCCGGCACCCGCTCGGCCTCGGCATTCGGACGCTCGCGGCGCCACGCCGTCGCCGCTGCCACGGCGATGGCATCGCCGTGGCAGGCCAGGGCGCAGATCGCGATGTCACCGAGGTCGAGGAAGCCAGGCCTCGACACCGCTTCTCGGGCGATGGGCTGACCACGAGCGGCGCGTAGCGGCCTTGGGTTCCCCGCGCCGGACGCAGCACGGCGAGTGCGGCGTCGCGCGACGGTGGTCAGCCACGCCCCGGGAGTACGAGGGATACCCGTGCTGCTCTACGCCGGTAGCCCCGAACGGGGACCCTGCGTGCGACCGTCACGCCCACCGGGATCCCGAAGAGCCGGAAAAGAGCGCTGCCATGCGCCTCTCCAGCGTCGTAGGATGGTGGCGCAGGGTGTGCTGCCGAGACTGGCCTAGACCCAGTCCGCCTCCGTGACGCGCCGCCGCTTGCCGGACAGGCGTCGAAAGGAGGCGTGCCGTGGACCACCGCTTGACGTGTGCCTGGCGCGCCGTCGGTCAGGACCGGAGGACGTGAAATCGGCGTCGCGCCTGCGCATCGAAGCGGTGCTGTCGGGCATCGTCGAGGACGAGGTCGAACCAGAGCTGTGTGTCGCCTGCGCCCGCCTCGTGGGCCTGAGTGGCGCGGCGATCGCGTTGGTGACTGCCGGCGCCCACCGGACGTTGTTGTGCTCCTCGGACGCCACTGCAGCCGCCCTCGAGGATCTTCAGAACACCCTGGGCGAGGGCCCTGGCGTCGACGCCTACCGAAGCGGTGTCCCTGTCGTCGACTGCGATCTGGCCGCCTCCGACGGGTCGCGGTGGCTGGCGTTCGCCGAGCCGGCGCTGGACGCCGGGGCGGCGGCTGTCTTCGCCTTTCCCCTGCGATTGGGTGCGGTCCGGCTCGGCTCCCTGACGTTCAACCACCGGCGACCGGGGCGACTCTCCGACGACCAGTACGCCGACGCCCGGTGCGTGGCGGCGGTCGCCACCGACTTCGTCCTCGCCCTGCAGGCCCAGGCGCCGCCGGGGACCCTGACGGGAGCGCTGGCGGCGGCGGCCGACGACGACGCCGAGGTCCACCAGGCGACCGGGATGCTGTCCGTTCGTCTGGGCGTCACCGTCGGCGACGCGATGGTCCGCCTTCGGGCTCTCGCCTATTCCGAGGGACGGCCCCTGGCCGAAGTGGCGCGCGACGTGGTGGCTCGCGGCCCGGGCACACCATTTGACGGGCGGCGGGCGTAGAGTGGGGGCAAGGGTTTCCGTGGGATGGTGGCCATGACGAGAGAGCAGCGCCTGGCGAGCACTCTGGTCGAGCTGGCGGACACTCTGGTCGACGATTTCGACGTGGTCGAGCTTCTGGTGTTGCTGGTCGAGCGGTCCGTCGAGCTGCTCGACGCCTCCGCGGCCGGCCTGGTGCTGGTCGACGAGGCCGGCCGGCTCCGGCTCATGGCCTCCACCAGTGAGGCCATGGACCTCGTCGAGTTGTTCCAGGTGCAGAACGACGAGGGACCGTGCTTCGACTGCTGCCACAGCGGTGAGCCGGTCATCGCCGACGACCTGTCCGAGGCGACCGATCGCTGGCCGGCGTTCGCCCCCTTCGCCACCTACAACGGCTTCTACGCAGCCCACGCGTTCCCGCTGCGGCTGCGCCGGCGGGTGCTCGGCGCCCTCAACCTGTTCCGAGGCGAGCCCGGCGGTCTGACGGCGGCCGATGTCTCCGCCGCCCAGGCCATGGCGGACGTGGGGGCCATCTCCATGTGCCAGATCCGGGCCATCAGAGACTCCCAGCTCGTCACCGACCAGCTCCAGCACGCCCTTCACGGCCGCGTCGCCATCGAGCAGGCCAAGGGGATGCTGGCCGAGCGGGCCGGGATAGGCATGGATGACGCCTTCGCCCGCCTCCGGGGCTACGCCCGCAGCGGTGGGCGGTTGCTGGTGGACGTGGCTGCGGGCGTGGTTTCAGGGGCGATCGATCCCGATCGGGTCCTGTCGGGGCCACCTCTCCGCAGACGGACGGCAGCGGGTGGTCCGCCCGTGTAGGATGGCAACCAGTACGATCGACCTCAGATGTCGGGGGCGATCGTCCGCACGGCATTAGCGCTGCCCCAGACCCAGACAGCGTCGTTGATCTCATGGACCCGACGCAGTTTGGGAGTGCCTGGCCAGTGACGTCTTGAGCGGATGCGTGCAGTGAAGGCGGTTCTCCCCTTCGCGTCCGCCGTGTCGAGCCGGCTCCCCCAGTGCCGCGAATTCATGCCCACATCCAGCTCAAGGGGGCCGATGGCGACGACGTTCAGCCGCATCTTCGACTGGGACGACAACAGGTGGCGTAACCGGGCGGCATGCAGGGACAGTGACCCCGACGTGTTCTTTCCCGTCGGCTCCACCGGCGTCGCCGCCGAGGCGATCAAGGTGGCCAAGGACTTGTGCGGAACGTGTTTGGTGCGCACGCAGTGCTTGGCCTTCGCGCTGGAGACGAACCAGGAGGCTGGCGTCTGGGGCGGAGCCTCTGAAGACGAGCGCCGGCAGCTTCGCCAGGGGGCTCGGTCCCGTCGCCAACCCGTGGCGCGGTGGTGAAGCTGTGCGTCGGTCCGGCGCCGGCGGCCAGCGCCCGCGCCTGGACCGGGTGGGCGGGGGAAGTGCTCAGAGCGCTCCGCAGCGAGCCGGGCACGACCGCCGCGCTGCCCCCGCCGATGCTCGCCTCGGTCGGTTCCTACGTGGAGCTCTGGGCCGGCACGTCGGCGACCCGCGGCGACACATTCCGATGGAGCGTCGATGTCGACGCCGACGAGCTCGAGTACCTGACCAACGGCCTATACCAAGTCGACCTCCGGGTGGCGGACCAGGGCCACCGGTGCCCGGTAAGACCAGAGCCCAAGGAAGCGCAGGCGTTCCACGTGCTCTTGGTGGAGGCGCTGCTGTTCGCCCTGGCCCAGGAAGGGCCCAGCCGGGCGGCGTTTGCCGACCAGCTTCGCGCCGCGTGGCCGGTCGCCGACCTGACGGCCGAGAGGGGCCCTGGCCAAAGCCTTCAGCCGTTGGCTGTGAGCGGCCTGACGAAAGGTCCGACCGTTTAGAGCCGCGTGCCGGCGCCGGACCCGATCAGCCGCGCCTAGAGGGCTCGACTCGAACCCCCTACATCATCTCTGTCGCTCGAGGCGGGATTGTGGCCAAGGGTGGGATGGTAGCGACGCTCGGCATGCACCTCGATGGCCTCGCCGAGGCCTGCTTCCCGCAGGGCCTCCTCCGCCTCCTTCGACGGCCCCCGCCAGTACGAACCGGCCGTTCCGTTCCTCCAAGGAACGCCTCGCCTTGCCAAGACCCCGAGTTCGTTCGGATCCGGGACCACCGGGTCCCGTAGGCCGAACGGCGACCGGCAACCGCAGCTCGATCTGGTCTGACCGCTGCCGACGACAACGTCAGAGCTGGTCGACGGACACCACCCGCACGACGGCCGTGCCGGCGTCGTCGGAGGCAGCCAGGTCGACCGTGGCGGTGATGCCCCAGTCGTGGTCGCCGGCAGGGTCGTCGAAGATCTGGCGGACCTGCCAGGTGCTCTGGCCTTCGTTCACCATGAACAACTGAGGCCCTCGGGCGTCGCCCCCCGTCCCGATGGACGGGTGCTCGGCGAAGTACGGCTCAAGGGCCTCGCGCCACCGTTCGCTCGTCCACCCGGAGGCGGCGTCGATCTCGCCCAGCTCGTCGTAGCGCCTCGTCGCCGCCAGCTCGACGCGCCGGAACAGCGCGTTGCGGACGAGCACCTTGAAGGCCCGCCGGTTGGCGGTGACCGGCGGCGGCCCGTCGTCGACCCGCGCAGCGACGGGTGCGGCTGGGTCGCGCAGGCGTTCCCACTCGTCGAGCAGGCTGGAGTCGACCTGGCGGACCAGCTCGCCCAACCACTCGGTGAGGTCGCGCAGCTCCTCGGTCTTGGCCTCCTCGGGGACCGTCTGCTTCAGGGCTTTGTAGGCGTCGGTGAGGTAGCGGAGCACCAACCCCTCAGCGCGGGCGAGCCCGTAGTACGCGGTGAAGTCGGCGAACGTCATGGCCCGCTCGTAGAGGTCCCTGGCCACCGACTTCGGCTCGAGGGGATGGTCGGCGACCCACGGGTGGCCGGCCCGGTAGATCTCGAAGGCGGGCTCGAGGAGGTCGGCCAGGGGCTTGGGATAGCTGACCTCCTCGAGGAGGGCCATGCGCTCCTCGTACTCGATGCCGTCCGCCTTCATCCGGGCGACGGCCTCGCCGCGGGCCTTGAACCTCTGGGCGGAGAGCACCACCGAGGGGTTGTCGAGCGTCGCCTCGATCACCGACACGACGTCGAGGGGATAGGTGGGCGAGGCCCGGTCGAGCAGCTCGAAGGCGGCCAGGGCGAACGCCGACAGCGGCTGGTTCAGGGCGAAGTCGGGCTGGAGGTCGACGGTGAGGCGCAGGGTGCGGCCCTCGGAGTCGGGGGATGCCAGCCGCTCGACCACGCCGGCGGCGACGAGGCCGCGGTACAGGGCGATCGCCCGGCGGATGTGGCGTCGTTGGGCCTGTGGAGGCTCGTGGTTGTCGGTCAGGAGCCGGCGCATGGCTGCGAAGGCGTCGCCGGGGCGGGCGATGACGTTGATGAGCATGGAGTGGCTCACGGCGAAGCTGGACCCCAGCGGCTCGGGCGCCGCCCCGACCAGCCGTTCGAAGGTGGCCTCGCCCCACGACACGAAGCCGTCGGGCGGCTTCTTCCGCACCACCTTGCGGCGGAGCTTCGGGTCGTCGCCTGCTTTGGCCAGCGCCCGCTCGTTGGCGATCACGTGCTCGGGGGCCTGGCCCACCACCGTGCCCAGCGTGTCGTAGCCGGCCCGGCCGGCGCGCCCCGCGATCTGGTGGAACTCCCGGGCGCTGAGGTGACGGGTCTTGGTCCCGTCGAACTTGGAGAGGGCGGTGAAGACCACGGTGCGGATCGGGACGTTGATGCCGACACCGAGGGTGTCGGTGCCGCAGATCACCTTGAGCAGGCCCGCCTGGGCCAGGCGCTCCACCAGGCGGCGGTACTTCGGCAGCATGCCGGCGTGATGCACCCCGATGCCGTGGCGGACCAGTCGGCTGAGCGTGCGGCCGAAACCGGCGGTGAAGCGGAACCCCCCGATGAGCTCGGCGATGGCGTCCTTCTCGGCCCGGGTGCAGACGTTGACGCTCATCAGCGCCTGGGCCCGCTCGACCGCCTCCGCCTGGGCGAAGTGGACCACGTACACGGGCGCCTGGTGGGTGTCGAGGAGCTCCTGGAGCGTCTCGTGGAGGGGCACGCACCGGTAGGAGTAGACGAGGGGCACGGGACGGGTGGCCGACGTCACCACCGCCGTCGTCCGGCCGGTGCGACGGGTGAGGTCTGCCCTGAACCGCTCGACGTCGCCCAGCGTCGCCGACATGAGCAGGAACTGGGCACGGGGCAGCTCGAGGAGGGGGACCTGCCAGGCCCAGCCCCGGTCGGGGTCGGCGTAGAAGTGGAACTCATCCATGACCACCTGGTCCACCGGGGCGTCGGGCCCATGGCGAAGGGCGAGGTTGGCCAGCACCTCGGCGGTACAGCAGATGATCGGGGCGTAGGGGTTGACGCTGGCGTCGCCGGTCATCATCCCGACCGACTCGGACCCGAAGGTGGCGCACAGGTCGAAGAACTTCTCCGACACCAGCGCCTTGATGGGGGCGGTGTAGAAGCTGCGCCGTCCGGTGGCGAGCGCCGAGAAGTGGGCGCCGGCGGCGACGAGGCTCTTGCCCGAGCCGGTCGGCGTGCCGAGGATGACGTTCGAGCCCGAGACGACCTCGATGAGGGCATCCTCCTGGGCCGGGTAGAGGGCCAGCCCGCGACCTGCGCACCAGGCGACGAAGGCGTCGAACACGGCGTCAGGCCCTTCTTGCTCGGGGAGGAGGCTGGTCAGGGTCATCCCGCCTCTATCGTGACCTCCCGACGAGTGGACTCGGGCGATCGGTGTGCAGGTCGTTGCGGGAGTGGTCCCGGGCCGGAAAGGCTTCCGTGGCACCTTTGAGCCCTTCGACGGAAGATCCTCGAGATCGAGGGCCTCGTCCCGCAAGCCGATCCTGCCGCGGGAGGCCGCATCGCCTGCCCCCACCCAGTCCGTAGGTGTCCCACCTACCCCGGCGTTGTGGGGCACCACTTGGGGACAGCCGGCAACGTCATACTGGGACACCCCTTGAACGCGATCCCATCGCTTCATGGAGCGGCCCGACACGGACGAGCCCACGGCACTATCCTGGGCACGTGCCGCACAGGTAGCGGCCTCCCTGGATCGAATTCTCTGATGGAGGTCGCACAATGCCTGATATCCGGACGTTCATTCGTCCCGACCGGGACCAGCTGACCGAGCTCGTCAACGTGCACATCGCCGCAGTCGTCCCCGGATGGGCGCTTCCTGTTTCGGCACTGCTGGCGCAGTTCGAGCGTGAGCCAGCGCAATACGTCGTCGACCCGTGGGTGATCGACCGCACGACGCTCGTGGCGATCGAACGCGACCGAGTCGTTGCCGGTGCCCATCTCAAGCGCTACGCCGGCGATGCGCGGGTCAGCCCCGACTACTACGGGGCCGGTGAGATCGCATGGTTGGTCGGATGGCCGCGTAAGCACGGGGCCGCCCTCGCACTGGCCCACGCCTGTACGGCCAAGCTGGACGAGTGGGGGGTGAGGCGGCAGTGGGCAGACGGTGCCCTACCCACGCCAGCCACGTTTGGGATTTCCGCAGCATGGCCGCACGTCCGCAAGGTCATCGGAGCGGCTGGGTTCTCAGATGACGAAGGCCGCACCGAGATGCTGCTCGCCGGTCCCCTGGAGTCGGTCGGCGAGCCGGACGCACCTCCCATCGAAGGACTGACGGTTCACCGCGAAGTGGACAACCTTGCGGTTCGGTTCTCGGCCGTGCTTGACGACCAGGTCATCGGATACGTGAACGTCCACGACGACCTGACGCGCGGAGGCACGCTCTCGTGCCTGAAGAGTTGGGCTCAGCTGCACGAACATTTCGTCGAGCCGGCGTACCGCCGTCGAGGCGTCGGGACCTGGCTCGTCCGCCATGCCGTGTCGTGGCTCCGTCTAGGAGGCGCGACCCGAATCCTCGCAAGCTGGGCAGAGGAGCTTGACGCTGGTTCGCTCCCCTTCCTTCTGCAGTTCGGCTGGCAGGAAATCGGGACGACCCGTCGAGGGTGGCGTCGCCCAACGAACGCGGACAGCATCCCGGCGCCGACCTTGCACTCTTGGAAATGCCACGAGTGACGGTCGGCCGGCGACCGAGTGACGATTTGACGCCTCATCGGCTAGCGGAACCCGGAGCGGACCCCCGCCGATCGACTCCCGTTTGCCACCAACCCCCCGGGGTGGTCACCCTTCCGGCGATAGGTGGCGCGGCGGCACGCAGAAGGGCGCCGTCATGAGGGGTCACTCAAATCTGGGCGGCATTTTGCTTTGCCGGCCAGTCAGTATTGTGATGGCACAGCGCTGACGGACTGACACCGCCGAGCTGCGTACAACGAACGAGGCCGCTGCTCGCAGCGGTGAAGTGCGGTGGGCACCGCGGGACACCCTCCCGCCCGCACGACCCAGGGACGGTCGACTCGGGAGGTGCGATGAAACGAACGATGGCAGCAGCGTTTGAGAGCCGTGTCGGCGAACGGGTGCGGCTCTCCGGCTGGGTTCATCACCAACGCCATCTCGCCCAGCTGTCGTTCCTGCTGCTTCGTGATGTCAGTGGGATCGCCCAGACCATCGTCGAGGAGGAATCGGTCCGGGCAGGAGCAGCGGCGCTACTGCCTGAGACGGTCATCGACATCGAGGGCGACGTTGTTGCTGCACCTCAGGCCCCGGGCGGCTTCGAGTTGCACCGGCCGAGCATCACTGTGCTCAGCGAGCCGGAGGCGTCTCCCCCTTTCGAGATGCGCCGAGCCAATCTGACTGCGTCGCTGCCGTCTCTTCTGGATCACGCCGCCCTGTCGCTCCGCCACCCTCGGATTCGGGCCCCGTTCGCCATCTCTGCGCCCTCGATGACCGGCTTTCGGTCGACGCTCGACGGCTTGGGCTTCACCGAAATCCAGACGCCGAGGATCGTGAGCACTGCGACCGAGAGCGGAGCGAACGTCTTCGAGCTGGACTACTTCGGGCGGCCGGGCCTACCTCGCCCAGAGCCCGCAGCTCTACAAGCAGATGATGGTCGGTGTCTTCGAGCGGGTGCATGAGACGGGGCCCGTGTTCCGTGCCGAGCCTCACGACACGGCTCGGCACCTCGCCGAGTACGTCTCACTCGACGTCGAGATGGGCTTCATCGCCGATCATCGCGACGTGGAAGCCGTGCTGCGTGACGTGCTGGCGGGCATGGTGGAGGCGGTCCGGACGCAGGCCGCGGCAGCGGTTGCGCTGCTCGGGCTTGATCTGCCGCAGGTGGCTCCCGTCATTCCCCGTATCCACTTCCGGGACGCCCAGGTGATGCTGGCGTCGGCCACGGGGGAGGAGGTCGTCGGGGAGCCGGATCTGGCGCCGGCGCACGAGCGGTGGCTCGGAGAGTGGGCGCTCGCGGAGCACGGCTCCGACTTTTTGCTGGTCGAGGGGGGCTACCCAATGGCCGGGCTTCCGCAGGTGAAGTCGACGCGTAGGCATGAAAACGGGCGTTGACCAGCGGCGATGCAGGTAGGCGGCTGAGACGTGTAGTGCCTACGCGGAGGCGGCCGCCCGGGCGGGGGCGATCTCCA
>Ga0247719_1000798_pt1 | contig 16048 bp, 11 predicted proteins | sample 41E_DmetaG_FD_189046 | JGI IMG/M metagenome (GOLD analysis project Ga0247719, IMG submission 189046) | Soil microbial communities from hillslope of Landscape Evolution Observatory, University of Arizona, Oracle, AZ, United States - 4-1-E_D | ecosystem: Engineered > Artificial ecosystem >...
GCAGCGGCTGTTGCGCGCGTCCCTTCTGCCAGTACTGGCGCACGCGGTTGCGCAGGTTCTGGGCACGGCCCACGTACAGCACCTGCCCGCGGGCGTCCTTCATCAGGTACACGCCCGGCTGGGTGGGCAGCTTGGCCAGGGTCGCCTGGAGCTGGGGAGTCATGGCCAGATCGATGCTAGCGGGGAAAGGAAAACGGCCCCGCGGCGACGCGGGGCCGTTCGCTGAGACTTGAAGCTAGGGCAATGACGTGATCCGGTTCTGCGGGCCCGGCGCGATCGGTTTCGTCGGGCCGCCGAGGTACGCCGCCAAGGCGTCGACGTCGAAGCCCGGTGCGTAGACCTTGTTCGTCCCGGCCGTGAAAGCCGGGAAGCTGTCGCCGCCATCGGCGATGAAGTTGTTCAGCGAGACCCTGTAGGTCGTGCCGTCGACAATCGGGGCGCCGTTCAGCTTCATGCTCGAGATCCTGGAGCCGCAGGGCTCGCTGACGTTGTACGAGTAGGTGAAGCTGGCTGACACCTGGAGGATCACCGTGGCGCCGCCCGACCTACCCGGCGGCGTGCAGGCAGCCCACTGCTGCTCGAGCACCGCCTTGATCTGGGCGCCGGTCATGTCCTGGGTCACGACGAGGTTGTTGAAGGGCTGGACAGCGAACGCTTCCCCGTAGGTCACGACGCCGTCGCCTTCACCTACTGACGACGACGCGAACGTCAGGTCCCCGCGGATGCCGCCGGGGTTCATGAACGCGAGCTGGGCCCCTGCCGCCTGCGTGTATGCGAGCTGTGCATCGGCGATAACGTCGCCCAGCGCGGACTCGCCGGCTGAGTTCGGTGATCGTGTGATGTTGGCGGTGATCTGGCCCACGATCGCGTTGGCGATCGGGGCGACGACCTTCTTGTACTTGGCGATCAGCGTGGTCAGCTTGGGATCGGCGGGCACGTCGCGCGTGACGATCCGGTTGTTGACCATGATCGGACCGACAATCGCGCCGGTCTTCCTATCGACTGACAGGTCGATGTCGGTGATCAGCCGACCCTGCGAGGCGGCTCCGGTGACGACCTTACCGTCGATCAGGCAGTTGACCGCCCAGTTCGTATGGCCGGTGATGACGATGTCGATCGCGTCATCCATCGCCTCGACGATGGGTGGCAACGCCCCGTGCGGGTTGGTGCACGAGTTGATGGTGGCCGGGCTGCCGGCGCCGCAGCCGCTCAGGGGTGTGGGGGAGCCCACGCAGCCACCCTCGTGCAGCAGCACGACGATGACATCGGCGCCCTTCTTCTTGAGCTCCGGCACGAGCTTGTTGACGGTCTCGGCCTCATCAAGGAAGTTGACCGTGCTGATGCCGCCGGGCGAGACGATGAGCGGCGTGCCTTCGAGGGTCATGCCGACGAAGGCGACCTTCACGCCGTGCCCGAAGTTGTGGATCTTGTAGGGCTTGAAGATCGGCTTGTTGTTCTTCTTGTAGACCACGTTGGCGGCAAGGAAGTCGAACTTTGCGCCAGCGAAGCCGTCCCCATCCTGGCAGCCGTCGACCGGGTGGCAGCCGCCGCGCTGCATCCGCAGCAGCTCGCTCACGCCCTCGTCGAACTCGTGGTTGCCGACGCCGTTGTAATCGAGCTTCATGAGGTTGAAGGCCTCGATCGTCGGCTCATCGTGGAAGGCCGCGGACAGCAGCGGGGTAGCGCCGATCAGGTCGCCGGCCGAGACGAAGACCGTGTTCTTGGGGTTCGTCGCGCGCAGATTCTTGATGTGCGTCGAGAGGTACTCGACGCCTCCGGCCGGATAGCAACTCGGCGGAATGCACGTCTGGTTCGGAAATGTTCCCGCCAGGCCGCCGATACGGAAGCCCGAGCTGGAGATCGGGTCGCCGAACTCGAGCTGGCCGTGGAAGTCGTTCAGCCCGAGAATCTGGATGTCAACTGTCTTGACCGGCTTGGGGTGCTTCGCGACTGCAGCCCCGGGCACGATCAGGGCGAGCGCGACAAGGACTGAGACGAGCATCATCGCGCGGCCCATGCGGCGCTGCTCGGCCGCGGGCCTACCTGGTTTCACGACAAGATCCCTCCGCTCGGCGCCCGTCCTCTGGGTGGTGACGTGGGCGCTTCCGACCGCGATCTTAGCCCTCAGCCGGCGACCGCATGACGCCGATCAGCAACCATCGAAAAGCTCAGCGGCGCGGTCCTAATCTCTTCCGACGCCGGCGTGCTGGGCTGCCCTCAGGGGGCCCCGCGAGTGAGAGTGACTGAGCCTGCGGCATCGACGCGCCCATGGGTGTGCGACGGCGAACCAGCACCAGGTAGAGCAGGCCCGCAGCCGCAGCAGACAGCATCGCCCCCAAAGTCAGGACGGACGGGTCCTGCCACCAGGGGCCCTGGCCGGCGGACTGGCCCGGGATGGCCTGAGCCGGGTTCTGCGGCAATGGCGGTGGCGGCCCGATGCCCGGCGTGTCGCCGACCTGGATGAGCGCCATTCCCTCGCCGCCCAGCGGGTCGCGCCCCACGAGCTCGGCGTAGCCAAGTGGGAAGTCGGCCGGCAGCGCGAGATCGCCCTCGCCGTGGCCGTCGCCTTCGGTCGCGATCGAGCCCACCGCGGCGGTGGCGCTGCCCGACTGCGCGTGGAGCTCGACCGTGCTGTATGGCGCGTAGTCGACGACCAGCACATGGAACTGCCGGCCGGGCATGACCTGCTCCTCTTCCAGCCAGATCCAGGGCATGCCGCCCCCGTGGCCAAGCGCCAGGGCAGGCAGGGCGAAGAGGAGCATGGCCGCGCCGAGCACGAGGCGGCTGCGTGAGGCCATGCGGGACATGTTGAGAGAAGGATAAGTCGCCGTTGAGCGTGGGCGCACTCGCCGCCAAGCGGCGGCCGTGAGAGTTGCGCCATGGCGGCAGACGCATTCCAGACACTTCACCCGGCGGTCGAGGAACGGCTTTCGCGGCTGGCTGAAGACCAGCGCGCCGCGGCCACCGCGCCGCCCGGGCCGGTGCTATGTGTCGCGCCCGCCGGCAGTGGCAAGACGACCACGCTCGTTGCCCGCACCTGCTGGCTCGTGGCCACCGGCACCGATCCCGCGGCCATCACGGCCGTGACCTTCAACAAGCGTGCGGCGGACGAGCTCGGCGAGCGACTTCGGACGGCGCTGGCTCCACTGGGCGATGAGCTGGCGATGCCGCGTGTGAAGACTTTCCACGCTCTCGGTCGCGAGATCCTGGCCGACGCCGGCGTCGACGTGGCCAAGCTCCTCGACCGGGAGGATGTCCTCCGGCGCCTGAACGGCGGTCACCGCCTGCCGTCACCGCTGCTGCGTCGCCTGGACGACGGCTTCTCGCGGCTGAAGCTCGACCTCGCGCTCGATGTGCCGGCCGTCCGGGCGCTGCCGTCCGCGGTCGCCGCGGACCTGGGGCTCGCGCCGGAGGTTCTGGCGGCCTACCTGGAGTACGAGGACTGGCTCGCAGCGAACGCAGCCCTCGACTTCGACGACCTCGTCCGCCGCGCGCTGGTGGAGCTGCGGACACGCGAGGACCTGATCGTCGCTTGGCAGGGCCGCTGCGCGACGCTGCTCGTAGACGAGGTGCAGGATGTCGACCGCAGCCAGCTGGAGCTCGCCGTCCTCCTCGCCGGCGAGCGGCGCAACATCTTCCTCGTCGGCGACGACGACCAGACCATCTATGCCTGGCGGCTGGCCGACGTGCGCCGGGTGCTCGACCTGGCCGCCTCGCTGCCCGGCCTGCGCCGGGTGGACCTGGTGACCAACTACCGCTGCCCCAAGCCGGTCGTCGAACGGGCGGTGCGGCTGATCGAGCACAACGACGAGCGCTTCGCCAAGGACATCCGCTGGGGCCCGATGGCGCAGGGCGAGCTATTCCTGCTGCCCGACGCCGGCGACGAGCTGGCCCGGGCGCGGCGGCTGCTGCGCGAATGGTACGGCCGCCACGGCGACACAGGCACCTACGCCGTGCTGGCCCGGACGAACGCCGAGCTGTCGCCCTTTGCCGCGGTGGCACTCGAGACGGGCATCCCCTACCGCGCCGCCGAGGATGGGCTGCTGCTCGACGAGCCTGACCTGGACGATCTGCTGGGCGCGCTGCCCGACGAAGAACGACCGTCGGTCGCGCTGGCGCGCGCGGGTAGTCGGAGCCGGCTTTCTCGCTCGCTGCTCGGCTGGTCGCTGCCCTACTCGACCGCCGGCGAGCTGCGTGACGCTGTACTGGACGCGCGCCGACGCCGCGCCGAGCTGCGCCGCGACGATGCCCAGCTCGTACTGGCCACGGCTCACGGCACCAAGGGCCTCGAGTTCGACCACGTGGCGGTCATCGGCATGGATGAGGGCGTCTTCCCCAGCCGGCGGACGATCGAAGAGCACGCCGACCCGCTGCGCGCGATGGAGGAGGAGCGCCGCCTGGCCTACGTCGCCTGGACCCGCGCCCGCCGCTCGCTGGTCCTCGTCCACGATCCCTCGGCCCCGTCTCCCTTCCTGCGCGAGGCGTTCAGCGACGAGCTCTCGGACACTTGACTTGCCGATGACGGCTCTGGCCTGGAAAGGGTCCGCAGCGCGGCCTACGTCCACCGATCGGATCCAAATAGCCAGGAGTTGGCCCGCGGCGATGCAGGGCAGGCCGTAACGCGCTGGCCGTGTTGATAGGCGCCAAGTGGCAAAGTTCACGAGGGACACCGACGTTTCGCTAGGGGCTCGCACAAGCCATCTACTCGACCGAGGGAAGATCCCAGTGTTCGCACCCCACGACAATATCCGCGTTCAGGACAGCCTTTGCCGACCCGTCATCCGGCCCAGATTCAATGGTCACCCTTCCATCGAAATCGAGTTCGACGTGGACAAGCGAGTTCTTGTACGCCGAAATCGTGTCCTGCAGCACGCAATCGGTACTGAGCACGGCCAATCGCCCGCCGGCCGACCCTGGGACTGCGACCCTTCGCTCAGATGCTGACGGGATGATCCAAGCCGAGCGGAAGTCTGAAAAGTCCTGAAGGATAACTTCCGAAGGGGACGCATTGTCGACGACGACCGTGAAACCGGACGCGCACGCAGCGACGACCAGAGGCGATAGGAGCGCGAGAATTCGGGTAGGACGAACGGAGCCCATTCTTTGTAACGCGGTCGCCTTCTAAGGCTCTGCGATGGTCTCTCCAGTCGACGCGTCAACCAGGACCGAGCGTGCGGACACGTAATCGTCGGGCGAGGTCGAGGAGACGAGGTTGACTCTCCACGCGGTTCTCTGGGTGCCGAGGTCGTCGAACCTTACGTGCAGGAAGGCGTCCGTAACATGCGCAAGGCCGCTCGCCTCCCTCGCGATCCGCTCAGCTTGCTCGCGGCTGACCACAGCTGCGGCCGGCGGTGTGTAGCTGCGCTCGAGGTGCAGGACGCTGAAGACTTCGGCCGTTGCAGCGTTGACCCGCACAACTGTGTGGTGGGGTAGCCGAACTCCTGCGGCGTCGGTTAGGCGCCACTCGATTACGTACTCGACGACCGAGCCGTGGTCTAGCACCTGCACGGAGCGCGAGCCCCTCGCTTCGATGCTTAGGCCTCGCAAGAGTGACTCCGCAGCTTGGGTCGCGGCATCCTCTCCGATGGATACCTCGGTTGTCGACGGCATACGTCGTGGCCATGCCACGCTGATGACACCACCCGTCTTGACGTCGACGAGCGCCTCCATGTCATCATACGACACCGAATAGGCGTTGTGGTATACGCCTGGTATGGGCCCTCGGACATCAGCTCGTGATCCTACAGGCGCGCCTGGTATGGAACGAGCGATTTCCGCGGCGCGCTCCGGCGTCACATCGGCCGTGCGGCGTGGGTCCCCAGCGCCTGCAGTTGCTACAGCCACTGAGACGACTGCCAAGACTGCAAACGTCGAGATCAGAATGGTTCGCCCTCGCATCGTCGTTAGTCCTTTCAGGAGCCGTAGCCGGCTGGCTTGATCTTGAGTGTGCCGCCGATCGTCCACCACGAATCGAAGCCCCCCTCCCATCCATACGAATAGATCATCATACTGACGGCCATTTGTGCGGCCTGATTAACAGTGTCGCCCATCCGAAGACGAGCAAAGAAGGCATCACCCCAGCCATTGATCACTGGCCAGTGCACCAAGCCTTGGAATGCAATCGTGCTGTCGACGCCCTTCCGAATGAACGCAACGCGCGATAAGTTGCCGTCGTCGAGGGACCCCGGTTTGCCGTCTTTAGCTGTGTTACAGCCGGCGAACACCATGAGGCGCAGGTCATGGAGGTCGTTCCAAGTGTACGAGCTGAGGCTGACCTTAGCGACGCCTGACTTTATCACCGTCATGTCACTGTTCGCCAGAAGTTCCGAATACGACGTCCCATCGCCATGATAGAATAGGACGCCGCCCGGCCTAGCATGACCAAAAAACGCCCAAACAGCATCGTCTTTGGCCCACGTCATGGCAGTTCCTGCGGATTTGTTCCGGTTGTTGAAGGCTGTGTAGCCAGTGTCCTTCAAGTTGGCCCGTGCCTTGTCGCCTGCGCCGTACGTCAGGAAGAAGCCCGGCCAAGGGTCCGGGTAGTCAAAGGAGAATACATCTGCCAGCGGCGGATTGAGCTGCGCGGCGTTGACCGACGAGGATGCCGACGTCCCGATGGCGAGGATAAGGGCGAGCATCCCGACAGCAGCGCTTCGTCTCATTTGACGGTCCCTCTCTTGATGCGGTTGTGGAGCGAAGGCATGCCCGACTTGTCGGCGCTAGTTGCGACCAGAGCGACTTAGACTTAGGTAACGGCAACCGAGGCCGTCAGGATGCCTCGCATTGGACGAACCCCTCTCTGCAGGCCTCACCCAAACCCCGCCGTGTGCACTGCATCGACGAACATTAAGCAGGCGCACGGCAGTGTCAAGTAGGGAGTTCCCTATCGTCCAGCGTCGGTATTTGTGTCAGCCTCGGTGCGCACATCGGCCGGGCGCCGATAGACCTGATTACTCAGGTGGCGGCAGATGCTAGGACGATGGCCGGGTACCCTGTGTCGGCCGTACCTATGCGGGAGTCGAACAACGACCAGACCATCTATCAATGGAGGCTGGCCGACGTGCGACGCGTGCTCGACCTGGCCGCCTCGCTGCCCGGCCTGCGCCGGGTGGACCTGGTGACCAACTACCGCTGCCCCAAGCCGGTCGTCGAACGGGCGGTGCGGCTGATCGAGCACAACGACGAGCGCTTCGCCAAGGACATCCGCTGGGGCCCGATGGCGCAGGGCGAGCTATTCCTGCTGCCCGACGCCGGCGACGAGCTGGCCCGGGCGCGGCGGCTGCTGCGCGAATGGTACGGCCGCCACGGCGACACAGGCACCTACGCCGTGCTGGCCCGGACGAACGCCGAGCTGTCGCCCTTTGCCGCGGTGGCACTCGAGACGGGCATCCCCTACCGCGCCGCCGAGGATGGGCTGCTGCTCGACGAGCCTGACCTGGACGATCTGCTGGGCGCGCTGCCCGACGAAGAACGACCGTCGGTCGCGCTGGCGCGCGCGGGTAGTCGGAGCCGGCTTTCTCGCTCGCTGCTCGGCTGGTCGCTGCCCTACTCGACCGCCGGCGAGCTGCGTGACGCTGTACTGGACGCGCGCCGACGCCGCGCCGAGCTGCGCCGCGACGATGCCCAGCTCGTACTGGCCACGGCTCACGGCACCAAGGGCCTCGAGTTCGACCACGTGGCGGTCATCGGCATGGATGAGGGCGTCTTCCCCAGCCGGCGGACGATCGAAGAGCACGCCGACCCGCTGCGCGCGATGGAGGAGGAGCGCCGCCTGGCCTACGTCGCCTGGACCCGCGCCCGCCGGACGCTGGTCCTGGTGTATGACCCCTACGCGCCGTCGCCCTTCCTGCGCGAGGCCTTCAGCGGGGAAGAGCTGGCGCCGTCTCCGGCTCAGCGGTAGCGGCGCAGGTCGACCGAGTAGTCGACGACGGCGCGCATGTGCGCCAGCGCCTCGCCCCAGCCCTCGAGGCACTCGGCGTAGGCCTCCAACACGCCAGGCACGGTCAGGTCGAACGGGCCGTCTTCGAGTGTCACCATGCTGCCGTATCCGCGCGGCTCGATCGTGACCGTCACCTCTGTCACCCACTCGTCGCCCGGCAGCCACGGCCAGCGGAAGCGGACCCGGCTGTATGGCTCGGCCTCGAGCATCTCCCACCAGACGCGCTGGTCCGGAAAGACGAGCGTGCTGCGCGTGCCCGGCGCGAGCGACCCCTCGACCGATTCCGGGAACCACTCGGACAGAGCCTCGGGCGAGGTCCAGGCACGGTAGACGCGGTACGGCGGCGCGTCGAGGCGCTTGGTCATGTGCACCGTTCGCACCGGATCGGCGATCTCGATCCGCGCCTCCGCCGGCGCGCCCGCCGCGGCCTTGCGTGTCGGGCTCACAGGCCCAGGTCCCCGCGGACCGTCTTCAGCCCCTCGACGACGTTGGCAACGTGCTGCTCGAACAGCACTCCGATCTCGTCGGCGCCCCTGACCAGCTGGTCGCGCGGCACCTGCCGGGCAAAGCCCTTGTCCTTCATCTTCTTGGCAACTGACCGGACGTCGACCTCATCGAGGCTGCGATTGGGCCGCACCAGCGCGACGGCGACCACGAAGCCGCTCATCTCGTCGCAGGCGTAGACCGTCCGCGCCAGCGGCGTCGTGCGCGGGATGCCGGTGTGGTCGCCGTGGCCGAGCACCGCCTCAACCAGCTCGTCCGGATAGCCGCGCCGGCGCAGCTCGGCCGCGCCTTCGAGCGGATGTGTCTCCGGGAAACGCTCGTAGTCGAAGTCGTGCAGCAGCCCCGCCGAGCGCCACGTCTCGAGCGCATCGCCGGCAATGCCAAAGTGGTTCGCCGCATACCAGCCGACCGCGCCCTCGACGGCCCGCCCGTGCTTGCGCAGCGCATCCGACTGCGTCCACTCGCACAGCAGCGCCCAGGCCTCGTCGCGCGTCGGCATCCGAATCAGGCCTTTCCCGTCGGTGGCGGGAAGGGCGGGGCGGGAGCGTCGGATGCCTGCGGCTGGATGCCCGGCGGTGCGCTGCGCTGCTCGACGACGAGCGGCAGCCGCTTCCGCTCCGAGCCGTCGATCAGGATGCGGATCGAGTAGTCGCCGGGCGAGGGGAACGCTAGGTTCCACATGTCGAGGCTGAACGTCAGGACGGTGTCGCGGCCGTCACTGGACCCACCGGCCACGATCTTGGCCGTCGCGTTGGACAGCCGATTGCCGTCGGGCGTGAGCAGCACGAACTGCAGCTCGTGCTCCGTGCCGAGCTCCGGCGAAGTGACCAGCAGGCCACACACCAGCGCCAGGTGTGGATGGCGCAGCGGGAACTGCGGTCCCCCCAGCCGAGACACGCCGCCGCCGATCACGGCGAACTTCTGCCCCGGGCGGGCATCCGCCGCGTCAGCCAGGAAGGCGTATTCGATGTCCGGCACGCTGACAGTCTAGTCCTCGCCGCTGCGGAGGCCTGGCTGCCGTTAGGTCAGCCTGAGGCCGCGACCGCCTTGGCCCGGCGAGCGGCGCGGCCGTTGCCATTGCCGCGACGGCGGCCAGCCGAGTCGGCGAAGGAGACATCGCTGAGCGGGATGAGGGGCTCACCGCGGAGCACGCGCGAGAGGTACTCACCGGTCGCCGAGCTGCGCGTTGCGGCAACCTTCTCCGGCGTACCCGCGACCACGACTCGGCCCCCTCGCTCGCCGCCCTCGGGTCCAAGGTCGATGATCCAGTCAGCGGTCTTGATGACGTCGAGGTTGTGCTCGATGACGATCACCGTATTGCCTTGGTCGACCAGCCGATGGAGCACCTGCAGCAGCTTCTCGACGTCGGCGAAGTGCAGGCCGGTGGTGGGCTCGTCGAGCAGGTAGACGGTCCTGCCGGTGGCCCTGCGCGAAAGCTCGGTGGCCAGCTTGACCCGCTGGGCCTCGCCGCCCGAGAGAGTAGTGGCCGGCTGGCCGAGGCGCATGTAGCCAAGGCCAACGTCGACCAGCGTGCCCAGCTTGTTGCGGATCTGGGGCACGGCGAAGAAGAACTCGTGCGCCTCCTCGATCGTCATCTCCAGGACGTCGGCGATGGAGCGGCCCTTGTAGTGGATCTCCAGCGCCTCGCGGTTGTAGCGCTTGCCGCCACAGACCTCGCACGGCACGTACACGTCGGGCAGGAACTGCATCTCGATCTTGATGATCCCGTCGCCCTTGCAGCTCTCGCAGCGGCCGCCCTTGACGTTGAACGAGAAGCGGCCCGGAGCGTAGCCGCGGACGCGCGCCTCAGGCACGCCGGCGAACAGCTCGCGAATCGGCGTGAACAGCCCGACGTAGGTCGCCGGATTGGACCTCGGCGTCCGCCCGATCGGGCTCTGGTCGATCTCGATCACCTTGTCGACCGCCTCCGTGCCCTCCAGCGCATCGTGGGCCGCCGGCTCCTCGCGCGCGCGGCTGATCTTGCGGGCGAGGGCGCGGTACAGGATCTCGGTCACCAGCGTGCTCTTGCCCGAGCCCGATACGCCGGTCACGCAGGTCAGCGTGCCGAGCGGGAAGCCGACGTCGATATCCTTGAGGTTGAACGCACGCGCGCCGCGGACGGTGAGCGCGGCTCCGTTGCCCTTGCGCCGCTGCTGCGGGATGGGGACCATCTGCTCGCCACGCAAGTAGGCGCCGGTCAAGGACCGTGGCTCGGCCATGATCGCCTCGAGCGGCCCTGAGGCGATGACCTCGCCGCCGTGCTCGCCGGCGCCGGGACCAATGTCTAGCAGCCAGTCGGCGGTCCGGATCGTCTCCTCGTCGTGCTCCACGACGATCAGCGTGTTGCCCAGGTCGCGCAGCCGCACCAGCGTGGCGATGAGCTTGGCGTTGTCCTTCTGGTGCAGGCCGATGGTCGGCTCGTCCAGGATGTAGAGCACGCCCATCAGTGACGATCCGATCTGCGTCGCCAGTCGGATGCGCTGCGCCTCGCCGCCGGAGAGCGTCGACGAGGTGCGGTCGATGGTCAGGTAATCCAGCCCGACGTCGACGAGGAAGCCTAGGCGGGCCCCGATCTCCTTCAGGATCTGCCGAGCGATCTGCTGCTCGCGATCAGACAGCCGGTCAGGCAGATGCTGGGCCCAGCGCAGGGCGGCGGTGATGGACAGCGCCGACACGTCGGCGATCGTGCGGCCGTCGACGGTGACCGCCAGGGCCGCCGGCTTGAGGCGGGTGCCGTGACACGTCGGGCACGGGCGCGCGACCATGAACTTCTCGAGCTCTGACTTGACCCACTCGGAATCAGTCTCGCGATATCGCCTCTCGAGGTTGGGCAGCACGCCCTCGAACGTGGCGTCATAGGAGCTCGTCCGTCCGTTGTGGCGATAGCTGATCCGGACCTTCTCGCCACGCGGCGTGTGGAGCAGGTAGTCGATCGCCTGCTGGGGCAGGTCGCGCAGCGGCACGTCGGTCTGGAAGCCGTGGCGCTTCGCCACGCCGGCGACGACGCGGCCGTACCACGAGTCGGCCATGGGCATCCGCGACCAGGGCAGCAGCGCGCCGGCGTCAATCGACAGCTCACGGTTGAGCACCCGCTCGGCTTCGAACTCCATGCGCACGCCGAGGCCTGTGCAGTCCGGGCAGGCGCCATGCGGCGAGTTGAACGAGAACGAGCGTGGCTCGAGCTCGTCGATCGTCGTGCCATCAAATGGACACGAATAGCGCTCGCTGTACCGCTGCTCCTCGAACGAGGCCGTGTCTGCCGGAGCAACGACCATCAGGCCTTCGCCCAGCCGCAGCGCGGTCTCCACCGAGTCGGCGAAGCGGGCAAGCTCAGGATTGGGGTTGTCAGGGCCGTACGGCCGGCCCTCGTCGTCCGAGTGGCGCACGACGAGCCGGTCGACCACGACCTCGATCGTGTGGCGCTTGTACTTGTCGAGCGTCGGCGCCTCTTCCAGGTCGTACTGCTCGCCATCAACGCGCACCCGGGTAAAGCCCTGCCGGCGTGCCGCCTCGAAGACCCGGTCGCCCTCCGTCTTGCGGTCCCGCACCAGCGGGCCCAGGATCAGCAGCCGCGCGCCATCCGGCAGTGTCAGGATGCGGTCGACGATCTGGGGCACGGTCTGGCGTGCGATCTCGCGACCGCAGGTCGGGCAGTGCGGGTGGCCGACGCGGGCGAAGAGCAGGCGCAGATGGTCGTATACCTCCGTCACCGTGCCGACAGTCGAGCGCGGATTGCGGCTCGCGCCCTTCTGGTCGATCGAGATGGCCGGGCTCAGCCCGTCGATCTGGTCGACATCCGGCTTCTCCATCTGACCCAGGAACTGGCGCGCGTAAGCGGACAGGCTCTCGACGTAGCGCCGCTGCCCCTCGGCGTAGATGGTGTCGAAGGCGAGGCTGGACTTACCGCTGCCCGAGAGGCCGGTGATCACCACCAGCCGATCGCGCGGCAGCTCGACCGTGATGTTCTTCAGGTTGTGCTCGCGCGCGCCGCGCACGACCAGCAGCTCCTGGGTCACTGGCGTCCGCTCACGCACTCAGGAAGTATAGAACGGATGATCTGTTTGGCATTGCTGCGCGACACGCTGCCAAGCGTATCCGAGACTGCGGCTCGACTCCTCCGGGCGGCGCCAGCGAGGCTACTGAAAGTACGGCTCAGCGGTAGCGAAGATGGCAGTGCTGCGGGGGGTTGCATGCGTTTGGCATACTCTGTGCACCGGTTGAGATGGCCCGGCGGAAGTTGCCGCCGAGCCACAATCAAATAAGACACCGTTCACCGTGGAACCCGTCCCGGCAGGGGTGCCCCAGCACCGCTGCCCGCCTCAACCGGCGCCCAACCGTCAGCCTCGTGCCCCAGCACGTCACTGACCGTCACCTGGCCGGCCGAGCCGTGTCGTGCCTGCCAACTGCCGCGGTGAACCCATCCTTCCGTCGCTGCGCCCCAGCGTGGCGTCTGGTAGAGAGGAGGCAAGTAGTTGCCTGATGAGCAAATGGGCCCGAGTGGGGCCTATCGGGGACGAGCACTGCGCGTGCTCGGACTGGCCATGCTGGCCACCTCGCTCGCCGTGGGCGGGCTGGCTTTCGGTCCGCAGCCGGCAGAGGCTGCGCAGAAGAAGGTCGTGATCGTGGTCGGTCCCGTCGGCTCGAACACCGCCAGCTTCAAGAGGACTGCTGACCAGGCCGCCGCAGCAGCTCGCGCGCAGGGCGCGAAGGTCATCAAGATCTACAGCCCGAACGCCACCTGGGCGCGGGTCAAGCAGGCCGCCAGGGGTGCACACGTGTTCGTGTACCTAGGCCACGGCAATGGCTGGCCCAGCCCGTACAAGCCGTTCCAGACCCGCACCAAGAACGGCTTGGGCCTCAACTCAAAGGCCGGTCGCGGGAACAGCAACCACAAGTACTACGGCGAGCGCCTGATGGCGTCTGAGCTGAACCTTGCCAAGAACGCCGTCGTGCTGCTGCTGCGGCTGTGCTATGCGTCAGGCAACAGCGAGCCCGGCAAGGCCAATCCGTCGAAGTCGGTCGCCATGCAGCGTGTCGACCACTACGCGGCGGGCTTCCTCCGGGGCGGCGCCAGTGTGGTCCTCGCCGAAGGCATGGGCCACTCGAAGTACGTCTTCCAGGGACTCTTCCGCTCTAACAAGACCATGTCCGAGATCTTCTGGAGCGCGCCGAGCGCTACGCGCAAGCACCGCATCAACTTCAATGCCAAGCGGTCAACCGGGCACGTGGTCATGGACCCACGCAAGCCCAGCGCGTTCTACCGGTCGATCGTTGGCAAGCTCGATTTCAAGGCTAGCGACTGGCGGTGAGCCGCTGATCCGGCACACAGTTGAACGGCCCGGGCGGATGCCCGGGCCGTTTCTCATTCGACCTCGTGGAGCTCGAGGCGATTGACGCCGCCGGCCTGGGCCGAGGTCGTCAGGAGCAGCACCTGGCTGGAGCCCGCCACCACCTGACGCGCCTGCGCCGCGTTTCGCATCCGCTCGATCAGCGGCTCGCCCGTCCGCCCCGCCGGGATGACCATGGGCAGCACTCCCCAGCGGACGGCGAGCCTGCGCGCCACGATGGCGCTTACCGTGAAGGCAAGCACCGCCACGCGCGGTCGAAGGACGGATAGCAGCTCAGCGGTGCGGCCAGAGCGCGTGAAGCACCAGACGGCGCTCACCGCCGGGTAGTCGTGGGCCATCGCGGCGGCACCATGGACGATCGCCGACGGGCCGTCGTGTGGACGCCTCGTCGAACGAACCGCCGGCGGCGGCGCCTTCTCCTCGGTCATGCGACAGATCGCAATCATCGCCCGTGCCGCCTCCAGCGGGAAGCGGCCGATGGCCGTCTCGGCACTGAGCATCACGCCGTCGGCGCCGTCGAGGACCGCATTGGCGACGTCGCTCGCCTCCGCCCTGGTCGGGCGCGACGAATCGGTCATCGACTCCAGCATCTGGGTGGCGACGATCGTGAAACGGCCGGCCGAGGCGGCCCGGCTGAGGAGGTCCTTCTGGACCAACGGCACCTCCTCGTACGCAATGTCGACGCCCAAGTCGCCGCGGGCGATCATCACGCCGTCACTTGCCGCCGCCACCTCATCGAAGGCATCGACGCCCGCGCGGGTCTCGATCTTGGCCACGACCAGCGGGCCGTCGGCGGGCAGCCTCTCGCGCAGGGCCCGGACGTCGGCGGCGCTGCGCACGAAGGACTGCGCGATCAGGTCCGCGCGGAGCTCGAGCGCGCGTGGCAGAGCCTCCTCGTCGGCCGGCGTGAGGGCTGGGCCTGACAGGCGCTCCACCGGCACGTTGACGCCCGACCTCGAGCGGACGCTGCCGCCACGAACGACCTCGGTGCGGATCAAGCCCTCGGCTATCTCGACCACGCGCAGCTCCGCCGCTCCGTCCGCCAGCAATACCCGATCGCCCGGCTGCAGTTCCTCGGCGAGCGTCGATCGGTTGACGGTTACGGCTCCAGGCCCGGGCTCGCCAGTCGGCGCGGGCTCGCCAGTCGGCGCGGGCTCGCCAGTCGGCACGGGGGCATCAGTCGGCGGAGCGGCCGCTCGGAGCTCGAGTCGCTGGCCGGCCGCCAGCTCGATCTCGCCATTGGGCAGGTCGCCGAGGCGAACCTTCGGGCCGGGAAGGTCGACCATCACGGCGACGCTGCGTCGGGCATGGTGGGCCGCCGCGCGGACCGCGTGCACCGCCGCCCGGTGCTCGTCCGGCGTGCCATGGCTGAAGTTGATGCGCGCGACCGACATGCCGGCATCGATCAGCTCGCGCACCCGCTCGACGCTTGCCGGCCCGATCGTGCACACGAGCTTAGTCCTCGGGATGTCCATTGCCCGACTCTAGCAGCGAGCGCTCGAATTCCGTCCTTCGGCCCGCGTCTCAGAACAGGATCAAGCCGGTCGGTGGATGGCGCCCGGCTCGCAGCGCCCCGGGCACCGTCGCCGTCCGGAGTCGGGGCAGGTCAGCCAATAGCGGGCCGCGATCACGCAGCAGCGCGCGGTTGTGCCGGGAGTCGGCCAGCACGAGCAGGAAGTGATCAGCCGGATCGTCCCGCCGCTTGGCTCCGTGACGGCGGAGCGTCGCCTCCTGTACGTCAGTGATCCGAGTCTCGAGCTCGATCGTCGTGCGCTCCCGTGGCCCCTGATCTCGAGATCCCAGGCCCCCTGTTCCGGCGGGCCGAGCGGCGGTGACGGCAGCGGCACGTCTGTCCGGTAGCGCAACGGCAGGCCGACACTCGCCACCAGTCGACCGAGGCGGCTGGCCTGGCCGGCGTCCCGGATGGGCTCCGGACCTGGGTACAGCCGGACGGACAGATCAAGCCCAAGCACGGCCGACACGCGAAAGGCCACGGATATCGGCAGGCTGGCTGCCTCGGCGCGCTCGATCCCTGCCGTAGGCCGCCCTCGAGATCTGGGCGGCCTCGGCCACCGTACGCTGGCTGAGACCCTGCCCGGGTCCGTGCTGCCCGAAACTCATCGGCGATCATCCTGAGCGCGCGTTGAGTGAGTCGCTTGGCCCTGTCGCGCGTCCTGTCGCTGGTGGTCATGGGCGTCAGCGTGCACGAAGTCGCTTGCCCACGGCTTCGATGGCACTTATCGCCGCCTTGCTCGTC
>Ga0247719_1000799_pt1 | contig 16022 bp, 15 predicted proteins | sample 41E_DmetaG_FD_189046 | JGI IMG/M metagenome (GOLD analysis project Ga0247719, IMG submission 189046) | Soil microbial communities from hillslope of Landscape Evolution Observatory, University of Arizona, Oracle, AZ, United States - 4-1-E_D | ecosystem: Engineered > Artificial ecosystem >...
GACCCATATCTCGTCCGAACGCATCGCCTCGATCGAGGCGATGCGTTCGGACGAGATATGGGTCATCGGCTGAGCGCCTCGACCACCTGCTCCAACGGCACGGCCCGTTGCTCGCCCGTGGCAAGGTCCTTGAGCTGAGCTTCGCCGCGGTCGAGCTCGTCATCGCCGATGATCAGGACGAATGCGGCACCCGCCTCGTTGGCTCGGCTAAGGCGCTTCTTCATATTCCCGCGATAGGCCATGTCGGTCGCAATGCCGGCGCGCCGCAGACTTGCGAGCATGCGCTGCGCGGCGGCTTCGGCTCGTTCGCCCAAAGGCACGATCACGGCAGTTGGCTTTTGCGGCTCCGGCGCATCGATCATCATCGCCAGACGCTCGATCCCAGCCGCCCAGCCGACCGCGGGCGTGCGCGGTCCGCCGAGCGTTTCGATGAGCCCGTCGTAGCGGCCGCCGGCAAGCACGGTGCCCTGCGCTCCCAAGCGGTCGGTGACGAATTCGAACGCGGTGTGGCGATAATAATCGAGGCCGCGGACCAGGCGCGGCGCGCGCTCCCAGGCGATCCCGGCGGCATCGAGGCCTTCGGTGACCCGGCCGAAGAAATCGGCGGCTTCGGCGGTGAGAAAGTCATCAATCTCCGGCGCGCTGTCGATGACCGGCCAGTCCTGGTGCGCCTTGCTGTCGAGGATTCGAAGCGGGTTGCGCTCCAGCCGCGCCCGGCTGTCCTCGCTGAGCGCGTCCGACTGTCCACGGAAATGGTCGAGCAGGGCATCGCGCCAGGCGGCGCGGGTTTCCGGATCGCCGAGAGTGTTGAGCTGAAGGATTGTCCCGCTGATCCCCAGCTCCTTGAGCAGCTGGTCGGCGAAGGCGAGCAGCTCCACGTCCGCCTGCGGCTCGGCAGCGCCGATGATCTCCGCATCGAGCTGGTGGAATTCGCGGAAGCGCCCCTTCTGCGGTCGCTCGTAACGGAACGCAGAGCCGTGGGTCGCGACCTTGAGTGGGGCGTATTGCTGCCAGCCCTCGCTCACATAAGCGCGGCAAATGCCGGCCGTGAACTCGGGCCTCAGCGTAATCGACTCTCCGCCGCGATCTTCGAACGAATACATCTCCTTGGACACGACGTCGGTGGTCTCGCCGATGGTCCGTGCGAAGACGGCGGTCGGCTCGATGGTCGGCACTTCGACGCGCTTGAAGCCGTACAAACGGCGCACGCGGTCGAACGCCGCGACCACCGCGGCGAGGCGGTCGGCATCTTCTCCAAGCAGGCTTTGCGTGCCCCGGACGGGCTGAACCGGCGTCATCGCGCCGCGCTTAAGCACAATTTCGCTATTTGCGAAAATGCGTTCAGCGCGCCTGGCGCTGCTGCCCCCGCTCGCGCTGCTGGCGGAACCAGGCCGGTGAGGGAAGGAACGACTTGCGCAGGCTGATCATGATCGTCCGCCCCAAGGGGTCGAGCAGGTCGGCCTGATAATTGGCCGGAACGTTGCCGAGCGCATCGCGGACCCTGGGCTTGGCATCGAACAGATTGTTCAGTTCGAGCCGCACCTGCGTGCCGCGAAGCCAGGGCTGCTTGACCACCAGTTCGGGGATGTCGCCGGGGTTTGCGAACAGGCGCAGGTCGAAGGTCCCGAGCGGAGAGAAGCGCAGCCGCTCGCCGGTCAGCGTACGGACGTTCGTGCCGCTGCGCCAGTTCGCGCCGAGCCGCACGCCGAGCCCGTTGTTGAACCAGCCGCCCTGCGCCTCGACCTGATGGCGAGGCGTGCCGCCGAGCGAACCGCTCGCATCGCCGCGAAGATAGTCGATCACGCGCGCGCCGGGCGCCGGTGACACTTCGTCGACAAAGGTGATGGTGTCGGTCAGCGAGAAGGTCAGCCGCCCGCGGTTGGAACCGCCGAACATGCCGCCGAAGCCGCCACCGGGCCCACCGCCGCCGAAGCGGCGGCCGCCACCGGGAGCGCCGCCGGCCGGCGCGCTGCGGGCCTCCCCCGCGGCGGGCTGAGCGCTGCCAGCGCCGCCCGGACGCTGTCCAAAGCCGAACTGCGCGCGCATTTGCTCGAGCACTGCCTGCGAGGGCTGCCGCGACTTGAGCGGCTTCGAGAAATCCAGGCCGAGGCGGAGCGTATCCTTACGCGAGGTGTCGAAATTGACTGGCCGCAAATCCACGCTGAGCAGGCGCCCCGATGAATCGCGTACGAAACGGTCCGGGAATGCGGCTTCGATGCCGGGCGTGACGGTGATCCTGGAAATCGGGTCGGCGATGCGCTGGCGCACAAAATCGGCGCGCAGCCTCAGGTCGGTTTCCTTGAACGGCTGCCAATTGCCGCCGAGCTTCCAGACATTACGGCGATCCGACCTTAGTGCCGGATTGCCGCCCGTGACCGCATTGACCAGGACCGTCTGGCCGGTCGCGAAGTCGAACACTCGGCTGCCCGGCGTGTCGAGCACCGGATCGCCAAGCTGGCGGACCGTCGGCGCGCCTTCCTCGCGGCTCCAGCTGGTAATGAAATTGAGACGCTCGGCCGGAGACCAGTTCATGCCGGCGCCGAGCGTCGTCAGCGTCCCGAAGTCGGAAAGCTGGTCGACTTCGGCATTGGCGTTGAGAGTGAGATTTCCGAGCGCGGAAAAATCGCGCCCGCGCCGCGAGACGGGCAGGTCGAGATTGATCGCCGCCTCGCCGCTGGTCCGGCCGAGCGAGCCGGACGAACGCTGCCCGAGTCGAACCCGCTCGGTGTCGAGATGGACCGTGCTCGCGCCAAGCGTCAGCGTGGTGCCGGCATTGCCGGCGGGAAGCGCAAACAGGGTTCCGTTCGCGGTCACCTTCAGGTCGCCCGAAGCCTGCGTCTCCCGCGTCCGGTCGGGCCCCGGCTGCCCGCTCATGCGCTCGGTCCGAGAGCGGCCGCGTTCCAGATTGGCATTGCCGGTCAGGGTCCAGCGCCAGCCCGATCGGTTGCCATTGAGCGCGACCCCCGCATTCGCCGAGTCCGTGCTGGTGGTCCGCGGCAGCGGCTGCAACAGGTTGGGGTCGAGGCCGATCAGCGAACGCCCCTCCTGGTGCTGGAGCTGGGTGTTCAGCGTTGCCGAGACATCGCCCAATATCGTCCGGTTGATCGTGGCCGTCCCCCGAACGTCCCGCCTGCTTGCGACCAGGGAGCGGGCGGCAAGCTGTTGCTCAGGCGTTCCGCCCGCGCCGGGCTGGCCAAGGGCGATGTCGCGTTCGGCTTCGGTCAGCATGCCGTTGGTTTCGGCATGCAGGTTCAGCGTCGTGCGCCCGTTCTCCCCGATCATCAGCCGCGTCACGTCGGCGGTGGCGCCGACATAGCCGCCTTCGGTCGCGGCGTTGCCGCTGGCGAGCGCGACGGTCGAGCGGAAGCGCGGCCGAAGGACGATGTTCACCACCCTCTGGTCAGCGCGATAGCCATATTTGAGCGCGACCTCTTCGGGCAGGATCTCGACGCGCGAGATCGCTTCGGTGGGAATGTCGCGAAGCTCGCGGAAACTGGAGATGCGCTGGCCGTTGAGCAGCATCACCGGCCGCTCGCCGCCCCGCCCTTGCGCGCTTCCGATCTGCGGCGCGATCGCGCTCAAAAGCTCGCTGATGTTGGTCGCGCCGGTGGCGCGCACGTCGCGGGCGTTGAGCGTATTTTCCGGCGGGATGTCGCCGATCACCGACCCGCGGGGCCGGGCGCCGGTGACGACAATCTCATCCTCGTCGGCAAAATCCTCGGATGCGTCCTGTTGCGGCTGTACCTCCTGCTGCCCAACCTCCGGCTGGGGCTCCTCGGGGTTGGTCTGCGCCTCGGCCTGGCTCTGAATCGTGAAAGCGGCGCCGATCAACAGCGCGGAACGAATAGTCATGGCCAGGCGCGCTAATCCCCCCAGCTGAACACGCGCTGACATTGCCGCGAAGTTCGACCAAGCGCCGCCACGGGTCGGCGAACGCCCTATCAGGCGGTCAGCTTCAGAGCGGCGATACCGGCGACGATCCCGAAGATGAGCAAGACGCGAACCATGCTCGCCGGTTCGTGAAACCAGAGGATGCCGACGATCACGGTGCCGACGGCGCCTATGCCCCCCCATACGGCATAAGCCGTGCCCATCGGAATCGAGCGCGAAGCGAGCTCGAGCAGGGCCATGCTGATCGCGACCGATACCAGGAATGCAAGCGTCCAGGGCAGGTTGCGAAAGCCATCGACGAAGCGCAGCGCGGTCGTGAAGCCGACTTCGAACAGGCCGCCGATTATCAGCCAAACCCACGCCATGACCTTCTCCTACGCGGTCGCTTCGATCTCGGGAGGAACGGCCGGCTTTCGGCGAGCCGCGATGAGACAGCCTGCGACGATCAAGACGGCCCCCGCGATCGTGTACGCCGAAACCGGCTCGTGGAAGACGACCCAGCCCAGGGCCGCGGCCCAGAGGAAGCCGCTATATTCGGTCACTGCAAGATAGCCGGCCTCGGCGCGGGCATAGGCCCAGGAGAAGAGCAGGCCTCCGGCCGTCGAAAGCAGGGCCGAGACGATCAGCCAGAGCCATTGGCCGTTCGGCATCGCCGGCAGGCCGACGACCGGCACCAATGCCAGCCACAGGACAGCGACCGTCACCGACTGGAAGAAGTTGATCTCCAGCGGCTTGGCGGCGAGCGCCTGGCGCCGCATCATGACGATATTGACGGCATAGCAAAGCGCCGAGCCGATGATCGCGGCGCTGCCGAGGAGCACGCCGGGGCCGAGTTCGGCGCGCGCCTGGCCGAGAACGATGATCAGCACTCCGATAAAGGCGAAGACCGAGCCGCCAATCGAACGCGGGCCGATTTTCTCGCCGAGGAAAATCGCCGCGAGCAGTAAGGCGATCAACGGCGCGATGAAGGTGAGCGCGATCGCCTGCGCGAGCGGAACGCGGCCGATTCCCCAGAAGAACAGCCCGGCCATCACCGTGACCACCACGCCCCGGGCAACATGGATTTTCAGGGTCGCGCGGGTCGGCCACGGCAGCCGCCGCGGCAAATAGAGGCCGGCGGTGAGCGCGAGGTTGAGAAGCGAGCGCCAGACGCTGACCGTGAAGATCCCGAGCGCGATCACCAGCGCCTTCATGGCCGCGTCCATGATCGACAGCAGGCCGACTGCCGCGAGCGCGGCGAGGAAGGCCTGGAGGGGATGCTGGGCGACGCGGTTCATGCCGCCGCCCCTAGCGGCGACTACTCGGCCGCGTCGAGTGTCGTTTGAGCGGCCTCGGCGGCCTCGATCTCGGCCGCCTTCGCCTCGACCAGCCGGACGATATGGTCGACCATCTCCTCGTCGCGGACATGGTGGTCGGTGACGCCCGACAGATAGACCATATGCTTGCCCTGGCCGCCGCCGGTGATGCCGATGTCGGTCTCGCGCGCTTCGCCGGGACCGTTGACAACGCAGCCGAGCACGCTGAGCGACATCGGAGTCTTGATGTGCTGGAGGCGTTCCTCGAGCGTCTGGACCGTGCGGATGACGTCAAACCCCTGGCGCGCGCAGGATGGGCACGAGACGACCCGGACGCCGCGGCTGCGGATGCCGAGCGCCTTCAATATCTCATAGCCAACGCGAACTTCTTCCTCGGGCTCGGCCGACAGCGAGACGCGGATGGTGTCGCCGATCCCGGCCCACAGCAAAGAGCCGATGCCGATCGCCGACTTGACCGTGCCGCCGATCAGACCGCCGGCCTCGGTGATGCCAAGGTGCAGCGGGCAATCTACGGCTTCGGCGAGCTGGTGATAGGCAGCCACGGCGAGGAAGACGTCGCTGGCCTTGACCGCAACCTTGTAGTCGCGAAAGCCGTGATCCTCGAGGATGCGGATATGGTCGAGCGCGCTTTCGACCAAAGCCTCGGGGCAGGGCTCGCCATACTTTTCCAGCAAATCCTTCTCGAGGCTGCCGGCATTGACGCCGATGCGGATCGCGCAGCCATTCGCCTTGGCGGCATTTACCACCTCGCGCACCCTGTCGTCGGCGCCGATGTTGCCAGGGTTGATGCGCAGGCAGGCGGCGCCGGCGTCGGCCGCCTCGAGCGCGCGCTTGTAGTGGAAATGAATGTCGGCGACGATCGGCACCCTCGCCGCGCGGACGATCTCCCTCAGCGCGGCCGTGCTGTCCTGATCGGGGCAGGAGACGCGGATGATGTCGGCGCCCGCGTCCTCGCAGCGGCGAATCTGGTCGATTGTCGCCCGCGCGTCCGACGTCGGCGTGTTGGTCATCGTCTGCACGGTCACGGGCGCGTCCCCGCCGACGGGCACGGAGCCGACCATGATCTGCCGCGACTTGCGCCGCTCGATGTCGCGCCAGGGACGAATGGACATGGCGCCGCATATAGGGGCTCGGCCGCCGCGGAGCAAAGCTAGGCCAAACCTATCCTATTGTGTTAACAGGTTTAGCAGCGGGACTCGCGGGGGCGCCCCATGGGCAAGCATACCCGACTGCCGGAATTTGCCGGGGCGCCGAACTCGGCGGCGCCGCGTTCGGCCAAACCGCACGTGCGCTATTATGCATTTCTCAGCTACAGCCACAAAGACCAAGCGCTCGCCGACTGGCTGCAGCGCGAGCTCGAGCAATTCCGTGTTCCAAGCACGCTCGCCGGGCGACTGACCGCCAACGGCGTCATCCCGACGCGCCTCGCCCCGATCTTCCGCGACCAGCACGAACTCGCGGCGGCGGACGATCTCGGCGAGGAGATCGAGGAAGCGCTCGCCAATTCGCATTTCCTGATCGTCCTCTGCTCGCCCGATGCCGCGCGCTCGCGCTGGACCAATGCCGAGATCGACGTCTTCAAGCGCAGCCGGCCCGATGGCTGCGTGCTCGCCGCGATCGGCGCGGGCGAGCCGTTCGCCAGCGATGTCCCGGGGCGTGAAGATGAGGAATGCTTCCCGCCGGCGCTGCGGCAGAGGTATGATCGCCGCGGCCGCCCGACCGGCAAGCGCGCCGAGCCGCTGGCCGCCGATTTGCGCGGCGAGGGCGAAGTTCGCCGGATGGGTTTCCTGAGGCTCGTCGCCGGAATGCTCGGCGTAGGCCTTGATGAGCTGGTGCAGCGAGAGACCACGCGGCGCCACCGCCGCCTCGCGTGGCTCACCGCCGGCTCGATCGCCGGAATGGCCGTCACCACCACCTTGGCCTTTACTGCGATCCAGGCGCGCGACGCGGCGCGCGACCAGCGGCGCGAGGCCGAGGGGCTGGTCGCCTTCATGCTCGGCGACCTCAAGGACAAGCTCGAGCCGATCGGCCGCCTCGACGCGCTCGACGGCGTCGGCACGCGCGTGCTCGCTTATTACAGCAAGCAGGATGCAAGCGAGCTTTCCGACGCCGCTCTGCTCCAGCGCTCGCGGGCGCTGAGCCTTACGGCGGACGTCGCTTATTTGCGCGGCGATCTCGCCAATGCGGCACGTCTCTACGGGGAGGCCTTGTCCGGCACTGCGGAAGCCGTCCGGCGAAGTCCCGACGATCCCCGGCGAATGTACGACCATGTCCAGAACGTGTTCTGGACCGGCGAGCTGGCGCGCCGCCGCGGGGAGCTCGAAACCGCAGAGAAAGCGTTTCGCGAATATAAGCGTTTCGCTGACCGGATGGTCGCATTGCAGCCGGACGATCTGCGCTGGCGGACGGAAGCGCAGAACGCCGAGGCGAACCTCGGCATCGTGCTTTATGCCCAGCGGCGCTTCACCGAAGCCGGACCGCGGCTGGAAGGTGCGCTGCGCACGATCGAAGCACTGGCGGCGATCGATCCGCGCAACCTGGCCTATCAAGAGCCGCGCATCCAGGTGCTCGCATGGCTTGCCGATACGCGCAGGGCGGAGGGCCGCCTGGATGAGGCCATTACCATTCGCGAGCGCCAGCTGGCACTGCTCGCGACGCTGGCCGGGGACGAGCGCAGCGTCACCTTCAAGCAATGGACGATCCCCGCGCACCAGGCGCTTGGGATACTCTATGCTTCACGCGGGCGGCTCGACCCGGCACTTGCCGAACTGCGCCAAGCCGTCGCGATCGCCGGAGGCCTGATCGCAATCGAGCCGCGCAACGACGTGTGGAAGCGATTTGCCGCCAACGCCCGCATCGAGCTCGGCAAGACGCTCCTGGTCGCGGGACAGCGTGAGGAAGCCACGCAGCAAATCGGCGCCGGGTGCGCGCTGGTCGCGGCGGCGCCTGCTGGCAGCGCCGCCCAGTGGGGATCCTCGCGCACGCAATGCTTGTCGGCGCGCGCGCGCATATCGCTCGCCTCGGGCAGGCAGGGCGAAGCCCTCAACCTCGCGAGGCAGGCCGTGGCCGCCGCACAAAACGAGCAGAGCAGCGACCGGATCGCCAATCTCTTCAGCCGCGCGGCAGCCTATCGCTTACTGGGCGACGTTCTCCTCGCGAACGGGGATCCTGGATCAGCGCGCCGAGCCTGGTCGAGCGGCCTTGGACTCGTGCCTTCGCAGGTCAGAGAGCGCCCATCGGAAATGTTCGAACATGCGGAATTGCTGCGCCGCCTCGGCCGCACGGCCGAGGCGCAGGCTTTGGATGGCCGGTTGTCGCGCATGGGGTACAAGAGCCTTGTTTGAGGAGAGATCGGATATGGCCACCAAACCCAGTTCAGTGCAGCCTAAGAGCGGGCCCAAGGAGCCTGCCAAGGGCAATCCGTGGAAGGTCGATGTGCTCGTGGTCCTCGACCCGGCGTCGCGAACATTCCGGTTCGAAACCGACGACCTGCCGCTCGGGCCGGACAACGAGCTTACGTTCCACAATCGGGGTTACCCCGGTTTCATCATCACCTTCCGCTTGAAGGAGCCGAGGCACGGCTACCTCTTTCCTGAGAATCTCGACGAAGCACTGTTCTCGGTCGACAGGCCAGAATGCCCGACGTCACATGGCCAGTGGCGTCAGTTTAAGGCCAAGGCCGTGACCGAGAACGGCAAGAATCTCGTGGTCCGCAACCAGAACAAGGACAAGATTCGGTTCGGCTTCACATTGCGTGTGACCAACGACCGAGGCGCGACCTTCTGGAACCTCGATCCGATCGCCGGAAACGAGAACGGCAATTGGGATCTGGCATGATCCCGCCCTGGAGCAACCGTTGACGGGGAGCGGGATCTAGTTGGATCACGCCACAGCAGCGGGGCCGCCTGCTGTCCCTTTCGTCCTCGCCGTGGGAGTGACCGGCCACCGCGCCGAGATGCTCGCCAACGGTGAGTGGCCGGCGCTGCGCCAGCGCATCCGCGAAATCCTCACGAATGTGGCGGAGGCCGCGTGCCGCCTGCTCGACCGGGAGCGCGACTGTTTCGCCGCCAATGTCCCCCTGTTCCGCTTCGTCTCCCCGCTCGCAGACGGTGCCGATCAGGTGGCCGCCGAAGTCGCGATCGAGCTGGGATGGGAGCTCCACGCGATCCTGCCGTTCGAGCGCAGCGAGTATCGAACGGGCTTGTCGGACGAGGCCGCGCGCGAACGTTTCGACAAGCTTCTCGGTCAGGCGAACTGCATTCTCGAACTGCCCGGAGATTCCGGCCGGTCACTCGACGCCTATGTGATGACCGGCAGGGCGACCATTGCCCATTGCGACCTGCTGCTCGCCGTGTGGGATGGACTCGCCGCACGCGGCCGGGGCGGGACGGCCGAGGTGGTCCAGCTCGCGGTGGTGAACGGCACGCCGGTCATTCACCTGCCGCCGGCGCCGGATGCGGCGGCGCGGTTGATGTGGAGCGCGTTCGACCCGGCCATCGTGACTCGCTCGATCGACGAGACCACGTCGCGGCCGTTCGAGCAAGCGTCGGTCGATCAGGTCATGGCCGGACTGTTCGCGCCGCCGGCCGACACCCGCGAGCGCAACTTCCTTACGGCCTTCCGGCGCGAGCGGCTCCATTCGCTACGCGGCCGGCTCGAATATCCGCTAATGCTCGCGTTGGTCGGCGTAAAGCGGATCCGTGCGCGGGACTTCCGCGAGGAGCATTCGGCCCGCGAGATCCGCGACGAATGGGCGTCCTATCGTCAATCCTGCGCGCAGCGGCACGGGATCAATCCGTCGCTGGAATTGCTGGAACAGGCGTACAGCTGGAGCGACCGGCTCGCGACCTATTTCGCGCAGACCTATCGCAGCGGCCACGTGTTCAACTTCGTCGCCGGCGGGTTTGCCGTGTGCATTGGCCTGACCGCCAACATCCTCAACCGCGACCTGTTCGAAATCGCGCTCGCCGAGGGAGTGATCACCGCCGCCATCCTCATCAACACCCGGCTCGGCGTGAGGAACGAATGGCACCGCCGCTGGCTCGACTATCGGCAACTGGCCGAGCGCTTAAGGCCGATGCGCAGCCTCAAGCTTTTGGGAGTCGCTGCGCCCGACCCGCCCGGGTCGATCACCGAGCCGGTGCCGCGGCGGTGGATTGAATGGTATGCGACTGGCGTGTGGCGCGCGATGGGCTGTCCTTCCGGCAAGCTCGACGAAGGATGCGTGACCAGCCTCACCGAGTCGATCGCCGACTTCGAACTTGCGCCGCAAGTCAGCTACCATCTGCGCCACGCACGGCAAATCGAGCTGCTCGACAGAAGGCTCGAAATCCTCGCTGCCAGTCTGTTCTGGACGACCCTGATCGTGTCGGCGCTGGTGCTGGTGGGCCTGGCGGTCGTTCCTGACCTGGTGATGCCATATGACCCCTGGTTCGACCTCGTCGGAGCGGGCTTCCCGGCGCTCGGCACGGCGGTTTTCGGGATCCGCTTCCAGGGCGATTTCGGCGGCAGCGCCGTGCGGTCACTGGCCACTGCCAACGCGCTCGAGCGAATTGAACGAGAGCTGCGCGCGAGCAAAGGGCTGCAACGCGCCGCCGACCTCACCGAGCAAAGTGCCCGGACCATGCTCGCGGACCTCGAGGAATGGCGGCTGGTCAATCAGCAGCAAGATCTCGACTTGCTCTAGCCGCGCCGGCGTCACCGCGTGCGCTAGTGGCGCCATCGAACTGGCACCGGGCGCGAGACGCAGCTAGGGCGCCGACACATGAGCATGACACCCTGGCGACTGGTGATTCACGGCGGCGCGGGGTCGATGCGCCCGGGCAAGCTCGATCCGGAACAGGAGCGCTGCGCCCGCGATGGACTTCAGACGGCTTTGACAGCGGGCGCAGACGCGCTGCGCGAGGGAAAGAGCGCGCTCGACGCGGTCGAAGCGGCGGTCCGCGTTCTCGAGGAAGATCCCTGCTTCAACGCCGGCCGGGGCAGCGTGCTTACCGCCAGCGGCTGCATCGAGCTCGACGCGGCGATCATGGACGGGCGGACGCGCGCCGCCGGGGCGGTTTCGGGCCTGAGGACGACGCGCGCGCCGATCAGCCTTGCTCGGCGCCTGCTCGAACAGGGCCCGCATGTCTTTCTCTCCGGGCATGGCGCCGACGATTTCGCGCGGGACGCGGGCCTGGAACAGGTCGAGAATGGCTGGTTCGAGGTGCCCGAGCGACGCCGCCAGCTCGAGGAACTGCTGGCCTCGGGCGGATTCGACGACGAGGTCAAATATGGGACCGTCGGCGCGGTCGCGGTCGATGCCCGCGGCCATGTCGCGGTCGCCACCTCGACCGGCGGGCTGACGGCGAAGCGCTGGGGCCGGGTCGGCGATTCGCCGCTGATTGGCGCGGGAACCTATGCCGACGACCGCTCCGCCGCCGTGTCCGCGACCGGCTCAGGCGAGTATTTCATCCGCGCCGTGGCCGCGCATCAGCTCGCCGAGCGCGTGCGGCTTGGGGGCCAGAGCCTTCAAGAGGCGCTCGACGGGGTTCTCGCCGACATTTCGGAGCTCGGTGGCAAGGGCGGGCTGATCGCGGTGACCCCGGACGGCGATGCCGCCTGGGGCTTCACCACCCCGGCGATGTATCGCGGCCGGGCGGATCCGGACGGCATATCCGTCGCGATCTACGCGGAAGAGGATGAGCGGTAGGGGAGATCGCGCCGGAGCCAGTCGACCTCCGCCAGCACGGCTGCCCGCTCCTGCTCCAAAAAGTCGGCGACCGCTGCGCGGAAGCTTCGGTTCGGAAGGAAATGCGCAGACCTGGTGATGACCGGCTCGTAGCCGCGCGCGATCTTGTGCTCGCCCTGGGCGCCGGCCTGCACGGACTTGAGGCCGTGCCGGCAGGCCCATTCGATCGCTTGATAATAGCAAAGCTCGAAGTGCAGGAAGGGCGCGTCGTCGATCGTTCCCCAATAGCGCCCGTACAGCGTGTCGGGGCCAATCACGTTGAGCGCGCCGGCGATCGGCCGCCCCTCGCGCAGTGCCAGGAACAGGAGCAGCGACTCTCCCATGCGCTCGGCGGCAAGGTCGAAAAATCGGCGCGTGAGATAGGGCCGGCCCCATTTGCGCGAGCCCGTGTCCTGATAGAAACGCCACATCGCATCCCACTCCACGCCTCCAATTTCGGCGCCGCGCAGCGCACGGATCTCGAGCCCCGCGACAGCGGCGGCGCGCTCCTTGCGGATGGTCTTGCGCTTGCGGCTGCTGAGCGCGCCGAGAAAATCCTCGAACGAGCCGTAGCCGCGATTGAACCAATGATATTGCAGTCCCAGGCGGATCAGCCAGTCGCGCCGCTCGCACTGCGCCGCGCCCGCCTCGTCGATGAAGGTGATGTGCGCCGACGAAAGGTCGTTCTGCACCGTCACCGCCTCGATCGCCGCAAGCAGCTGCTGCGGCCGGCCGCCGAGCAGGCGCGGGCCCGGCACTGGGGTGAAGGGCACCGCGACCTGCAGCTTGGGATAATATTCGCCGCCCGCCCGCTGCCATGCGTCCGCCCAGCCGTGGTCGAACACATACTCTCCCTGGCTGTGGGTCTTGAGATAGGCCGGGGCCGCCGCGACCAGGTGCGAGCCTTCGTCTTCGACGAGGATCGGCGCGCTCGTCCATCCGGTGCCAGGCCCGACGCTGTGCGAATCCTCGAGCGACGACAGGAATGCGTGGCTGAGGAATGGCTCGGCACCGGCAATCCGGTCCCAGGCCTGGGCGTTGAGCCCGGCAACCCCGGACGCGATCTTGGCGACGAATTGGGTTTCGCGGTCGGCCATGCCCATCACATGGCTAGGGCATGGCCGATGAACTAGGCTTTGACGGCAACGATGGCGTCGACTTCGACCGCCACACCGAGCGGAAGGACCGCGACGCCGACCGCGCTGCGGGCATGGCGGCCCGCCTCGCCGAACACCTCTTGCATCAACTCGGAGGCGCCGTTGGCGACCTTCGGCTGGTCGGTGAAGTCCGGCGTGCTGTTGACGAACACGCCTAGCTTCACGACGCGGCCGACCCGGTCGAGCGAGCCCAGCGCCGCCTTCATCTGCGCCAGTAGCATGATCCCGCAGCGCCGCGCCGCCGCGGTGCCTGCGTCGAGGTCGACATCGTCGCCGAGGCGGCCTGTGATCAGGCTGCCGTCTTCGGCGAAGCTGATCTGGCCCGAGATGTGGAGCAGCCCGCCCTGCTCAACCGCGGGCACGTAAGCCGCGACCGGCGCGGCGGGTTCGGGAAGGGCGATGCCGAGTTCGGCGAGGCGCTGGTCGATGGTCATGGCACTGCCCCAAGCATTGCGGCGGCCGCGAATCAACCCTCCCGCGTCACCGTGAACCCGGCCCAGCTCTGGCTGACCGGCATCAGCTCGATCGTGTTGATGTTGAGGTGCTGGGGAAGGTTCGCCAGCCACCAGAAGAGGTCGGCGAGGTCGTCCGCGGTCATCGGGTCCATGTCGGCATAGAGCTTGCGCGAGGCCTCTTCATCGCCCCCGGTCCGCACGATGGTGAACTCGGTTTCCGCCATCCCCGGTTCGACCGAGGTGATCCGGACCCCAGTGCCGGCAAGGTCGCAGCGCAGATCGAGCGAGAACTGCCGGACGAACGCCTTGGTGCCGGCGTACACTGCGCCGCCCTTGTAGGGGTAGGTCGCCGCGACCGAAGAGACATTGATGATCTGGCCCTTGCGCGCGATGAGCCCGGGAAGCAGCGCACGCGTCAGCGCGACCAGCCCGGTGATGTTGGTGTCGATCACCGTCTCGATCCGCTCCCAGTCGGTCTCCGGCAGCGGGTCCGTCGGCGGCGCGAGGCCAGCGTTGTTGAGCAACAGGTCGATCTCCCCCCAGGCGCCGTCAAGGCTGGCAAGGCTTTCAACCGCCGCGCGGTCCCGCATGTCCACCTCAAGAGGGAGGAAGGCGTCGCCGAGCTCGTCCTGGAGCTTTCTCAATCGATCGCCGCGCCGGCCGGTGCCGATGGCGCGCCATCCTTCGGCAACGAACCGCCGGACTGCTGCCTCGCCGAAGCCCGCCGTCGCGCCCGTGACCAGGATCGTTTTCATGCTTTTCCCTCTTCCAGCTCGCGCCGCGCCCTTACGAGCAGAGCAGGAGAAACGCCAAGCTCCTCCGAAACGGAGACGAGATCCGGCTCATAGGCCTCCAGAAAGCGTATCAGCGCAGCGAGCAGCTGCGGTTCTCCCGCCCGGCGGCGCAGCTCGTCTGTCCCGATTCCGGTCAGGTCGAGCCAGCGTCGCGCCCGACCGTCGTCGCGGAGCGTTGCCGCAAGCGCGGCAAGCGCGAGGGTGACCGGATCATTTGGTAGGTCGGGCGGCAAGGCGTAGAAGCTGCGTGAGGTACCGAAGGGAGCAAATGGCGAAGATCCTGATCGTCGAGGACAATGCCCTCAACATCAAGCTGTTCTGCGACCTTCTGGCGGCGCATGGGCATGAGCCCGAGGCGGTGACGGACAGCCGCGCGGCGATCGAGGCTGCGCGCCGCTTCATGCCCGACCTGGTGATTACCGACATTCAGCTGCCCCATCTCAACGGTCTCGAATTGATCCGGCTGATCCGTAGGGACGAGCAGCTCGCCGAAGTCCCGATCATGGCGGTCACGGCTTATTCGGCGCAGGGCGATGAGGAGCGGATCAGGGCGGCCGGGGCGCAGGCCTATGTCGCCAAGCCGATCTCCGTCGTGCGCTTCGCGGAAACCGTCGACGAACTGCTGGCAAACAGCGCGCGCGAAACGCAGGACGGCTGAGCCGTCCAAGCGTAGCGAGTTAGCGGATGGAGCGCGTCGGCAATGACGCGGCGGCGCAGCGCGCCACCGATTATTTGATCTTCGCTTCCTTGAACTCGACGTGCTTGCGCGCACGCGGATCGTACTTCTTGAAGCTCAGCTTCTCCGTCTGGGTCCGCGGATTCTTCTTGGTCACATAGAAGAAACCCGTGTCCGCAGTGCTGACGAGCTTGATCTTGACGGTTGCCGGCTTGGCCATCGGACAGTCCCAGTGCTGAAAATAGAAAAAGCGGCCAACTGCCGCTCGTACGGCCGCGCTCAATGACGAACGGGACCGATTCTGTCAACCGACACAGGATCGTAACGGCGCCTTAACCCAATTGCGCGAGGCTGCTTTCGACGAAGGAGGCAGCCATGGCAAGCGATCCGATCGCCGCGGTGAAAGCGCAGGTCGGCAGGCGCGTCGCCGAAATCCGCGAGCGCGGGCCGCGCCTCTCCCCGCTCGATCTTCACGCCCGCATGGATGCGATCCGCGAACTCGCCGCCGAGCACGGCCTCGCCGCGCTCGAGGGCCTCGCCCGCTGTTCGGCGCAGCTCGCGCTGCTTCCCGGCCGGAACGTGGCGATGCAATCCTGCCTCGAGCATGTCGACGAGGCGCTCGACAGCCGCTCGGAATCCGACTGCAACGCGATCCTCGCGGCACTCGCGATGCGGCTCCACTGACACCGTAAGGGCCTTCATGCATTAGAAGCGCCATGCGCGCTTTCTCGCAGCTGCTCGACGATCTCGTCTACACGCGCTCGCGCAACACCAAGCTCAAGCTGATCGGCGACTATCTCAAGGAAACGCCCGATCCCGACCGCGGCTATGGACTCGCCGCCCTGACCGGCTCACTCGACATCCCCGCCGTCAAGCATGCGGCGGTCCGCGCGATCGCCGAGGAGCGCGTCGATCCGGTACTGCTGTACATGAGCCGCGACTATGTCGGCGACATGGCGGAGACCGTGGCCTTGCTGTGGCCGACCGCCGCCGACGGCGTTCCCGAGATCGACGATGCCACCTT
>Ga0247719_1000802_pt1 | contig 15954 bp, 16 predicted proteins | sample 41E_DmetaG_FD_189046 | JGI IMG/M metagenome (GOLD analysis project Ga0247719, IMG submission 189046) | Soil microbial communities from hillslope of Landscape Evolution Observatory, University of Arizona, Oracle, AZ, United States - 4-1-E_D | ecosystem: Engineered > Artificial ecosystem >...
GCCCGGGGGCCAGCCCGGTGAGCTCGGCGGCGAGCGTCGCCGAACCCGGCGCGGTGCTGAAGCTCCGCTGGGACCCCCGTTCGGCGCTGTAGGCAGTGACGCGGTTGTCCTGCACGCCGTCCACTCGGAAGTCCCCGGCAGAGGTGAGAGCGAAGGCGAACCGGTCGGGAGGGCGGCGGTCGCGATCGCTCGGGTCGTACGGCGGTGGGTTGGGGACCCCTGGGGAGTACTCGATGTGCACCTCCCCGGTGAGGGTCCGGAGGCCGGCGAGGGCGGCGTCGACCCGCACCCGGACTTCATCCGCGGTGACCGCGGCGGCCGGTCCCGGTCCGAGCAGCGGCGACCGTTCTCCTCCCGGAAGCCCCACCCAGCTGGCGATCAGGACGACGACCAGCACCGCGGCAGCCGCGCCGATCCACAGCGGTGAGCCGATCTTCCAGCGCCACCGCGGATGGGCCGGCCGCTCCGCCTCCGCCTCCAGCCGCGCCAGCAGGCGGGGGTAGAAGTCCTCTCTGGGGGGAGGCACGTCGAGCTGACGGATCGCCGCTCCCAGTTCCTCATCGCGCTCTTCGAGCTCGCCGGTCATCCGCTCACTCCCAGCGCCACGCGCAGGATGGCCCGGGCCCGGTTGAGCCGCGAGCCGACCGTCCCAGGCGGCACGCCGAGCACGCGGCCGGCCGCCGCGTAGTCGAGTCCATCGACGTCGACCAGCATGACCGCAGCCCGCATGTCGGGGGGCAGCGAGGCCATCGCCGCCGCCAGATCGTGCCGCTCGATCGCCGACTTCTCCGGCCAGGAGCGGACGTCGATGGGCTCGGGGGCGTTCTCGCCCAGAAGAGGCATGACCCGGCGTCGGCGCCGGAGTTCGTCGATGCAGGCGTTGTAGGTGATCCGGTAGATCCAGGTACCGAACGACGAGTCGCCGCGGAACCGTCCGAGCGACTTGAAGGTACGTATGAACGCCTCCTGCAGCACATCATCAGTGAGATCCCGGTCCTGGAGCAGCCGGTAGGCAAGGGCACGGAGCCGCGGCTCGTAGTGACGCACCACCTCGGCGAACGCCCTGGCGTCGCCCGCCTGTGCCTGCCCGAGGAGTCGGGCATCGACGTCGGGAAGCGGGTCGGGCCGGCGGGCGGCCAGCAGGAGGCGGAGACGCGCCCAGCCGGGCCTCAGCCCGAAGACGAGGACGCCCGCCGTCACTGCCGCACCATCGGTACAGCATCGCCGCTCCCGTCTCTCCCGGAAAGGGTCGCATGCCCGTTGGACGGACGCGACCGTCGACTTCTTCAGTTCTTTCCGCTCGGCTTCTTCGATTTGGCCCGCCGCTTCGCCGTCAGAGGTCCTGAAGCGCGCCCCGAGCTGGCCGACCACCTCGAGCGCTCCGTCATTACCGGCACCTACTGCCGCTACCGGCAAGCCGACGGCACCATCTGGGACGTCGAGGGCACTCTCGGCGATCGACCGACTGCCGACATTCCTTGAACGCCGTCGCATTCGGCCGGCCAAGTGTCGGTGGGTGGACTCGAACAAGGGCTCGATGCCGCCTCGGTGCCATGCGACGAGGGCATTAGGTTTGGCGACCGATGTGGGCCGACAGCCACTGCCACCTGCAGTACGAGGGCGTCACCGAGGACGCGATCGAGAGCGCGGCCGCAGCCGGTGTGGGGCGGATCATCTGCGTGGGCACCGACGCCTCGCAGTCGGAGAAGGCGATCGAGGTGGCCCGGGCCCATCCGGGCACGGTATGGGCGACGGTGGGCCTCCACCCCCACGACGCCGTCCAGGGCGTCGGCGGGATCGTCGGCCTGCTCGGCCCCCATGAGGTGGTCGGCATCGGCGAGTGTGGGCTCGACTACCACTACGACCACTCGCCGCGGGACGTCCAGCGCGAGGCGTTCGCGGCCCAGATCGCCCTCGCCCACCTGCACGGCCTGGCCCTGGTGATCCACACCCGCGAGGCGTGGGACGACACGTTCGCCATCCTGGAGGACGAGGGCGTGCCGAAGCGGACCGTCTTCCACTGCTTCACCGGTGGGCCCACCGAAGCCCGCCGCTGCCTCGACGCCGGCGCCAGCGTGTCCTTCAGCGGGATCATCACCTTCAAGACCGCCGGCGACATCCGGGGGGCGGCCGCCATGGTGCCGCTCGACCGGATGCTCGTCGAGACCGACGCGCCGTACCTCACGCCCGTCCCCCACCGGGGCACGCCCAACGGGCCGGCCTACGTGGCGCTCGTGGGCGCCGCCGTCGCCACGGCGAAGAACGTCCCGGTGGAGGACGTGGAGGCGGCGACGTGGGCCAACACCGCCGCCCTGTTCGGACTGCCGGCGTCCGGTGGCTGACCCGGTCGATCTCAGGACCAGCGGTAGCCGGTCGGGCCTGACGTCACGGCGGTGACCCTCAGCGGCGCCGACGTTCGCCGTCTTCTCGACGAGTACGGGCTGGCGCCCAGCCGGGCCAGAGGCCAGAACTTCGTCGTCGACCCCAACACCGTCCGCCGGATCGCCCGGCTGGCCGGCGTCGGCCCCGCCGACCGGGTGGTCGAGATCGGCGCCGGGCTCGGCTCCCTGACGCTCGCTCTGGCCGAGACCGGCGCGGCGGTCACGGCCATCGAGGTCGACGGCGGGCTGCTCCCCGCGCTGCGCAGCGTGGTCGAGCCCGCGGGCGTGACCGTCGTGGAGGGCGACGCGCTGCGCCTGGATTGGTCGTCGCTGCTCCGTGCCGGTCCCTGGGCGCTGGTGGCCAACCTCCCCTACAACGTGGCCACGCCGCTGATCGCCGACCTGCTCGACGAGGTGCCGGCCATCCGCCGGATGCTGGTGATGGTCCAGCGCGAGGTGGGCGAACGGCTGGCCGCCGGGCCGGGTGACGACGCCTTCGGGGCGGTGTCGGTGAAGGTGGCGTACTGGGCGACGGCGAAGATCGTGGGCCGGGTGCCGGCGACCGTCTTCCATCCGGTGCCCAACGTGGAGTCCGCACTCGTGCGCATCGACCGCCGCGCCGTGCCGGCGGTCGAGGCTGACGTCGACCCGGAGTGGCTGTTCCGGCTCGTCCGGACGGGGTTCGGGCAGCGTCGCAAGATGCTGCGGCGGTCACTGGCCCCTCTCGTGCCCCCGGACGCGTTCCTGGCCGCCGCCATCCGGCCCGAGGCCCGGGCCGAGGAGCTGTCGGTGGAGGACTGGGGGAGACTGGCGCGGTGCACGTCGAGCCGGCCCCGGCCAAGCTGACCGTCTCGCTCCGGATCACCGGCGTCCGCCCCGACGGGTACCACCTGATCGACGCCGAGATGGTGTCGTTGGACCTCGGCGACGTCCTGGAGCTCGAGGCCGGTGACGGCCTCGAGGTCGTGGGCCCGTGCTCCGCCGGCGTGCCCACCGGAGAGGAGAACCTGGTGCGGCGGGCGCTGGCGGTGACCGGCCGGCGGGCGGCGGTGCGGCTCGTCAAGCGGGTTCCCGCGGGCGCCGGTTTGGGCGGCGGGTCGTCGGACGCCGCTGCGGTCCTGCGCTGGGCCGGGTGCTCCGACGTCGCCGTGGCCGCCTCATTGGGCGCCGACGTGCCCTTCTGCGTGGTCGGGGGGCGCGCCCGAGTGCGCGGCGTCGGCGAGGTGGTGGAGCCGTTGCCGCCGTCGGTCCGGACCTTCACCCTCGTCGTGCCGCCGGTGGCGGTGTCGACGCCGGCCGTCTACCGGAACTGGGACGCCCTGGGTGCGCCGTCGGCGTCGAACGGGTCGGTCAACGACCTCGAAGTCGCCGCCCTGGCCACGGTACCGGCGCTGGCCGAGTGGCGCGACCGGTTGGCCGCGGCGACGGGCCTGCGCCCGCAGCTGGCCGGGAGCGGTGGGACGTGGTTCGTGGAGGGCGCGTTCGCCGGCGAGGGCCGGATCGTCGTACGGACGCTGGGCAGCTAGGGCGGCGCTAGCGCCCGGCGCGGCGCTGCCAGCGGGTGGCCTTGAGCATCTTCTTGTGCTTCTTCTTGCGCATCCGCTTGCGGCGCTTCTTGATCAGCGATCCCATGAGCGGCGTCAGGCTAGCGGGTCATCCCGCCCGCGTGAAATGGGCCGCGGTTCCGGTGCTGCTCGCCGCGCTTCACCGCTCGGGGGGCACGGCCGGCGGTACCTTGGACGAGGAATCGGGAGTGGTGTAACGGCAGCACTGGGCCCTTTGGAGGCCTAAGTCGAGGTTCGAATCCTCGCTCCCGAGCCCGGTCCGCCTCGAGCGGCTGCCGTCGGGGTAAAACAGAGCTATGCGTCTTCGTCCTCTCTCGGCTGTGGTTATGGCTGCCGGGGAGGGCACGCGGATGCGGTCGGTGCTGCCCAAGCCGCTGCACCCGCTGTGCGGACGGCCCATGCTGCTGCACGTCCTCGACGCGCTCAGCGAGCTCCTGGTCGACAGGGCCGTGGTGGTCGTCGGCCACGGGGCGGAGCGGGTGACCAAGACCCTCCAGGAGTACGGCCCGCCCGACCTCTTCATCGACTTCGTCGACCAGCACGTCCAGCGGGGCACGGGCGACGCGGCCTCCGTCGCCCTCACCGCCTTCCCGAACGACGACGACAGCGACGACGAGGACATCGTCGTCCTGCCCGGCGACACCCCCCTCGTGCGCCCGTCCACCCTCGGCTCCCTCGTCCACGCCCACCGCGAAGCCAACGCCGCCGCCACCCTCCTCACCGCCCGCCTCCCGGGCGCCACGGGGATGGGCCGGATCGTGCGGGCCAAGGACGGCCGGGTCAGCCGCATCGTGGAGGAGCTCGACGCCACCGAGGCCGAGTTGGAGATCGACGAGGTCGGGACCTCGATCTACTGCTTCCGGCGCAGCCTGCTGGCCCCTGCACTGCGCCGGCTGTCGCCCGAGAACGCCCAGGGCGAGTACTACCTCACCGACGTGGTGAGCGTGCTCCACGACGCCGGCCACAAGGTGGTGGCCATCGAGTGCGAGGACCCGAACGAGGCGGTCGGCGTCAACGACCGCGCGCAGCTGGCGGCAGCCGAGGCCGAGCTCCGCCGGCGCATCAATCACCGGTGGATGCAGGCCGGTGTCACCATGGTCGACCCCGAGCGCACGTACGTCGACGCCGGCGTGCGGCTGTCGGCCGACGTCACGCTCTTCCCCGGCACCATCCTCCAGGGCCGAACCGTCGTCGGCGACGGCGCCAAGCTCGGCCCCCACGTGCGGCTGGTCGATTGCGCCGTCGGCGACGGCGCCAACGTGGAGCAGTCGGTGGGCTACGACGCCGTCGTGGGACCGTCGGCCATCGTCGGTCCGTTCGCCGTGCTCCAGCCCGGCAGCCATATCCCGGCGGGCACCACCACCGGGTCGTTCTACACTGCCTCGGCAGGCGACGAGGAGAGCGTGTAGCAGGCGACGATGGAGCTGGTCACCAAGAAGCGACTCGAGCTCTTCTCCGGGCGCTCCAACCCGGAACTGGCCGCCGACATCGCCAGGGCCCTCGGCGTGCAACTGGGCCAACCGAACCTCTCGCAGTTCGCCAACGGCGAGATGTACTCCCGGTTCGAGGAGTCCATCAGGGGCGCTGACGTGTTCATCGTCCAGAGTCACTGCAGCCCGGTGAACGAGGCGATCATGGAGCAGCTCATCATGGTCGACGCGGCCAAGCGGGCCTCCGCCAAGCGGATCACCGCCGTCTGCCCGTACTACGGCTACGCCCGGCAGGACCGCAAGGCCGCCGAGCGCGAGCCGATCACGGCCAAGCTCCTGGCCGACATGCTCACCGTCGCCGGCGCCGACCGGATGGTGAGCGTCGACCTGCACTCCGGCCAGATCCAGGGCTTCTTCGACGTCCCGGTCGACCACCTGACCGCCATGCCGGTCCTCGCCGACTGGGTGGCGGCCAACCTGGGCAGCGACATCGTCGTCGTCTCCCCTGACGCCGGCCGGTTCAAGGTGGCGGAGCGCTTCGCCCAGATGCTCGAAGCCGACGTCGGCTCAGTGGCCAAGCGCCGGCTGCGGGGGGTGGCCAACCAGGTGGAGGCGCTCGACGTCATGGGCCAGGTCCAAGGCCGCATCTGCGTCCTGGTCGACGACATGATCGACACCGCCGGCACCATCTGCGCCGCGGCCGACCAGCTCGTCGCCCACGGCGCCACCGAGGTCTACGCCATGGCCACTCACGGGGTGCTCTCCGACCCCGCCCTCGACCGGTTGAAGAACTCGGTCATCTCCAAGGTGGTCGTCACCGACACGCTGCCGCTGGCCGACGACCGCCGTATCGACAAGATCGAGATCCTCTCCGTCGCCAGCATCATCGCCGACGCCCTCCGCGCCGTCTTCGAGGACCGCTCGGTGTCGGAGATCTTCGGAGGCGCCAACCAGACCTGAGCGGGAAGTCCCCTAGACTGGTCCGCCATGGATGAGGTTTCGTTGGTCGCGGACGTCGGGCGGGTCAAGGGCAGCTCGGAGTCGCGCCGTCTCCGGAGGGCCGGGAAGGTCCCGGGCGTTCTCTACGGCCACGGCATCGACCCGGTCGACGTCGCCGTCGGCAGCCGAGAGCTGCGGGCCGCCCTCACCTCCGATTCCGGGTTGAACGCCCTCATCTCCCTCGACGTCGGCGGGAAGAGGCACCTGGCCATGGCTCGCCAGCTCCAGCGCCACCCCGTGCGCCGCTCCATCGACCACGTCGACTTCGTGATCGTCCGCCGCGACGAGGTGATCACCGCCGAGGTGCCCATCCACCTGATCGGCGAGGCCGAGGCGGTCGAGCGCGCCGACGGCATGGTCGAGCAGACGATGTTCGCCCTGGAGGTGCACGCCAAGCCGGCGGACATCCCCAACGCCATCGAGGTCGACATCTCGGGCCTGACCATAGGAGAGGCCATCCGTGTCGCCGAACTGAGCCTGCCCGCCGGGGTCACCACCGAGGCGGACCCCGAGGAGTCGGTGGTTGCCGGCACGGCCACCCGCATGGCTGCCGAGACCGACGCGGAGGAGGCCGCGGCCGCCGAGGCCGAAGGCGAGATGGACGCCGCCGAGGCGGGCGCCACGGGTGCCGGCGAGGGCGAAGAAGGCTAGATCCTGCAGCGCGAACGCACGGGGGAGGCCGCCCACCTCCTTGTCATCGGCCTCGGGAACCCCGGCGACGAGTACGAAGGCACCCGCCACAACCTGGGCGCCGACGTCGTCGTGCTGCTCGCCAACCGCCACAACGCCCCCTTGCGGCGAGGCAAGGAACGGGCGCTCGTCGCCGAGGCGCGCATCGGCGGGAAGCTCATGGCGCTCGCCTTCCCGCAGACGTTCGTGAACCTCTCGGGTGAGTCAGCTGCCCGCCTGGTGCGGCGCTACGGCGTGGAGGGCGACATGAGCCGGGTGGTCGTGGTCCACGACGAGCTCGACCTGCCTCCGGGCCGGGTGAAGATCAAGGAGGGCGGCGGGACCGCCGGCCACAACGGTCTGGAATCCATTCGTGCCCACCTCCACACAGGCGCCTTCATCCGGGTGCGGATCGGCATCGGCAAGCCCCCCGGGCGCCAGCAGGGTGCCGACTTCGTCCTCAAGCCCGTCCGCAAGGCCGAGCAGGTGGAGTTCGACGTGGCTGTGGTCGAGGCCGCGGAAGCGGTGGAGCTCATCTTCACCGAGGGAGTGGCCACGGCCATGAACCGGGTGAACACCCCGTAGGCTCTTGACCTGGCCCCAAGGGCCGGGTTTTACGGTCGTCGCATGACGATGACAGAGAATGAGACGAACACCTGCGGCTGCGGCTGCTCGGCCATGACCGAGGTCACCGAAGCCAGGGAAGCCTGCGGATGTGGTTGCGAGTGCTGCGGCGAGGGCAAGCCCAAGACCCGTGAGCAGGAGATCGCCGAGCTCCTGACCCTCCGCCAGTCGATCGACAAGCGGCTGACCGAGCTGAGCAAGTAGCTCCACATCCGAGCCGGCGCAGCGCCGGAAGCCGCGTCTTCGATCCCGGACGGGGCTCGCACGCCGTGAGGAAGTTGCGGACGCGCCGGTACCCTCGGTAGATCGCCCTCGAAGCCCTCCCTCCCCTGCTGCGCCACCATCCGGCGGTCGCCGGACTGGCCGGCACGTCGTCGGCGGTGCTCGCCGTGCCCGATGCGGCCCGCGCCTTCACCATCGCCGGCCTGGCCCATCTCAGCGACCGCCACCCGCTGGTCGTCGCCATGCCGACGAGCACCGACGCCGAACGCCTGGCTCACGACCTCCGCGCCTTCCTCGGCTCCGACGAGGTCGAGGTCTTCCCGGCCTGGGAGACGCTGCCGTTCGAGCGGGTCAGCCCCAGCGTGGAGGCCATGGGCCGCCGCCTGCGGACGATGTGGCGCCTCCAGGACCCCACCCGCATGCCGCGCGTCCTCGTGGCCCCCGTCCGTTCCCTCGTCCAGCGGCTGGGCCCCCATGTGGCCGACGTCGAGCCCGTCGTCATCAGCCAGGGCGACCAGGTCGATCCCATGGAGCTGGTCGAGCGGCTGGTGACGGCCGGCTACCGGCGGGAGCCCCAGGTCGAGCACCGCGGCGAGGTGGCCCGGCGGGGTTCGATCGTCGACGTCTACCCCTCGACCGCCGACGCGCCGGTTCGCATCGACCTGTGGGGCGACGAGGTCGACCGGCTCACGAAGTTCTCCGTGAGCGATCAACGGTCGACCGACGACATCGATGGCGTCGAGATCTTCGGATGCCGGGAGCTGGTTGCGACCGAGGAGGTACGGACCCGGGCCGCCAGTCTGATCCGGACCGAGCCGTGGGGCCGCGAGCAGTGGGAGCGCCTGTCCGAGGGGGCGACGTTCGACGGCATGGAGTCGTGGCTCCCCTGGCTGACGAACAGCGAGCACGTCCTCTTCGACCTGGTGAGCGACAGCGCGCTGCTCCTGCTCGTCGAGCCCCGGCGAATGCGCGACCGGGCCAAGGACCTCCTCGAGGAGGAGGCCTCGCTGGCGGCCAGCCTGGCTCAGACCTGGGGCGCAGGGCGGGAAAGGGAATGGCCCCGCCTGCACCTGCCCTTCGACCGCCTCCTGGCCCACACGTCGGCGCCGGCGTGGTCGGTGATCCCCGTGGCCGAGGGCCCGGACACGACGGCGATCGAGGCCCGGGGGTGGGATCCGGTGTTCGGCGACGGCACGAGGCTGACCGGCCACGTTCGGGAGTTGCTCGGGCAGGGCTACCAAGTGGTCGTCGCCGCCGACGGCCAGGGCTCTGCCGCCCGCATCGCCGAGACGTTCAGGGACGGCGGGGTGTCGCTCGCCCTCGGCACCGACATCGTCGTCGAGCCCCTGGAGCGCGGCTTCATCCTGCCCGACATCAAGCTCGCCGTCCTGGTCGAGAGCGACATCACCGGCCGGCGGCGGGTCCACCGCCGGCCCAGGCCCCGCCGCACGGACGCCGCCGGCTTCTTCGACGACCTCAGCCCCGGCGACTACGTCGTCCACCACCAGCACGGGGTGGCCCGCTACGCCGGCATGGTGCGGCGGGCCATCGGCGGCGCCGACCGCGACTACCTGCTGCTCGAGTACCGGGGCGGCGACAAGCTCTACATCCCGTCCGAGCAGATCGACACCGTCCGGCACTACACCGGAGGCGACTCGCCCACCCTGTCTCGCCTGGGTGGGTCGGACTGGCAGCGCACACGTTCGCGGGTGCGGGCCGCAGTGCGGGAGATCGCCGAGGAGCTCGTGGCCCTGTACCGCAAGCGCGTGGCCAGCCCCGGGCACGCCTTCACGCCGGACACGCCGTGGCAGCAGGAGCTGGAAGAGCTCTTCCCGTACCAGGAGACCCCCGACCAGGCCAAGGCCATCGCCGACGTCAAGGCCGACATGGAGGCGGCCGTCCCGATGGACCGCCTCGTCTGCGGCGACGTCGGCTTCGGCAAGACCGAGGTCGCCCTGCGGGCCACGTTCAAGGCCGTGCAGGACGGCATGCAGGTGGCAGTGCTCGTGCCCACCACGCTGCTGGCCCAGCAGCACTTCGCTACCTTCTCCGATCGCTTCGCCGGGTATCCGGTCCGGGTCGAGGTCCTGTCCCGCTTCCTCACGCCGGCGCAGGCCAAGAAGGTGGCCGACGGCGTCACCGACGGCTCGGTCGACGTGGTCATAGGCACCCACCGACTCCTCTCGGGCGACGTGAAGTTCAACAAGCTCGGCCTCCTGGTCGTCGACGAGGAGCAGCGCTTCGGCGTCACCCACAAGGAGTCGATCAAGAAGCTCAAGGCCGACGTCGACGTGCTGACGCTCACCGCCACGCCGATCCCCCGCACGCTGGAGATGAGCCTCACCGGTATCCGGGACCTCACGATCCTCAACACGCCGCCGGCCGAGCGCCAGCCGATCCTCACCTACGTCGGCCCCTACGACGACCGCGCCGTCGGCGAGGCCATCCGCCGGGAGCTATTGCGGGAAGGCCAGGTCTTCTTCGTGCACAACCGCGTGCAGTCCATCGAGCGGGTGGCCGCCGACCTTCACGACATGGTGCCCGAGGCGCGCATCGCCGTTGCCCACGGCCAGATGGACGAGGGCCAGCTCGAGCGGGTCGTCCTCGACTTCTGGGAGGGCGAGTACGACGTGCTGGTGTGTACGACGATCATCGAGTCCGGCATCGACATGCCGACGGTGAACACCCTCGTCGTCGACCGCGCCGACCTCATGGGCCTCGGTCAGCTCCACCAGCTACGCGGCCGGGTGGGCCGGGCCGGCCAGCGGGCCTACGCCTACCTCTTCTTCCCGCCGGAGCGGGAGCTGACCGAGCAGGCCTACGAGCGGCTCAAGACCATCGGTGAGCACACCGAGCTGGGGTCGGGTTTCAAGATCGCCATGCGCGACCTGGAGATCCGCGGCGCCGGGAACCTGCTGGGCGCCAACCAGTCCGGCCACATCGCCGCCGTCGGCTACGACCTCTACGTCCAGATGGTCAGCGAGGCGGTGGCCGAGCTGAAGGGCGAGCCGGTGAAGCCGCCGGCCGAGGTCAAGATCGAAATCCCCGTCGACGCCCACCTGCCGCCCGAGTACGTCCCGGGCGGCGAGCAGCGCCTCGAGGCCTACCGCCGGCTGGCCGCGGTCACCACCCAGGCCGAGGTCGACGACGTGGCTGCGGAGTGGCTGGACCGCTACGGGCCGCTGCCGCCGCCGGCCGAGGCGCTGATCGCCGTCGCCCGGCTGCGGGCCGAATGCGTGCGCATCGGCATACGCGAGGTGACCGTCGCCCGCAACGTCGTCCGGATGTCGCCCGTCGAGTTGAAGGTCAGCGCCCAGATCAGGTTGAAACGGCTGTCCCGGGATGCGGTGTTCAAGGAGGATCTCAAGCAGCTCGTGGTTCCGATCATGCGCAAGGCCGACCCTGTCACGGCCGTGCTCACCCTGCTCGACCAGCTGTTCCCGCCCGAATGAGGGGCAACCCACCGGGTACCATCGATTCACCGTGAGACGTCTCTTGACAGCTTTCAGCGCGCCGCTCGTCGCGCTCGCCCTGCTCGCCACCGCCTGTGGCTCGGCCTCCTACGCCGCGAAGGTCGACGAAAAGTCGATCAGCGAGGGCGCCCTGGAGACCGAGCTGCGCTCGATCGCCGCCAACGGCCCGTACCTCAAGCTGGTGGAGTCCCGCCAGCAGGTGAGGGGCGCGGGCGCCGGCACCTTCGACGCCGCCTTCACCGCCCTGGCCCTGACCCGCCAGATCTATTACCAGCTGATCGGCACGGAGCTGGCCAACCGCAAGCTCTCCGTCGGCCCCAGCGACCTGGCTGCCGCCCGGGCCACGGTGATAGAGCAGATCCAGGGCGAGGACGTGTTCAACGAGTTCCCGAAGTCCTACCAGGACGAGCTCGTCCGCCGGCAGGCCCAGCTCGACATCCTGACCCTGTCACTGAACGGCGTCCAGGGCTCGACGGAGGAGGCGGCCCGGAACTACTACGAAAGCCACAAGGACGAGTTCGCCAACTCCTGCGTGAGCCACATTCTCCTCCAAGACCAGGCCAAGGCCGACGACGTACGAGCCCGGCTGGCGCGGGGTGAGGACTTCGCGGCCGTCGCCCGGGCTGAGTCTCAGGACACACAGAGCGCCCAGAAGGGAGGGGAGCTCGGCTGCGGCATCAACAAGGACACCGGTTTCGTGCCCGAGTTCATGCTGGCCGTGTCGACCCAGTCCGTCGGCGAGGTCGGCAGTCCGGTGAAGACCCAGTTCGGCTTCCACATCATCAAGGTGACGTCCCGCCAGACGCCCCCCTTCGACCAGGTCAAGGACCAGGCCCGCCAGCGGCTGGCCGCCCAAGGCCAGGAGAAGCTGCTGAGCTGGCTCCAGGAGACGATCGCCAAGACCGAGATCGAGATCAATCCGAAGTACGGCACGTTCAACAAGGAAGGGGCGGCGCCCGGCGTGGTCCCTCCGGCACGCCCGGCCGACGCCAGCACCACCGTTCCTGCCCTCACCCCTGCGCCCGGCCCGGCGCGGGGGGCGACACCGCCGTAGCGGGCGCCGTGGCCCCCACCGTGGTGGTCGTCGGCCTCGGGCCGGCGGGGCCGGAACTGCTGACCACGGCCACGGTCGAGGCGTTGGCCTCGACGCCGCACCGCTACCTGCGCACCGCCCGGCACCCGGCCGCGGCCGCGGTCGAAGGCGCGGTGTCCTTCGACTCGCTCTACGAGTCGGCGTCGCGCCTTGACGACGTGTACGCCGGCATCGTCGACGCCTTGGCCGAGGCTGCGGCCGACCAGGGCACCGTCGTCTACGCCGTCCCGGGCTCACCGCTGGTCGCCGAGCGCAGCGTCGAGCTGCTCCGAACCGACGACCGGGTCGAGGTCCGACTGCTGCCCGCGCTGTCGTTTCTCGACCTGGCCTGGGCGGCCCTGGGTGTCGACCCGGTCGCCGAGGGGGTGCGCTGCGTCGACGGCCGGCGCTTCGCGGTGGAGGCCGCCGGCGAGCGGGGGCCCCTGCTGGTCGCACAGTGCGACACCCGCCAGGTGCTGTCGGACATCAAGCTGACCGCTGAGGACGACCTTGGTGAGGTCGTCGTCCTCCAGCGCCTGGGCCTGCCCGACGAATCGGTGACCACGGTGGCGTGGGCCGACCTGGACAAGGGGGGCGAGCCGGACCACCTCACGTCGATCTACCTGCCGGCGGGGGTGCCGCCCGTGGCCCGCGAGGTGGCCCGCTTCGCCGAACTGGTGCGCACCTTGCGGGCCCGCTGCCCGTGGGACCGCGAGCAGACCCACCGCACGCTCACCCGGCACCTGCTGGAGGAGACCTACGAGGTGCTGGAGGCGATCGAGGCGCTGCCTTCGGACGCCGACGCCGAAGATGCACACGAGAGCTTCGGCCACCTGGAGGAGGAGCTGGGCGACCTGCTGTTCCAGGTCGTCTTCCATGCCACCCTCGGCGCCGAAGAGGGGTGGTTCACTCTGGCCGACGTGGCCCGGGGCATCCACGACAAGCTGGTCCACCGCCATCCGCACGTCTTCGCCGGCGTGCAGGCGGAGACGCCGGCGCAGGTGGTGAGCAACTGGGAGCAGATCAAGCGGGACGAGAAGGGCCGGACGAGCATCATGGAGGGCATCGGCGAGGGCCTCCCGTCGCTCCTCTACGCGCACAAGGTGCAGCGGAAGGCCGCGTCGGTCGGGCTCGAGCCGGCGGCCGGAGGGGACGAGGGGCTGGGCGGCGAGCTGTTCGCGCTGGTCGATCGGTGCCGGCGGGCGCAGGTCGACCCCGAGGCCGCGCTACGGGCCACCGCGGCGCGGTTCCGCGACCGGTTTCAGGCCGCCGAGGCCGTCGCCGCCGCGGAAGGCGTGGACATCGCCGAGGTGTGGGGGCGCTGACCCCCTGTCAACCGATGCGGTCGCGAGCCCGTTCGTTCATGGACGCGATCGACCCGAAGAGGGCCAGCGCCGCCGCCCCCAGGCTTCCGAGCAGGAAGTTGGTGAACTGCACGCGGACGTAGGTCGGCACGGGGACGTTCTTGGCCGCGTACTCGTGCAGATTGGCCCGCACGGCCAGCAGACTGCCGACGGCGATGATGACCCCCATGGCGATCGAGACGACCAGTGCGATGGAGACGACCCGGTCCTGGGACTCCGACAGCAGCTCGTCGAACACCGACGGGAGCGACACCAGCACCACCCCGACGACCAGGAAGACCAGCGCGGTGGCCCCGAGGCCGCCGAAGGGGTAGCCGATGCGGTGGAACAGGTCGTCGGGCACGCCCACGCGCTGGCCGGTCTGCAGGGTGAGGCCCTCGACGAGGGAGGTGATCACCTGGACGGTGACGATGCCGATGAGCGCCGTCCCGAGCGTCGCCAGCAGGGACACCCAGCGCGTCATCGGGGCGTCGACGTACTCGTCGAGCGGGTCGCCGTCGGAGGCGTCGTCTTCCGCCACCGGCGCCCGGCTCGCAGCGGCGGCGGTCCCGCCCGACGTGCGGACCCGGTTCGGCGCCGGCCAGTCCGGCTCGGCCCGGGGGGGCGGCGCTGGGGCCACGGGGTCCGGGTCGACGACGTCCTCCCACGTCGCCGCAGGCTCCGTCTCCAGTGGCGCCGGCGGCTCCCTGAAGGACTCCACGGACTCGGCCGGCGGACCGCCGGGGGCCGGCCCCGCCTCCTGACCGTCCGGCGGGTCGGCGCCGGGCGGCCGGCTGCTGGTCGTCGGACGGTCTTCGGGATCGTTCATGCCCCCTAGCCTGACCGCTGGAGGTGCCGCTGTCACACACCCCTTGGCATCCTGGGGCCGATGATCGTTCGCCACGTGCGACCGGAGGAGCACGAGGCCCTGGGGGCGCTCACCGTGGCCGCCTACCGTGCGTTGCTCGGTGACGGCATTGGTGGCCGCGTGCGTCGAGCGTGCCGTGGCCGCCGGGAAGACCCGGCTCCTCCTCCACACGACCGAGCCCATGACCGTCGCCCACCGCCTCTACGAACGGGCCGGCTTCCGGCGCGACCCCGGCCAGGACGAGACCCTGGAGGGCGGCCTGCTGCTGCTCGGCTACGCGCTGGACCTGGGCGGTATGGTCGATAGCGCCCGCCCGGGTGGCGGAATCGGTTAGACGCGGAGGGCTTAAACCCCTCTGGTCCCTAGGACCATGTGGGTTCGAGTCCCACCCCGGGCACCGGCCGGAAGTTGGTCCGCTCTTTGGCAATCGAGTTGGCCTCCAGCCGTCGGGTCGATATCGGGACCGACGTTACCCATTGACAAGCGTCGATGAGTAGGTTCTACTACCCATCGAAGATCGTCTATGACTAGGAGTGACCCGATGTCCCGAGTGCAGTTGGCCCTCAACGTCGATGACCTCGACGCCGCCGTCGAGTTCTATTCGAAGCTGTTCGCCACCCGGCCGGCAAAGCTGCGGGAGGGCTACGCCAACTTCGCAGTGGAGACCCCGCCGCTCAAGTTGGTGCTGTTCGAGCAGCCCGGAAAGGGTGGAACGATCAACCACCTCGGTGTCGAGGTCGGCAGCACCACTGAAGTCCGGGCCGCGCAGGCCCGACTCGCCTCCGAGGGCCTGGCCACGGCCACCGAGGACGGAGTGGCCTGCTGCTATGCCCGACAGGACAAGGTGTGGGTCGACGGGCCCTCGGGGGAGCCATGGGAGATCTACACCGTCCTGGAAGACGTCGATCTGCCCGGCGGCCAGCTCCGCACCGTCGATCGCGAGACCGGCGAGAGCTGCTGCGCCGTGGTCGAGGGCGACACGGTCACCGCCGGCTCCTCCGCCTGCTGTTGAGGGTCATCGACCGCAATCTGGCTCGCCGGCTCCTCGCAGAGGGACTGGGCACCGGTGCCCTCGCCACGGCCGTGGTGGGATCGGGCATCGCCGCCCAGCGGTTGTCCCCGGGGGACACCGGCCTTCAGCTCTTGGAGAACGCAATAGCGACGGCCGCCGCGCTCATTGCCATCATCCTGGCCATCGGTCCGGTGTCCGGCGCACATCTCAACCCGGTGGTGACGCTCGCCGATCGGAGCCTCGGAGGTCTGACCACCGCTGAGGCTGGGGGCTACGTGACCGCCCAGCTCGTGGGC
>Ga0247719_1000803_pt1 | contig 15948 bp, 16 predicted proteins | sample 41E_DmetaG_FD_189046 | JGI IMG/M metagenome (GOLD analysis project Ga0247719, IMG submission 189046) | Soil microbial communities from hillslope of Landscape Evolution Observatory, University of Arizona, Oracle, AZ, United States - 4-1-E_D | ecosystem: Engineered > Artificial ecosystem >...
CCCTACCACCGCGGCGCCGTCGGAGACGACGGCCGCGCCACAGACCACCCGCCCGGCGACGACGCGTCCGACGACGACGACGATCCCGCCGACGACGACGTCGCCCGAGGAACTGCCGACGCTGCCGGTCCCTCCCACCGATGCTCCCGCACCGGGTGCGGCGCCGGTCGACACCACCGACCTCGAGGGCATCGAGCTCGACTCGCGGGTGAACCCCCTGTTCCCCGCCCTCTCGATCGCCGGGTTCGTCACGGCGCTGCTGATCGTGATCATCCAGTGGTTCCTGTCGAGAAAGCCGGGACGGGCGACGCTCTAGGCCCGTAACGTTCCGCCCATGGTTCGGGCAGATCTCGAGGTGCGGGCAGCGACGGAGGAGGAGTGGCCGGCGTTCGTCCGGACGACGAACACCGGGTTCGGATCCCTTCCTGGTGACGACGACGTCACGCCGGAGCGGCGCTCCTACGAGATCGAGCGATCGGTCGCAGCCATCGCCGACGGTCAGATCGTCGGCACGGCGGGCGCGTTCACGTTCGACATGACCCTGCCCGGGCTCACGACGGCGCCGACGGCGGGCGTGACGTGGGTGAGCGTCCTCCCGACGCATCGCCGTCGCGGGGTGCTCACCTCGATGATGCGCCACCAACTCGACGACATCCGTGATCGTGGCGAGCCGCTGGCGATCCTGCTGGCCAGCGAGAGCATCATCTACGGCCGGTTCGGCTACGGCCTCGCCACCGTGCAGGCGGAGTACGAGCTGCCGCGTGCGCACCGCCATCTCGCCCGCCCGCACGAGCCGGCGGGTCGTGTGTTGCTCATCGACGAGAACGAGGCGAAGAAGCAGATCCCGCAGATCTTCGAGAAGGTCCGGCGCCTGCAACCGGCCGACGTCAGCCGCCCCGAGGGCTGGTGGGCGATGTTCTTCCGCGGCAGCAAGCCGTCCGGCAACGCGGGCGCCCGCTTCTACGTCGTCTACGAGGGGGCGACGGGCGAGGTCGAGGGCTACGCCTACTACCGAGTCGGCAACGCGTCGCAGGGCTTCGGGACATCGGCGTCGATGGTCCAGGGGCTCGGGGCGACGACCCTCGACGCCTACTTGTCGCTGTGGACGTACGTGACCGACATCGACCTCACCGATCGCACGACCACGACGTCCCGACCCGTCGAGGAGCCGCTGCGCCACCTGCTCGCCGATCCCCGGCGGCTGAAGGCGACGTCGGTCAGCGACTTCCTCTGGTGCCGCATCGTCGATCTCCCGGCGGCGCTCGCCGCCCGTCGCTACCCGATCGAGGCGCGGTTCACGATCGAGGTGGTCGACGACTTCTGTCCGTGGAACAGCGGGCGGTGGATCGTCGACGGAGGTCCGGACGGGGCGACCTGCGAGCGCGATGCCGGCGGCGGCGCGGCGGCCGACCTGCAGCTGTCGGCACGAGACCTCGGCGCCGTGTACCTCGGCGGCACCCGCCTCGCCGTGCTGGCGCAGGCCGGACGCGTGGCCGGCCGCGACGCCGACGTGATCCGCCGGGGTGACGCCTTCTTCGCGAGCGACGTCACCCCGTACTGCCAGACCTTCTTCTGATCAGTCCTTCCGATCAGCCCTTCTCGCAGGTGACCGTGAGCGTCCCCTCGCCCGAGGGTGCGCCGCCCGCGCCCGTGAACTGCAGCCCCGACGCCGTCACGGTGCGGTCCTCGACCTTGAACGTCGTCGAGTCGCCTGCGCCGATGGCCGTGGCGACGGCGGCCTCGGTGCCGCTCCACGCGAGCTTCGTCCGCTCCACGTAGTTGCTCGCCGGCTTCGAGCGGACGATCTCGACCTCGTATTCACGCCCGCCGTCACTGCCCTGGCCGCTCACCTCGACGAGGGGGACGTCTTCGGTGCCGATGGCGCAGCTCGCGCTGGTGAACGTGAAGGTCGTGCCGCCGATCACGAGCTCGCCTGCGCCCTTCGTCGCCGTGGGCTCGCCGTTCTCGCGCGCTGAGTCCTCGGCCGCCTGACCGGAGCGCTGCGTGTCCTGCTCCGACATCGTGTCGTCGGTCGTCGTCGCTTCGTCGTTGCTGTCGCCCCCTCCGCAAGCGCCGAGGGCGAGGGCGGCGGCGAGAGGAAGCACGAGAAGGCGGGCTCGGGTGGAGCGGGTGCGATGCATGCACCCGCTTTACCCCCGAACTGTCATCGAATCGAAATCACAAGGGGTGCGAACCCCCGCGAATCAGTCGAAGATCACGACCGATCGGGCGACCTCACCCGTCTTCATCGTCGCGAACCCGTCGTTGATCTGCTCCAACGCGATGCGGGCCGAGACCAGCTCGTCGAGCTTCAAGCGGCCCTGCATGTAGAGCTGGATGTAGCGGGGCATGTCGACCCGGAACCGGTTCGAGCCCATGCTCGACCCCTGGATCTTCTTCTCGCCCAGAAAGGCGAATCCCGGCAGTTCGACGTTCTGCCCGAAGGGGATCATCCCGACGATCGTCGCGGTGCCGCCCCGCCGGATCATGCCGAACGCCTGCTCGGCCGCGACCTTCAGGCCGATGCACTCGAAGCTGTAGTGGACGCCGCCACCGGTGAGCTGCATCACCTGCTGCACGGGGTCACCATCGCCCGCGTTGACGGTGTCGGTGGCGCCGAACTGCTTCGCGAGCTCGAGCTTCGAATCGAGCATGTCGATCGCGATGATCCGCGAGGCTCCGGCCAGGTAGGCGCCTTGGACCGCGTTGAGGCCGATGCCGCCGCAGCCGATCACCGCGACCGTCGACCCGGGCTCGACGCGGGCGGTGTTCATCACGGCGCCCAGCCCGGTCGTCGCGCCGCAGCCGAGCAGGCACGCCGAGTCGAGCGGCATCTCGGGGTCGATCTTCACGATGGCGTGCTCGTGCACGAGCATCTGCTCGGCGAACGACGACAGGTTGAGGAACTGGTTCATCGTCGACCCGTCGGGACGCGACAGCCGCGGCGCCTCGCCCGCACCGCGCCGCGTCTCCGGGTTCGAGCACAGCGACATCCGGCCGGTGAGGCACTCCTCGCAGTGACCGCAGAACACCGACAGGCAGGTGATGACGTGGTCGCCCGGCTGCACGTACGACACCTGGTCGCCGACGGCCTCGACCACCCCGGCCGACTCGTGGCCGACGACGACCGGCACCTGGGCCGGGTACTTCGCCTCGAGGAAGTGGAGGTCGCTGTGACACAGACCTGCGGCTGCGGTGCGGATGAGCACCTCGCGCGGACCGGGCTTGTCGATCGACACCTCCTCGATCTCGAGCTCTCCAGGACAGGTGTTGAGGACGGCTGCCTTCATGGGGCTGACCGTAATCTCAACGCGTGATCGCCATCTCGCTGCGCGGACTCACGAAGCGCTTCGGCGCCAAGGTCGCCGTGGCGGGCATCGACCTCGACGTCCCCGTCGGATCGTTCTTCGGGCTCGTCGGTCCGAACGGGGCCGGGAAGACGACGACGCTCCGGATGGCGACTGGCCTGCTGCGCCCGGACGGCGGGTCGGTCACCATCCTCGACACCGACGTGTGGTCGGCGCCGAGCGAGGCGAAGGCGAAGATCGGCGTGTTGCCGGAAGACGTCCCGCTGTTCGACCGACTGACCGCGTGGGAGCTGTTGTCGTACACCGGCCTGCTGCGATCGATGCCCGAGTCGACGATCACCGAGCGCTCGCACGAGTTGCTCGACGTGTTCGGCCTCACCGCGGACGCGGGATCGATGGTCGTCGACTTCAGCCAGGGGATGCGCAAGAAGATGGGGCTCGCGTGCGCGCTCCTCCACGCGCCCAGGGTGCTGTTCCTCGACGAGCCGTTCGAGTCGGTTGACCCGGTGTCGAGCCGGACGATCCGCGAGGTGCTGCGGAGCTTCACCGCGAGCGGAGGCACCATCGTCTTCTCGAGCCACGTGATGGAGACCGTGCAGAACCTGTGCGATCGGGTGGCGATCGTCCACCAGGGTCGGATCGTCGCCAGCGGCGCCGTCGACGAAGTGCGGGGACAAGGGTCGTTGGAAGACGCGTTCTTCTCCCTCGTCGGCGTGCGGCCGGACGCGTCGGGAAGGCTGGCGTGGCTCTCGTCCTCGTCCGGCTGAAGCTCGCGCTCCTCCGAGCCGCGCTGCGCCAGGCGAAGATCGAGGGGATCGTCGGCACGGTCTTCGCGTTGCTCGTAGCGCTCGCGGTCGGTGGGACCGGCGCGGCGTTCTTCGCGACGGTGCGGTTCGTCGACGACCCCGTTGCCACCGACGTGACGATCGCGGCGTTCACCGTCGTCTTCTTCGTGTGGCTGCTCGGGCCGATCATCACCGCCGCCAGCGACGGCACGCTGCCACCGGAGCAACTGGCTCCGTTCCCGCTCACGGGGCGTCAGCTGATGCCAGGGCTGACGCTCGCGACCGTCGTGGGCTTCGGTGGCCTGTGCACCGCGCTCGTGCTGCTCGGCGCGTTCGCCGGCCTCGCGCCGTTCGGGGCGCTCGCGGTCGTGACCGTGCTCGCGCTGGTCGCGCAGCTCCTGACCTGCGCCGTGTTCAGCCGGCTGCTCGCGACGCTGGTGTCCGGCGCCGTGCGGCGGCGACGCGGACGTGACCTCGCACTCGTCATCGGACCGCTGCTGGGGCTCGTCGTGAACATCGCGCTCCAGGTGCTGCTGCGCGAGACGTTCGATCCGAACGACCCGCAGAACGCCGACTTCGAGACGTGGCGCGCCGTCCGCCCGTTCCTCGTCACGTTGCCGTCGGGTACACCGGCGATCGCCGCGGGTCTCGCTCGGGAAGGCAACGCAGCAGGCGCCGTGTCGGCGCTCGTTGTCGCATGGGCGGTCGTCGCCCTTGGCCTGAAGCTGTGGCACATCGCGCTCGAGCGCTCGCTCACCACCGCAGGTGGAGGTAGCGCCGAACGCCGGCGCAAGCCACGGGCGCTGTTCCCGTGGTTCGTGCGGTTCCTGCCGCGAAGCCGGGTCGGTGCGGTCGCCGCGCGTGAGCTGCGGCTGACGTGGCGCGACCCGCGCCAGCGCGCCGCCTTCTTCGGCAGCATCTTCGCCCCGGTCCTGCTGATCTTCAGCATCCGGACCCTCAGCAGCGTCGACCCCGGGATCGTGCTCCTGGGCATCGCGCCGGGGATGTTCATCGCCATCGGCTCCGCGAACCTCTGGGGCTACGACGGACGTGCCGCGTGGACCGACGCGGTGGCCAGTGGTGACCGGGGCGACGACGTCATCGGGAAGGTCGTGGCTCGGGCGATCCTCGCCGCGGTCATGAGCGCAGCCGGGATCGCCGGACTCGCGGTGCGCGTGGGATCAGCCGCACGGGTCGGAGAGGCGGTGGCCCTGGCCGCCTCCGCCTTCGGGCTTGTCACCGGTGTCGCGGTTGTCCTCGCGGTGCGCTCGCCCTATCCAATGCCCGACTCGCGCACGAACGTCTTCTCGTCGGGAACGACGGGACAGGGCTTCGGCCAGGCGGGCATCGCGCTGGGCCTGCTGTTCGGGTCGACGCTCGTGATCGCTCCCGTGGGCGCTGCGCTCGCGTACGTCGACTCCTCGACCGGTCGAGCCTTCGTCAGCATCGGCGCGCTGGTGGCCGGCTTCGCGGTCCTCGGCGCCGGCGTCCGCTCGGCGAGCGAGTACCTGCGGTCCCACGGACCGGAGGTCCTCGAGAATCTCGTCCCGGACGGCTGACAGCCGCCACCTACGATCCACTGATGGCCGCGTCCTCCCGCCCTTCCCCCGGGGCCCGTCCCAAGCAGTCGGTGCTCACCTCACGCGGGGATGACTTCCCCCGCTGGTACCAGGACGTCGTGGCGAAGGCGGAGCTGGCCGACAACGGGCCGGTGCGGGGAACGATGGTCATCCGGCCGTATGGGTACGCGATCTGGGAGCGGGTGCAGGCCGAGCTCGACCGCCGGATCAAGGACGCAGGCGCCGAGAACGCCTACTTCCCCGTCTTCATCCCGGAGAGCTACCTCCGCAAGGAAGCGGAGCACGTCGAGGGGTTCAGCCCCGAGCTGGCGGTCGTCACCCACGGCGGCGGCAAGGAGCTCGAGGAGCCCGTCGTCGTCCGCCCGACCAGCGAGACGATCATCAACTCGTTCTTCGCCAAGTGGGTGCAGTCGTACCGCGACCTGCCGCTCCTGGTGAACCAGTGGGCCAACGTCGTGCGGTGGGAGTTGCGCCCCCGACTGTTCCTCCGCACCACCGAGTTCCTCTGGCAGGAGGGACACACGTGTCACGTGTCGGCGCAGGACGCGCACGAGTACGCGCTGCGCATCCTGCGCGACGTCTACGAGGCGACGATGCTCGAGGCGATGGCGATCCCGACCTACGTGGGGCGCAAGACCGCGAAGGAGCGCTTCGCCGGCGCCACCACGTCGTGGACCACCGAAGGTGTGATGGGCGACGGCAAGGCCTTGCAGATGTCGACGTCGCACGAGCTCGGCCAGAACTTCTCGCGCGCCTTCGGGACCGAGTTCTCGACCGAGACCGGCGGGCGCGACTTCGCGTGGCAGACCTCCTGGGGCGCGTCGACCAGGCTGATGGGCGCGCTGATCATGAGCCACGGCGACGACGACGGCCTGCGCCTTCCTCCGGTGATCGCGCCCGTGCAGGTGGTGGTGATGGTCGTGCGCGACGAGGGCGACGTGGCGGCTCGGGCGGCTGCGCTGGTCGACGACCTGCTCGCCCGAGGGGCGCGGGCTCGACTCGACGATCGCATCGACACCTCGTTCGGGCGTCGTGCGACCGACTGGGAGCTCAAGGGCGTTCCCGTCCGAGTGGAGGTCGGGCCGCGCGACCTGGCGGAGGGCAACGTCACGTTGGTGCGACGGGACTCGAAGGAGAAGAGCGCGGTGCCGGTCGACGGCGCGGTGGCGCGTGCGGTCGAGCTGCTCGACGAGATCCAGGATGCGTTGCGCGCCGAGGCCGCGGCACGTCGGGATGCGCTGACGACCGAGGTGTCGACGCTCGGCGAGGTCGAGGACGTCGCGCGCACCGGCTTCGCGAGGATCCCGTGGTCGGCTGTCGGCGTCGACGGGGAGCGCGAGCTCGCCGGCAGGGGCGTCACCGTCCGCTGCCTCCAGCGCGAGGACGGTTCGCTCCCGACGCCCGACGAGGAAGACGGTCTCGTCGCCTACATCGCCCGCGCGTACTGATCCGGCATGAGGTTCTCGCGCCTGCTCTTGCGCACCTTGCGCGACGCACCGGCTGATGCCGAGGCCGTCAGCCACCAGCTGCTGGTGCGGGGCGGGTACATCCGCCGGCACGCGTCGGGCATCTACACGTGGCTGCCGCTCGGGCGCCGGCTCCTCCGGCAGGTCGAGACGCTGATCCGGGAGGAGATGGATCGGGCCGGCGCGCAGGAGCTGCTGCTGCCGGTCCTCCAGTCGGTCGAACCGTGGGAGGCGACGGGCCGGCTCTCGACGATGGAGGACATCCTCTTCCGCCTCGAGGGTCGCGGTGGAGACTTCGTGCTGGGGCCGACGCACGAGGAGATCGTCACGACCCTCGTCGCCGGCGAGGTCGAAAGCTACCGAGACCTGCCGGTGAACCTGTACCAGATCCAGCTGAAGTACCGCGACGAGGCCCGTCCTCGTTTCGGTCTCCTGCGCGGACGGGAGTTCGTCATGAAGGACGCCTACTCCTTCGACGCGTCGCCCGCGGGCATGCAGGAGTCGTACCGCCTGATGTACGACGCGTACGAGCGCATCTTCGAGCGGTGCGAGCTCGCGGTACTTCCGGTCGAGGCCGACGCGGGTGCGATCGGCGGTGAGATCAACCACGAGTGGATGGTCGACTCGCCGATCGGCGAAGACCTGATCGTCCGCTGTCCGAAGGGCGACTACTCGGCGAACGCGGAGGCGGCGATCGCCGGCGCCCGCTGGTTCGACCGCGCGCCGGTGCCCGAGCCGCTGGTGTCGCACCACACGCCCGACCGGCCGGGCATCGACCTCGTCGTGGAGCACTTCCGGGCGGCCGGTCGAGACCTGGCGGCGGCCGGGATGCTGAAGTGCATCGCGCTGCTCGACGAGTCGTCGACATCGGCCGAGCCCGTCGTCGCCCTCGTCCCGGGGGATCGCGAGGTCCGTGTTCCGAAGGGGCACAGGCCGTTCGACGATGCCGACTTCGCTCGGTTCCCGTTCTTGCACAAGGGCTACATCGGCCCGATGGGACTGCAGGCCCACGGCGTCCGCGTGATCGCCGACCCGTTGGTGAAGGCGCCCGTCGCGTGGGTCACGGGCGCCAACGAGCCGGACCACCACGTGACCGGCGCGATGCTGGGACGCGACTTCACCGTCGATGCGTGGCAGCCCGTGGCGACGGTGGTGGCGGGTGATCCCTGTCCTCGATGCGGCACCGCGTTGGAGATCGGCCGCGCGGTCGAAGCCGGCCACACGTTCCAGCTCGGGCTGACGTACTCGCTCAAGATCCCTGGCGCCACCTTCCTCGACGAGGACGGCAACGAGCAGCCGTTCTGGATGGGCTGCTACGGGATCGGTGTGTCACGTCTTCCGGCGATCATCGCCGAGACCCACCACGACGGCGCCGGGCTGGTGTGGCCGAAGGCGGTCGCCCCGTTCGAGGTGCACCTGCTCTCGCTCGCGGCCGGACGTTCGCCGGAGGTGACGGCTGCCGCCGACGATCTCTACGCCTCGCTCGTCGCGGCCGGCGTCTCGGTGTTGTACGACGATCGTCCGGACGCGTCGCCTGGCGTCAAGTTCGCCGACGCGGATCTTCTCGGGATGCCGATGCAGCTGGTCGTCGGTGCGAAGGGTCTCGCTCGCGGCGTGGTCGAGCGCAAGGACCGCGCGACGGGGGAGCGCGACGAGCTCCCACTGGTGGACGCGGTCGTGTCGTTGGCGCCGTAGCCGGGTCAGATCGCGGACCAGCCGCCGTCGGACGGAACGATGGCGCCGTTCACGTTGGAAGCGTCGTCGCTGGCGAGCCAGCAGATCGAGGCCGCCAGTTGCTCGGCGGTCGCCACGGCCGGGATGTTCGAGAAGTACTTCCCGATGACGCCCATGCCGAACTCCGACCTGCTGGACGCTTCGATGTTCGTCATCACCGCGCCGGGACACACGGCGTTGCACCGGATGCCGGCCGCGGCATAGAGAACGGCGGTCGAGCGGGTGAGGCCGATCACCGCGTGCTTCGACGTCGTGTAGGCCGTGCCGGCAGCCGACCCGCGGAGCGCGGCCTCGGAGGCCACGTTCACGATCGCGCCTCGGCCCGCGTCCAACATCGCGGGGAGCGCGGCGCGGGTGAGGCGCATCGGCGCGGTGACGTTCACACGCATCACGCGTTCCCACGTGTCGTCATCGAGCTCGTGAGCCGGGAGGAAGCCGTCCATGATCCCGGCGTTGTTGACCAGCACGTCGATCCGCTCGCCGGCCGCCGCGACGATCTCGTCGATCACCTGCTGCGTCGAGACGTCACCGACCACACCGGTGGCCGCGTCGCCCAGTTCGGCGACGACGTCGTCGATCCGCTCCTCCGACAGGTCGACGGCGACGACCCGCGCGCCTTCGGCTGCGAACCGGATCGCGACGGCTCGGCCGATGCCCGAGCCCGCGCCGGTGACGATGGCGATCTGGTCTGCGAAGCGGGTCATGTCCGCATCCTGCCCACGGTGTCGACCGACGTGAAGGGACGTTCGCCTCTAGTCCGCGAGTCTCCGACCGCGGAAGGTGGAGGTGATGGTGCGAACCGTTGTGGTCCTCTTCCTGCTGGCTCATGGCCTGCTCCACCCGTTGATGTACGCCATGCCGGTGAAGGCGGATGCGTCCGCTCCGCCCTTCGACGTCCACCGCTCGTGGATGCTCCGCGCGGCGCACGTGTCGGCACCGGTCGCGTTCTCTGCGAGTGTGTGGCTGGCGTGGATCACCGGCCTGCTGTTCGTCTTCGCTGGGGCTGCCCTGCTCGGCGGAGGTGCTGCGTGGACAGCAGCCGCCACCGCAGGTGCGGTCGTCGGTCTCGTGCTGAAGCTCGGATGGTTCCACCCGTGGCTGACCGTGGGAGTCGCTCTCGACGTCGGCGTTCTCGTCGCGGTCGCGGCGGCGTGGCCCGGCTCGGTCTTCTGAGCTACGGGAGGCGGGCGGCCCACACGGCGAAGAGCGGGTCACCGCGGTGGTCAGGCGCGGTGCGTAGCGCCACCACGGGCGCCTCGAACACCCTCGACAGGCGGAAGTAGCTCGCGACGATGTCGCATCGGGTGGCATCGTCGGCGTAGAGCCATCCTCGGATGGCCTTCGTCGGGAAGACCCGGTTGCTGAACGTGCAGACGAACCTCCCGGACGGGCGTAGCACCCGGGCGACGTCCCGGAAGACGTCGATCGGGCGTACGAGGTAGTCGACCGACACGCAGCACACGACGTCGTCGAACGCGTCGTCGTCGAATGGCAGCGACGGGTTCGAGTTCAGGTCGTGGACGACGCGGTGGTCGGCGGCGTCGTTCGCCTCGAGCTCGGCCTGGTTCATCCCGAGGACGGTCAGGTGCCTCGGCGGTCGTGAGAAGTGGGAGATCCACGAGCTCATGAGATCGAGGACGTCGCCGTGGATTCCGAGTTCGTCGTACAGCGCCCCCACCTCGGCGATGGCTGCGTCGTCGATGTGCGTCACGAGGCGGGGCGGCGCGTAGAAGATCGTGTCGTCGGCCGCGTCGGCCCGGTCGAAGAAGCCGCGCGGGAACTGGTCGTGCGGATCCATCGTCACGTCGCTTGGGGTTACTCGCCCGTCGCGTCGAGCCGGACGACGAGGGTCTTCGGCGCGACGCACCGGAAGGCGTCCTCGCAGATCGCAGCGATCTCGTCCCAGTCGACCGCGCGATCCATCCGGACGCCGATCCACCCGCGGTGGCCGACGTACGGCGGCCGGAAGAAGCGGTCGGGCTCGGCTTCCACGAGCTGTTCCTGCGCGCCGGGCGGCGCCGCGGCCCACAGGTGGGGGAACTCGAGGTCGTGGTGGCCGTCGATCCAGAACGTCAGGAAGGTCTTCTTGCCCCGCACGAACCACGTCGGTGCGCCATGGCTGGGCCGTTCGGTGACGTCAGGCAGCCCGAGGCAGATCGCCCGAACCCGGTCCAACGCATCGGTCTTGTTCACCGCCATCGCCTCATGCTGCTTCCTCCGGCGGTCCGGCGCGGTCGCGTTGGTGGTGTCGTGGGTGTCTTGGGTCGTCTGGTGGGACGAGTGGTCGTTTGCCGGTTCCTTCGACGAGGGCCCAGCCGTGGAGGGTCTTGAGGTCGTGGCAGTGGTCGCAGACGCGGTCGAGCCAGTCGATGAGGGTGATCTTCGATTGGGCCCAGTCGATGCGGTGGTCGCGTTCGAGGCGTCCGACCTGGGGGCAGCCTTCGGTGGTGCAGACGGGGTCTTTCCACTCGAGGGCTGATTGCTGCCACGCGTTGGGTGCGCGTCCGAGGTGGGCGACGCCGACGACTTTCTTGCCGTCGGTGACGATCGCGGCCAGGAACGCGTTGCCGGTGGCGAGCATGTCGTCGATCACGGAGACGGCGACGGGGCCGTAGCCGGCGATCTCGGTGACTTCGCCCGCGATCGGGTAGCCGCGCAACAAGGCGTCGAGGTCGACGCGAACGAGGATCTTCGCCTGCGAACTGCCGCCCCGCTTTCCTCCCGTGCCCTTCTCGGTCACGGTCGCAACGAGCGCGTCGGCGTCCAGCGCCTCCGACCGCTCGCGCCGGCCGTCACGACGCGCCGCGTCGAAGAGTTCTTGGCGCTTCGGCTGGATCGCCGCCATGACCGCGGCGATGCGCTCGGGGTTGTCCCGCAACGTGATCGACGACGACCCATCCGCGTGGCTCGACCGTCGCAGGAACCGTTCGTCGTGGATCCGCTTCCGCCGGTCCTCCGCACCCCGATCGGCTTCCGCCTTCAAGCGATCGCACTCCGAACGCAGCTCCGCGTGCGACAACCGCTGGGCCTTCTCGACCAACGCACCCGCATCGGCCGCTGGGTTCACCGACAGAGCGCCGGCGATCAACGTCGTCTGCTGCGACGACAACTCACCACGAGCGGCCGCATCCGCGACCTCCGGCAACCCCACCAGCTGATCCGCCGCCGACAGCTCCGCCGCGGCCTGCCCGACCGGCACCCCGGACAGCTTCGCCAACTCGTGGGCCGGCGACTTCTCTCCCCGTGAACGGAACGTGCCCGTCTCGGCCAACCGAGCGGCAGCCCGAGTGCGCATCGACGCCGCGATCTTCTCGAGCCTCGCCGCGTGTTGGACCGCGGCGCGAGCAGACGCGGCGTCGAGCAGACGAGGGTCGAAACCGACCGCCACCTTCTCCGCTTCACTCGTCAGCTCCCGCAACGTCAGCACAAAGCGGACGATACGACGAGGGTGGGACATCAATGCCGAACAGGCGCGGAAGCCAACGTGAACGGGTGGGTGCGCAACCGTAACGACGGGTCGGTCGAGGCCGTCTCGAGGGACCTGCGACGGAGGTCGCCTCGATGGTGGAGTGGTGCAAGGTGGGGCCGCCGCGAGCATCGGTCACCGGCGTGAGGGTGATCAACGAGGAGCCGGAGAACCTGGCGAGCTTCCGCGTGACCGCCTGACCCCCACGTCGCTAGCGCCTAGCGTCCGCTGCATGGACGTCTTCGAAGCGATGCGGACGACGCGGGCGATGCGCCGCCTCGACAACGACAAGCCGGTGTCCGACGACGACATCTGGACGATCGTCGAGTACGCCACCAAGGCCGCGACGGGCGGCAACAGCCAGCCCGTCCGCTGGATCGTCGTCCGCGACGCGGAGAAGCGGAAGCGGCTCGGCGACATCTACCGCGAGTGCTGGGCCCAGGTCGGCGCGATGTACCGACAGCGGACTCCGGCCGACGACACGCAGACCAATCGCATCCTCACCAGCGCCGACCACCTCGGCGAGCACATGGGCGAGGCGCCCGTGATCATCATCCCGGCGTCGAAGGGCGGCGACCCCGGCAGCGTGTATCCCGGCGTGCAGAACCTGTTCCTCGCGGCCCGCGCCCTCGGTCTCGGCACGACGCTGACGACGGTTCACAAGCTGAAAGAGGCCGAAGTGCGGCAGGTGCTCGACCTGCCCGAAGACGTGCAGACGTGGGCGATGATCCCCGTGGGCTACCCGACAGGGAAGTGGGGCGAGGCCAAGCGCCGTCCGGTCGAAGAAGTCACCTACTGGGACGGCTGGCGCCAGACCCGAACCCGCTGAAGGAACTTCCTCCAGCTATACTCTTCGGGCTGTTCCGTTCGAGTTGTACGACCGAAGGAAGCGTGGGCTGGGGCCCACGCTTCTTGATTGTCAGGGCCGTTCGCGACCCGCGAGAGAGAAGGTGAAGGAGGGACGATGGGACCGGTTGCCGAGCGTGTGCACGAGCTCGTCGAGCCTCTCGTCACCGCGTCGGGCCTCGAGCTCGTCGATGTCGAGCACGGCCCTGGCCTGCTGAAGATCACCCTCGACAAAGAGGGCGGCATCGACCTCGAAACGATCACGGAAGCGAGCGAGCAGATCTCCGACCTGCTCGACGTCCACGACCCCGTCCCGGGTCGTTACACCCTCGAGGTGACGAGTCCTGGCCTCGAGCGGCCGCTTCGCACGCCCCAGCAGTTCAAGCGCTTCGTCGGCACGCCGATCGTCGTCCGCACCCAGCCCGGGGTCGAGGGCGAGCGCCGGGTGCAGGACATCCTCGAGAGCGCGGACGACGAAGCGATCGTCGTCGGCGGACGCCGCCTCGCGTACGCCGACATCGAGCGCGCCCGCACCGTCTTCGAGTGGGGCGGCGCCGAGAAGAAGACCAACGCAGGCAAGCCGAACAAGGGCCAGAAGAGAGGGATCGGACGCCGATGAGTGTCAACAACGCCGACATGCTCGAGGCGATGCGCCAGCTCGCGGAGCTGCGCGGCATCCCGGTCCAGACCCTGTTCGAGGCGCTCGCCAACGCGCTCGAGACGGCGTACAAGCGCATGCCGGGCGCGTGGGAGAACTCGTGGGTCGACATCGATCCCGACACCGGCGAGTGGCACATCTACGCTCAGGAGCTCGACGAGAACGGCGATCCGTTCGGCGAGGAGTTCGAGGTCGAGATCGACAAGGGCACCTTCGGACGCATCGCCGCCCAGGCCGCGAAGCAGGTCATGAGCCAGCGCGTCCGCGAGGCCGAGCGCGACCAGAAGTACGAGGAGTACGCGGGCCGCGAGGGCGACATCGTCACCGGCATCATCCAGCAGAGCGACAACCGCTACACGCTCCTCGACCTCGGCAAGGTCGAGGCGCTGCTGCCGCAGGCCGAGCAGGTGCCCTACGAGCGCTATGACCACGGCGCCCGGCTCAAGGCCTACATCGTCGAGGTCCGCAAGACGACCAAGGGCCCGCAGATCGTCGTCTCCCGCACCCATCCGGGTCTGATCAAGCGGCTGTTCGAGCTCGAGGTCCCCGAGATCAGCTCCGGCGTCGTCGAGATCCGCGCCGCCGCCCGCGAACCGGGCCACCGCACGAAGATCGCGGTCTGGTCGAACGACCCGAACGTCGACCCCGTCGGCGCGTGCGTCGGCGCGCGTGGTGCCCGTGTCCGGATGGTCACCACGGAGCTCCGCGGCGAGAAGGTCGACATCGTCCCCTTCAGCGAGGAACCCGCGGAGTTCGTCATGCGGGCGCTGCAGCCGGCGAAGGTCAAGGAGGTCCTCCTCGACGAGATGACCGGCGTCGCGACCGTCGTCGTGCCCGACCACCAGCTGAGCCTGGCGATCGGGCGTGAGGGCCAGAACGCCCGCCTCGCCGCGCGCCTCACCGGCTGGAAGGTCGACATCAAGAGCGAGACGCAGCTCGCGGAGGAAGCCGCCTACCAGGATCAGGACTGGGCCGAGGGCGAGTGGGTCGAGGATCCCGAGACGGGCGAGATGGTGTGGAAGCCGGCCGAGGGCGGCGAGACGATCTCGGCCGAGCAGTGGGCCGAAGGGGCCACCGACGAGGAAGCGGGTGCAGGCGAGGAGCCGGCAGCCGATCTCGCCGCCGAGGCCACCGCGGTCCCCGCAGCCGATGCCGACGCGGTCCCGGCAGCCGACGCTGCCGAGTCCGGCGCGGAATCTGGGAACGGTTCCGCCGAGATGCCGGCGGAATCGACGCCCGAAACCTCGGAGGAGAACGCATAACCGCATCGGGCCCGATCCGGACCTGCGTCGGCTGCCGCGCCAAGCGCGAGCAGCAGGCGCTCCTCCGGGTCGCGCTCGGCGGTCAGGACGGCCTCGTCCTCGACCGCCGCGCACCGGGCCGCGGCGCGTGGTTGTGCGCGGAGACGGCCCTCGCCTGCTTCGAGCAGGCGGTCAAGAAACGAGCATTCGCCCGTACCCTGAAGGGACCCGTTCCGGACGGAGCGGTCGAATCACTTCGAAGAACCCTCACGGTTCGTGAGAACATGGAAGGTCGCGCTGTGTAGCTAGCGGCACGTACGAAAAAAGGAAGCGGTACAAACTCTTGCCTCAGAAGAAGATTCGGGTCTACGAGCTGGCCAGAGAGCTCGGACTCACCAACAAGGAGTGCCTCGACCTGTGCATCGCGCTCGGGATCGGCGTGAAGAGCCACTCCTCGAGCATCGAAGACGCACAGGCCGACCGGGTCCGCCGCAAGGCCGACGCCGAGGGGCTCCGGCGCGATGTGCAGCCGGAGGAGCCCGAGCCGGTCAAGAAGGCCGGTACCAAGAAGGCCGCTGCGAAGAAGGCTGCCGCCCGTCCGGCCACGGGTGACGCCGACGCTCCCGAGCCCGTCGCGCCTGCGGCCGAGGCTCCCGCTTCCACGCCGTCGCCCGCCGACCGCCCCGCCGGCACGCCAGCCTCGCCGCTGACCCCCGCCGCCGAGCAGAGCGCGCCCCCAGGCACCACCGCGCCCACCGCTCCGGGAGGCGCGACCCCGTCCGTGCCCGCCACGCCTGCCGCGGGGTCCGACCGTCCGGCCGCGAGCGAGCGTCCGGACGGTCGGACCCCGCGGCAGGCGTGGCG
>Ga0247719_1000804_pt1 | contig 15922 bp, 18 predicted proteins | sample 41E_DmetaG_FD_189046 | JGI IMG/M metagenome (GOLD analysis project Ga0247719, IMG submission 189046) | Soil microbial communities from hillslope of Landscape Evolution Observatory, University of Arizona, Oracle, AZ, United States - 4-1-E_D | ecosystem: Engineered > Artificial ecosystem >...
ATCGAGGATCCGCCCGGCTATCGTGAGAACCCGTTTGGCAAACTCTACCTCGCTTACTTGCGCGATCCGGACGGAAACAAATTGTGCGGCCTCCACCGGCCCGAGCAGTGACCATGGAAATCGTCGGCGAGAACAAGGCCCACGGCGGGCGGCAGCTGGTGGTGAAGCATGCTTCGCAGGCGACCGGCACCGACATGATTTTCTCGATCTTCCTTCCGCCGCAAGCGGAAGATGGCGAAAAGCTGCCGGTCGTCTGGTACCTGTCCGGCCTGACCTGCACCCACGCCAATGTCACCGACAAGGGCGAGTATCGCGCCGCCTGCGCCGAGCTCGGGCTGATCTTCGTCGCTCCCGACACCAGCCCGCGCGGCGAAGGCGTTCCCGACGATCCGAAGGGCGCCTGGGACTTCGGCCTCGGCGCCGGCTTCTACGTCGACGCGACTGAAAATCCGTGGGCGAGCCATTATCGCATGTGGAGCTATGTCAACGACGAGCTGCCCGCGCTCGTCGCCGCTGGATATCCGGTCGACATGCAGCGGCAGGGCATCATGGGCCACTCGATGGGCGGACATGGAGCGCTGACCGTAGCGCTTCGCAATCCCGGCCGATTCCGCAGCGTCTCGGCCTTCGCTCCGATCGTTGCCCCGTCACAGGTGCCGTGGGGGCTAAAGGCGCTCGGCGGCTATCTCGGCGAGGACCGCCAGGCCTGGCGGCGGCACGATTCGGTGGCGCTGATCGCGGATGGCGCGCGGGTCGGGGAGCTGCTGGTCGATGTCGGCACGGCGGACAATTTCCTCGACAAGGAGCTTCGCCCGGAATTGCTCGAAAAGGCCTGCGCCGATGCCGGGATCGCTCTGACGCTCAACCGGAGGGAGGGCTACGACCACAGCTATTATTTCATTTCGAGCTTCATGGCCGACCATCTGCGCTGGCATGCGGAGAGGTTGAGGAAGTAGGGCCGACGCATTGTCCCCAAGCTTTGAGCGGACTGCCCCTCGGCAGTCCTAAGCTTGGTGACCCCAACGGGACTCGAACCCGTGTTTTCGCCGTGAAAGGGCGACGTCCTAGACCGCTAGACGATGGGGCCGGAAAAGAGCGGGCCGCTTAAGGCAAGCGCCCCCGGCGGGTCAAGCTGGCGCGGCGTCCTCGACATGCATTTCCGCCGCATTGCCGCCGTTCCATTCATCGCGGCGGATGGCCCCGGCGAGCCACCAGCGGCGATCTGCCGGGGAAGCGAGCAGCGCCTGACCAAGATCGGTATCGGCGCTTCGAAATGCAATCCACTTGAAGCTCTTGCCATCATCGCCGCAGGCCAGCCCGCGTACATGGCCGTCGCCGACGATTCCGGTGTGGATCAGCCGGGCGGGGCCAGCGGCGAGGCGCGGCGCCGGCCAGCCGGCGCCATAGGGCCCCGCGGCATCGAGCGCATCGCACAAGGAGCCGGCGATCCCGCCGGGCGCAAGCAGGGCGTCGAGCATCAGGGCGCGTCCGCCGAGCGATGTTTCGACGTCGGCGGCGACCCTTTCCATGAGGAATTGGTGAAGCGGCTCGAGTTGATTCGCCTCGACCGTCAGGCCCGCGGCCATGGCATGGCCGCCTCCGGCCACCAGCAGGCCGCTATCCTTGGCGGCGAGCACCGCGGCGCCGAGATCGACTCCGCCGATCGAACGGCCCGAGCCCTTGCCCATGCCGTCCTCGCCCGTGGCGACGACGATCGCCGGCCGGCCGTGGCGTTCCTTGATCCGCCCCGCGACGATGCCGATGACGCCCGGGTGCCAGCCTTTTCCGGACACCAGGATCAGCGGTAAATCGGATTGGCTTCGGGCCAAAGCTTCCGCTTCCTCGGTCACCTGGCTCTCGATCGCCCGGCGCTCCTCGTTGAGCCGGTCGAGCTCGGCGGCGATGGTCCGCGCCTCTTCGGGGTCGGTGCAGGTCAACAGTCGCACTCCGAGGTCGGACTTGCCGACGCGCCCGCCGGCGTTGATTCGCGGCCCGAGCGCCCAGCCAAGATCGCGGCACGTCGGCGGCTTGGCCAAGCGGGCCGCCTCGGCAAGCGCCGACAGGCCGGGATTTAGCCGGGCCGCCATCACCTTGAGGCCCTGGGTGACGAAGGCTCTGTTCAGGGTCTTGAGCCGGGCGACGTCGGCGACGGTGCCCAGCGCCACCAGGTCGAGAAGATCGAGGAGCTTCGGCTCGGCCCTTCCTTCCGAAAAATGACCGCGCCCGCGAAGCTCGCGAAGCAGGGCGACTCCGAGCAGAAAGGCCATTCCGACAGCCGCCATGTGGCCATGGGCGGCGCCGTCCTGGCTTTCGTCCAGCCGATTGGGGTTGATGAGCGCGAAGGCGACCGGGAGCAGGCTGGCGCACTGGTGATGGTCGACGACGATGACGTCGAGCCCGGCATCGCGGGCCTGCTCGAGGGCTTCGAACGCCTGGGCTCCGCAGTCGACGCAGATGGCGAGGCTTGCGCCGCGGCTCTTGAGCTCGACCAGCGCCTCGCCCGACGGGCCGTAACCCTCCATGAGCCGGTCGGGAATGTAGACCATCGGCTCGAGGCCCAGCCGGCGCAGGAGCAGCACGAGCAGAGCGGCGCTGGTCGCGCCGTCGACGTCATAGTCGCCGAAGATCGCAACAGTCTCGCCGGCCAAGATTGCGTCGGCGAGCCGCCCGGCGCCCTTTTCCATGTCGCGGAAGCAGGACGGGTCGGGCAGGAAATCGCGGATGGTCGGGGCGCGATGGCGTCCGAGGTCGGCGCGGCTAACGCCGCGAGCGAGGAGCAGCTCGTCGACCAGTTCGTCCATTCCCGTCGCGGCCTCGGTGGACCGGCGCCAGCGCCACGGCTGGCCAGCGACCGAACGTTCCACCCCCAGCGCGAAGCTCATGGCATCGAGACTATCAGCTCCGTGCGAAACTTGCGCGCGGTTTCGCGCGGCAAGGCGGGAATATTGTGGGCCGAAAAGCCGCTTCCGCCGGCCACTCCGAACTGCATCGAGGAAATTCCGAACCAGCGGCTGACGAAGCTTTCCTGGATGTCGATGCTTTGGATCTTGGCCAGCGGCAGGATCACGATCCGCCGCTTCCACCAGCCGCCCTTGACGAGAATTCGGTCGCCATCGAGCGCATAGGCGCTTCGGCGCCAGGCGAGCCAGCGAACGGTGATTCCAACAATCATGATCGTAAGGAAAATCAGCGACGTAATCAGCATCGCGCCGAGCGATTCGTCGACCATTTCGCCAAGATCGGCCGGCGGCGACCAGGCGGTTGCCGCCGCCGCCAGAGCCATCAGCAGGGCGAGCAGGATGAACGGAGACAGGCCGACGGCCAGGGTCCAGACATAGGCCTGGGAAATCGGCCGCCAGTCGGCGCCTCGTGCCAATGGGCGCCAGCCGATCTCGCCGAGAATGTGATCGACCTCGGCTTCGCCGGCCAGCGGGGCGACGACATGGTCGCCCTGCTTTTCGTCGCGCGCCAGGTTCTGCAGCTTGAGCTCGCCAAAGCCGAAGCCGTCGCGCACCGGGCCGGAACCGATGATCGCCGCCTGGACTCGCTTGACCGGCAGGGAGACGTCGGTGCGGGTGAGCAGTCCGCGCCGCCGGCGAAGGCCGCTTTCGATCCGGTCGAGCCTGAAGCCATAGTCGCGAAGCACGGATCGAACGATTCCACTCGCCACGCCGATCAGCGCGAGCAGGATCAATCCGCCGATCACGGCGACCACCTGGTGGGTCATTAGGAAGGCCTGAAGCGGGGCACTGGCAGCGAGCAGGCGGATCCAGAAGACGCGGCTGAACGGGTCGAAGCCGAGAATGTCGCCGAAAAACTGAAAAACCCCGAACAGGCCGGCGAACAGGGCGAGCGAGAAGTTGAAGACGCCGGCGAGAATGAGTCGCGGCGGCGCCATCGCATAGACCGGCTCCGACTCCTCGATCGAATCCGGCTCGGCCGCGGCGGCCGAAGCGGAGCGGCGGGATCGGACCAGCTGGCGAAGCTCCTCGGCGCGAGCGAGCGGGATCGCCTGGAGGACGCCTTCCTCCTGGTTGCCGCCGGCCGATCCTCCGGTTTCAAACTTGACTCGCGCCAGCCCTAGCATCCGGGACAGGGGCCCCTGGGTGATGTCGACATCCTGGATCCGGTCGTAGGGGATCGATCGGTGAGTCCGGCTGACGATCCCGCTGTCGATCCGGATTTCGGTGGCGCCGACTCGATATTCGAAGCGCCGCCAGTAGAGGAACAGGCCGATTGCGCTGAAGAGGATCAGGAGCCCGGCGCCGATCACCGCATAGCGAAGCCGCCCGGTCACCGCGAGATAGGCGATTGCGGCATAGGCGCCGAGCATTCCGCGAAGTGACGTGCCGAGGCCGGTCAGCAGGAAGTAGGGGTGGAGCCGCTCTGGCGCGCCGACCGCCCGGTCTTCGGCCATCAGTCGAAGTCCGTGCGGATATGCTCGCGGATGACGTCGCGGATCTCGGCTGCTCGGTCCGGCGCGAGCCCGGGGACGGTAACGATGCTGTTGTGGGTGCCGGCTGTGTGGACCACCAGGGTCGCGGTGCCGAACAGTTTCTCGACCGGCCCGCGAGTGACGTCGAGGTGCTGGACGCGGACGAAGGGCACGACGGTGTCGGTGTGGAACAGCCAGCCGCGAACCACGTGGAGCAGCCGATCGGTCAGCCGGTAGCGAAGGCGGCGGTAGATTCGCTGCGGCGCGACGGTGATGGCGATCGCGGCGAGCAGCGGCACGGCGATGGTCGGCAGCCAGCGAAACATGCTGTCTTCGAGGACGGCTGAGTCGAGGATCGCTGCGGCGATGATCGGCGCGATCCAGATGACGAGCATGCGGACCCGAAGGACGTTTTTGTAGCCGGGATGGACGTGCTCGAGCGGCGGTCCGTCCTCGTCGCCGGGAAGCTCGGCCATCGCCTGAAAATCATCGAGCTCAGCTGTCATATCAATCTAATACAGCGGGGGACACGGGCTGCCAACCGCGGCGATGTCAGCAGCGGTGCTCGGCGCGGATTCGCCGGACCGTGCCGGAGCTTGCCCGCATGACGATGCTCTCGGTGGTCACGCAATGGCGACGGCGGTGGACTCCCTCGAGCAACGAGCCGTCGGTGACGCCGGTGGCGGCGAAGATGCAGTCGCCCCTGGCCATGTCCTCGAGGCTGTAGATTCGGTCGAAATCCTCGATCCCCCAGCGCCGGGCGCGAGCCACCTCGTCATCGTTGCGGAAAATGAGCCGGCCCTGGATCTGGCCGCCGACGCAGCGCAGCGCAGCGGCGGCGAGGACGCCTTCGGGAGCTCCGCCCTGGCCCATGTAGACGTCGATCCCGGTATCGGGATCGGTGACCGCGATCACTCCGGCGACATCGCCGTCGGGAATCAGCTTGATGCCGCAGCCGAGCGCGCGCAATTCGGCGATAATCCCGGAATGGCGCGGCCGGTCGAGGACGCAGGCGATAATCTCGCCGGGCTCGACACCCTTCGCCCTGGCGATCGAGCGGATGTTGTCGGTGACCGATCGAGACAGGTCGATGGTCCCGTCGGCAAAGCCCGGGCCAATCGCCAGCTTGTCCATATAGGTGTCGGGCGCGTTGAGCAGGCAGCCTTCCTCGGCGATGGCGAGCACGGCCAGTGCGTTGGGGCCCGCCATGGCGGTGATCGTCGTGCCTTCGAGCGGGTCTAGCGCGATGTCGATCTTCGGGCCGCTGCCCTGGGCGGAGCCGACCCGTTCGCCGATGTACAGCATCGGCGCCTCGTCGCGCTCGCCTTCGCCGATGACGACGGTGCCGTCCATCGGTAGCTCGTTTAGCGCCGAGCGCATGGCTTCGACCGCGACATGGTCCGCGGCCTTTTCATCGCCGCGGCCGATCAGCCTGGACGCCGCCATCGCCGCCGCTTCCGTCACCCGCACCATTTCCAGCACCAGGACGCGATCAAGAACTTCGCTGGGACGGACTCGGCGTTCGGGGATCATCGGCGGCATTCCTCCATTCGGGCTTCGAGAAAGGCGATTAGGCAGGCCGCCGCGGCTTGTCGAGGCGGCGTCAGTCGCGTTCGGCCGCCTCATGCTCGAGCAGCTCGGTTCGGATCCGGACCGACCGCGATGCGATCCTCGTCTCGATCAGGAAGATCGCGAAGCCGAGGCCGATCGCCACCATCGAGGCAATGAACAAAAGCGCGATGGCGGTGGCGAAATTCGCCTGGGTCAGGCCGCCGGCGAACAACAGCACGACCACAGCACAGATCAGGACGGCCGACAGGACCGAAAAGAAGATCGCCCAGTTGACCACTGCAATCCGGCGGTCGAGCAGCCGGATTTCGCCCAGCAGGCGGTCATGCTCGCCGCCGCGGCTGGCGATCAGGTCGGGCTCCATCCGCCTCGCGCGGTCGACGATCCGGGCGAGGCGCATCGCGCAAACATTGAGAAAAGCGCCGACCCCGGCGAGCAGGAACACGGGGGCGACGGCCAGCTGTATGACCTGAGCGACCGTCGTGACGGCGGTTTCGGGCGATTCGAGCGTCGGGAACATGTCAGCCTGGCCGGACGCTCATGCGTCCGATCCCTGGCGTTCACAGCTGGCGACGTTGATCAGCAAAAGCCCGGTGCCGACGAAGCTCAGCGCCAGCACCCAGGAGAAGCTGGCGACGAATTCGGGCGTCGGCCCGAACAGCAATACGACCAAAGTCGCGATCGACATTCCGGCGAGGAGCAGCAGCGCGAGCAGGAAGTCGGTGGCTGCGGACACGATCATCCACAAGCGCACCGGCCGCTTGGACCATGGGCTCGCGAGAAGCAGGATGATGGAGCGCAGGACCAGCCATGCGACGATGATATAGATGACCGGCGTGAATTGGACGACCGGGTCGAAAATGAACAGCAGGCCGGCTAGCGCGGTCACGGCCCCGGCGAGCATCGCCAGCGACTGGATCGGGCGGCGAAGGCCACCGGCGAACATTTCGACCAGGCCTCCGGCGAGCAGCAGCGAGCCGATCAGCGCCGAGCCAGCTTCCCATTCGATCAACGGCAGCATGGCAGCGCCGCTTCCGAGCAGGATGATGATCACCCCGGAAGCGCCGATCAGGCGCGCGCGATCCACGGATTTGCCAATGCTTGTCGTTTCGCTCACCGCTGCAGCCCAACTCCCTGACGCCGCCAACTTGCCGCATTGCCCTCCGGTTCCGCTCAAGCGGAGGCAAGCTACTCTCGATAGGCCGGCAGCGACCAGCCACGGTAGATGGCCATGCCGCGCAGCGCGAAACCCGCGGCCGCGGCCAGGCCGGCGGCAAGCAGGCCCGGCATGCCGAGCAAGGTCAGTCCGACCAGCAGCCCGGCCGAGAGCGCCGCGGCGGTCACGTAAAGCTCCGGCCGCATCACGATCGACGGCTCGCCGGCAAGGACATCGCGAATGATTCCTCCGGCGCAAGCGGTGAGAACGCCCATCGCGAACGCCGGGACCGGCGCTATTCCGAAGCCAAGCGCCTTGGCCGCGCCATAGGTAGCGAAGGCGGCGAGGCCCGCCGCGTCGAACCACAAAAGCGCCCGGCCGGCGAACCAGCGGCGGCTGGTCAGCCAGACCAGCAGGGCCGCTGCGATGCAGATCAGCAGGGTTGCGTTCTTGTGGACCCAGAAAACCGGAGCGCCGATCAAGAGGTCGCGCAAGGTCCCGCCGCCGACACCGGTGGCGACGGCGAAGAAGATGAAGGTGACGAGCGTCTGCCTTTTCTCCGCCGCGAGCAGGGCGCCCGAGATGGCGAATACGGCAATTCCGAAATAGTCGAGCAGCTCGAGCGCGGCGGGGATCTGAATTTCTGCCTGCAACGGATTCACCCCGCATCGTTCGTCCTGAGCGTAGGCGCGTGAGCGCAGAAGTCGAAGGGCCATCACACCAACGCTCGACAACGCCCTTCGACTTCGCTCACGACGAACGAGGTTGGGTTGCTCGCACGAAGGGCTTACATCATGCCCATGAGCGACAAAGCGAGCGATGGAACGCCTGGCATGCCCAGTCTCGAGGACTGGCAGCATTGGACCCTGGTTGCCGGCCGCATGCAGCAGATGCTGATGGAGGCCTGGGCCGAAAGCATGAAGGACCAGCCGTTTCCCGGTTTCTCGGCGATGCCGGGAGCTAGCACCTTTTTCGGGACGGCCGGCGAGGCGGGGCCGGGTGCTCCAACCGGAAGCGCCGCGGCTACAGCCGACCCGATGGCGCTGATGACTGCGGGCGCGGAAGCCTGGGCCAAGGGGCTGGAGACCTGGGGCCGGATGATGGGCTTCGACCCCGCCGAGCAGAAGGAAACGAAGGACCGTCGCTTCGCCGCGCCGGAATGGCGCGGCAACCCGATGTTTGACACCATCCGCCAGACCTATCTCGCCATTTCAGACCGGATGCTCGGCTCCGTCGAGGATATCGAGAACGTCGATGAGGAGACCAAGCAGAAGCTACGCTTCGCGGTGAAGAACTTCGTCGATGCGATGAGCCCGTCGAACTTCGCCCTCACCAATCCGCAGGTGCTCAAGCGGACGGTCGAGACGCGAGGCGAGAATCTGCTCAAGGGCCTCGCCAACATGCTCAAGGACATTGCGGCCGGGCAGATGACCCAGAGCAAGCCTGGAGCATTCGAGGTTGGGAAAAACCTTGCCACCACGCCCGGTAAGGTGATCAGGGAAACGCCACTGTATCAGCTGATCCAATACACGCCGACGACGGAAGAGGTGCTGGAAACTCCGCTGGTCATCTTCCCGCCGTGGATCAACCGCTTCTACATCCTCGACCTCTGCCCTGAAAAAAGCTTCGTCAAATGGTGCGTGGACAACGGCATTTCGCTGTTCATGGTCAGCTGGAAGTCGGCGGACGAGAGCATCGCCGAGGCAAGCCTCGACGATTATGTGCTTCGCGGCCAGATCGACGCCATCGACACCATCCGCGACCTGCTCGGAGTCGATGACGTCCATGCCATCGGCTACTGCGTTGCCGGGACGACGCTGGCCGCGACGCTCGCCTACCTCCACGCGAAGGGCGAGGCAAAGAAAGTCAGGTCGGCGACCTTCTTCACCGCCCAGGTCGACTTTTCCGAAGCCGGCGACCTTAAGCTGTTCCTCGGCGGCGAGGTGATGGGCCTGCTCGAGCAATTGACGGCCGAGAAGGGCTATCTCGACGGCCGCTACATGGCCGCGACCTTCAACCTGCTGCGCGGCCGCGACCTCATCTGGAATTATGTCGTCAGCAATTATCTGCTCGGCGAGGAGCCGGCGCCCTTCGACCTGCTGCATTGGAATTCGGACACCACCAACCTGCCGGCCAGGTGGCACCGCGACTATCTCGAGACCCTCTACAAGGGGAACAGACTGGTCGAATGCGGCGGCATTTGCGTCGCCGGCACCCCCGTCGACATCAGCAAGGTGAAGACTCCGGCCTACATCCAGGCCGGCCGCGAGGACCATATCGCCCCGCCGCAGAGCGTGTGGAAGATCATGGACCATTTCGCCGGCGACAAAAGGTTCGTACTCGCCGGCTCGGGGCATATCGCCGGGGTGGTCAATCCGCCGGCCGCGGGCAAATACCAATATTGGGTCAATGACGAGCCGTGCGGGACGCTCGAATCCTTCGTCGAGGGGGCCAGCGAGCACAAGGGTAGCTGGTGGCCGGACTGGCTCGAATGGTTGAGGCGGCAGAGCCCGAAGACCGTGAAGGTCAAGGGCTCGCGGATCCCGGGCAAGGGCAAATTGAAGCCGATCGAGGACGCGCCCGGCCGCTACGTCAGGGAAAGGTGAGCGGCATCGCCATCCGCCCGGCATGTCCCGACGAGCGGCTGGAGCTCGAGGAATTGCAGCGGCGGGTGTCGCTGGAGCTTGAGGATTATCGCGACCAATTGCTCGCCCATCCGGATGAAATTCATTTGCCGGCCGAACAGATCGACCGGGGCGAAGTGCTGGTCGCCGAATTCGACGGCAACATCGCCGGTTTCGCGGTCGTCCTTGAAGAAGAGGGGCGCGCCGAGCTCGACGGATTGTTCGTCGATCCGGCGTGGTGGCGGCATGGAATCGGCCGGGCTCTGGTCGACGCGGCCGTCCACCATGCGCGCCGCCGCGGCCTCGCCATGATCGCGGTCGTCGCCAACCCGACGGCGAGGGACTTCTACGTAAAATGCGGCTTTGCGGTCGAGGGCGAGGTCAGGACCAGGCTCGGCCCGGCGATCAGGATGTCGCGCTAGCCTTCAACAGCGCTCATATTTCCAGTTCCGCCTTTTGCCCTCGCTCAGCCATTCGATGGCGGTCGCGATGCGCTTCTGCCGGGTGGAATCCTGCTTCGCCTCGGCGATCCATTCGAGATAGTCGCGCTTCGCAGAGGGCGGGAAGGAGTCGAGCGTCGCCTTCGCCTTCGGCGCCCGGTCGAGCGCTGCCGCGAACTCGGGATGCAACTCTGCCGGCTTTGGGGGATGCTTGGTCTTGCGTGGCGCGGGAGCGGTCTTGGTCAGCTCGGCAGCCTGGCGGATCAGCGCATCGAGCTCCTCGTCCGGCGGCAGATCGTCGAGGGACGTCAGCTTCCCGAACTGGCCCATCCCGTCTGCTTCGGCAGCACTTCCGCGAAGCTCCTGCCCGCGCCAGAAATTGAGCGCCGCATGCTGCTTGAAGGCAGCCATCATGAGAAGAATCTTACCGTCGAGGGTGAAGGATGGGGCGCCCCACTTGAGCGTCTCCTCCGCCTGCGGGCAGGCTGCGTGAACGCGTTCGCGGACTCGCGTGAGGATCGGCCGGGCAAACGGCCGGGCGCGATCGATATAGGCGTCGATGCGCGGATCGTAGGCCAGCGGCGACTCCTTGCGACCGCCGCTCTCTAGCAGCTAGTGGGCCGTTTCCACAGGGGAGATGCGGGCGATCACCGCATTGCCGCAGCGCACGGTCACCGACCCGACTTGCGAGGCCATCGGCCACTCGCCGCGCACATCATGGGTGACAAGAGCCTGGGTCGCCGGACCGGCGGGCGGGTTCGGGTGGAGCCGGACGGACACCTGAACCGGATGGCTTTCGGCGACCTGCTCGAGCTGAAGCGCCGGCTGGTAGCCGCCGGTGGGGGTCGTCACTCGGCCGGTGACGATCAAGGTCGGGCGCGAGCCCGGTCCGGGCATGGCGTTCACCCAGGCGTTCCAATTGTCCGAGCTGGTGATCGGGCAGCCGCCGGCAGGGCCGGCCACGGCGGGATGGGTTTCGCACGCCGCGAGCGTCAAGGCGGCGGCGGCGACCGAGAGGGGGGTCAAGAACGTCTGTTTCATCGGTGGAATAATGCAGGAACGGCAGCGCGGGTTCCTTATTCCGGAAGCGTGGCACTCCCCGCCCGATGCTCCCGGCGAAGCGCGGCAACGTAAAGGATGAGCGCGATCCAGATCGAGCCGAAGGCGATCGCATGGGCGCCGGTGAACTGCTCGCCATAGATCCAGACGGCGACTATGAATTGAAGTGTCGGAGCGAGGAACTGCAGCATTCCAAGCGTCGAATAGCGAAGCCTGCGAGCCGCGCCGGTGAACAGCAGAAGCGGGATCATGGTGACGATTCCGCTCAGCAGCAGCAGCGCCGTGTCGACCCCGGTGACGCCGAGACTGGCAGTGCCCGCGACGAGACCCCAGCCGAGCCACGCCAAAGCGAAGGGCGAAAGGAGCGCGGTTTCGACGGCCATGCCCTCGACCGCGCCGACCGAGACGATCTTGCGGATCAGCCCGTAGGTGGCGAAGCTGACGCACAGCACGAGGCTGATCCACAAATGGCTCAGCGATTCCATGGCTAGCGCCGACACCCCCAGCGCGGCGATCGCCACCGCACTCCACTGCAGCCAGGACAATCGCTCCTTAAGGACGAAGCGGCCGAGCAGGACGTTGGCCAGTGGGTTGAGATAATAGCCGAGGCTTCCGGCGAGGATGTGGCCGCTGACCACGGCATAGACATAGACCAGCCAGTTGATCGCGATGAGCAGGGCGCTGAGCAGCAGCAGCCTGACGGTGGCCCGGTTGCGAAGAGAGGTTGCCAGGCTGCGCCAGCCGCTGCCGAGGCCGACCAGAAGCGCGAGGAAGGGCACCGACCAGAGAATTCGGTGGGCGACGATGTCGACCGGCGGGACCGCCTCGAGCGCCTTGAAGTAGATCGGCAACAGCCCCCAGAATCCGTAGGCGGCAAGGCCATAGCCGAGGCCCCGGCGAGCGGAATCCTCGTCGGCTGGTCGAGAATGGGGGGCATTCATCCGCAGGCCGCCTAGCGCCGCCAATCGCGAAGTAAAGCCGGATGATGAACGGCCCGTTGGTTGCAACCAAATGGCGGCGCGGGCACTTGTTACGGCTTGGGGACTTGCAACAAGGCTCGCTGCTTCGTGTCGTCACTTCGTCTCGCACTCACCGCCGCCATCGGAGTCGCGCTCTCCGGCTGCGCCGAGCTTCAGCGGCGGCCGCAGGTCGACATGTCGCGCGCCTCGGTGACCGTCGAGCCTCCGTCCAAGGCGGACGCGTGGATGGCCATCGCCACCGCCGAAGACCAGGACCGGATCGCCCGGCTGGGCCTCGCCTGGCAGTCTGCGCTCGACGAGGCGCGCCGCGGCGGTCACGCCGCCGACATCCGGCGCGAAGGCAGCCTGCTCGAGGCACGCGGAGCGCTGCCCAGGCCGGCGCCGACCCCGGGCAGCTACAATTGCCGGATGATCAAGCTCGGCCGGACCGGTACTCGCGGCCCGGTGTTCGAGCGGTTCCGGCCGTTCTTCTGCTACGTCGAGGTCGAGGGCGATCTGCTGACCATCGTCAAGCAGACCGGCAGCCAGCGGCCAGCCGGGCGGCTGTGGGAGGACGACCGCGAGGACCGGCTGATCTTCCTCGGCAGCCTGGCGCTCGGCAACGAGGATCAGCCGCGCGCTTACGGCGAGGATCGGCGCCGCGACATGGCCGGGATTTTCGAGCGGATCGGCCCGTTCCGCTGGCGGCTGGTGATTCCCTGGCCGCAAAGCAGCTCGAAGCTCGATATCTTCGAGCTGACCCCGGTGGCCAACCAGCCGGAATGAGCGAAGCGGGGCTGCTCGCCGACCCGCGAGAGGTGCGGGCGATCCTCATTGCTGCGGCGAAAGCGGGCGAGGCGGTCACCTATGCCGAAATGCTGGCGATGCTCGGCCATGCGTTCAGCCGGCCGAAAATGCGGCAATTGTGCAAGGTGCTCGCCCATGTCGACGATGACGCGGCGGCTCGCGGCGAGCCGGAGCTGGCGGTACTCGTCGTCCGCCAGTCCGACGGGCTTCCGGGGCAGGGCTGGTGGATCGGCGGCGCCAGGGCTCATGGTTACGCGGGGCTGTGGCAGGGTCAGCAGGCGGAAGCCCTGATCCGGCGGCTGCACGGCCAGGCGTTCGACTATTGGCGCATGAGGGGCTAATCGCTCGGGCGATGACCGAAGCGCAGGCACGAACCTTCAGCGTAGCGGAGGATGACGACGGAATCCGTCTCGACCGCTGGTTCAAGCGTCATTTGCCGGACGTCAGCTTCAACCTAGTTTCGCGCTGGGCGCGGACCGGCCAGCTTCGCCTCGACGGCAAGCGCGCGACCCCCGGCGACCGGGTCGAGGCAGGCCAGACGATCCGGGTGCCGCCGGCGGATCCCGCGCCCGCCGCGGCCAGGCCCAAACGCCAGGTGCAGCCGCTGACGGCGGAGGAGGCCGAGCTGGTCCGCGACATGGTCATTTACGAGGATCGTAATGCCTTCGTGCTGGCCAAACCGCCTGGCCTCGCGACTCAGGGCGGGACGAAGACGACCCATCATCTCGACCGCTTGCTCGATGGCCTGGCCGACGAATCCGGCGCAAGGCCCAAGCTCGTCCACCGGCTCGACAAGGACACGTCCGGGGCGCTTCTGGTCGCACGCACTGCCCGCGCCGCCGGCCATTTCGCCAAGGCCTTCGCCGGCAGGACGGCGCGCAAGGTCTATTGGGCTTTGGTCGTCGGCGTGCCGTCGGCCGACGAGGGCATGATCGACGCTCCGCTCGCCAAGCAGCCGGGAACCGGCGGCGAGAAGATGCACATCGACGAGGAATCGGGGCTGCCGGCAAAGACCAGGTGGCGGCTGATCGACCGTGCCGGCAACCGCGCCGCCTGGCTCGAGCTCCAGCCGCTCACCGGCCGGACTCACCAGCTCCGCGCGCATATGGCCGCGATCGGCCATCCGATCGTCGGCGATGCCAAATATGGCGGTCCCGAGGCGTTTCTCACCGGCGGGATCAGCCGCAAGCTGCACCTGCACGCACGGCGGCTGCGGATCGACTCGCCGGACGGCGGATCGATCGACGTCACTGCCGAACTTCCGACGCACTTCGGGGAAAGCCTCGCGACTCTCGGCTTCGAGCCGATGGCCGGCGACCATCTGCCGCTCGACCGTCCGGGGCCGCCGCCGGAGGCGCAGGCCCGGCGCGTTGCCGCCGCTGCCAAGACTCGCCGCCGCGAGCGGCGCGGCGAAAGGCGGGCTCGCGGCCAGGCCCCACGCGGCCGCCGGTGAACCGGCTCGCCATCTTCGACTGCGACGGCACGCTCGTCGACAGCGGGGCGACCATCTATCGCGCGGTCGTCGATACGCTCGAGGAGCATGGGATCGCCGTCCCGCCGCCGCGCGAGTGCCGGCGAGTGATCGGGCTCAGCCTCGTCGAGGCGATGGCCGCGCTGGTGCCAGACGCCGAGACCGATGCGCAGGCGATGCTCGCCGAGAGCTACAAACGGCATTTCCTTCGAGCTCGTCTCGAGGGCCGGGTCGAAGAGCCTTTGTTCGACGGCATCGCCGAGCTGCTCGATGCGCTCGATGCCGACGGCTGGCTGCTCGCCGTCGCGACCGGCAAGTCGGACCGGGGTCTTGGTCTTTGCCTCGAATGCCATGGTCTGTCGGGGCGCTTCGTGTCGCTGCAGACAGCCGACCGCCACCCGTCCAAGCCGAATCCGTCGATGGCGCTGCAGGCGATTTCCGACGCCGGCTCCAAGCCCGAGGCTACGATCGTCATCGGCGACACCAGCTATGACATGGGAATGGCGGTCGCCGCCGGGGCGACCGGAATCGGTGCCGCCTGGGGATATCATGATTCGGACGAGCTGCTTCGCGCCGGCGCAGCGGCGGTGGCCGATGACCCGCTCGAGGTCATCGCCATGCTTCGTGAAGGAAACATGCGGCGATATGGCTGACGAAGCTCTCTGGCGTAGGCGCTTCCTGCTGTTCATGGCCGCGCGGCTGTTCGGCCTTGCCCTGTTCCTCGGCGGTGTGGCCATCGCCTTCACCGACCTGATCCGCGAGGGCGGCTGGCCGCTCCTCGGCGGAATCCTTGCGGTGATGGGGGCGATCGACGCCGAATTTGCGCCGCGAATGCTCAGGAAGATGTGGGAGCAGGAAGACCGTTGAAGCGACTCTGGAAGTCGGCGCAGGCGACCGAAACCGATGACGGGTTTCGGATCGAACTCGACGGCCGGCAAGTGCGGACCCCGGCTCGGGCAGAGCTACTCGTTCCCGGCCAGGCGCTCGCCGAGGCCATCGCGGCCGAATGGAATTCGGTAGCGGAGAAAGTTGACCCGCGGGCGATGCCGCTCACCGGCCTTGCCAATGCCGCGATCGACCGGGTCGCTCCGGCGAAGGCAGCCTTCGCCGCGGGCTTGGCGAGGTATGGGGAAAACGACCTGGCCTGCTACCGCGCCGAAGGGCCGCGCCCGCTCGTCGAGCGCCAGTCCGAAAGCTGGGACGCGCTGCTCGGCTGGGCCCGCCGTCGCTACGACGTCGATTTCGCCGTGACCTGTGGCGTCCATCATGTGCCGCAGCCCGCGGGGACGATCGACCGGCTGTCGCATGCCGTGCACTCGCTCGACCCGTTCCGGCTCGCCGGCCTGTCGCCGCTGGTCACCGTCGGCGGATCGCTGCTGGCCGCGCTTGCCGTTCTGGAACC
>Ga0247719_1000807_pt1 | contig 15808 bp, 10 predicted proteins | sample 41E_DmetaG_FD_189046 | JGI IMG/M metagenome (GOLD analysis project Ga0247719, IMG submission 189046) | Soil microbial communities from hillslope of Landscape Evolution Observatory, University of Arizona, Oracle, AZ, United States - 4-1-E_D | ecosystem: Engineered > Artificial ecosystem >...
CCCGGTCCCCCTCCTTTCCCCTTGCAAATACTCCGTCCGTCCTTTCGGCGCCCCTGCCCCTCTCGCCCACAGATGGGGGGCGCGCGATCTCACAGGTGAAACCATGCCGCATGCGGTGATCCAGGATGCGAGCGAAGCGCCTTCGTTCGGAACGCAGCCCATCGCGCGCGAGGGGCGCGTGGTCCACAAGGTCGCGGAGGTCGCCGAGACGACGCGCGGTTGGCTCCTCAAGTCGATCGTGATCGACGACGGGGAGCCGACGAAGTTCTTCACGCGCATCGACCGGCGCGAGGACGGGCTCCTCGTGCGTCTCGACGATCACGTGGATGTCGAGCGCGGGCCGCGCGTGTTCGATCATCTCGCGCTTCTCGCGAAGATGATCCTCGCCGCGAATCCCGGATCGACGCTCGGGAAGACGAACCTCGCGGACCGCATCGAGGCGATCGGCGGCGCGGCCGAGGTCACGGATTCGCGAGCGCGATGAGCAGGTTCAGCGTGCCCGCGACGAAAACCCACGCGAGGTAGGGCGCAAGGAGGGCCGCCGCGACGCGCGAGACCCGCGCGAAGGCGACGAGGGTCGCGAGGACGAGGGCGGCGAGAAGGGCGATGTCCGCGAAGGCGAGCCACGGCCGTTCAAGGCCGAAGAACAGCCATGACCACGCCGCGTTGAGCGCGAGCTGGGCGCCGTAGAGGCCGAGCGCGAGCGCGCGACGAGGGTCGCGGGTGCGCCACACGAGCCAGGCCGCGACGGCCATGAGCGCATAGAGGAAGGTCCAGACGATCCCGATGAAGGCGCCGGGCGGCGTCCACGCGGGCTTCTCGAGGGACGCGTACCACGTGCCCGGCCCGGTGCCCGTGACGCCGCTCCCGAGGCCCGCGACGAGCACGACGAGGCCGAAGCTCGCGGCGAGGGCGATCGCGTCGCGGCGCAGGGCCGGCCGATGATCGCGCGCGGAGGCCGAGACGCTCATGCGGAGGCCCCCCGCGCGGCGTCGTCGAGCGCCGCGACGAAGGCGCGTCGCCTCGCGGGCGCGAGAAGGTGCCAGAACGCGATGCCGAGGAGCCCCTTCGCGTCGAACTCGAGCGTCGCGCGCAGGGCCGAGCCCGCGTCCGCGGGAGTCGCCTCGAGCTGGAGCCGCAATCGGCCCGGGAGTCGACGCGTCGCGGCGAGGCGCACGAGGCCGGCCGCCGCGGACGCGAGCGCGAAGCGCGCGAGGGGCTCGCCCTCGAAGCGCGCGCGGGCGGCCGCGAGCGCGCGTTCGGGGGGCGCGGCGACGCGCGCGGCGCGGCTCTCGACGAGGCGGGAATTCTCCCGGCCTTCGAAGGCCGCGTCGGGACCAAGGCGCGCGCTCCACCGCCGCGTCTCGAAGTCCGCGTCCTCGTCCGCGAGGGCGCGGTCGAGCGACGCGTCGAGGCCCATGGGATCGACGTCGAAAAGCCGGCGCGGCGCGTCGTCGCGGGCGATCGTCGCATGGCGCACGCTCTCGATGAGCGCGCGGCCGGCGCGCGCGTAGAAGGGCGTCACGAGGCCCAGCCAGAGGCTCGAAAGACCCGGCGTGAGGACGGGGACCGGCACCATGAGGCGCGCGAGACCGCGGCGCCGGGCGTAGGCGCGCATGAGGCCGCCGTACGACGTCCGGTCGCGGCCGCCGATCTCGAACACGACGCTCTCGTCGAGTTCGAGCGCGAGCGCGCCCGCGAGGTAGCGCACCACGTCGTGGACCGCGATCGGCTGGGCGGGCGTCGCGACCCAGCGCGGCGTGACCAGGATCGGCAGACGCTCGACGAGCGCGCGCATCATCTCGAAGCTCTTGCTTCCCGCGCCGAGGACGATCGAGGCGCGGAACTCGACGACGGGCACGCCGGAGGAACGAAGGATGCCGCCCGTCTCGTGGCGGCTCGCGAGGTGCGGCGAGAGGCTCGCGTCGTCGGGGCCGAGGCCGCCGAGATACACGATGCGCCGGACGCCCGCGTCGCGCGCGGCCGCGGCGAAGTTCCGCGCGGCTTCTCGGTCCTTCTCGACAAACGAGCCCCGCTCGCCCATCGAATGCACGAGATAGTACGCGACGTCGACGCCGTCGAGCGCGCGCGGGAGGGTCGCGGGGTCGAGGAGGTCTCCCGCGACGACCTCGGTTCCGGCCCCCGCGCGACCGCGCATCGCGTCGGGCCGCCGCGCGAGGCATCGCACGTCCGCGACGGCCTCGAGCGCGGGGAGCAGCTGACCGCCCACGTATCCGGTCGCGCCGGTGAGGAGCACCACGGGACGTGCGGGCTTTCCGGGCGCTTCCGCCCGGAGGGCGCGAGCGAGGTCCGACATGACCCGCCGTTCGGACGTGGGCGCGCATGTAGCTCATGACCGGCGACCGGATGACCAAACCCTTATCGGGCCCCCGGCCAAGTCGCGGACGGGAGGCCCGCCCATGCGCCCGCACGCCATCGTCCTCGTCCTGCTTCTCGTCGCCCCGACCGCGCTCGCCGCGGTCGAGGACCTCCGGTTCGAGCTCGACGAGCCGACCGCGCTCGAGAACGCGGCCCGCGGGCAGCGCACCTGCATCGCGGAGGCCCACGCGGGCGGCCATGCGGCCGCCGGGTGCCCCGTGGTCGCCACGTCCTCGCCTTCCCCGGCGCTCGGCGTGCGCATCCTCGACGGCTACGCGTCCCTGCCGCTCGGCGTGAGCGACCCGCGCGCCGTGTCGCTTGACGATCCCGGCACCGCGACTTCGAGCGACTTCACGCGCGCGAACCCCCGTTCGACGAGCGTGCAGCGCACGTTCCTCCCGTCCGGCCCCGACGTGATCCACCCCGGTCCCGCCGCGTTCCGCGCGTGGTTCGGCGACTGGGTCGACCTCGACGGCGACTTCGTGATCGACGTCGTCTACGACGCGCATGGCTTCGCGCGCGGCGCGGGCAACGAGTGGGCCGTCGCGAGCGCGGCGACGACGAGTCTCGTCGCGTACGTCGAACCCGGGAGCCACCCGAGTCCCGCGGACCTCGAGCGGCCGGACGCGAGCGTGCCGGACTTCGACTACGAGGTCGCGGGCGTCGTCTGGCGCGGGAGCGTCGCGACGCCGGGCGAACTGAAGGCGATCGAGATCGGCCCCATCTTCGTCGACGGCTCGCTTCTCCAGCGCTACGAGGTCCTGAGCGTCTCCGACGCCATCCTCGCGCCCGGGGAGCGGCTCCCCTTCACGCCCACGGCCTCCTCCCTCGTGGACATCGACGTCTACGCCGCGATGGCTCCGGGACCCGTCGCGTCCCTCTACGGCCTCGCCTCGCCCACGATCAACGCCGTCGGGAGTCCGGGGCTCAGCTACTGCCCGAACGCGTGCCGCACGGGCCCTGTGCCGCTCGGCGACACGCCGCTTGCGCCCGTTGCGGGCCCCGTCGAGGGGCTCGTCTGGGCGCCGTATCCGCAGGAGACCCGTCCGGGCGAGGGCTCTTCGTCCTCGGGCCGCCACGGGGATCACCTCGCGCGCTACACGCCATGGCTCGACCTGCTCCCGGGCCACCACGACAGCCTCTACGTCGAGCGCCACACCAAGGGGTCCGCGATCCCGTTCGGCCCGGGCCCGCTGCGCGGCCGCGACGCCGACGGTGGCCAGGCGATGGCACCGGGGCTTCTCGGATTCGAAGCGAGGATCGGCGTTTGGATGGACATCAACGGCGACGGCTTCGTCGGCGTCGCCACGACGCCGGACGCCTACGAGCACGGGAGCCGCCCCCGCGGCGACCGGTACGACCGCCCCGGCGGCGAGTACTTCGGCGCCGACGCCGTGGACGCCGCGGGCAAGACGGCCCCCCGGCTCACGATCCGCCTCGCGCCGGTCGAGGACTGGGGACCCCGCGGCGTCTACCTCTGCCCGCTCAGCGTCCAGGTCGCCACCTGCCTCAACGCCCCGTCCAGCCATTACACGGGCGCGACGCCGATCACGATGTCGGCGACCGGCGACCCCACGACCCGCGGCCTCTACCTCACGACGCTCGCCGTCCTCTTCCCGGAAGGGACGGCGTACGGAGGCTTCACGGCGTGCATCGACGCCGCGTACGTCAGCCACGTCGACGCGGGCGGCCCCACCGTCACCGCCGTTCACGACTGCGACGTCGTCGGCCGCCTCGCGACCGTCTGAGGAGGCCCGCTCCCTCCGGGGTCCCCGCTGGGGGCATTCATCGTGTTTACCACAAAGGCTAAAGTGGGCTTTGCGGACTCGAACGCGAGGCTCTGCATGAGATTGCCCCACGAATCCTGGCGGATTTTGGCTGTCCTCGGCGTGCTGCTCATCGCCGCCGCCCCCAGCTCCGTCGCGCTCGCCCCCGCCGCGCCCGACCTCGACCTTCCCGGACCCCTCCGCGACCGTGTCGGTCTGAGCGGCGCCGCCCCCGCGACGAACCCCGCCGGCGAGGCCTCGACGGGTCAAGCCCCCTACGGCCTCCGGTTCCGGTGCCCCTCGCTCGAGGACACGCCCGCGGGCGTCCAGGGCTGCCCGCTCTACGTCCTCGACGTGGAGGACATCATCTCCCAGCCCATCCTTCTCATCGACCCGAAGGACGCGAACCTCATCGGGTTCAACGCGCTCCACGGCGGTCGCGGGCTCCACCCGCTGAACGAGCCCCCCACCGAGCGCAGCCGTCACCACATCGTGCACCAGCCTCACACGACGTTCCGGACGACGGATGGCGGGGCGCTCTGGTTCGACAACCCCTACCACCCGCCGGACGCGATGGTGAAGGACCGCCGCGACATCTTCGGCGAGGACAACGCCGCCGTCCTCGACGGGACGGGCCGTCTCTACATCGCGAGCGCCTACTCGTACCGCGACTCCGCCGGCTTCGGCGCGACGAGCGACCCCAAGTACGCGGTCGCCCTCTGGAAGGCCCACCGCCTGAACCGCGAGATCGACTACTACGCGAACACGAAGATCATCCCCTCGGGCAACGAGGGCGCGAACAAGATCGACAGCGCCCACGCGATCTTCGTCCCCGGCACGAACGTCGTCGCCGCGCTCTGGCGCGAAGAGGCCGCGGGCAAGGCGCTCGACGTCGGCCTCGAGGGCAAGAAATCCTACGTCCAGGTCGTCTACACGGAGCCCGAGACGGGCGCCATGTGGGAAGCGATCCCCGAGAGCGAGCGCATCGGCCCCTGCCGGACCATCACGAACCCGCTCGCCTACGGCCACCTCGTCTACCTCGGGTGTCTGCCCGACGAGGGCTACGAGTACGCCTCGAACGCGACGACGCCGACCTTCCAGATCCACGCGATCGACACGACGACGTGGACCACGAAGCACGTGAGCCCCACGCCGATGGACACGGCCGAGGCGATCCTCGCGAAGCGCGGCGACGCCGGCCTCATGATCCTCGTCGGCTCCGAACTCGGTCCGAAGAACAACCCCGTCGTGAAGATCACCTACGGGGAATCGGGCGCGCGCTGGTCGTCGCCCGACGAAGTGGGGGACAAGATCGCGAGCAAGAACCTCGAACGCGTCATCGGCGTCCGCGTGACCGCGGTCGCGTTCGCGCCCGTGAGCGGCAACATCCACATGATCTACATGGAGCGCCACGACCCCGGCCAGGCCGAGCAGTCGCAGGCCGCGCAGCCCTCCTACGTGAAGATCTTCGCGTCCTTCCGCGCGGAGGGCTCGTTCCAGGGCTCCTCGGACCTCGGCGTCGGCCAGGTCCGGCGCGTCGAGTTCTCGACGACCCTCACGGGCGTCGGGACCGGCGTCTTCGACGACCTGCACGACAGCATCGTCGTGTGGCGCGACCCGAACACGCAGCAGGACCGCGAATTCGTGGCCTTCGGCGACTTCGGATACGTCCGCTTCGGCGAGGTCATCGAGGAGAACTTCATCCCGCCGCCCATCATCGCGGGCGCGCCCGTTCCCCCCGTCCCCCTCGCGACCGCCGGCGCCAACTACGCCGCGCTCGGCGCCGGTCTCCTCTCCGGCGCCGCCGTCCTCAGACTCCTTTCCAGCCGCAAGAAGACCACCACGGAGGCCCCGACCCTATGAGCAACGTCACCGAGAAGTCCACGGCCCCCGCGGCCGCAAGCGCCACGAAGGTCCACCCGGATCCCCACGTGTGGATCCAGGGCGAGGGCATCAAGACGACCGCCGACGTCGAGGTTCCGACGAAGCTCATCGACCAGGTCCTCGGCCAGGAGACGGCCGTCGCCATCGTCAAGAAGGCGGCGGAGCAGAAGCGCAACATCCTCCTCATCGGCGACCCCGGTACGGGCAAGTCGATGCTCGCGAAGGCGATGGCGGAGATCCTCCCGAGCGAGGTCCAGAAGGACATCATCGTCTACCACAACAAGAAGAGCCCCAACAACCCGAAGGTCCTCCAGATCGACGGCGGCAAGGGGCGCAAGATCATCGAGAAGTACGAGACGAAGGCGAACAAGACGATCCGCAACTGGCGGATCTTCGAGTACACGCTCGCGGGCTTCTTCCTCGCGTTCGGTCTCTACTTCTGGGTCGTGATGAACGAGAGCATCCTCGTGTTCGCGTTCATGACGCTCCTCGCGCTCATCTTCGTCTACTTCGCCGGGCAGAACCGCCCGAAGAAGGAGTTCCTCGTGCCGAAACTCCTCATCGAGAACGGCGCCGAGTCCAAGCAGGCCCCGTACGTCGACGGCACCGGCTCGCAGGCCGGCGCGCTCCTCGGCGACGTCCGCCACGACCCGTTCCAGTCGGGCGGCCTCGAAACCCCCTCGCACCTCCGGGTCGAGGACGGCGCCATCCACCGCGCGCACAAGGGCGTTCTCTTCATCGACGAAATCAACGTGCTGCGCCTGCAGTCGCAGCAGGCCCTGCTCACCGCGATGCAGGACCGCAAGTACTCGATCTCGGGTCAGTCGCAGTCCTCGTCGGGCGCGCTCATCCGCACCGAGCCCGTGCCGTGCGACTTCATCCTCGTCGCGGCCGGCAACCTCGACGCGGTGCAGGAGCCCGACCCCGTGGTGGGCGTCGGCATGCACCCCGCTCTCCGCAGCCGTATCCGCGGCTACGGTTACGAGGTCTACGTGAACAGCCTCATGGACGACACGGCGGAGAACCGCCGCAAGCTCGTCCAGTTCGTCGCGCAGGAAGTCGTGCGCGACGGCAAGATCCCGCACTTCGAGGCCCGCGCCGTCGCGGAGATCATCCGCGAGGCCCAGCGCCGGAGCGGCCGGACGGGCAAGCTCACCCTCCGTCTTCGTGAGCTCGGCGGTCTCGTCCGCACGTCCGGCGACTACGCTCGCTCGGCGGGCTCCGACGTCGTGACGCTCGAGCACGTCCGCGAGGCGAAGTGGTCCTCGCGCTCGCTCGAGCAGCAGATGATGGAGAAGGAGATCGAGAACAACCTCGCGACCGACATGCGCCACGAGACGATCGGCGAGATCGTCGGCGTCGCGAACGGCGTTTCCATCGTCGGTACCGGCGAAGTCGGCGAGCCCGCCGGCCTCGTGGTGCCCGTCGAAGCCGCCGTCGTGCCCGCGCTCTCGCGCCACAGCGGCGCCATCGTCGTCGGCCCCGGCCTCAAGGCCGTCCACGGCTCGACGGTCGAGAACGTCGGCGCGGTGCTCAAGATCCTCAAGGGCGAGGACATCGCGGGCCACGATATCCACGTGGACGCGAGCTTCTCCCACAAGGAAGCGACCGCGGAAGGCATCGGCATCGCCGCCGGCGTCGCCGCGATCAGCGCGCTCGAGGCGATCCCCGTCAAGCAGGAGTACGCGGCCATCGGCGAGGTCGCCGTGAGCGGCATGCTGCGCCCCGTGCGCGCGACGCTCCAGCGCATCGAGGCCGCCGCGAACCTCGGCTACAAGAAGGTCATCGTGCCCGCCTCGATCCGCGAGTCGCTCCTCGTGGACGACTACATCCTGAACCGCATCGAGGTCATCTACTGCGACACGCTCGCGGAGGTGCTCGGGTTCATGCTGGACGCGCACGGCGACGTGAAGAAGAAGCTCACCGGCCGGCTCTCGGATGCGACGGCGTCGTCGCCCACGAGCGTCCGGACGAACGTCCGGGGTGGCTGAAGTGGGGATCTGGGTTTCGCGCGGCCGGACGTTCCGGCTGCTCGCGCTCGCCCTCGCGGCGAGCATGCTGCTTATCCCCCTCGCTTCGGCGACGACGGGCACGGGCGCCGTGCTCAAGCCCGACGCCGTGAATCTCGCGCGCCTCTTCGACGACGACGAGGCCCCCGCGATGCTCGGCGCCGAGGCCATCTACCGCCTGCCCGAGAACCTGAACGAGGAGGGCGCGCTCGAGCGCGCCTTCCTGCTCCAGCTCTACGAGCAGGGCGAGCTCGGCGCCGCGCCCCTCGCGGCCCGCGCGAACCAGCCTCTCCCGCCGTCGAACATCTTCCGCGACGCGAAGGCGACGTGCGACCTGAACGGCGACGGCGTCGACGACGTCATCGCGACGGACCTCCGCCTCTCGAACCCCGCCTTCACCTCGTCGGCCGAGACGTTCGTTCGGGCGACGTCGGGCGCCGACGGGAAGACGCTCTGGATCAGCGACGGCCTCTACTGGACGACGCTGAGCATCGCGAGCTTCTTCACAGGCGTCTCGTACGACCGCAAGGGAGAGCCGCTTCCCCGCACGTCGCCGAGCATGGGCGCCGTCAACGACGCGAACGGCGACGGCGTGTGCGACTTCGCGGTCGTCGACTTCGCCGCGGGACGCGCCATCTCGGTGCCCTTCGTCGCCTACACGCGCCCGATCTACACCACAATGCGCGTCGTGAGCGGCGTCGACGGGTCCGACATCTGGAAGCAGGTGATCGAGGGCGACATCACCCAGGTCAACGATCCCTACGGTTACGTCACCGACCTCACGATCCGGAACTTCCCGACGGGCTTCACCGCCTACGTCACGCAGTCCGGGCCGAAGGTCCTGCTGAAGACGACCGACGTGTCGTTCTTCTTCGTCTACGACCGTCTCGGCTGGACGCGCAGCCCCATCCTGCCGTACCGCTTCTACTACATGGACATCCGCACGAGCGACCACGTCATGCTCCACGACGGCATGAACGGGGCGAAGCTCTGGCAGCGCGACCTCGGTTGGGAGCGGAGCGCGAACACGACCAACATCACGTGGATCACCGGCGTCGGCGACATCGCGGGCGACGGCGAGCCCGAGATCGTCCTCGACTCGCTCACGATCACGAATCCGCGCAGCTCCGAGGCGCGCAACCCCATGACGGGCGCGCCCGTCTACCGGTATGCCCGCGGCATGAGCGTGCACGCCCTCAAGGGCGAGGTCGAGGCCAAGGGCGAATCGCTCTGGGCCACGGTCATCATCGATCCCCGCCTCCCGCGCGCGAACCCGCCCGTCGAGGAGAACTTCGAGCAGCTCGTGTGGACGCACGCGACGATCACGGACGACGCGACGGCGGACGGCAAGGCCGACGTCGTGGCGCAGTACCTCGCGGTCGAGGAGAACTTCGGAACGACCGTGAACGGCGCGTTCCGCACGCACTTCGTTCCCCTCGCGGGCCAGAACGGCACGAAGCTGTGGGACGTCCGGTTCCAGGGATGGGGCTTCATGTCCACCCTCACGGGCCCGAACGCGACGGTGCCGCTCATGGGCTTCGGCACGATCGACCTCCCGACCCCCGTTCCGCCGGGAAGCCGATTCCCGCCCAAGTTCGTCCGCGTCGGCGCCGTCGATGTGCGCGACGGGTCGACCGCGTGGAGCTTCGAGAAGCGCTTCGCGCAGAACTCGTACCTGACCGCGCAGCTCGCCGCGAAGCAGTACCTCTCGACGCTCGCGCCCTTCGACTGGGACGGCGACGGCGTCAAGGAGATCATCACGCCCTCGCAGTACTCGGCTCCGACGGGCACCAACCAGGTGCTCCTCGCGCTCTCGAACCACTCGTACGAGGTCCGCAGCGGCGCGGACGGCTCGGTCGTCTCGGTCCTCAAGGCCTGGGGTCCCGACGGCCGCGTCGTGCGGTGCGCGGGCGCCGACGAGTACGTGACCATCGTGAGCGGGCACTCCCGCCGCCTCGATCTCACCCGCTTCGATCCGAAGACGGGCGAGCAGGTCTGGCGGCAGCCCGTCTTCAACGACCCGGCGCCGCGCGCGGCGACGAGCAACATCGACTTCATCGGCCTCGGCGCCGGCTGCTCCGAGGACAGCGCGAACCGCACGCTGTTCAGCGTGAACTCGCAGCTGTACTCGTTCGACCGCTCGACCGAGGTCGTCGCCCTCTTCGGATATCTCGGAGAGGCGGGCGACCTCGTCTGGCACAAGCCGGGACTTCGCGGCAACCCCGCGACGTCGTCGATCTTCGAGCCGCACGGCAAGGACCACGATGACAACCACGCCCTCGTGGCGTGGGCGCCCTTCATCGTCGCGGGGATCCTCGGAACCCTCCTCGGCGTCGCGACGGTCGTCGTGCTGCGCCGACGCGGATCGCGGCTCTTCCCCGTCGCGATGGTGCTGCTCCTCGTCGCCCTCCCGGTGACGCCCGTCTCGGCGGCCCTGAACCTCGGCGCGACCGGCGACGCGCTCGCCGCGCTCGCCGACGCGCCCGGCCCGCGCGCGGCCGCGCCCGCGGCCGGCGGCGCCCCGTCCTCCCGCGATGTCGTGGACGCCGCGACGAATGGAGACGCGACGGCCCCCGTCTTCACGAACCTGGGCGACGCGCTCCCGCGCGGACCCCCGACGTCGAAGAACGGACCCGAAGGCGGCGCCTACGGCCGCTTCGTCCGCGGCCTCCAGGCGCTCGGCGAGGACTGGACGCCCGAAGCGCACCTCTCGCTCGTCTCCGCCTACATGTCCGAATCCGGGCTCTCGCAGGGTCCGAACAAGGAGGACAAGTTCGAGGAGAACGTCACGCTCTCGTACACCTACGAGGTCGGCGACATCGACGGCGACGGCGGCACCGACCTCGTCCTCGACGAGTACTGCATCGACCGCGACGCCTGCCCCACCTACCGCTATGGCCGCATCCCCGACACCCTCTATCAGTCCTATGTGCGCGGCAACCCGTCGGGCCCCCCGCACATGCTGTTCGGCATCAACGGCGTGACGGGCGGCCACATCTGGAACCGCAGCCTCGACGTGCGCGTCCCGTCGCCGGGCCTCGGCCAGGCGTTCGTGATGGGCACGATCCCGCTCGCGAACACGACGGGCATCGTCGTCTACCAGATGGTCATCCGCGGCATCATCGCGGCGGTCATCTACCACGACGTGTACGTCGTGGACGCCGCGACGGGCAAGGACATCTGGCGCTTCCGCGAACAGGGGCAGTACGTCCCGGCCGTCCTCGCGACGCCCGAGGTCGCGCGCAACGTCCTCATCAACGTGATGATCCAGGACCCCACGGCCGCGAAGTTCGAGCACGGCCGCGCGGCGAACCTCTCCGCCGGGCTGCTCCTCCAGGGCGTCGGCTGGACGGCCGCCGGAATGACCACCCTCCTCACCCCGCCGGGCTGGAGCGGCGCGCCGGTCGTCTTCACGTACTACCTGCCTGACGAGTGGGCTGCGAGCCTCGACATCGAGACGGGACAGACCGTCTGGCGGCGCGAGACGTTCAAGCCGAGCACCGAGCGGAACGTGTATCCGATCGTGCTCGAGCGCGACCCCGTCTCGCCGACCTACTGGGGCATCCCGGGCGCGGTGACGGAGAACTACTGGCGTCCCCACGTGTGCTGCTACGACCTCACGGGCGACGGCAAGCCGGACCTCCTCTACAAGGTCTACGAGTGGGCGCAGTACCCCAACCTGAACGTGAACGGTCCCCACCTTCTCGACGCGCGTCTCGTGCTCCTCGACGGCGCGACCGGCGAGGTCGCGTTCGACCGCTACGTGCAGAAGGACATCCCGCACTTCGCCTACGGCGTCGAGACGACGCCGACGGGCGACCTCGACGGCGACGGGGTGGGCGACTTCGTCATGCACGAGCACTTCTTCGAGTGGGACTACCGCCACGTCTACTCGGGCGTGAGCGGCAAGGACGGCTCGCCCATCTGGAACCTCACGAGCCCCCGCCAGCTCGAGGTCGTCGTGCTCGGCGACGCGAACGGCGACGGCGGGAACGACTTCCTGCTGCTCGACTGGTACGCGGTCGAGCGCCGGACGACGGCGTTCTTCGGCGAGGACTACTACACGCCCCAGAAGCTCCCGTACACGCTCTACAGCGGCGCGGACGGCACGATGATCTGGCGCGTGTTCTCGTTCGAGGCCCCGACGGACGCCATCCACTACCTCGACGTCCTCCGGAAGAACGGCCTTCCGGACTTCGATGGGGACGGCGTCGCCGACATCATCGTCGACGACCCGCTCTTCCTCGGCGACCAGACGATCATCCACCGCCAGCACGTCGTGAGCGGCCGGACCGGCCAGTCCATGAACGTGGTCGAGAACGTGGGCGCCTTCGCGGTGCCCGCGCGCGTCGACGACGTCACGGGCGACGGCAAGGAGGACCTCGTGATCGTGAGCGGGGACATGAACGACCTCTGGATGACGGTGTACGACGCGCAGACGGCGCAGAGCCTCTGGTCGCGCCGCCTCCTCGCCATCCAGTCGTCGAGCTCGGCGGGCGCGTTCCCGAACCTGCGATTCCACGGACTCGCCTCGGCGAACGCGACGGCGGAAGACCTGCTCGTGAACTTCCACTTCACGGTCTGGTCCGTCTCCCGCTACTCGTACCCGTCCGGCGACGGCGTCTTCGAGTATTACGGGATCACCGAGACGACGACGCCGCAGATCCTCCGCCTCAAGGGGACGAACGGCACGCTCGACTGGGGCTTCCCCTCGGTCGACGAAGGCATCGAGCCCCCGCTCGTGCTCGGCGCGTCGCCGGGCACCGCCACGTTCGAGACGCTCCAGGCGGCCTCGACGGCGGGCGCGGGCACGCGGGCCTGGGAGTCCCTGACCGCGGCGTGGCCCGTGATCGCCGTCTTCGCGCTCGCCTTCGTGGTCGTCGTCGGCGTCTCGGCCGGCGCGTCCCGCATGAAACGTCGCAAGCAGATCGAAAAGGAGGAGGTGCCCGACCTTGACATCTAAGATGAGCCTCGCGCTCGTCGGCGCGCTCGTGAGCGTGGCCGTGCTGAGCGGCTGCCTGACCAACGAACCCCTGCCGCTCTCGCAGCTTTCGACCCAGGTCGAGGCGACGGAGAACGAATTCCAGCTCACGTTCCGTCCGCACGTCATCCTGAACGCGACGGCGAACGAGACGGTCGCCCCCGCGGCCCTCTCGGATCCGAGCGTGCTCCCGCGCGCGGTCGAGCAGCTCGTGAACGGCGGCGGCGCCGAGCCCAACATCGGCGTCACGAAGAAGAACAGCGTGTTCGTCACCACGTTCGACGAGGTCCGCCGCTCGCGCGACCACGGCAAGACGTGGCAGATCGTCCACGAGTTCACGACGCCCCGCGTCCCGGTCACCGAGGACCGCTGGGACACCGCGGATCCCATGCTCTGGGTCGACCCGATCACGGACCGCGTGTTCGTGAGCCACATGCACCCGGCCGTCGCCTGCCAATACCTCGCGTGGAGCGACAACGATGGCGACACGTGGACCGAGCGGCCCTTCGCCTGCACGGCCCCCGTGCCCTACACGTTCGACCACCAGAAGATCATGACGGCGAAGCACGGGCCGAAGGCGCTGCCGATCCCCGCGCCCGTCTATCCGACGGTGTTCTACCTCTGCTACAACGCGATCCTCAAGGAAGGCACCTGGTGCGACGTCAGCTTCGACGGCGGCCTCACGTTCACGTGGTCCCGCTTGGTGCTCGCCGAGTCGCGATGCGGATCGATCAACGGTCACCCCGCGGCGTTCCCCGACGGCACGGTCGTCGTGCCGGGCGGGAGCTTCGGCAACTGCAAGCGCGAGGTCGAAGTCGCGGTCACCGAGGACAACGGCTTCACGTGGAGCACGCGCCGCTGCGCCCCGGGCTACTCGCAGACCGAGATCGACCCCGACATCACGGTCACGCCCGACGGCACCGCGTACATGCTCTTCCGCGACGACGAGCACATCCACCTGCTCCGCACCAAGGACAAGTTCCAGACGTGCGACGTCTTCCGGATCAGCCCGCAGGACCACGTGAAGAGCGTGTTCACCGTCATCACGAGCGGCGACAACGGCCGCATCGCGATGGCCTACCTCGCGAGCCGCGACCCGCAGGACCCCGAGATCCCCTCGCACCCGGGCACCGTCTGGCCCGGCACGAACTGGCACCTCTACGTGACGACGAGCTACGACGCGGACGCGGAGAACCCGACGTTCGTGACGCAGATGGTGTCGCCCGAGGAGGACCCCATCCAGGTCGGCTGCGTGTGGCTGAACGGGGGCGGCGGCGGACCGAAGCGGTGCCGCAACCTGCTCGACTTCATGGACATGACGCGCGACCAGGATGGCCGCTTCTACGTGGCCTTCACGGACGGATGCACCCCGAGGAACGGCTGCACGGCGCAGCCCTTCCAGACGGACTTCCAGAGCCGCGACATGGAGATCGGCGTCGCGATCATGGACTCGGGTCTGAGCCTGTTCGCGGACAAGGGCGTCCTCTCGACGCTCGGCCTCGAGCACCCGAAGCCGCTTCCGCGGTAGAACGATCAAGGTCGCGGCGGCGAGGCCGCCGCGACCCCCACCTCTTTTCCCGTCCTTTCAGTAGCTTCCCACGTCAGGGTCCACGTCGCGCGCCCACGCGGCGATGCCGCCCGCGAGGTTCGAGGCGCGGTAGCCCTGCTTCGCGAGCCACGCGGCGACGACGCCGCTCCGGCCCCCGTGGTGGCACATGACCACGACGTCGCGGTCCTTCGGGATCTCCGCCAGGCGCTCGGGAATCGTATTCATGGGAATGTCGAGCGTGCCCCCGACGCGGGCGAGCTCGAGCTCGAACGGCTCGCGCACGTCGAGGAGGACGAACGCCTCGCCTCGGGCGCGGCGGTCGGCGACGTCGCGCGGACGGACCTGGGGAACGGTCACGCGATCCCCGACGCGCGCTTCCCGCATCAGGCTTTCCGCGCGCCTTATGCGGAAGCCGGCCGATCGCCCCCCGTGACCCGGGCGCTTGTGATCGAGGGGGGCAGCATGCGCGCCGCCTACGCGAACGGCGTCCTCGCGGCCTTCGAGGACGCCGGACTCGCGTTCGACGCCGTGTACGGCACGAGCGCCGGGGGCGCCCTCGCCGCATGGTGGAGCGCGGGCCAGGCGCGCTTCGCGGCCGCGAGCTGGCGCTACGTCGCGGACCGGCGCATCCTCTCCTACCGGCGGTGGCTTCTCGGGCGCGGCCCGCTCCTCGACCACGACGCTCTCTTCGACATCGTGTACGCCCGCGAGCATCCGCTCGACATCGCCGCCCTCGCGAAGGCCCCGCACCCCGTCGTCGTGACCGCGACCGACGCCGAGACGGGGGAGACGCGCTACGTCGACCTGCGCGCGGGCCCCGTCCTCGCGTGGCTGCGTGCCACCGGCCGCATGCCGCTCGCCTCCGGGCCTGCCGTCGAGATCGACGGCCGCCGCTGGGTGGACGGCGGCGTCACGGACCCGATCCCGATCGCGCGCGCGATCGCGGACAGGCACGACCGCGTCGTGTGCGTCCTCAACCGGCCGGCGGGGTCGCGCAAGCCCGAGCCGCGCTTCGCCGTCAAGCTGATCGCGCGCCGCTATCCCGCCCTCGCGCCGTTCGTCGCCCGCCACCACGAGAACCACGCCCGCGCCGTGGCGCTCGCCGAGCGCCCGCCCGCGGGCGTCGCGGTCTCAATCGTGCGCCCCGCGACCCCCCTCGGCCTCTCGCGCTTCACGCGCGACCCCGACGCCGTCGCCCGCGCCCTCGCGCGCGGCGAGGCCGACGGGCGCGCGTGAAGCG
>Ga0247719_1000809_pt1 | contig 15782 bp, 12 predicted proteins | sample 41E_DmetaG_FD_189046 | JGI IMG/M metagenome (GOLD analysis project Ga0247719, IMG submission 189046) | Soil microbial communities from hillslope of Landscape Evolution Observatory, University of Arizona, Oracle, AZ, United States - 4-1-E_D | ecosystem: Engineered > Artificial ecosystem >...
CGCGAGCCGTCACATAGGTGCGCCCTTCGTCCGGCCAGCCGTTGCTGTTGCCGAAGCGGCTGTTCTTCAGCCCCAGCTTCTGCGCCAAGGCGTTCATCTGCGCAACGAATGCCTCTTCGGTGCCGGCGATGCATTCGGCGAGCACCACCGAGGCGTCATTGCCCGAGAGGGTGACGATGCCGTGAAGCAGGTTCTCGACGCTGACCTGCTCGTTGGCGCTGAGGAACATGGTCGATCCGGCCTGCGGGCCGTGCCACTTGCGCCACGTCTCGGGCTGCACCGTGCACATCTTGTTCAACGGCAATTGGCCGCTGTCGATCAGCTCGAACGCCACTTCGGTGGTCATCATCTTGGCCATGGAGGCGGGCGGGATGCGCTGGTCGGCATTCTTTGCCAGAAGCTCGGCACCTGACGACAGGTCTATGAGATAAGCGATCGGCGCCGGCGTATCGAAGGGCGGCGCCTTGGCCGGCGCTCCTCCGGAGATCAGGGCGACGGCAGTGGCGGCGAGCAGCAAGCGGCGAGTCATCGGTGGGATCGAACCTTCGTGGAGGTGCTGGAGACCCCAGTCTATCGCCCTCGTCGTCAGTGCGCGAGGGGGTTCAGCGGCGGGCGATCGCGTCCGCGAGCAGGCCGACCGCCAGCGCGTAATAGTTCGAGCAATTATAATCGAGGATCGCGCGATAATTGCCGGTCAGCAGATAGGCCGTCGCCCCTGGACCGTCGGGCTCGAGCAGGCTGGCAAGCTCGGTGTCGGGAATGGCGTTGCTGTAGGGCACAACGCCCAGCGCGCGCCACTCGCCGACGGTCAGGAAGCGGCTGTGGCGGGCGAACACGCGCGGGCAGCGGGTCGCGTTGAGCGGATTGCGGATGGCCGCCCGGTTGAGGGTCGGCGGCGTGCGCGCGGCAACACCCCAGGCGACTCCGGGCTTCCAGCCGGCCTGCCGGAGGTAATTGGCGATCGAGGCCAAAGCGTCGGGCTCGCTCGACCAGATGTCGGCATAACCGTCGCCGTCGCCATCGGCGCGCAGCCGCAGCGCCACCGAGGGCATGAACTGCGGATAGCCCATGGCGCCGGCATAGCTGCCCTTGAGCCGCCAGCGCGGGATGCCCGCGTCGATCAGCTTGAGCGCCGCCATGAGCTCGCTTTCGAAATACTCACGCCGCCGCCCTTCGTAGGCAAGGCTGCTCAGCGCATCGAGCAGGTCGAAGCTGCCGGTGATCGAGCCATAGCTGGTCTCGTGGCCGTAGATCGCCATCAGCACCGCGGCATCGACGCCGTAGCGGGCCTGGACCTGCTGAAGATGGTTCCAGTGCTGGGCATAGCGGCTCTGGCCGCGGCTGATCAGCACGGGCGTCACATGCTTGGCGCGGTACGGGGCGAACGGCGCCATCTGGGTGGAGGGCGTGGCGCTGGGCTGCTGCGCCCGGTCGAGCTCCATGGCCCGGCTGTTCAGGCGCAAGGTGGGGATTGTCGCCTGGATGGTCGCTTCCCGCACGCCCTCGCGCCTGGCGCGGGCCATCAGATAGGGCTTGTAGGACTCAAAGCCGGTCGGCGCTGCATAAGAGGGTGGCGCATAGACCGGAGGCGCCACGACCGGCGGCGTCGGCTGAACCGCCGCCGCGAGTTGCGGAGCAGCAGGCGCGGCCCGCACTGCCGGTTGGGGCTGTGCGCCGCCGAGCATTACCGTCGCCAAGCTCACCAGCAGCCAACCGATCACCTGCACGCCTACTCCTCCCGACCCGCTGCGAGCCTTAGGGTGGTTAACCCCCGTGCGACCAGCAGGGTCCGCCGCGCGCCTTGCACGGCCCGCCGCGAGCAGCGATAGGATGGTCAAGCTGAACCCTGGATGGGTGGCCGAGTGGTTTAAGGCAGCGGTCTTGAAAACCGCCGTGGGTGCAAGCCCACCGTGGGTTCGAATCCCACCCCATCCGCCATTCGCAGACGCTGCGAGTTACCTTGCCTAGACGTTCGTCGATTGGTCGAACGGCTGCTGCAAAATCCTCCGCTGAGTGCCAACCGCTACAAATGTAACGAGGGGCGCATATGCAAAACGGGGTTATGCTTCGGTCGGCGGCGGGGATCGCGATGATGTCCATGCCCGCGCCGCTGCTCGCGCAGGCGACAACCCCTCGCGACCAGCCTGCGGCCGCGCCCGCGCAGGCGAACCGCACCACCGTCTATGCGGCCGACTTCTTCGCCGGCTTCGCGCCGCGCACTGCGCTCGACATTGCTCGCCGAGTTCCCGGCTTCTCGCTCGAACTCGGCGACTCCGACACGCGCGGTTTCGCCGGCGCCGCAGGAAATGTCGTCATCAATGGCGCGCGGCCCAGCTCCAAGGCCGAGTCGCTGGAAACGACGCTGGCGCGCATCCCGTCGCGCAGCGTGGTTCGCGTCGAGGTCGGTCCAGGGGACCTCTACGGCGCCGAATATTCGGGCAAGAGCCAGGTGCTCAACGTGATCCTGTCCGCAGAGGGCGGAACCGAGGGCAATGTCACTACTACTGCCCGGCGGATCTACACCGGCCGCCTGGCCCCGACGGCTTCAGGCTCGACGATGATCAAGCGCGGCGCGGCGACCGTGAACCTGTCGGCAAGCAGCGACTACAATTATCAGCATGAGGAAGGCTCGGACACGCTGAGCAATCCGGCAAGCGGGGAGCAACTCGAGTTGCGGCGCAAGGTCAACAGCATCGAAAGCTTCAGCCCCTTCCTGTCCGGAAGCTGGGCGCTGGAGCGCGCCCGCGACAATGCCTTCCGGCTCAATGCCCGCTTCACTCGCGGCCGGTTCGCCCTCGATCAGGAGAACCGCGTCACTCCGAGGGGTCGCCCGCAACGCGATGACAGCCTGTCTCAGCAAGCCAGGAATCCGGTGTTCGAGATCGGCGGTGACGTCACGCGCCCGCTCGCTGGCGGCGCGCTCAAGCTCGTCGGGCTCGCAACCCGTCGCAAGCGCGACAATTTCGACGCTTATTACCAGCGCAGCGGCTTGCTTGCGGACGGCGCCGAAATCGTCGGCGGCTTCGAGCAGAGCCAGGACGCGAGGCGCAACGAGACCATCGGCCGCCTGACGTGGAACCGCCAGGACCTGGCGGGCTTCTCCTTCGAGGCTGGCGGCGAGGCGGTCCTCAACACGCTCGACAGCGCGGTCGAACTGTTCGTCCTCGACGCCGCCGGCGGCCGCCGCCGCATCGACCTGCCGATCGACGACGCCAACGTGAAGGAAAGAAGGGCCGAGACCTTCGTCAACCTGGGCCGCAACCTCACTCCGGCGCTGCGGATCGATGGCGGCCTCACCTTCGAATATTCGCAGCTCGAGGTTCGCGGCGATGCCCTGGCCGACCGCACCCTCAAGTTCCTCAAGCCCAACCTCACGCTCGACTGGAAGCCCGGCGGCGGCTGGCACGCGCAGCTGTCGGTCCGCCGCAGCGTCGCCCAGCTCGACTTCTTCGACTTCATCAGCGCCGCCGAGCTGTCGAACGACCGCGTCAACGGCGGCAACGCCAATCTGCTGCCGCAGCGCACGTGGGAGTTTAGGCTGACCGCGGACCGCAAGATCCTGGGCAACGGCCTGCTCAAGCTGGACTTGGGCCACGACCTCGTCAGCCTGCTCCAGGACCGGGTCCTGATCTTCGACGAGAAGGGCAACAGCTTCGACGCTCCCGGCAACATCGGCACCGGCAGGCGCCACTTCGCCCGCCTCACCGTCGATGCGCCGCTCGGGCAGTTGTGGACGGGGCTTCGGCTCAAGTTCAACGGGCAGCTCCAGCGCACTCGGGTCGATGATCCGATCACCGGCGAGCCGCGGAATTTCAGTGGCTTCTATCCCGAGTGGCAGTGGCAAATGGAGGCGCGCCGCGACGCGGGCCGCTTCTCGTACGGCTTCATGGTCGCCGAGCGCGACAGCTTCACCTTCTTCCGGACCAACGAGCTCGACACCAGCTTCAACACCGGTCCTTACGGCACCGCCTTCATCGAGTACCGCCCCGACGCGCGCACCGCGGTCACCCTCGACGTCGACAATCTCTTCGACATCGGCGGCGGTCGCCGACGCCAGCTGTCATTCCCCAACCGGCTGACGCCCGCCCTCGCCTTCGACGAAGTTCGCGAACGGAACCGGCACACGAATATCGGGCTTACCATCAAGCGCAGCCTCGGCCGCGGGGTGGCGAAGGCCGGCGCAGGGAGCTAAGGAGCCCGCACCTCTTCCGATCGCGGGGACTTGAGACGTGGCGACCCAACGCATGCCGGATGCTGACCATGGCGAGCCGGCGATCCTGCCGTTCGACTGGGCGGACCCGTTCGACCTCGAGCATCAGCTCGGCGACGAGGAAAGGATGGTCCGCGACACCGCCGAGGCCTATGCGCAGGAACAGCTGCAGCCCCGCGTCACCGAGGCCTTTCTCGACGAAAGCTTTGACCGCGAGATTCTGCGTGAAATGGGCGGCCTCGGCCTGCTCGGTGCAACCGTTCCTGAAAACTATGGCGGCGCCGGCCTCGGCTATGTCAGCTACGGCCTCATCGCTCGCGCGGTCGAGCGCGTCGACAGCGGCTACCGCTCGGCCATGTCGGTGCAGAGCTCGCTCGTGATGCACCCGATCCACGCGTACGGCTCGGAAGAGCAAAGGCGCAAATATCTGCCGGGCCTTGCGAAGGGCGACCTCGTCGGCTGCTTCGGTCTTACCGAGCCCGACGCCGGCTCCGATCCGGGCGGCATGCGCACCCGCGCCGACAGGACCGCCAGCGGCTATCGCATCACCGGCTCGAAAATGTGGATCACCAATTCGCCGATCGCGGACCTGTTCGTGGTGTGGGCGAAATCGGAATCGCATGGCGGCAGGATCCGCGGCTTCGTGCTCGAAAAGGGTATGCCGGGCCTCAGTGCGCCCACGATCAAGCAGAAGCTCAGCTTGCGCGCGTCGATCACCGGCGAGATCGTCATGGACAATGTCGAGGTCGGCGAGGACGCGTTGCTCCCCAACGTCGAGGGGCTCAAGGGTCCGTTCGGCTGCCTCAATCGCGCCCGCTACGGCATCGGCTGGGGAGCGATGGGTGCCGCCGAGGCCTGCTTCCACGCGGCCCGCCAGTACACGCTCGACCGCAAGCAGTTCGGGCGTCCCCTCGCCGCCACGCAGTTGGTCCAGCTCAAGCTCGCCAACATGGTGACCGAGATCAGCCTCGGCCTGCAGGCGGCGCTGCGCGTCGGCCGCCGGCTGGAAGCGGGAGAGCTGATCCCCGAGACGATCAGCCTGATCAAGCGCAACAATGTCGGCAAGGCGCTCGACATCGCCCGCGTCGCCCGGGACATGCACGGCGGCAACGGCATCAGCGCCGAATATCAGGTGATCCGCCACGCGCTGAACCTGGAGACCGTCAACACCTATGAGGGCACGCACGACGTCCACGCCTTGATCCTCGGCCGGGCGATCACCGGCCACCCGGCGTTCTAGCGTCGGCGAGCCGACCTCGGCCGACCGCCTGCATCGGAGTTGAATGTGCGTTCCCACCACCACCTCCTGGCCGCGCTGGCGGCCGCCACGGCCTTCCTCCAGGCCGGCTGCGCAGCCCGGACTGCCGAACCGCCGACGGCAGCGGTCGCCGCTTCCCCACCGGCCCTGATGAAGTGGCCGGACCTGCTGACGCGGCCGCGCCCTGAGCCGACGGTCGCGATTCGCTACGGGTCGGACCCGCTCCAGGTTTCGGACCTGTGGCTGCCGCGGGGCCGCGGGCCGCATCCGGTGGTGCTGATGGTCCATGGCGGCTGCTGGCAGACCGACATCGCCGACCGGACGATCATGAACTGGATCGCGGATGACTTGCGCAAGCGCGGCATCGCCGTCTGGAACATCGATTATCGCGGCGTCGATCGCACTGGCGGCGGCTATCCCGGCACTTTCCTCGACGCGGCCGCGGCGGCGGATGCGCTGCGCGCCCATGGGCCGCGATACAAGCTCGATCTATCGCGGCTGACCGCGGTCGGCCATTCCGCCGGTGGTCACCTGGCCTTGTGGCTCGCGGCCCGGCCGCGCCTGCCCCGCTCCAGCGTCCTGCGAAGCGCCAGCCCGCTTCCCATTCGCAGCGTGGTCAGCCTGGGCGGTCTACCGGATCTCGAGGAGGCGGCGCGTCCGCCGGGAAGCGGTTGCGGAACCGAGGTGATCGGCAAAATCTCCGGCGCACGCTACGACGAGACTTCGGTGCCGCGGCTGGCGCCGATCGGCGTGCGCCAGGTGCTGGTCAACGGCTTGCAGGACCGGATCATCCCGACGAGCTACGCGAGCGGCTATGCCGCGGCGATGCGCGCCAGCGGGGATGATGTCACGGTTCGGATGATCGAGCGCACCGGCCATGTCGAGCTGGTCGCGCCGGAGAGCCGGGCCTGGCGAGTTGCGGTCGAAGAGATCAGGAAGTCGCTGCGCCGCTGACCCTAGGCCCAGGCGGGGCGCCGCAGCACGACCGTCGGCGCGCCATGATATTCAGTCGTGTGCAGCGGCTCGAAGCCGAGCTTGGCAGCGAGCTTCATCGACGCCGCGTTCTCCGGCGCGATGATCGCCCAAATCGGCGTCGGCTCCAGGTTCGCCTCGGCCCAGCCGAGCACAGCCGTGCAGGCTTCGCCGGCGAAGCCCCGGCCATGGGCCGCCGGCGCAAAGATCCAGCCCATCTCCGGCGCTTCGCCGAATTGCGGGTCCAGGTCGCGCCAGGCGTTGAACAGCCCGACATTGCCGACCAGCGTGCCATCGTCTCTTCGGCACACGCCCCAGCCGCCGAAGCCGAGCAGGGTCCAGGAGCCTGCAGCGGCCGAAAGGCGCCGCCACAAATCCTCCGCGGTCGCACCCATGCCACCGAGGAAGCGGTTGACCTCCGGCATCTGCATCACCGCAAGCCAGGGACGGAAGTCATCCTTCCGCCAACCGCGAAGTGTCAGCCGCTCAGTCTCCAGGGTAGGAGCTGAGCGGATCATTTATTTCTTGCCGAGGGTCAGCCCGCCGAAGCGCTTGTTGAAGCGCGCAACCTGCCCGCCGGTGTCGAGCAGCTTCTGGTTGCCGCCGGTCCAGGCCGGATGGGCGCTGGGGTCGATCTCCAGCGTCAGCGTGTCGCCTTCCTTGCCCCAGGTCGAGCGGGTCTGGAAGCTGGTGCCGTCCGTCAGCTGGACGGTGATCATGTGATAATCGGGATGGGTGTCGGACTTCATGGGTCTGCGCTTTCGGATTGGCGGCTGGTTCCGACCAGCCTCATGCGAGCGCGGCCCCTACCGTCAGGCGCTCGGTTTTGCAACCTTTCGGCCGGTGTTCGAGCAGGTCCAGGCGGCCGGGCCGTCAGGCGGTGCGTAGTTCCGGAGCCTGCCGAAGCACCGGGAGCCAGCGCTCGGCGAGCGCGAAGCCGCCGAACAGCAGAGCCGTGAAGAACAGGTCACCCGCAAGGCTGTTCTGGAAGAACGGGATGGCCGCGACATAGCAGGCGAGAAGTCCGGCAGCGGTGTTCGGGTACATGTCGCCGATCGCCCACACGCCGAAATTGGTCACCAGATAGAAGAGGACGGAGCTGGCCGCCGCGGCCAGCGCGAGACGCGCGGCTGTGCGACTCGATGAGAGCAGCCAGCCGAGCGCGACGATCAAGGCGACGCTGCCGTAGACGAAGGGCATGCCGGCGTGGAAGCCAAGCACCATATCGCTCAGGAGCATGGCCCCGAGCGGCGCGACAAAAGCCAGGGCCCGCCGCCCCAGCAATGCGCCGCTGAACAGGGCCATCGCCGCGATCGGCGAAAAGTTCGGCGGGTGCGGGAGGATCCGGAACAGCGCCGCGGCGAAAACGGCAAGGATGATCGCAATCAGTCGAGGCGTCAGCATGGCTGGCTTGGGCTCCTTGTCCGGGCGGCGGCGCGGTTCATAGCGAGCTCTCCTCGAGATCGCAAAACCAGCATCGCTCCCGAACCAGGGCGCGAGCGGCGCGCCTTGACAGCGTCGCCGTCCCTCCCCTACCGGCGCCCCCGTCGAAGGTGCCGCCCACGAGCTTTCCGCTTGGCGGGGGCGGTTAAAAGGGAAGTCCGGTCAAAATCCGGCGCTGTGCCCGCAACTGTAAGGACCGTTGTCCGGTCCGAGCCAGGAACCTGCCTGCGATGGTCGTCCGCACCCGGCCGGGTCCAGCCGTGTTGCGTGGCCCGTTCGGCCGGCCGGCTGCGCGGACCTCCGTGGCGACATGACGTGCGCTATCGGAGTGTTCGAAGATGATCCTGACCGTTCTGCTTGCTGCCCAGGCTGGCAGCCCCCCCGCTGTCGCGCCCTCGCAGGCGGAAAGCCCCGAAATCATCGTTACCGCGACGTCGCTCGCCCCAGTCCCCGAGAAGGAGGCGCCCGCCACCGTCACCATCCTCGACGAGAAGCGGATTGAGGGTCTCGGCCAGCCGCTCGCTCTCGACCTGCTGCGCCTCGCTCCTGGCGTGGCGGTCGCCAGCGCCGGCCCTCCGGGCAGCCAGACCCAGGTCCGTATCCGCGGCGCCGAGGCCAATCACACATTGCTGCTGATCGACGGCATCCGCTTCAATGATCCCGCTTCGGGCAACGAGCCGCGCTTCGAGCTGCTGTCCAGCGAGGGCGTGCGCCGGATCGAAATCGTGCGCGGACCGCAATCCGCTTTGTTCGGCGCCGAGGCGATCGGTGGCGTCGTCGCGCTCTCCACCCTTGCCGCCGCGGAGAGGACCGGAGGGTCAGCATCGTTCGAAGCCGGCAGCCACGACTTTCGTCGCGGCGGGCTGCGGGCCACCCTCGGCGGGGAGGGCGGAGCCCTGGCGCTCTACGGCGGCCTCCAGCGCAGCGACGGCATCGACAGCGTCGGTGCCGGCGGCGAGCGCGATGGGTATGAGAATGCGACCATCGGCGGGTCGGGCCGGCTCAAGGCGTCCGACGCCGTCGGCTTCAGCCTCGCCGGCCGCTTTGTCACGGGGACGAGCGACTTCGACGGCTTGGATCCCGGGACGTTCCGCCGGGCCGACACCCTCGACGCCAGCCATAACCACATTGGCGCGCTTCGGCTCGCCACCGACATTCGCCCTCTGGGGAGCAAGCTCGGCCTGACGCTCGGCGCCACCATGCTGCGAAGCGCCAATCGCAATCGTCGCGGCGAGGAGCGCGTCAACCGCACGGCAGGCGAGCGCCTGGTGCTCGATGGGCTTGGCTCGTTCGAGCTTTCGACCGGAGCCGTCGAGCACCGGCTCAGCATCGCTGGCGATCATGAAAAAGAGGAGTTCAAGGCGCGCGATACCGGCTTCGGCGGCGGCACGAACCAGGATCGCAGACGCGACCGTTCGGCGCTCGTCGGCGAATGGCAGGCGAGCCTCGGCGAGCGGCTGACTACCAATCTGGCGCTGCGCCGCGACTGGTTCGAAGGCTTCGAGGATGCCACCACCGTGCGCGCATCCGCCGTTGCCCGGCTGTTCGGACCCTTGTCCGCACTGCTCAGCTACGGCCAGGGCATCGCGCGGCCCAGCTTTTTCGAGCTGTTCGGCTTCTTCCCGAACAGCTTCGTGGGGAATCCCGAACTCCAGGCGGAACGTTCTCGCGGAGTGGAGGCAGGCCTGCGCTATCGCACGTCGCGCCTTGACCTCAATCTCGTCGGCTACCGCCAGCGGCTGAAGGACGAGATCGTCGGCACATTCGACGCCATCAGCTTCCTTGCGAGCACCGCGAACGCCTCTGGAGCCAGCCGGCGCCGCGGCCTGGAGATCGAGGGCGCCTGGCGCCCGCTCGAAGCGCTGGAAATGACGGCAAGCTACAGCTTCCTCGACGCCGAGGAGCAGCAGGTCCGCGGCGGCACCCTTTTGCGCGAAGTGCGCCGCCCGAGGCACAGTGGTTCGCTGGGCGCCGACGCCCGCTGGGGCGCTTTGTCGGCGGGACTGTCGCTCGCTTATGTGGGCAAGCGCCAGGACGTCGACTTCGACGTCTTCCCGTCCCGTCGCGTCACCCTTGATGACTATGCCTTGCTCGACGCGCGGATCGCCTACCGCGTCAGCGCTCAGATGGAGGGATTCGTACGGATCGCGAATGCTTTCGACGCCCGCTATCAGGACGTGGTCGGCTATGCGACGCCCGGGCGGACCGCCTACGCGGGGGTTCGGATCCGGGTCGGCGAGTGATCAGGCCGGCGGATCGGCGATCATTGCAGTGAAGTTCGCTTCGGCGGCAAGCTTGCCGTCGACTAGGGCGCGCCCCGCGAACTTGCACACGGTGGCGCGCTTCTGGACGAACTCGACCTCGAGCCGGAGCAGGCACCCGGGCTCGACCGGCGCCCGGAACTTGGCGTTGTCGATGGCCATGAAATAGACGAGCTTGCCGGAGTTCGCGAGGCCGAGGCTCTCGACCGCGAGCACGCCGGCGGCCTGGGCAAGCGCCTCCACGATCAGCACCCCGGGCATGATCGGCCGCCCGGGGAAATGACCCTGGAAGAAGTCTTCGTTGATCGTCACCGCCTTGATCGCGGCGATGCGCTGGTCGCGCTCGAGGCTCTCGACCCGGTCGACCAGCAGCATCGGGTAGCGATGCGGCAGCGCCGCCATCACCCGCCGGACGTCGAGCGGACCCAAAGTGCCGGCGGTGGCCGGGTCGGTCACCGGCCCTGCGGCTGCTGCTGCGGCTGCGCCGGCGCCGGCGTCAGGCTGACCGAAGGCAGCGTGCGGTTGAGCGCCGCGATCACATCGGTGGTGACATCCAGGCCCTGCGACCGTGCGAGGGTGGCATCGACATCGACCGCCAGATTGGCGCCGCGGGCAACCATCACCTGGTTGATCGCCGGCCCGAGCCGCTCGTTGATCTGGCGCAGGACGTTGGCCTGGATCGACTGGATGTTCTGCTGGGTGCGCCCAAGCTCCTGGTTGGCATCTTCCTGCCGCTTCTGGAAAGCGGTGATGCGCGCGCGCAGGGCGGCGTCGGGCTCCTTGCCGCCGAGCGCGTTGATCGCGGTGCGGATCGACTGCTCCTCGGGCTGCAGCTGGGTGACCAGCGCCTGCTGCCGCGACTGAAGCGCCGTCACGCGGCTCTGCAGCTGGGTCTGCGCAGTCCGGCAGGCGGTACATTCGCGGTAAATGCGCTCGCTGTCGACGACCACGATCACGGCGGCGGGCACGCGTGCCCCGGCCTGCGCCTGCGCCAGCGCCGGCGCCGAAACCGCGCTGCCCAGCAGCAGGCCGGCGATGAGAAGAGATTTCATTAGAATGCGGCTCCTACGTTGAAGCTGAAGAATTTGGTGTCGTCGCCTTCCTGCTTGAGCAGGGCCCGGGCGACGTCGATGCGGAACGGTCCGAACGGCGAGACCCAGTTGACGCCGACTCCGACCGATACGCGCGGCCTGGCCGAATTGCCGAGGAATTCCTCCTTGAGGCCGGGCGTGAAGGTGAAGCCCTCGTTGCAGTTCGCGCGGGTCTGCCCGGGCAGCAGCGTCTGGCTCGGCTCGTTGGTGCCGGTCGGCGTGCAGATCCCAGGAATATCGGTCAGCTGCGGCCGCTTGAGCATGAACAGTGATCCGGCATCGACGTAGGCGGACGGCCGGAAGCCGAGGCTTCGGATCGACGCGCTGGTCGGAATTTCAAGCTCCAACCTGCCTTGGTAATAAGCGCGGCCGCCCAGCGCGTCGCTGGTCCGGTTGGCCTCATCGTCGAGGGCGCCCTCCGCATTGTAGGGGAATCGCACCACGCGCGGGCCGATGCCGCGAATGTCGAAGCCGCGGAGCTGCGGGCCGAAGAAGCGGTCGCTTAGCCGGATCGCGTCACGACCGTCGCCCGGCGACTTGGTCAGCGGATGGATGTACCCGCCCTCGCCGTGCGCCGAGAGCACCCAGCCGGAGCGGACTTCCCAATATTTGGTGCCCGTGCCGCGCGTGCGGATATATTTGACGTCGCCGCCGAGGCCGGCGAAATCCTGGCTGAGCACGGTTCGGCTGCCGCGCGTCGGGCGAATGCCGTTGGTCGTGTCGCGAGCCAGCGAATAGCCGAGCAGCGACGTCACGCGCGTGCCGATCTCGTCGCACAAATAGCGGCCGGCCTTGAGCGGATCGCACTCCGCCTGCTGCGGCCCGTCGCCATCGGGATCGGTGTAGAAGGTGGCGCGGTCGAGCGCGATCCGGTCGGACACCAGGGAGTAGCGCGTACCGACGGTGGTGAACTCGGTCAGCGGGAAGCCAAGGCGGATGCCGCCGCCGGTGCTGACCTGCTCATACGTCTTGTTGCGCGCGCTGCCGATGTAATTGAAGCTGTTGTAGTCGCGCCGGTAGATGTCGCCGCCGAGCGATATCTGGCGGTCGAACAGATAAGGCTCGAAGAAGCCCAGCTGGACCGCCTTCGAATAGCGCGAATAGTTGACCGAGGCGTTGAGCTCCTGTCCCTTGCCCATGAAGTTGGTCTGGGCGACGGCAAGCTGGAGAACGAACTTCTCCAGGCTCGAATAGCCGCCGGAAAGCTGGATCTGGCCGGTCGACTTTTCCTCGATGTCGACGCCGAGCACGATCCGGTCCGGCTCCGAACCCTCGGTCTGCTTGACCTCCAGCTTCTCCTGGAAGAACCCGAGGCTCTGCAGGCGGTCCTGGCTGCGCTTGACCTTGATGGCGTTGAAGGCATCGCCCTCGTTGAGCCGGAATTCACGGCGGATGACCTTGTCGCGGGTCACCGTATTGCCCTGGATGTCGATCCGCTCGACATAGACGCGCGGCGTCTCGCCGACGCGGAAGGTGATGTTCATCACCCGGTTCTCGGCATCGCGCGCATAATTGGGGCTGATGTCGGCGAAGGCATAGCCAAGGTTGCCGGCGACCTCGTTCAGCTCGGTGACCGCGTCCTCGACCGCCTTGGCGTTGAACCATGCGCCAGGCTTGAGGTCGACCTCCTGCTTCACACGCTCCGCGGACAGGTCGCGAAGCGCGCTCTCGGCTTCGATCCGGCCGAACCGGTAGCGCGGTCCTTCCTCGACCACATAGGTGATGATGAAGTCGCGGCGATCCGGCGTCAGCTCGGCAAGCGCCGAGACGACGCGGAAATCGGCGTAGCCTTCGGTCAGGTAGAAAGCGCGAAGCTTCTGCTGGTCGGCGGCGAGCCGGTCAGGATCGTAACTGTCGTTCGACCTCAGGAAGCCGAGCGGGCCGCCGGCCTGCCGCGTGTACATCTCCTTGCGCAGGCGATCGTCGGCGTACTGGCTGTTGCCGATGAAGTTGATGCGGCGAACCTTCGACTTCTCGCCCTCGAAAATCTCGAAGACGAGGTCGACGCGGTTCTGGTCGAGCTGGACGATCTTGGGCTCGACGCGCGCCGCGAAGCGGCCCTGGCGGCGGTAGAGCTCGACGATGCGTTCGACATCGGAGCGTACCTTGGAGCGCGTGAAGATCTGCCGCGGCGCAAGCTTGATCTCGGGCAGGATCTTGTCGGACTTGAGCCTCTTGTTGCCCTCAAGGACGATGCGGTTGATGACCGGGTTCTCGCTGACGTTGATGACCAGGTTGCCCGTCTCGGCCCCGGTGATCGTCACGTCGGTGAACAATTCGGTCGCGTAGAGGTCCTTCAGCGCCTGGTCGAGCTTCTCGGACGTATAGCTCTCGCCCGGGTTGAGATTGGCGTAGGCCCGGACCGTCTCCGGCTCCAGGCGGACATTGCCCCTGACGGCGATCGACCGGATCATCGGCGCACCGGCCACTGCCGGCGGCGCGGCCGGGGCCGTGCCTGCCTGCTGCGCGAGTGCTGGTGCCGACAGGCCTCCCAGGATCGTGCCGACGAGGAGCGCCGCGCCGGCGCGCTTGCCAGTGGTCTTCATTGCTGAAATCACGCGTCCCCGCCTTATATGATTGCCGCGGCCCCCTGTCGCGCCGCCGGCCATTCGCTTCTGCACTGCCCCAACCGACTTAGCCAATCAAGCGCCCAAGCCGTTCCCAGAGACCGAACGAGTCGAGGTCGTTGACGGTCGTGAACAACATCAGCGCGAGCAGCAATGCGAGCCCGCCCCGGAACGCCCATTCCTGCGCTCGCGCGCTGACTGGCCGGCGCCGGACACCCTCAACGGCATAGAACAGCAGGTGCCCGCCATCCAGCATCGGCACTGGCAAGAGGTTGATGAACCCAAGGTTTATCGAGAACAAGGCGAGCAGCTGAATGAACTCGAAAAGGCCGAGGCTGGCCTGCTGGCCCGCCACCTGGGCGATCTTCAGCGGCCCCCCCAGATCCTTCGCCGAGCGGCGGCCAGTGAGGATCTGCCACAGCCCGTCGATGGTGGCGCGCGTGATGCTCACCGTATAGCCAGTCGCGGCCGGGATCAGCTCGAGCGGCGACAGCCTCACATATTCGCGGCCAGCGCCGAGCACGCCGATGCGGCCGATCCGGAAGCGCTGGCCGAAGCGGTCCTGCTGCTCTTCCACCGCAATGCGCAGCGGCAGCACCTGGCGTTCGCCGTTCCGCTCCAGCGCCACCTCGACCTGCTCGCCGGGACGCAGCATGACCACCTGGAACAGGTCCTCGAACGTCGGCGTGTCGCGCCCGGCCACCGCCAGGATGCGATCTCCCGGCGCGATACCGGCCTGCGCCGCCGCCCCGCCGGGAAGGACGCTTTGCACCACATTGGGGGTGCGCGGCATGCCGAAGGTGGCGAAAAACGCCGCGAAGATCAGGATCGCCAGCAGGAAGTTGGCCATGGGCCCGGCCAGCACGATGAGGAATCGCTGCCACACCGGCTTGAGGTGAAAGCTGCGGCTGCGCTGCTCGATCGGAACGTCCTCGGGCCGCGCCGGGGCGCTTGCCGGGTTCATGTCGCCGACGAACCGCACGTAGCCGCCCAACGGCAGCCAGCCGACCTTCCAGCGCGTGCCTCTTTTGTCGCTCCAGCCGACGACCTCCCGCCCGAATCCGATCGAGAAGGTCTCGGCGCCGACGCCGAACCAGCGGCCGACCAGATAATGGCCCATCTCGTGGATGAAGACGAGCGGACCCAGCGCGCAGATGAAAGCGACGAGGATCAGCCATAAAGGCGGTTGAGCGATCATGCGACGACCATGTCTTCGATTGACGCCTCAACGGTCCGGCGCGTGGTTTGATCAATCTCGACGACCGCGTCGATCGACTCGGCCGAGCCGTGCCGGGCCTCGCCGAGCGCCTGCTCGACCAGGGCGCTGATGTCCTGGAAGCGGATCCGCCCAGCGAGAAAGGCGGCGACCGCAGTCTCGTTCGCGGCATTGAGCACGATCGCCGCCGAGCCTCCTTGCTCGAGCGCAGCCCGGGCCAGGCGCAGCGCGGGAAATCGTTTCAGGTCGGGAACTTCGAAGTCGAGCCTGCCAATTGTTGCCAGGTCGAGCCGCTGCGCCGGCGTCGCCATGCGCTCGGGCCAGGCGAGGGCAAAAGCAATCGGGATCCGCATGTCGGGGCTGCCGAGCTGCGCGAGCACCGACCCGTCGACGAACTCGACGAGAGAATGGACCACCGACTGCGGGTGAACGAGGATGTCGATGCGATCAGACGGCAGGCCAAACAGATGATGCGCCTCGATCAGCTCGAGGCCCTTGTTCATCATGGTCGCGGAATCGACGGAGATCTTGGCGCCCATCGACCAGTTCGGGTGCGCTACCGCCTGCGCCGGCGTCGCCGCCCGGATCTGCTCTTCGGAAGCCGTTCGGAACGGGCCGCCGCTCGCAGTCAGCACCAGTCTTGAGACATGGTCCGACTTGCTGCCGACAAGGCATTGAAAGATCGCATTATGCTCGCTGTCGATCGGCAATATCACCGCCCCCGACCGGCGCGCGGCGTCAGTCATCAGCGCGCCGGTCGGGGG
>Ga0247719_1000810_pt1 | contig 15781 bp, 11 predicted proteins | sample 41E_DmetaG_FD_189046 | JGI IMG/M metagenome (GOLD analysis project Ga0247719, IMG submission 189046) | Soil microbial communities from hillslope of Landscape Evolution Observatory, University of Arizona, Oracle, AZ, United States - 4-1-E_D | ecosystem: Engineered > Artificial ecosystem >...
AGATAGAAGAGCAGGCCGCCGCGATCACCGTGGGCGGCCTGCTCTTCTATCTCGGGTGGCCGCGTCCGTCGGCTGCGCTGTCGTGGCTGTACACGTGGCGCAGCGCGCTCCTCTTCGGGCCGCCGCTCGCCACACTCGCCGCGCTGGCGATCAGCGGCCGGCACCGCCGCCGGAGGGCTCTCCGCTTCGACGCGGCGGCGGCGTGAGCCCCATCTGGACGGCCGTGAAGGTCCACTCGTCGGCGAGCTCCGCGATGCGCTTGTCGGTCGGCCGGAAATTGTGCGACCCGCTGGTCTCGACGCGGATCAGCACCGGCCGGTCGCAGCCCTGCGCCGCCTGGAGCGCCGCCGCGAACTTGAACGAATGGCTCGGCACGACGCGGTCGTCGTGGTCGGCCGTGGTCACGAGCGTCGCCGGGTAGCACGTGCCGGGCTTCAGGTTGTGCAGCGGCGAGTAGCCGAACAGCACCGTGAACTGCGCGGGATCCGCCGCGGATCCGTACTCGGTGACCCACGCCCTGCCCCCGGTGAACCGGTCGTAGCGCAGCATGTCCATCACGCCGACCGCGGGCAGCGCGACGGCGAACAGGTCCGGCCGCTGGTGCATCACCGCCCCCACGAGGAGCCCCCCGTTCGAGCCGCCCATCATGCCAAGGCGCGGCGGCGAGGTGTACCGTTCTTTCACCAGGTATTCGGCGACCGCGATGAAGTCGTCGAAGACGTTCTGCTTCTTCTCGAGCATCCCCGCCTTGTGCCAGGCTTCGCCGTACTCGGCGCCTCCGCGAAGGTTCGCCGTCACCCAGATGCCGCCGAGGTCGAGCCACGCCGGCACGTCCGGGCGGTAACCGGGCATCATGCTCACCGAGAAGCCGCCGTAGGCGTAGAGCATCGCCGGGTTGCTGCCGTCGCGCGGCAGCCCCTTGCGGGCGGTGAGAAAGAAGGGCACGCGCGTGCCGTCCTTCGAGACCGCGAAGAGCTGCGTCGTCTCGTACTGCGAGACGTCGACTGGCGGACGCGCGGCCTCGAAAGGGGCGCTCCGGCCGGTCGCGATGTCGTAGGCGAAGATCGTCGTCGGATACAGCGGCGAGGTGAAGGCGTAGAAGAAGAGATGCGAGTCGGCGCGCCCCGAGAGTCCCGACAGCGAGCCGACGCTCGGCAGCGCCACCTCGCCGAGCTCCTTCCCGCGCAGATCGAACATCGTCAGCCGGCTCTTCACGTCGACCAGGTACTCGACGAACAGCCGGCCGCCCGCGACCGTCACGTTCTCGATCGCGTGCGGACGCTCGGCGACGACCTCTCGCCACCGGGACGGGTGGGGCTGGCGTACGTCGACCGCGATGATGCGGCGGTTCGGCGCGCCGCGGTCCGTCCGCAGGAACAGCGTCGATCCCTGGCTGCCGACCGGCGCGAGCTCCGCATCGTCTCCTTCGAAGATCGGCCGCACGGGGGCGCCGATGTTCGGCTTCTTCGGGTCCCCGAGATCGACGTAGTACAGGCGATTGTTGTTGTCGGCCCCCTTGGACGTCGCAATCTGCAGGTACCGCCCGTCGTCGGTGACGGCGGCCGTGACGAACCAGGTCGGGTGCTCGCGGTTGGTGAAGATGAGGCGATCCTCCGACTGCGGCGTCCCGACGAGGTGGTAGTAGAGCGCGTGGCCCGACAGCGCCGCCTCGAGCGCCTTCCCCTTCGGCGGCTCGGGATAGCGCGAATAGAAGAAGCCGCGATTGTCCTTCGTCCACGACAGGCCCGAGAAGCGCATCCAGTGGACCTCGTCGTCGAGGTCCTGCCCGGTCGAGAGGCTCTTGACCCGGATCGTCTGCCAGTCGGCGCCGCCGCGGGCGAACGTGTAGGCGAGCAGGCGGGCGTCGGGCGAGGGGGCGAACGTCGCCAGCGACGTCGTCGCCTCGGGCCAGATCAGGTTCGGATCGATGATCTGCGTGGCCGGGGCGTCGATCCCCTCGCGCATGTACAGGGGCGACTGGAGCTGCAGGCCGGTGTTCATGCGGTAGAACAGCCGTCCCGCCTCCATCAGCGGAAGGTTGGTCTTGCGGAAATTCCACAGGCGATCGATACGGCGGCGGAAGTGATCGCGGATCGGCTGCGCGGAGAGGTACGCCTCCGTCACGGCGTTCTGCTGCGCGACCCAGGCCGCCGTCTCGGGCGAGTCGAGATCTTCGAGCCACCGGTACGGATCCGGCACCTTCGTGCCGTGATAGTCGTCGACGACGTCGACCGTCCTGGTGCGTGGGTACGAGATCTTCTGTGACAGAACGCCTGCCTCGAGAACGAGAGCCGCCAGAGCCGTGACACCCAGGGCGAGTCGCACGCCAGCAGATTAGCATTTCACCCGCGGCCGCGGCGGCGACAGGCGCTCAGCGTCCGTGCATCTGGCGCATCGCCTGCCGCAGTTGCGCGAGCATCTCCGGGGATCCGGTGAACAGGCCCTCGGGGTAGTCGGCGTACCGCAGCATGCCGGCGTAGATCCGGTCGCTCTGGTACAGGTGCACGCCGAGCCCGGCGAGGTACTGGAGCTTCAGGTTGCGGTCGCGATTGATGGTGGCGTCGGCGAGCCAGGGCGCGAGCTGCGGCTTGTTGCCCGCGAAGTTCGAGAACAGGTCGATCACCGAATACATCCCGATCTCGGCCAGCGAGCGCGCGACCGGCTGGTACTCCGGCGTCGAGAGCTTGGCCTGCACCTCGTCGAGGTTGATCACCGTCGGCTCGACCTGGCCGAGGAGCACCATGTCGTAGCCGACCCCCTGATTCGTGTTGCCGAAGATCATGCCGTTCGGGAACGCCTCGAGAAACGTCGCGACCTCGCTCTTCACCGCCTCGGTGTTGCTCTCGTAGAGCTGCACGAACAGCGTCACCACGCCCCCGGGCTTCAGCCGCTTCTTCACCGTCTCGAAGAACTCGCGCGAGTACAGCATCGCCGCTCCCTTGACCCACGGGTCGAGCGGGTCCGAGGTGATGGCGTCGAACTGCTCGTCGGTCGTCATCAGGAAGTGCCGCGCATCGTCGATGTGGATCCGCGTCTTGGGGTTGGTCACGACGCTGAAGTTGTGCTCCGAGAAGTACTTCGACACCACGCTCGGCACCAGCGGCTCGATCTCGGCGATCGTCAGCTTCTTCACGGCGGGGTCGATCGATACCGCGCCGGCCGTGACGCCGGCGCCGCAGCCGATCACGAGCACGTTTTCGGGGTTCTTCGGGATGAGCGTGGTGAGGTGGCCCAGCATCCGCTGCAGGCGCATGTCCTGCGGTTCGCTCGAGGCCTGCACCTTGCCGGCGTTGTGGTAGTTCAGGACACCGTTCGAGAGGCGCGTGACGGCGACCGAGGCGTTCCAGCCCTCGCCCATGTAGATCACGTCCGCCTCGCCGACGCGGGTGGCGGCGTAGCGGCCGTAGGCGACGAGGATGGGGGGCACGCCGCTCACGGTGCGCGCCAGCAGTACGGCGCCTCCCATGGCTGCGGCGAGCAGCAGGGTGCTGACGAACTGCATCCGGCGCTTCTTCTGGTCCGACTCGACGAGCGCCGCGTCGAGCACGAGCAGCGCGGAGATGGCCGAGATGATGATCATCGCCTGCTGCGACTTCTGCGAGCCGAGCCAGATGGTCAGCAGCAGGCTGCCGCCCACGGCGCCGAGAATGGCGCCCAGGGTGTTGGCCGCGTAGACGCCGCCGACGAGCCGCGCCGGGTCCTTCCGGCCCTGCGCCACCGACGCGAGCGCCAGCGGAAAGCTCGCGCCCCAGAGAATCGCCGCGGGGAGCATCGCCCACATCGCGCGGACGAAATCGAGCTGGAAGGTGTACCAGATGCCGTCGGTGGTCGCGTTGATGGACGGGTTGATCGGCCAGTACGGCAGCGAGTCGGTGAGCATGTACGACGTCCACGCCATGGCCGCGCAGAGGAGCATCTGCGTCCAGCCGAGCGCCAGGCGCGGGCGCTCCGACTTGCCGGCGATCGCCGACCCGACGCTGCTGCCGATCCCCAGCCCGAAGAGGAACACCGCCAGGATGAGCGAGAACGTGTAGGTCGTCGCGCCGAAGAGCAGCGAGAGCGTCCGCGTCCACATCACCTCGGACCCGAGCGCCGTCAGGCCCGAGAGGCCGATGGCCAGGTAGATCGCCCACGCGCCCGGGACCCGTTCGATCCGTCCGCGCTCCTCGGGGGCACGGTCGTACGCCGTCCGGCCGGCGAGCACGATCGCGATCACCGCGACCAGCAGGTTGAGCGCGACGGCCGCGAGCGTCGCGATCACCATGTCGTGCACGCGCAGCAGGTAGAACCCCGCCAGCAGGCAGCCGAGCACGCCTCCCGCGATGTTGCCGCCGTAGAAGTACCCCATCCACGACATCCCCTCGGGCGTGGATTTCACCCATCGCGAGATCGCCGGCAGGGTGGCTCCCATGAGCAGCGTCGGCGGCAGCAGGCAGATCGCCGCCACGATGCCGCGCAGCACGAGCCCGACGATGCCGGTGGTGCCGAGCGACGTGTAGGCGCTGCTGAGGAGCGGCATGGCGAGCAGGATCAACAGTCCCAGGACGCCGATCCCGATCTCGAGATACGCGTAGACGCGCAGCGGATGCCGTTCGGTGCCGACGAACCGGGCGAAGTACAGGCTGCCGAGACACATGCCGCCCATGAACGTGCCGAGCAGCACGCCGAGCGAGATGGCCGACGACCCGATGACGAGCTGCAGCAGCTGAAACCAGACGATCTCGTAGATGAGCGCGGCGCATCCGCTGCCGACGAACAGCAGCAGGATCGCCGGCATGTACCGGCGCGCAGGCATTCAGGGATCCCTCTGAAAAGGAAGAAAAACCGCTGGATGTTACCAGATCCAGACCATACCGGATACGCCGGCGCGGGGCGCGGCGTTTCTCCGCGGCCCGCTGCGGCGGCGATATCATGGCTCTTCACACGTGTCCGACCTGCTCCAGCTCGCCGCCGCCAATCTCCTGTCGCCGATGGTGCTGTTCTTCGCCCTCGGCGCGTTCGCCTCGTTCTTCCGCTCCGACCTGACGATCCCCGAGGCGATCGGCAAGGGGCTCGCCCTGTACCTGATGCTCGCCATCGGGTTCAAGGGGGGGGCGCAGCTCGCCGCGAACGGCGCCACGGCGCTCGTCCTCGTCGCGCTCGCCGCGGCGCTGATCCTGAGCTTCGCGCTGCCGGTGGCGGCGTACGCCCTGCTGCGCACGTTCACGAGGCTCCAGGTCGCCGACGCCGCGGCCGTGGCCGCGCACTACGGCTCGGTCAGCGTCGTCACGTTCGTGGCGGCGACCGGCTACCTCGACGGCCGCGGCATCCGGTACGAGGGGTTCGTCGTGGCGATGCTCGCCGTCATGGAGACGCCGGCGATCGTCAGCGGGCTCCTCCTGGCGCGCCGTGGAGGCGCGGCCCTCACCGACGGCGGCCCGCTGCTCTCGGGCGAGGTGATTCGCGAGGTGTTCCTGAGCGGCGGGGTCGTGCTGCTCGCCGGGAGCTTCGCCATCGCGATGGCCACCGGAGAGCGCGGCCTGGCGATGATGGCGCCGGCCATCGGCGAGCCGTTCTCCGCGCTGCTCGCCGTGTTCCTGCTCGACATGGGGCTCCTCGTGGGCCGCCGCCTGCGGGAGTTCCGCGCCGTCGGGTGGCCGGTGATCGCGTTCGGCCTCTACATGCCGCTGATCGGCGCCACCGTCGGCCTGCTCGTCGCGCGCGCGATCGGACTGTCGGAGGGGGGGATGACGCTGGTCGCCGTGCTCGCCGCGAGCGCCTCGTACATCGTGGTGCCGGCGGCCATGCGGCTCTCGCTGCCGCAGGCGAACCCGGCCATCTACGTGCCGCTCTCGCTCGCCGTCACCTTCCCGTTCAACCTGATCGCCGGCATCCCGCTCTATCACGCGGCGGCGCAGTGGCTCGCGCGACCGTAACGGAGGCACACACGTGGCACAGCTCTGGCCGAAGAAGAAGATCGAGATCGTGGTGGAAGCGGCCCGCGCCAAGGCGATGATCGCGACCATCGAGCGTGCCGGCGCCAAGGGCTACACGATCGTGCCGGAGGTGTCGGGCAAGGGAAACCGCGGCGTCCGCGACGAGGCCGTGCTGTCGGACGTCTTCCGCAACGTGCTGATCGTCGTCATCGCCGCCGAGGAGGTGGCCACCCGCATCGTCGAGGCATCGAACGCCGTGCTGGAGCACTACGCCGGCATCATCGTGGTATCGGACGTCGAGGTGGTGCGAAACGAGCATTTCTGACGCCGCGCGCACCGAGGCGTGGCGGGTGCGTCAGGGCCTGACCTGCGCCGCGCGGCGGGCCACGTGCTCGGCCTCCTCGGGCCGTGCAACGAGGAACTGCAGGTCGCGCAGCAGCCCGTCGGCGACGTCGTAGATCCAGCCGTGGACGGCGAGCGGCTGCCCGCGCGTCCAGGCCTCCTGCGCGACGTCGGTGCGGCACACGCTCAGCGCCTGCTCGATGACGTTGAGCTCGCAGAGCCGCCGCGCGCGCGCCTCCGCATCCGCGATCGCGGCGAGCGCCTCCGCATGGCGCTGCCGCACGCGTCGCACGTGTGCGAGCCAGCCGTCCACGAGTCCCAGCCGCGAGTCCTCGAGCGCCGACCGCACGCCGCCGCAGCCGTAATGGCCGCAGACGATGACGTGCCTAACGTGCAGCACGTCGACGGCGTACTGGAGCACCGAGAGGCCATTCAGATCGCCGGGGACGACCAGGTTCGCGACGTTGCGGTGGACGAAGAGCTCGCCCGGCATCAGGCCGACGATCTGGTTCGCCGGCACGCGGGAATCGGAGCACCCGATCCACAGGTACTCCGGCGCCTGCTGGCGCGCGAGGTGCTCGAAGAAGTCGGCGCGGCCCGCGGTCATCTCCGCGGCCCAGAGGCGGTTGTTCGCGAACAGGTGTGGGAGTGCAGGCACGACAGCGAGGCTGTCGCCCGGGCGCGGCCGCCGTCGATCCGGGCCATCGGGGCCCGGGCCGCGCGCGTCGCCCGCGCCGGGCGGCGGACCGTGAAGAGGGCCCGGCCGTCCGTGCGCGGCGCCCGGTCGGCCGGAGGCCCCGAGCGGGATGTCCCGCGGCTTACTTGACGTGCTTGTTGACCAGCCGGGTCATCTCGAACATGTTGACCTGCGGCTTGCCGAAGATGGGACGCAGGCGGTCGTCGGCCTTGATCATCCGCTTGTTCTTCTGGTCCTGCAGCCCGTTCTTCTTGATGTACGCCCAGAGCTTCTTCGTGAGCTCGGTGCGCGGCAGCGGCTTGTTGCCGACGACTTCCGCGAGCGACGCGCTCGGCGTCACAGGCGCCATGAACGCCGCGTTCGGCCGGCGGCCGCCGCCCTTCTTCGCAGCGCCCTTCTTCGCGGCCCCCTTCTTCGCGCTGCCGGCCTTCTTCGCGGTGCGGCCGGTGCTCTTCGACGCCGTGCCCTTCTTCGCAGTCTTCGCGCTCTTCGCCATGCTGTCTACAGCTCCTTTAGTGGCTGTGCGGCGCGCCGTGCGGCGCGCAGTGTTGGGCCGATGATACGCGAATTTCGCAGTTTTGCACCCGCAAAAACGCGTCCGATCACGTCACCGCAGCGCTGCGAGCTCCGCCTGGATCGCCCGCAGTTCCTTCACGAGATCCTCGTACCGCCGGCGTGCTTCCGTGCCGATCTTCTGGTCGGCGCCGCTCTCGGCGCGGTTGATGCTGTTCAACTGGTCGAGCAGCATCGGCTGCTGGTACGTGCCCGGAGCCGTGACGAGGCGCGCCCACAACGCCTGGAGCTTCGCCCCCGGCTGCTGGCTGCGCGCCAGCGTCTCGAGCAGCGCCGTGGTGCTCTCGCCGGGGGCGGGTGACGGCGCCGGCTGCACTCCGGCGCGCTGCATCGCCTGCTGGACCTGCTGGCGCGCCGCCGTCGCCTCGCCGATCGTCTCGCGCAACTGCAGCAGGAAGTTCTGCTGGTCGACGAGGTCCGCCACCGTGATGCCGTCCTTCAGGACGCCCGGATCCACGACCACCTCGAAGCTCCGGGCGTCGCTGGCGTCTCCCGCCGCGAGCTTCGCCGTGTAGCGCCCCGGCGCGACGAGCGGCCCCCCGTTCGCCCAGCGGTAGTCCCACAGGAAGCGGTTGTGGCCGGCCTTCGTGGTCAGCGTCGCCGGTGCGCCGCCGCGGCCGCGTCCGCCGCGCATGTCGGGATCCTCGACCTCCGGCTGCGCGCCGCGCCCCGGGGCGGCCGTGCCGCGGCCGGCGGTCACCGTCCGCACGACGCGCCCCGTCGCATCGCTGATCTCGAGCGACAGCGCTCCGCTGAAGCCCTCCGGCAGGAGGTAATCGATCGGGAGCGCCACGGGCGGATACTCCGGTCCTCCCCCGCCACGGCGGCCGCCGGACGCCGCGCGGTACCGGATGCGGTTCGCCGGCGTCACGAGCACCGGCGCCGACAGGTCGAGCGGCGCGCCGGCACCCGCGCCGGCGACACGGCCCGTCGTGCCGGCCACCGGCCGCACGCCCGGAGCCGCCGACGTCGTCTGGCGGCCCGCCGCGAGGTGCCGCAGCGGACTCACGTCGTCCATCACCCAGAACGCCCGCCCCATCGTCGAGATCACGAGGTCGCCGCGCTGCACGCGGAGATCCGTGATCGGCGTCGACGGCAGGTTCTGCTGGAGCGGATGCCACGCGCCGCCGTTGTCGAGCGACACGAAGAAGCCGAACTCCGTGCCGGCGTACAGCAGTCCCGGCTGCTCCGGATCCTCGCGGACGACCCGCGTCGGGTGATCGTTCGGGATGCCGTTGGCGCCGTCGGTCAGCTTCGTCCACGTCGCGCCGAAGTCGTCGGTCCGGTAGATGTACGGCCGCAGGTCGGGCTCGAAGAGGAAGCGGTAGACCGCGATGTACGCGCGGCCGCTCGCATGACGCGACGCGTCGATCGTCTGCACGCGGCCGCCGGGCGGCAGATCCTTCGGCGTGACGTTCTGCCATGTCCTGCCGCCGTCGCGCGTGACGTGCACGGGGCCGTCGTTGGCGCCCGCCCACAGGATGTTCCGGTCGCGCGGCGACTCGGCCATCGCGTAGATCGTCGAGAAGACCTCTTCGCCGGTGACGTCGCGCGTGATCGGATTGCCGGGCACGATCTGGTATTTCGGGTCGTTCCACGTGAGGTCGGGGCTGATCACCTCCCACGTGACGCCGTCGTCGACCGAGCGATGGACGACGTGCGAGGCCTGGTACACGACCGTCGGATCGTGCTGCGACACGAACACGACCGTCTGCCGCGGGAAGCGGAACGTGATGTCCTTCGGGTGGTGGCCGTACCGGTTCTGCGGGTAGATCCACTTGCCCTGGGACTGCCCCGTCTCGACGTTGAACCGCTCCACCTCCCCCTTGCACGCGCCCCAGATGATCCTTCCGTCGGGGGTCGGCCAGATGCCGCCGGTCTCGCAGCCCGACGCCTGCGTCCAGGCCTGCGCGGGGTGGTCGAAGCCGAACGACACGTTCGGAATGCTCGGGAGCACGACCGTCGAGTTGTCCTGCTGCGGGCCGTAGATCAGGTACGGATACTGCTGGTCGACGCTGACCATGTAGAACTCGCCGGTCGGCTGGTTGAGGATGCTCGACCACGTGCGTCCGCCATCGCGGGTGACGTTCGCTCCGCCGTCGTTCACCTGGATGGCGATCTGCGGCTCGTCGGGGTTGAACCAGATGCCGTGGTTGTCGCCGTGCGGCGTCGGCACGGTGCTGAACGTCTTCCCGCCGTCCGTGGACTTGTACAGCCCCAGCGCGTTCACCCACACCTCGTCGGCATTCTTCGGGTTGACGTGGACGTAGTTGAAGTAGAAGGGGCGCGAGCGCAGGTTGCCCGCCGTGTTGACGATGCGCCAGGTGAGGCCGCTGTCGTCGGAGCGGTAGAGGCCGCCCTGGTCCCCCGGCGCCTCGATCATCGCGTAGACGATGTTCGGCTGGCTGCGCGCGACGTCGAGGTCGATCTTGCCGATCAGCGGCGCGGGCAGGCCGGCATCGATCTTCTTCCACGTCTCGCCGCCGTCGGTGGACTTGTAGATCCCGCCCTCCTTCGACGAACCGCCGCTGATGATGTCCCACCCCTTGCGGAACCCGCGGTACATCCCGGCATAGAGCTCGTCCGGATTCGCCATGTTGATGGCGAGGTCACGCGCGCCGGTCTCGTCGTTCACGAACAGCGTCTTGCGCCAGGTCTTGCCGCCGTCGGTCGTCTTGAAGACGCCGCGCTGCTGGTTGGGACCGAACGGCGAGCCGAGCGCGGCGGCCCACACGACGTCGGGGTTCTGCGGGTGGACGATGATGGAGCCGATCTGCCCGGCCTCGCGCAGGCCGATGAACTGCCACGTGCGTCCCGCGTCGGTGGACTTCCAGGCGCCGCGGCCGATGATCACGTTGCTGCGGATCGCAGCGCTGCCGGTGCCGACGTACACGATGTTCGGGTGGGATTCGGACACCTCGATCCAGCCGATGGAGCCGGTGTCGATCTGGCCGTCGCTGACGGGAATCCACGTGTCGCCGCAGTTCTCCGACTTGAACACGCCGCCGCCCGTGCCTCCCATGTAGAAGGTGCAGGGCTGGCTGCGGACACCGGCGTAGGCGGTCACGCGTCCGCCCCGGGTGGGGCCGACGTTGCGCCAGCGGAGGTCCTGCCAGAGGCGCGACGGCTCCGCCGTCGCCTGGGTACGGGCTTCTGGCTTCTGGCTGTCGGCCGGCGGGGGGTTCAGCGCGGCAACGGGGACGTAGGAGGCGCCGGTGAGCGCTGCTGCGGCAATGAGAGCGAGGGATCGGGTACGCATGCGCGGAGTATAAGACGGCTTCGGGCCTTTGGCCCTAGACTGTCGGCCGAACAAGGGCCGGCAGCGGGAGCGTTTCATGGACAGGCTCAACCAGGACGTCCGACACGGCATCCGGCAACTGGTGCGGTGATCGACGAAACGGCGGCGAGGGAGATGTTCCCCGGCGTCGAAGCGGTGGGACGCGAGTTCAGCCGGCCCGGTGACGAGGGGCGCCGGTGGCAGGTCGTTGGCGTCATCGCCGACCTTCGACACGGGGGACCGCTGTACACGGCGACGCGTGACGTGCCCCAGGTGTTCTTTCCGCTGGAGCCGACGGAGCGCGACCTCAATACGGCGATGACGATCGTGGTGCGTCCCTCGGGCGAGACAGGCGGCGTCCCGGAGCAGCTGCGGCGCGTCGCGGAGTCGATCGGATCCCGGGTGCTGGTTGAGCGGGTCAGGATGGCGGAGGATTGGTTCGACGACCGGGTGATCACGCCGAAACGGCGCATGGTGCTGCTCGGCCTGCTCGGCGCCTTTGGGTTCGTGCTCGCGCTGGTCGGAGTTGCGAGCATGACCGCCTATGCCGTCACGCGCCGGACGGCCGAGATCGGCCTCCGCGTGGCGTTCGGCGCAGGGCCGGACCAGGCGGTGCGCACGATCCTGAGCGACACGGCGCTTCCGATCGTGGTCGGCGCCCTTGCTGGCATCGCCGGCGCATTGGTGTCCACGCGCGTCATCGAGAGCTTCCTGTTCGAAACGTCTCCGAACGATCCAGTGACACTTGCGGCTGTCGCGCTGCTGCTGGTAGTCGCCGCCTGCCTGGCGGCGCTTGTCCCGGCCCTGCGCGCAGCGAGGATCGATCCCGTGATATCCCTGCGAAGGGAGTGAAGCGCTGGAGACAGGCGGCACCTGGCGCCGCCGCATGCCGAAGGATCCCGTGACACGGCGCTCGCGCCCATGGGCCACGCCCAGCCGTTTTGCATTAAATGCGATCAAATCGTATCTTATGCACATGTGGATCGAGCGATACGCCGAGCTTCACATCCGCCGCGCCGCGCGGACGCGGCCGGCGGTGGTGCTCACCGGCGCGCGGCAGACCGGCAAGACCTCCACGCTTCGCCGCCTCTTTCCGGACCACCGCTTCGTGTCGCTCGACCTCCCGACCGAGGCGGCACAGGCCGAGCACGAGCCCCAGGCGTTCCTGGAGCGCCATGCGCCTCCAGTCATCATCGACGAGGTGCAGTATGCGCCCCTGCTCTTCCGCCACCTGAAACGCGCGGTGGACGCCGAGCGCGTGCGCGCGGGACAGTTCCTCCTGACCGGATCGCAGCGGTTCACGCTCATGCGCGAGGTCGCGGATTCGCTGGCCGGGCGTGCCGACATCCTCGTCCTCGAAACACTGTCGCTCGGCGAGATCGCCGCCGCGCGTCCCGCGACGATGCTCGAAGACGCGATCCTGCGCGGGGGATTTCCGGAGCTCCACGCCAATCCAGAGATCGACGGCGTCGCCTTCTACAGCTCGTACATCGCGACGTATCTCGAACGAGACGTCCGCGCGCTCGTGAACGTCGGCAGCCTCCGCGACTTCGAGCGCTTTCTCCGCGCCTGTGCCCTCCGTTCGGGCGCTCTGCTGAACAAGGCGGAGCTCGCGCGCGACATCGGCGTCGCCCCCTCGACGGCGAACCAGTGGCTGTCGGTCCTGGAAGCGTCCGGCCAGATCGTGCTGCTCGAGCCGTGGTTCTCGAACCGCACGAAGTCGCTCGTGAAGACGCCCAAGCTGTACCTCGCCGACGCGGGGCTGCTCTGCGCGCTGCTCAACATCCGGACGGCCGACGAACTGCGGCGCTCCCCCGCCGTCGGCGCCATCTGGGAGACGTTCGTATTCGCGCAGCTGCGCCATCGCGAGCGCCGGGCAGGACGTGCCGGCGCCCTGTTCTTCTGGCGCGACCGGACGCGCGAGGTGGATTTCGTGGTCGACACGGGTGGACGTCTCGAGATCGTCGAGGCCAAGTGGACGGAACTCCCCACGACGGCGGATGCCTCGAACCTGGGGGCGTTGCGCCGCGCCACCGGCGAGCGCCGCATCGCGGCGGCCACCATCGTTGCCCGTCCGGCGAACGCGTTCACGCTCCCCGGGGACACACGCGTCCGCTCCGCGTGGGATCTTTCCTCGTAAGGGGCCGGGGGCGACGCCGCCAGCCGGCCTCGTGTCTCCATCGTCGGGCAGCTTCACGGCCACGGCGATCCGCTCCGGCAGGCGCCGCAGGATGATGCCGCGCGCCACACCGAGCTCCTCGAGCGTCCGCGCCCGCTCGCGGGTGACCGCCCCCGCCGCGACGAACCGCGCCACCATCCGCCGCTCCTTGCCGAGAACCACCGCAGCGACTGTGCTCATGATCGGACGGCTCCTGCCGTATACGGCGCCGGGAGTATCGGCGTGCGCCAGACGACGATCGGTCCCGCGAACGCGGCCATTATCCCACCGCGGTTGACTCGCGCCGCGCCTTGGGGCACAAACATCTCATGAGAATCCAGACGATGCTGCTCGTGCCGGTGCTCACCGCCGCGCTCGGCGCCGGCGCCCTCGCGATGAGCACGGTTGCGATGGTGGAAGTCGAGGGCGAAGGGGCGAAGTACTGGTCGCGCTGGCGGGGGCCGTCGGGCCAGGGGCTCGTCAGGTCGGGCACCTACACCGACAAGTGGTCGCAGACCGAGCGCGTGAAGTGGAAGGTCGCGGTGCCCGGACGCGGCCACTCGTCGCCGATCATCTGGGGCAATCACATCTTCCTCACGACCGAGTACGACAGCGGCGCGCGGCTCTCGATGCTCGCCTTCAGCCGCACCGACGGCAAGCAGCTCTGGGAGACGTTCGTGCCGACCGACGGCGTCGAACACGTGTACCCGAAGAACAGCCGCGCCTCCGCGACGGCGGTCACCGATGGCACGCTGGTCTACGCCTCGTTCGGCACCCACGGCCTCGCCGCCTTCGACTTCAGCGGCAAGATGGTCTGGCACACGCCGATCGGCAAGTTGAACAACTACCACGGCAGCGCCGGCTCGCCGATCCTCTTCAAGGATCGTCTCTACATCTACCAGGACCACCGCGGTACCGACACCACGACCTCGTTCGTCGCGGCTTACGACAAGAAGACGGGCAAGGAGGTGTGGAAGACACCGCGCGTCGAGACGACGGGCTGGGGCACGCCGATCGTGATCCGCGCGGGGGACCGCCACGAGCTGATCGTGAGCAGCATGCGGAAGGTGTACGCGTACGATCCCGACTCCGGCAAGGAGCTCTGGACGGTCGGCGGCCTGACGTTCGAAGTCATCCCGACGCCGGTCGTCGCCGAAGGGCTCGTCATCTGCTCGTCGGGCCGGCAGGGCCCGACGATCGCGATCCGCCCCGGTGGCAGCGGGGACGTCACGCAGACGCACGTGGCGTGGACGTCCCCCAAAGGGTCCCCCTTCGTCCCCTCGGGCGTGGTCGTGGACGGGGTCCTCTATCTCGTGAACGACATCCAGAGCGTGCTCACCGCGCACGACGTCAAGACGGGCGAGGTGCTCTACCAGGGGCGGCTCGGCGAGGCGAAGAAGGAGGGATTCTCGGCGTCCCCGGTCGCGTTCGACGGAAAGGTCTTCTTCACCAACGACGATGGCGAGACGTTCGTGCTGAAGGCGGGACGCGAGTTCAACCTGCTGCACGTCAACCAGCTCGGCGAACAGACGCTCGCGTCGCCTGCGCTCGTGGACGGCCGCTGGTACTTCCGCACCGCCTCGTCCCTCCTCGCAATCGAATAGCCTGAGCCCGAACCCCGGCGTTCTGCGCCTTTCCTGGTGAATGACGCAGACGCCGGGGATCCACCGCTGGATCGCGTTCAACCTCGTCGGCGCCGCCGGCGTCGTCGTGCAGCTCGCCGCGCTCGCGGCGCTCACGCGGCTCGCGGCGCTGGACGTCCTTCCCGCCACCGCGTTGGCGGTCGAGCTCGCCGTGCTCCACAACTTCGTCTGGCACCAGCGCTGGACGTGGGGCGACCGTCCGGCGCGCGGCGCGCGCGCGGTCGTCGTCAGGCTCGCGCGGTTTCACGCGCTCAACGGCCTGGTGTCGCTCGCCGGCAACGTGGCGATCACGATGTGGCTCGTGCGGACGGCCGCGCTGGACCCCGTGGTCGCGAATGCGATCGCCATCGCCGCCTGCTCCCTCGTAAACTACGCGGCGGGGGACCTCCTGGTGTTTCGCACGCCCGCGCTCATCGTCGTGCTGCTCACCGGCGGCACGGCCGCCCACCTCGCCGCCCAGCCCGCTGCGGCGCTCGAGGGGTGGACGCGATACGTTGCCCGCGTCGATCAGCGCCTCGCCGACACGACCGCCGGCTTCTTCGCGCTCGACATGCGCCAGGTGCCGCGGTGGCGCGAGCGCGCGCGCGCCGGCGAGATCCCGATGGCCGAGGTCGATCCGCCCGGCGTCCCCGACGGCAAGCTGCATCACTGGACGGGCGCGGTCTTCGTCGGCAACACCAGCGTCGACGCCGTCGTGCGGCGCATCCAGGAACACGCCGGGCGCGAAGCGGAGTTCTACGAGGAGGTGAAGGGGTCGAAGCTGCTCGACCGCCGCGGCGACACGGTGCGCGTCTTCATGCGGATCTACCGCGACGCCGGCCCGGTGGACGTCACCTACAACACCGAGCACCTGGTGCAGTACCGGCGTCTGGACGGGACCCGCACGACGAGCCGCAGCGAAGCGACGAAGATCGCCGAGCTCGCCGACCCCGGCACGCCGCGCGAGCGCGAGAAGCCGCCGGGCGACGACAGCGGCTTTCTCTGGCGGCTGAACGCCTACTGGCGCTACGAGCAGTGGGGGGACGGCGTGCTGATCGAGTGCGAATCGGTGAGCCTGAGCCGCAGCGTGCCGTTCATCATCCGCCCGATCGCCAACCCGATCGTGAACCGCATCGCCCGCGAGTCACTGGAACGTACGCTCAGAAGCCTGCGGAAGTTCCTCGCGACACGGTGAGC
>Ga0247719_1000811_pt1 | contig 15768 bp, 17 predicted proteins | sample 41E_DmetaG_FD_189046 | JGI IMG/M metagenome (GOLD analysis project Ga0247719, IMG submission 189046) | Soil microbial communities from hillslope of Landscape Evolution Observatory, University of Arizona, Oracle, AZ, United States - 4-1-E_D | ecosystem: Engineered > Artificial ecosystem >...
GGCCGACTGGCGGTGTTGCGGTCAGGCTGCGGTGGCTGGCTTGTGCGCAGTGCGCAGTCGCGTCTCTGTCTCGGCCAGGCGGGCCAGGACCTGGTCGCGCAGCCGGTCAAGGCCCTGGCTCACCTCGGTCGCGGCACGGCCGATGGAGGTCAGCTGGACCTTGAGCCCACGGACGGCCTCGAGCTCCGCGCTCACCCGGGCCAGCGCGGCCGACACCGCCGCGGCGTCCACGCCGGTGTCGTGCTGGCGCAGCGTGGCGATCGCCAGCAGCCGAGCCAGCCGGACGGCGGCGTCGAGCACCGCCTGATCAGGCGCATCCGGATCGATCACGCAGTAGACGTCGCCATGCCGGATGTCGAACGGAGCCACGCCGGCCGGCGCGTGCGCCGGGGTGAGAATCGCCAGCGCCACGGCGGCGCCACGATTGCGCCGCGCCTCGGCCAGCTCGTCGCGCAGCTGGCGGGCGGAGATGGTCCGGTCCTTGGCCTCCACGACGATGCGCAGGTCAGTCCCGCGGCACAGCTCGGGGTCTACGGTCAGCACGAAGTCGCCCTTGCGCGAGCGGATGACATCGCCCGTTCCCTCCGCGGTGCGCTCGAATGTGTCGCCGCGGCCGCGCAGCAGCCCGGCGAGCATCTCCTCCAGCAGCGCCTCGTAGTCCGTGCCCTTGGCCGCCGAGCGGGCGCGCTCTGAGGCGCGCGCCGCGCCGGCGGCCTCTATGGCCGCAAGGCGCTCGTTGAGCTTGGTGAACCCGTCTGCCACCTCAGAGCGGAACTGGTGCAGCGGCGAGTTCATGCGCGTCGGGTCGAGCAGCTGGGCCAGGCGCGAGGCGTCGCCGTCGAAGTACTTGCCCAGCAGCTCGCGCATCCGGCCGATGGCGCTATCCCTGCGACCCTCGTCGAACAGCTCGTCGACGAAGCGGCGCAGCTGGCCGCGATCGCCCAGGAAGCGCTCGAGCGTCCGCGGCAGCCGACCGTCCTCGTCGCCGAAGTTGCTGCGCAGCACGGCGTCGAGCGCTTCAGCGGCGCGCTCGTTGGCCGCCTGCGCGCGGCTGACCATCTGCTCGAACTCACGACGCACGAGATCGACATCGAGCGACGTGCCGGCGTCCTGCAGCGCGAGCAGGCCGATGCGCAGCGCTCTCTCCGCAAGCTCGGCTCGATCCTCCATGGGGCGCTGGCCGACAAAGCTCGCCAGCGAGGCGTCAGCCAGCACCAGGTGATCGATCACCACGCGCTCGCCTTCGATGCGCAGCAGCGTCGGTCGGTCAGCCGTTGGCCGGAGCGGGACTATGCGGGCGGGTTCCATGGCCGGACTCTGGTCCAGCGCCGTGACAGCTTGCGTGTCACTAGACTCGGCGGGTGCGCATCTTTCTCGCCCACGGGGCCTCGGGCTCGGCCGCGTCCATGCAGCCCTTCGTCAACGCGCTGGCCGAGCGCGGCCTCAAGGGTCACACGATCGGCCTGCCAGTCCGCCGTGCCGAGGACGCCGTGCGGGCTTACCGTGAGCAGCTGCCGGACGATCTGTCGGGCTGCGTCATCGGCGGCCACTCATACGGCGGACGAGTGGCCAGCCTGCTCGCCGCGGACGCGCAGCCGGCCGGGCTGGTGCTGCTCAGTTACCCGCTGCACCGGCCGGGCAGGCCGGAGGAGCTGCGGACCGAGCACTGGTCGCGGATACGGTGCCCGGTCCTGCTCATCTCGGGCGAGGCCGACCAGTTTGCCCGCGTCGAGCTCTTGCGCTCGTCGGTCGGCCTGCTTGCGCAGTCCCAGCTGGTGACCTATCCGGGCGTTCGCCACGGGGTCGGCGGGCCACGCCTCGGCGAGACCGCGGATCACATCCAAGCCTTCGCCGCGGGCCTCCGGGCGTGAGCCGCCCGGCCAGGAGCTAGATCGCGCCCCGGACGGCCTTGCCGGTCACCACCGGGCTGAACGGGCTCAGCTTGTTGGCGCGATCGAGCGCACGGACCCTGTAGCTGTACGTCCCGGCCCTGGCCGGCCGATCCACGAAGCTCAGGCCGCTGATGGTTTTGATGCGCGCACCGTTGCGGAAGATGCGGTAGCGCATCGTCCCCGCGTTGGATGACGTGCTCGCCTGCCAGCTGATCTCGACGCGGCGGTAGCCGAGCGTCTTGGTCTTGACATTGGCCGGCACGCTGGGGCCGGCACTGCTCGTCGATGTGTCGCCGGCTGCGACCGTGACGCTTATCTCCGTGGTGAAGCCGCTCAGGTTGCCGGCGGCGTCCATCGAGCGCACCTTGTAGCGGTACGTCCCCGCCTTGGTCAGCTTGTCGGTGTGACTGGTCTTGGTGGTCTGGAGAATGCGTGAGCCGTTGCGCAGCACGCGGTAGCGGACGGTGCCTGCCCGATCGTCCGTGCTGGGCGCCCAGGCAAGCTTGACCTCCAGCCCAGCGCCGGCCTCAACGGTGAAGCCCGCCGGGACCGACGGCGGCGTCGTGTCCTTGGCCGGCGGGGTCGGAGCCGTCTCGACGGTGTCGCTGCCGTCCGTTCCGCGCCACTGGTTGGCGGTCGTGTCCAGCCAGCCGGTAGCCGCGCGGTAGTAGCCGTGGCTCGAATGCGGATCGAGGTGGTTGACCGCGCCCGCGGTGCGCTGCGACTGGAGGTACCTGTTCTTCCAGCCGACGAAGCCCGATGGGCTGCCGTTGCTGCGCGTCATGAAGATCTCGTCGAACGACTTGTTGGTCGTCATCAGCTGCTGCGGGTAGTTCAGCTTCTGCTGCCAGCCGAAGGCATACACGACACCGGCGCCCGCTGCGAGGAAGCCCGAGGCGAAGTTGTCGGCGCGCTGGCGGGCGACGTCCTCGCTGGGGATGGGCATGCCGGGCTCACCGTTGCCGGGCGAGTAGCAGGCGCCGATCAGCATCACCACGGCGTGCTCGCCCAGCTTGACGTTGTTGCGGATCCAGTTGGCGCCGTAGTAGGTGTGCTTGTTGATCGATCCGCCCTCGACGGCATTGAGGCCGAAGCCGTTCTTGGTCCGCTCCTGGAAAGGCGCGTAGGGGCTGGGCCAGCCGTTGCCATGACCGAGGTAGACGACGAGCTTGGCGCCCTGGATGTTGGCCAGCACGCGCTCGGGAGTGGCCCTCGGGTGAAAGATTCGGCGGACGTCCATGCCTGCCCCCTCAGCCTGATTGGCGACCGAGTTCGCGACATCAAGGAAGTAGCTCGTGGTGCCGCCGGTTGGGCCGACGATGATCACGGCCTTTGGCGGGTCGCCGGCGGCCTGGGCCCGCGGCGCCGCGCCCGAGAGCGGTGCGGCTGCGATCGCGAGCAAGGCTGCGGCGATTGCAAAGACCAGTCCGCGTCGCAGGCTGCTGGGTCCGCTGCGACGGGCTGTCCCGATTGGCGCGCCATGCGCGCCATTGCCTCTATACGGCAATCCTCTTACCTCCCCTCTGCCAGACACCGCGCACACGGCGCACGGTGACGGAGATGCTTGGTCTCCGGCGCGGCAGATCGAGAGAGGCTGACCCGGCGAGCGGGTGTGGCCCGTGGGTGCACGGCCAGGTCTGACGTTGGCTGTGCGGTGAGGACCGGCGGAACACGGCGAGTGACCGCTGGGGCGGTCGGCGGGCGGTCCTGGGGGACCGCGAGGTCCAATCTGCGCGGGAGACGGCTCTTGGTTTGTCCTATCTGTCGTTACGGCTACGACGCCGCCAAGTATGCCCGATCGGGGCGCCGAGTGCACTATGAGATTGCAACCTTTTCGCGCGCTTTGGAAAGCCGGAGCCGCTCGCTTGCCTGGGTCAGCTTGGGCGCGCCGGCATAATCTGGCCCAGATGATCGACCGATCCGTCATCCGCCAGGCGCCCAAGGTCCTGCTCCACGACCACCTTGACGGCGGTCTGCGCCCGGCAACCGTCGTCGAGCTGGCCCGCGACGTGGGCTACAGCGGCCTGCCCTCAGACGACCCCGAGCAACTGGCCCGCTTCTTCACGTCCGGCGCCGACAGAAAGAGCCTCGAGCTCTACCTCGAGGGCTTCGAGCACACCGTCTCAGTGATGCAGACGCGCGATGCGCTCAGTCGCGTCGCCGCCGAGTGCGCCGAGGATCTGGCGGCCGACGGCGTGGTCTACGCCGAGGTGCGCTACGCGCCCGAGCTGTCAACGCGCGGCGAGCTGTCGCTCGACGAGGTGGTCGAGGCCATCGCCGACGGCTTCCGCCAGGGCAGCGCCGGGCGCAACATCCAGGTCCAGTTCATCGTCACCGCCATGCGCCAGTTCGCGCGCTCGGTCGAGATCGCAGAGCTGGCCGTTCGCCACCGCGACAACGGCGTGGTCGGCTTCGATGTCGCTGGCCCCGAGGCGGGCTTCCCCCCGACACGCCATCTCGACGCCTTCAACCTCATCCACCAGGCCAACTTCCACCTGACCATCCACGCCGGCGAGGCCTTTGGCCTGCCTTCGATCTGGGAGGCGCTGCAGTGGTGCGGCGCTCACCGACTGGGCCACGGTGTGCGCATCGTGGATGACATCGAGGTGGGCCAGGACGGGGAGATCCGGCTCGGGCGCCTGGCGGCGTACGTCCGTGACCAGCGCGTGCCGCTGGAGATGTGCCCGACGTCTAACGTGCACACGGGCGCGGTCGCCTCGATCGAGGAGCATCCTATCGACTTGCTCCGCCGCCTGCGCTTCCGGGTGACGGTCAACACCGACAACCGGCTGATGAGCGGCGTCAGCATGAGCGACGAGTTCGAGACGCTGTCGCGGGTCTTCGGCTTTGGCCTCGACGAGATGCAATGGCTGACGCTCAACGCGATGAAGAGCGCCTTCGCGCCGTTCGACGAGCGGCTGCGGCTGATCAACGGCGTGATCAAGCCGGGCTATGCCCGGCTGCTCGCCGAGACGGCCTACGCGGCGGCGGCCATGCCGGTCGGCGGCTCCTCGTCAACGTAGCGCCAGCTGGTCAGGCAGTCCGGGCAGGACTGCTCGCCTGCGGCAGGCTCGAGCTCGAGCGGCAGACGCGCCTCGCACCATGGGCAGCAGTGCTCAACCATCGCTAGGTCCTCCTTCTGGCCGGGCATAGCCGGCCTTCTCGTGGCCCGAGCGTGGACCGGCTGCGTGCCAGCTTGGTTGGCACGACGTTGGAGTAGGCTCCGCGTGTGGAGAAGAACGAGCAGCGGGCCGCGCCGCAGGCTCCCGGCGCGCCCGGAGCTGGGACGGGGACTCCGCCGGAGGCCGTGCCCCGGTCGGCCGAGGATGGCCGCTCCGGCATCTCCGGCATGGCGACCACGATCGCCGGCGCCGCCGGCCCTGTGCTCAGCGCCGCTCTGCGACCCGTTGGCGAGCTGACCAGCGGTGCGCGGCGGGCAATCGGCGAGCGCAGCGGGGCGCGCGTCAGGCGCGTCCGCCAGCGAGGCCGCCAGCCGCTGCTCAACATGTGGGAGGTGCATCCGGAGGCGCACCGTGCCGCGCTGCGCGAGCTTGGCATGCTGACCGTGCCGGCCGACGAGATCGCCGGCACGGCGGTCGAAGGGCCCACGCAGCGTGGCGGCGACTTTCTGCCGCTGCGCCAGCTGCGCGGCGCCGACTGGCGCGCGCGCTGGGCGCGCATCCTCGAGGGCATCGATCGGATGGCCGCGCTGCCGCCGGTCGACCTGCTCAAGTTCGGCGATCGGTATTGGGTCGTCGACGGCCACAACCGCGTGGCCGCCGCGCTCTACACCGGCCAGGTGGCAATTGACGCCAACGTCGTCGAGCTGCGTCTGCCGGGCATGCCCTCAGCCGCCAGCGGCGGCAACCTGGCGCCCTACCTCGAGGGCAGTCGCGACCTGCGCGAGGCGGGCAGCGGGCGGCTCACCCGAACGACCGTCCGTCCGGCCTCCGGGCTGCCCGAGCATCCGCTCGACGAGCATCCCGAGCACTCGCCCGGCCACGATCACGCGCAAGAGGAGGGATGATCCGGCGCCTGCGCGTGGACCTGCCGGTCGGACGGTCCGTCGACCAGCCGTCGATCGTCCGCCTGCTGGCCGTCTCGGACGAGCGCGATCCGGCGCTCGAGCAGGCCGCCAACCGAGAGCTGCTGGGGCGCGTCGACGCGATCATGGGCTGCGGCGACCTCGAGCCGGACTACCTCGGCTTCCTTGCCGACGCCTTCCACGCGCCGCTGCTCTACGTCCGCGGCAACCACGACCGAGGCGGCGCCTGGGAGGTCGGCGACCGGCACGTGCCGGTCGAGCTTGACGGCCGAATCGAGGACGTCGGCGGGCTGGCCACGGCCGGGCTGTCATGGCCCGGCCCGGCGCGCGGGCGAGCTGTGCGAACCGAGCTCGGCGCATGGCAGCAGGCGGTCGGCGTCATGCTGCGCGCACGCATCCGTGGGCCGCGGCCGGCGATCCTGCTCAGCCACGTGCCGCCGCTGGGTCATGGTGACGTGGTCGGCGACCCGTACCACACCGGCTTCCGCGCGTACCACTGGCTCTGTCGCCGGCTCCGTCCGACGCTCTGGCTGCACGGCCATACCCCGACCGCGGCTGGACCCGAGTGGCGATCGAGCCTGGGCCCGACGACGCTGGTCAACGTCACCGGCGCGGTGCTCGTCGAGCTCGGGCAGCCAGGGCTACCATCGGTCGGCGGAGAGGCCGTCAGCGAACGGGAGGAAGAGGGGCCTTGACGAGGATCGTGGTCTACACCGGCAAGGGCGGCGTTGGCAAGACCAGCGTCGCGGCCGCGACTGCGCTGCTGTGCGCAGATCGGGGAGTCCGTACGCTGGTCGTCTCCACGGACATCGCGCACAGCCTGGGCGATGCCCTCGACGTGCCAGTCGGCCCTGTGCCGAAGCAGATCACTGACAACCTCTGGGCTCACGAGCCGGACGTCTTCTTCAACATCTCGCGCTACTGGCGCACGATCCAGGCGTACTTCGCCAGCCTCTTCTCGTGGGGCGGTCTCGACGAGGTGATGGCCGAGGAGATGACCATCCTGCCGGGCATGGACGAGCTGGGCAACCTGCTCTGGATCGGAGACCACGTCGACGAGGGCACCTACGACCTGATCATCGTCGACGCCGCGCCGACCGGCGAGACGCTGCGCCTGCTGTCGCTGCCAGAGGCCAGCCGCTGGTGGATCGAGAAGATCGCACCCATCGGCCGGCGTGTGCAGAAGCTGGGCGGCCCGGTGCTGCGCAGGATCGTCGGCGTGCCGATGCCGAGCGACGAGGTCTACGAGTCAGCCGAGCACCTGCTCGACAGGCTGCGCTACGTCCACGGCCTGCTGGCCGATCCCGAGCGCTCGTCCGTCCGGCTGGTGCTCAACCTCGAGCGAGTCTCGATCCAGGAGGCGCAGCGCTCGTTCACCTACTTCCACCTATATGGCTACCCAACGGACTTGATCGTCGCCAACCGCGTGCTGCCCTCCGGCGTTGGCTCGTACTTCGATGCCTGGCGCGAGGCGCAGTCGCGCTACCTGCCGCTGGTCGAGGAGCAGTTCGCGCCTGTGCCGGTGCGGACGGTGCCTTTCTTCGATCAGGAGATGGTCGGCCTCGAGCGCCTGCGCGACCTCGGAACGGCGCTCTTCGGCGCGACGGATCCCGCGCAGTTCCTCTATCGCGGCCGGCCGTATCGCGTCGAGCGCGAGGACGGCGGCTACCGGCTCGTCGTCGAGCTGCCCTTCACCTCGAAGGAGGAGGTCAAGCTGTCGCGCAAGGCGGACGAGCTCGTCCTGCAGGTCGGCGCCTGGCGACGCAATATCGTTCTGCCCAGGCTCCTGCTCAACGCCCAGACGAGAGGTGCGAAGATGGACGGGCAGGTGCTGACGGTGCGCTTCGGCGAGCCGCCCCGCGGCGTCGCTGCGGCCGGCCCGGCGACCAGAGAGGCAGGAGCATAAGCATGATCGACGACAGGGACACCAGGGTGGAGCAGCTCGAGCGGCGTCTCGACGACCTCGAGAGCAGAGGCTCGGCGATGGAGCGGGCGATGGAGCGCTCGCGCGCAGCGAGCCGGGTGATCGTGCCCGAGGACACGCGGCGTCACCTGCGCGCAGCCGGCCGCGAGCAGCTGCTGGCCGTGCGCAGCCTGCTCGACTACTGGATCGATCGGATGGGCGACCGTGGCGAGGAGCGCGACCCGGCGCGCGAAGACATTCGCGTTGACTGACGGCCCGGCCTCGGGCCTTCGCGTCGACTCGATCACCGACGACCAATACCGGCCCTGGCTGGAGTCGATCTTCACCGCCTTTGGCGAGGACCTCCAGGACGTCGATGTCGAGCACATGCGCGCAGTCCTGGACAACCGGCGTTGCCTGGCCGCTTTCGACGGCGAGCGCATCGTCGGCGGTGCCGCAGCTTATGCCTTCTCGCTGACAGTGCCCGGCGCCCGGCAGCTGCCGGCGGCCGGGGTGACCCTCGTGGGGGTCATGCCGACCCACCGGCGGCGCGGCATCCTGCGCCAGATGATGGCCCGCCAGCTGTCCGATTCACGCGCCGCTGGCGACGCCCTGGCCATCCTGTGGGCATCGGAAGGCGTGATCTACCAGCGCTTCGGGTACGGGCTGGCTTCGCTCAACGGGGCCATCAACATCGAGCGCTCGAAGGCCGTCTTTCGCCGACCACAGCCGCCTTCGGGCGAGGTCCGGCTGATCGACTCGGCCGAGGCGGGGCGGCTCTACCCACAGGTGTACGCCGCGGTCGCCGCGCAGGTTCCCGGCTTCTATGCGCGTGACGACAGCTGGTGGCAGCACATGGTCCTGCCAGATCCGCCGCACTGGCGGCGCGGCGCGGGGCGCAAGCATTTCGTGGTCCACGAGCGGGACGGACGACCCACGGGCTACGCCGTCTACCGGATCAAGGAGGAGTGGGGCGATCGCGGCCCCAAGAGCGAGCTGCGCGTGCAGGACGTGCAGGCCGTCGATCCCGCCGCCGAGCGCGACGTCTGGCAGTACCTCTTCGGCGTCGACCTCATCGGCACGATCACTCGCGGCCTCGGCCCGCCCGACTCGCCGCTGCTGCTCCAGCTCGAGCAGCCAGGGCTGCTCGGCCTGCGCATCGGCGACGGCCTGTGGCTGCGGCTGCTCGACGTGCCGGCGGCGCTCGCCGGCCGCGGCTACGCGCAGGACGGCCAGGTCGTGCTCGAGGTCAGCGACGAGTTCATGCCCGATGTCGGCGGCCGCTTCCGGCTGGCCGTGAAGGACGGCACTGGCCGAGCCGAGCGGACCTCGGCTGAAGCCGAGCTGGCGCTCGAGGCGAACGATCTGGCCTCGGTCTACCTTGGCGGCTTGACGTTCGCCCAGCTGGCGCGTGCCGGTCGAACACGCGAGCTTCGCACTGGCGCCGGAGCGCGTGCCGACCGCATGCTCGCCAGCCCGGTCCAGCCGTGGTGCCCCCAGGTCTTCTAGCGGGCAGTACCAGCAGCGGATGGCGGAACCGCCGCCGCCCGTTGATCGTCAGTAAGCGCGGCGGCTCCCGCCGGGGCCGTCCGTATCGCTAAGCAACGGAAAGGGGCTCTTCGCTCGTGTCCAGAAATCGACTGCTCATGACTCTCAGCGCAGGCCTGCTGGCCATCGCCTGCACCGGAACCCCGGGAGGCGCACCGGGCACGGACCCGTCGCCGTCGCCCTCGCCGAGCCCGGTCGTGACGCCTCCGGCCACACCGTCGCCCTCGCCGGTCGTGACGCCGGCGCCGACGCCTGGCGGATCGCCCAGCGGCGTGATCGTGACCTTCGACGTGGAGGGCGAGCAGTTCCGCATCCTGGTCACCCGCCCGGACTTGATCGCGCACGTCCAGGCGCTGCTCGCCGGTGGCGAGGAGGGTCGCATCCCGAGCGGCCTGATCGTCCGCGGCGACAGCGGCGTCAACGAAGGCTGGAGCTGGAGCATTGATCCCGACTCGCTCGAGTTCGCCGACATGACCATCGAGATCTGCGACGGCCTGCCCTCGCACATCGAGGACGGGACGCTGAGCATCGAGCGCTACTGCCCATGGGGCGCGGTGGTGGTCGATGTCGAGCCGGCGCCCTGATCAAGGCTGCGACGGCCGCGCCACACGAGAAAACGCCCGAAGGAGCCGGCCGGGCCGGTGACCATCATCGCTGGCGAACCAGCGGCGGTGGCTCCGTTTCCGTGGCCCCTTCGGGACGACCCAAATGTAATGGCCGCCGGGTGGCAGAGGCAAGGCCAGTTGTCCACCAAACCAGCCATGCCGCCGGGCTTATCCACGGACCGTCCCAAACCGCTTTCCACATCCGAACGCGCGACGCATTTGCGCGGCGTGCGTGATGATGCGCCGTAGATGAGCGACCAGTACCCAGCCGGCCAAACCCACCCGCCCGGCGGTCCGCCCAGCGCGTGGCAGACGGAGCAGGGGACGACCGGCTGGCGGCCAGGCTCGAGCGCGCAGTGGTCCCCCGCCGCCGGCTGGGGCCCACCGCCGGAAGGTCGCCCGCCACGCACCGGCGCGCTCGCTGCGGTTGCGCTCGGCGTGGCGCTGGTCTTCCTTGCCGGACTGTTCATCGGCCAGAGCGGCATGCTCGGCGGCGGCGCAGGGCCGACGGCGACGCCCGGCGCGCAGGTCCCGACTCCCACGGCTCCGGCCGGCTCACCGTTGACGCCCAGCCCGGCGCTCACGCCTGGCCCGGGCGAGACGCCTGGCCCGATCCCGACACCCGGCCCCGCCCACACCGCACCGCCGGATGCGCCGGCTGACTTCCAGCTCTTCTGGGAGGCGTACCAGGTCATCCGCGAGCACTACGTCGGCCGCGACGACCTGGGCGACGTGCCAATGACCTACGGCGCGATCCGCGGCCTCGTCGAGGCGCTGGGCGACACCGGCCACAGCATCTTCCTGACGCCCGAGGAGTTGCGCCGCGAGCAGGAATCACTGGGCGGCACGATCGTCGGCATCGGCGTCCTGCTGGGAGAGCGTGACGGCCGGCCGGTGATCGTCTCGGTCGTCAGCGGGGGTCCGGCGTCGCGCGCCGGCATCCGCTCGGGCGACGAGATCATCCAGGTCGACGGCCAGAACGTCGAGCGCCTGGCGCCCGAGCAGCTGGCGCCGCTGGTCCGCGGCGAGGAGGGCACGACCGTCGAGATCCGCGTCTACCGGCCGGCGACCGACGAGTTCATCGACTTCAGCATCGTGCGCGAGGAGATCCGCTTCCCGGCCGCGACCTGGACGATGGTCCCGGGCACGCGGGTCGCGCTGCTGCGCTTCATCCAGTTCTCACAGAACAGTGCCGCCGAGCTGCGCTTGGCCCGTGACCAGGCAATCGCACAGGGCGCTCAGGGCATCATCCTCGACCTGCGCAGCAACCCGGGCGGTCTGGTCCACGAGGCGGTCGACGCGGCAAGCCTATTCCTGCCGGCGGGGGAGACGATCTACATCCGCGAGCTGGCTGATGGCGAGCGCATCCCGGTCACGGCCAATGAGGACATCAGCCCGACGGACCTGCCGATGGTGGTGCTGATCGACCAGGGCTCGGCCAGCTCGGCCGAGATCATGTCCGGCGGCATCCAGTCCAGCGGGCGGGCGCAGCTGATCGGCGAGACGACCTTCGGAACAGGCACCGTGCTGATCACCTTCCCGCTGTCGGACGGCTCGGCGGTGCGCATCGCCATCGAGCGCTGGCTGACGCCGGAGGGCGAGCTGATCTTCGGCCGCGGCATCGAGCCGGACATCGCCGCCGAGCTCGAGCCGACCGCGCGCCCGCTCGAGCCGGAGGAGGTCGCCGAGCTGTCGCCCGACGACGTTGATGAGATGGAGGACAGCCAGCTGCTGAGAGCGCTCCAGGAGCTGCGCCGGCTGGGCGTTCGCTGAGCCTCAGCGCGGCGCGCTGTCGAGCGGCTCGAAGCCGATCAGCCGACGGGCGGGCTCGAGGTCCCAGATCTGGCGCGGATTGTCCGAGGTGGCGTAGACGACGGCCCAGCGTGCATCTGACGCCAGCGCCGCCCGGAACAGGCGGGCGCAGTCGCGCCGGCTGAGCCAGATGGCGCGCATCCGCTTACGCATCTTCAGCTCGCCCGGATCGAGCTCCTCTTCGCCTTCATACGGCGACTCGAAGTCCGAGTCCGGCCGACCGGAGACGTAGCCGATACGCAGGCAGATGACACGCAGGCCGTGGGCGTCGCTGTACCAGCGGCCGAGCGCCTCGCCGAAAACTTTCGACGCGCCATAGAGCGAATCGGGCCGCGGCTCGATGTCGATGCCAAATGTCTGCTGCTGCTCGAGCTCGTAGACCTGCGGCGCGGCCGCGCGCTCGTGGCCGGCGACGGTGTGCGTCGTGGAGGCGTAGATCAGCTGGGGCACGCCCTCCAACCGGGCCGCCTCCAGGACGTTGCGCGCGCCCTCGATGTTCGCCGACAGCACCGGCCGCCAATCCGAGCCCACCTCGGATGCTGCTGCGAGGTGGATGACCGACTCGACGCCGACGAAGGCCGGCCGAATGGCCTCGAGGTCGCTGACGTCGCCGATCACGACCTCCTCTGCGGCATCCTCGATGGGCGATCGCGCGAGCAGGCGCAGGTCATGTTCGGCCAGGTCGGCGCGTAGGAGCTGGCCAATGCGCCCGCCGGCGCCGGTGATCAAGATCTTCATCCTGCTTCGCAGGTTAGCGGGGCCCAGTGCTAGGCGAGTGCAACGAGGTGTCGTCTAGCCTCTCAGCCATGAGTAAGCAACCTGGTCGCGCGCCCGGTCCTGACGACTGGCCTGATGAGGAAGGCGGCGGCGAAGCCCAGAAGTCGCTGCGCAGCGACATCGGGGCGAGTCTCGAGCGGCCGCGTGCTGAAGACACACCCGACGCGGACCGCACCGAGCCGACCGGCCAGCGCGGACCGGCGGGCAGCGGGCTCGTCCCCGGCCGCGGCAAGCTGGGCACGCCCACCTCGACAGAGAAGGGCGCCGAGCAGGGCCCGCGCTAGGCGCATCGCCGCGGTCGATCGGCCGCGCCCGGCGTGGCCCCCGGCGTGCTCGGGGCGTCTGTCCCACGGCCCGCCACGGCGTGCCGTCCCACGGCACTATCGACCGCCCGGCCGCCTCTGACGCCGACGATCAGGCCCCAAGTGCGGTCCGCTGTGCCGCCCGGCGGCAGGAACACCCACGGTCGGCGAGCCCTCCGCGAGATGGCGGTCGTTGGTGCCGCCCCACGGCAAAGCAGCGGCAAGGGACGGCCAGGGCCGGCCAAGGTGGCGTGCGTTGCGCCGGGTCCCGCCACTAACGCATGCGGTCGTAATCCGCCGGCCGGCCCACCCACGCGCCGGCGCAGCGTCGCGCGCCCCAGGCTGCGCACATGACTGAGTTCGGATTCAAGCTATGCAGTGAAGAGCAGGGGCCGCGCGATCTGGTCCGCCTGGCCGCCCGGGCCGAAGAGGCAGGCTTCAGCTTCGGGGTCATCTCCGACCACTTCCACCCGTGGGTCGACGCGCAGGGCCAGAGCCCATTCGTCTGGACCGTGATCGGTGGCATCGCCGAGGCGACGACGAAGCTGCGCCTTGGCACAGGCGTGACCTGCCCCACCATCCGGATCCACCCGGCGATCATCGCCCAGGCCGCGGCAACGGCGGCCGAGATGATGCCCGGTCGCTTCTTCCTCGGCGTCGGCTCAGGCGAGAACCTTAACGAGCACATCCTGGCCGACCGCTGGCCGCCGGCGGACATGCGACTCGAGATGCTCGAGGAAGCGATCGAGGTCATCCGGCAGCTGTGGAGCGGCAAGCTCGAGACCCACTACGGCGAACACTACGCCGTCGAGAACGCGCGTATTTACACCCTGCCCGACGAGCTCCCCCAGATCATCGTCGCCGCATCCGGCGAGAAGGCCGGCGAGCTGGCCGGCCGGGTGGGCGACGGGCTGATGACCACATCGCCCAATGAGGAAGTGGTCAAGGCCTTCGAGCGAGCGGGCGGCAAGGGACCACGCTATGCCGAGGCGACCGTCTGCTGGGCCCAGGACGAGGCAGAGGCAGTCCGTACCGCCCACCGCCAGTGGCCCAACGCGGCGCTGAAGGGCCAGCTCAGCCAGGAGCTGGCACTGCCCTCGTTCTTCGAGCAGGCAGCCGAGTCAGTGACCGAGGACGATATCGCCGAGGCGATCGTCTGCGGGCCGGACGCGGAGAAGCACGTGTCCAAGATCCGCGAGTACATCGAGGCCGGCATCGACCACGTGTTCATTCACCAGATCGGCGACGACCAGGAGGGCTTCCTCCGCTTCTACGAGCGCGAGGTGCTGCCCGCGTTACGCGAGAAGGCCGCCTCAGCGCGCTGAGGCGGCTGACGCCTACCGGGTGCCGTGATCGGCCTTGAGGCGAACGACCTCGTTGCAGCCGACACGCTGGCAGCGGTACAGCTCATCCTCCGGCTGCTCGCCCACGACGACCACCTGGCCGCTCCGCTCGGGCATCATGGGTGACCACTCATCGAGCCCATGCTTGTGCTCGAGGTGCTTGCCTTCGACGGCGCGGGAGCTGATGTTGTCCATGGCCTGCAGGCTGTCACAGACCCCGACAAGCCACTGACGCGCCCACGGCCGTGGGACTAACATCGCCGCCACAGTTCCAGGGAGGGCGCAGTCTGGCCGTCTGGCTGATCGTCAATCCGCGCGCCGGTGGCGGCCGCGGGGCTCGCACCCTGGCCGGGCTCCTGCCGCTGCTCGAGGCGGAGGGTGTCAAGCCTGCCGTCCACGTCTGCGCCGACGGCAGCGAGCCTGAGGCAGTCGCCCGCCGTGCCATCGCCGACGGCGCTGAGATGGTCGTGGCCATCGGCGGCGACGGCCATGCCGCGGCCGTGGCCGAGGCGCTGATCGGGACCCCGGTCAGCTTCGCGGTCGTGCCCGCCGGCAGCGCCAACGACTACGCCCGCGCGCTGGGCATGCGCCGCCGCCCGATGACCGAGCTGGCACGGCTGATCAGCCAGGGGCAGACGCAGCAGGTCGACGTGATGCGCGTCGCCACCGGCCAGCGCACGCGCCACGTGCTGACCGTCGGCGGCGCGGGCTTCGATGCCCGCGTGGCCGAGCGGGCGATGGCCATCAGGCGGCTGCGCGGCGCGCCGCGCTACGTCGCGGCGATGCTCGCCGAGATGCCGGCCTACGGTCCCGCCGGCTTTGCCATCGAGGTCGACGGCCAGCGCATGGAGACGGACGCGATGCTCGTCGCGGTGGCCAACGGCAGCACCTACGGGGGTGGCATGCGCGTCGCCCCTGGCGCCCACCTGCAGAGCGGCCGCCTCGAGGTCTGCGTCGTCGGCGACCTCTCGCGCCTCGGCTTCCTGCGCGCCTTCCCGCGCGTCTTCCGCGGCACCCACGTCAGCCATCCACGGGTGACCATGCTGCGCGGCCAGCAGGTCGACGTCAGCGCAGATCGTGCGCTGTCGGTCATCGGCGACGGCGAGCTGATCGGCTCACTGCCGGCCCAGTTCCGGGTGCTGCCGGGAGCACTCGCCGTGGTCGCAGCGCGGGACGCGCCACTGGCCTGATCATCAGGCCTGCGCAGCGGCAGACACCCCAGCTAGGGGTTACACTCTCGCCGCTCGCCGGCTTCGCGCCGCGGCCCGTCCGTCAACTGCATCGAGAGGCCCCGTCCACGTGCCGCATACGACTGCCACCTTTGACCCGCCGACCGCGCGCGACGTCCTGACCCAGGCCGAGGCGGCTGCCCGGGCCGAACGGGTCGCCGAGGCCGAGTACGAGGTCACGCTCGACCTGGCCGGTGGCCAGCCGACGTACCGTGGCGAGGTCACCATCAGCTTCGCGGCGCGCGGTGAGGGCCCACTGTTCATCGACTTCCGCGGCCGCGAGATCGAGCTGCTCGAAGTCAATGGCACCCG
>Ga0247719_1000813_pt1 | contig 15740 bp, 19 predicted proteins | sample 41E_DmetaG_FD_189046 | JGI IMG/M metagenome (GOLD analysis project Ga0247719, IMG submission 189046) | Soil microbial communities from hillslope of Landscape Evolution Observatory, University of Arizona, Oracle, AZ, United States - 4-1-E_D | ecosystem: Engineered > Artificial ecosystem >...
GTCGGGGGGTGTGCCCCCCGACTGGGGGCCTTCGACTTCGACTTCGGGGGGTCGTCGGGGGGCCTGCCCCCCGACTGGGGCCTTGACCTTGGGGGGGCCGTCGGGGGGCTGTGCCCCCCGACTGTTTAGGTGGAGTCCTTCCGAGGCCGGCACTTCGCCTGCCAGAAGAACCCCAGGGCGCCGGCCAGCGGGGTGGACTCCAGCCAGAAGTCGGCGGCGTGGCCCCGGTCGGTCATGAACCGGAGGAACCGGTCGCCCGCCGAGCGCAGGCGGATCTTGGCCAGGCCGCCGGCGATGCTGCGGGCCGGGATGTTGCGGATCCCCGTGAGCTCCTCGACGTCGAACTGGGCCTCGAGCTCGCGGCGGATCTCGGACCTCGTGAACCGCTGGTAGAAGTAGTCGCCGCCCAGCATGTGCTCGCCCTGGCGGGCCCCCTCGTTGCCGAGCAGGCTCCAGATCCGGAACACGGCGTTGTAGTTGAAGGCGGAGACGGACAGGCAGCCGCTTGGCTCCAGCACCCGGCGGAACTCGGCCAGCATCCGGGCCCGGTCCTCGGACCGGAACTGCGAGTAGGTCTCGATGCACGTCGAGGCGCTCACCGCGCCCTCCTTGACCGGGAGGCGCCGGATGTCGGACTGCACGGCCAGCACGGGCGCGCCCTCGGTACGGGCCAGCATGCGGCGCAGGCAGGCTTCGCTGTAGTCGAGGGCGATGATGGGCCGGCCCAGGGCGACCAGGGCCTCGGTGATGCGACCGGTGCCGCAGCCGGCGTCGAGCACCACGCCTTCAGGGTGCCCGACCCGGCGGACGGCCGCCGGCACCTCGACCGCGTTGGTGTAGCCCTCGAACATGGGGTCGTACCAGACGCTCTCCTCGTCGCGCATCGAACGCTCGCGGTGGTCCTGGTCGCTCAGCTCCTGGGCGGAGAGGAACGACACGATGCCGTCCCGTACCGGGAAGTGGGTGCCGCAGGCCGCGCACACCAGCCCGCCGTCGTTCGGCTCCAGCGGTCCGTGGTCCCGTGGACAGCACAGGAGCTCGACGAGCTCCGGGGCGCGGACGAGCACGCTCGGATCAGCCGTCATCAGTCCCCCACATCTGTCGCTTGTGCACCGGACACTAGCCGCGAAGGCAAGGCGCTCAGACCAGCAGACGGACGGCCACGATCACGCCGACCACGACGATCGCCGCCCGGAGGAAGCCGGCGGGGATGCGGCGGCCGAGCCGGGCGCCGAGCTGGCCGCCGCAGATGGCGCCGGCCGCCAGCAGGCCGGCGACGGCCCAGTCCACGTCGGCCAACACGATGAACAGCACGGCGGCGATGCCGTTGACCAGGGCGGCGAGCACGTTCTTCAGGCCGTTGAGGCGCTGGAGGCCGTCGTCGATGAAGATGCCGAGGAGGGCGATCAGGATCACGCCCTGGGCGGCGCCGAAGTAGCCGCCGTAGACGCCGGTGCCGAACACGGCGACGAAGAGCCATGGTCCCCCCCGGGGCCGGGCCGGCCGGTCGCCGGCGGCCAGGCGGGCCGCCAGGCGGGGCTGGAAGGCCACCAGGACGCAGGCCACCAGGATGAGGACCGGCACCACGTTCTCGAACACCGATGCCGGCAGGGCCAGCAGGAGCAGCCCGCCGGCCAGGCCGCCGGCCAGCGCGGCCACGCTCAGCACCCGAACCCGGGGCGCCTGGCCCTCCAGCTCCCGGCGGTAGCCGATGGCCCCGCTGATCGAGCCCGTGACCAGTCCCACCGTGTTCGACACGTTCGCCACGACCGGCGCATAGCCCAGGGCCAGCAGGGTGGGGAAGGTGAGCAACGACCCCGAGCCGACGATGGTGTTGATGGTGCCGGCGGCCAGGCCGGCCCCGATGATGGCGAGGGCGGCCAGCGGGGACAAGGGACCGAGTGTGGTCGATCCCGCCCGCTCGGACGCCGCGAATCTCCCAACCCGGGAATAAAAACAGATTTGCCTTGGTCTAAGCGGCCATGCCGACCGCCATCATCACCGGGGCGTCGCGGGGCCTGGGCCTCGCCCTCGCCCGTGGCCTCGCCGAGCGCAGCTGGAACCTCGTCCTCGACGCCAGGGGAGGGGAGGCCCTGCAGAAGGTGGCCGAGGAGCTCTCCGGCACCACGGAGGTGGTGGCCATCGCCGGCGATGTGGCCGACGAGGACCACCGCGAGCAGCTGGTGGAGGCGGCCCGGGCCATGGGCGGCCCCGACCTGCTGGTCAACAACGCCAGCCTTCTGGGGCCGAGCCCCCAGCCCAAGCTGGCCGACTACCCCCTCGACACCTTCCGGACCGTCTACGAGGTCAACGTCACCGCCCCGCTGGCGCTCATCCAGCGGGCCCTCCCCGTGCTGGCCCAATCGCCGCAGGGCGCGGTCATCAACGTCACCTCCGACGCCGGCGTCGAAGGCTACGAGGGGTGGGGCGGCTACGGCTCGTCCAAGGCGGCGCTGGAGCACCTCTCCAAGGTGCTGGCCGCCGAGCACCCCGAGCTCAACGTGTGGTGGGTCGACCCCGGCGACATGAACACCCGGATGCAGCAGGAGGCGTTCCCTGACGAGGACGTCTCCGACCGGCCCCCGCCCGAGCAGAGCGTTCCGGGCATCCTCAAGCTCATCGACGAGAACGCGCCCAGCGGGCGCTACCAGGCCCGAGCCGACACCGCTGCCGGATGACTGCCACCCTCACCGCCGCCCCGCCGATCGTCTTCGAGCTGCCCCCGGACCTCGAAGCCCACGAGCCGCCCGAGGCCCGGGGGCTGGCCCGCGACGACGTCCGCCTGCTGGTGTCCCGTGCCGGCGCCCCGCCCGAGCACGCCCTCTTCCGCAGCCTGCCCGACATCCTCGACCCCGGCGACCTCCTGGTCATCAACACCTCGGGCACGCTGCCGGCGTCGCTCGACGCGGTGCGGCCCGACGGCAGCGTCGTGGAGCTGCACCTCTCCACTCCCCTCCCCGCCGGGCTGTGGGTGGTGGAGCTGCGCCAGCCCGCCCAGCCGGGCACGCTGCCCTTCCGCACCGACGTCACCGGGGAGTCCCTGGCTCTGCCCGGCGGCGGGCGGGCCGAGCTGCTGGCCCGCTACCCGGGCTCGGCGCGGCTGTGGGTGGCCGTGCTCCACCTGCCGGCGCAAGTGGGGGGCCCGAGCGGCCCTGGGAGCGGGGCGGGGGACTACCTGGCTGCCCACGGCCGGGCCATCCGCTACGGCCACGTCGACCACGACTGGCCCCTGTCGGCCTACCAGACCGTCTACGCCAACGAGCCGGGCAGCGCCGAGATGCCCAGCGCCGGCCGCGCGTTCACCGCCGAGCTGGTAACCGCCCTGGTGGCGCGAGGTGTCGGCGTCACGCCGGTCGTGCTCCACGCCGGCGTGGGGTCGCTGGAGACCGGCGAGCTGCCCACCCCCGAGCCGTTCCGGGTCCCGGCCACCACCGCGGCCCGGGTCAACGCCACCCGGGCCAACGGCGGCCGGGTCATCGCCGTGGGCACGACGGTCGTCCGTGCCCTGGAGACGGTGGCCGACGCCGGCGGCGTCGCCCATCCGGGCCGGGGCTGGACCGAGGTCATCGTCACCGCCGAGCGGGGCGTCCGGGTGGTCGACGGCCTGCTCACCGGCTGGCACGAGCCCGCCGCCTCCCACCTGCTCATGCTCGAGGCCGTCGCCGGCCGCCAGCTGCTCGACGAGGCCTACCGGGCCGCCCTCGCCGGCCGCTACCTCTGGCACGAGTTCGGCGACCTCCACCTGTTGCTGCCATGAGCGGCCCGGGAGACCGCGCCATGGATGTCCACAGGGGCGAAGCCCCATGAGCGTGAACGTCAGCGCACGCGGGAACGAGGTGGTCACCGCCCTGAAGCACGCCGGCGAGGCCACGGCCGACCAGCTGGCGGCCCAGCTGGGCGTCACCGTGAGCGCCATCCGGCAGCAACTCGACGGGCTGGCCACCGACGGCCTGGTGGCGTGGCGGCCCCTGGCCCGGGGCCGCGGCCGGCCGACCCACGTCTACCGCCTGACCAGGGCCGCCGAGCACCTGTTCCCGAAGGCCTATGGCGGGCTCACCACCGAGCTGCTCGGCTATGTCGCCGAGGCCGATCCCGATCTGGTCGACGACATCTTCGACCGCCGGCGCCAGCGCCGGCTGGAGGGCGCCCAGGCCCGCCTGGGCGCGGTCGGCGGCGACTTCCGGGCCCGGGTCGCCGAGCTGGCCAGGATCCTCGACGAGGACGGCTACCTGGCCAACTGGGAGGCGCTCCCCGACGGCTCGTACCGCATCGTCGAGCACAACTGCGCCGTCCTCGACGTGGCCGAGCGCTACGGCCAGGCCTGCTCGTCGGAGATCGCCTTCCTCCGCCAGGCCCTGCCCGACGCCCGGGTCGAGCGGGTGAGCCACATGATCAACGGCGCCCACTCCTGCGCCTACCGGATCGATCAGAACCGGTAAGGGGCTCGGAACACGCCTTCCTCGGTGATGATGGCGGTGACCAGCTCGGCCGGCGTGACGTCGAAGGCCCGGTTCTCGGCCTCCACGCCGGCGGGGGCGATGCGGTGGCCCTCGATGGAGGTCACCTCCTCGCCGGAACGCCGCTCGATGGGGATGGCGGCGCCGGTCGGGCAGTCAGGGTCGACGGTGGACAGGGGGGCGGCCACGTAGAAGGGCACCGAGTGATGGCGGGCCAGCACAGCCAAGCCGTAGGTGCCGACCTTGTTGGCGACGTCGCCGTTGGCGGCGATGCGGTCGGCGCCGACGACCACGCAGTCGACCTCGCCGCCGGCCATCAGCGACCCGGCCATCACGTCGGCCACCAGGGTGGCGGGGATGCCCAGCCGATCGAGCTCCCATGCCGTCAGCCGGGCGCCCTGCAGGACGGGCCGGGTCTCGTCGACCCACACCGTGGGGTGACGCCCCGCCTCGTGGGCGGCCCGGATCACCCCGAGCGCGGTGCCGTAGCCGGCGCAGGCCAGGGCGCCGGCGTTGCAGTGGGTCAGGACCCGCGCTCCCTCGGGCACGAGCTCGGCCCCGAAGCCACCGAGCCGGCGGTTGCGGGCCACGTCGTCCTCGGCCAGCCGCACGGCCTCGGCCACGGGATCACCGGCCGACAGGCCCCGCGCCACCCCCCAGGCCAGGTTCACCGCCGTGGGCCGGGTGGCCACGATCCGGGCCGCGGCCGCCTCGGGGCCCTCGCCGGTCACCGCGGCCAGGGCCATCCCCATGGCGCCGGCCACGCCCAGCGCCGGCGCCCCGCGGACCGCCAGGGTGGAGATGGCGTCGCACAGCTCGTCGACCGTCCGGGCCTCGAGGAACTCCAGCCGCCCCGGCAGCAGGCGCTGGTCGATCATGCGGACGCAACCGTCCCGCCACTCGATCGTGGGCGGGATCCCCATAGGGAAGCTACTTAAGCAGCCTTGCGGGCCGCCTCCTGACGCCGGCGGCGGACCCGGCGGCGCTCGTTCTCGTCGAGACCGCCCCAGACGCCGTCGTCCTGGCGGGTGACCAGGGCGAAGTTGAGGCAGGCCTCCTGCACCGGGCAGGTGGCGCAGACGGCCTTGGCCGCCGCCACTTCCGCCTCGGTCTCGGGGAAGAAGACGGCAGTGTCGAGATCGCGGCACGCGGCCCGGGAGCGCCACTCCTTGGGGTCGAAGGTGGTGAGGGTCTGAGCCATGACGATGTTCCAACAACGTTGTCGACCGATGCATTCCACACCTTGAGGCGGGGTAGGGCTCCCCGCATGTCCGACCGCCAGAACCTGCCCCGACCGGCTCCCGAGGTGACCGAGGACGGCGTGCCCTCCATCGAGGAGATCCCCGAGGACGTGCTGCTCACCGGCGACCCCGTGGAGGGGGAGCTGCCGCCGCTCGACCACCCCCAGGGGGTGACCGACTGGGGCACGACCGCCTCGGAGCAGCTGGCGTCGGAGCCCATGGAGGTCCGCGCCCGGCGCGAGGTGCCCGACGTCGAGGCCGCCGATGCCTACCTCGACCGCCAGATCCTCGAGCCCGGGGCCGACGGCGGTCTGGGCGACGACGAGGCCGATTCCCTCGGCGAGGTCGACATGGGCCTGGACGACACCCTCAGCGCCGAGGAGGCCGCCATGCAGGTGGTGGACGAGCCCCCGGGGATGAACTACGACCCCGACCCCGGGTACGTCGACTACGAGCGGGAGGCCCGGTCATGACCGAGTTCGGCTACGCCCTTTCTTCCGAGGAGCACGCGCCCAACGACCTCGTCCGCTACGCCCAGCGGGCGGAGGCGGTCGGCTTCAGCTTCGCCGCCGTCAGCGACCACTACCACCCGTGGGTGGACCAGCAGGGCCACGCCCCCTTCGTGTGGTCGGTGATCGGCGGCATCGCCCACGCCACCAGCACGCTGAAGCTGGGCACCGGCGTGACCTGCCCCACCTTCCGCATCCACCCGGCGATCATCGCCCAGGCTGCGGCCACCGCCGCCACCATGATGCCGGGCCGGTTCTTCCTGGGCGTCGGCAGCGGGGAGAACCTCAACGAGCACATCCTGGGCGACCACTGGCCGCCGGCGCCGGTCCGCCAGGACATGCTGGCCGAGGCCATCTCCCTCATCCGCCAGCTGTGGGAGGGCGGCTACCAGAGCTTCGACGGGGCGTACTACACCGTCGAGAACGCCCGCATCTACACCCTGCCCCAGGAGCTTCCGCCGATCATCATGGCCGCCGCCGGGCCGCAGGCGGCCACCCTGGCCGGCGCCAACGCCGACGGGCTGTGGACCGTCTCGCCGGAGGCCGATCTCATCGACAAGTTCACCGAGTCCGGCGGCTCCGGCCCCAAGTACGGCCAGGTGACGGTGTGCTGGGCCCCCGACGAGGACTCGGCCAAGAAGACCGCCTACGAGTGGTGGCCGAACGCGGGCATCGGAGGCGAGCTGTCCCAGGAGCTGCCGCTCCCCCGCCACTTCGAGCAGGCCGCCCAGCTGGTCACGCCGGACGACCTGGCCGAGAAGCTGCCCCTGGGGCCGGATCCCGACCGCCACGCCGAGTCCGTCAAGGCCTTCGTGGACGCCGGCTACGACCACGTCTACATCCACCAGATCGGGCCCGACCAGGACGGGTTCTTCCAGTTCTACGAGCGGGAGCTGCGCTCCCGGCTGTAGGTCAGTTGGCGCTGCCCTGCGCCGCCACCGGCCGACGGGCCTTGGCCGGTTCGCCCTGGGCGGCCGGCGCCGGCGCCGGCGCCGGCGGCATGCGCACCTCGTGGAGTCGCATGGGCTCGGGCTCCGGCATGGTCGGCAGCTGCCGGGCGGCCATGACCTGGTCCAGCTCGGCCAGACGGGCCTGCAGGGGCGCCCAGTCCTCGGCCGGAGGCCGCCCGAGGTTCACTCGTGCTTCGATGGCCTCCTGGGCCTGGCGCTCGAGCTCCTCACGGGAATACCGGGGCTCACGACCAAAGTACTTCCCCATGGATCGGCGACCTTTCGTAGGAAGAGTGTTGTGGCGACGGCCCGCCTGGTTCCCACTGCATGCTCGCGCCGCCTCGGGGCGGCCCGCAGTGAGTGTTCTCGCCCTACAGTGCCCAGGACCCCAAAGGGATCGTGTGCGAGGATCCCGGTCGTGCCACCGTCGGAGCTGCATGACGGCTCGGCCGCCGACTTCGCGGCCGGCTCGACCGACGCCGGCGCCTTCGTCGCCCACAGCGTCGCCGGCGAGGTCATCCTCACTCCCAGCGTGGCCGGCGAGTTCACCGGCGACACCCTGCCGGAGGGCTGGACGGTCGAACCGTGGGTCCCGGGGGGGACCGGCACCCTCGACGGGAGCGGGCTCCTCCTCGACGGGGCCAAGGTCGGCTGCGACCCGCTCCTGCTGAGCCCCCGGTCGCTGGAGATCTCGGCCGTGTTCGCCGCCCGCCCCGACCAGCTGGCCGGCCTCGGGGTGGACTTCGTGCTGGAGCCGTGGGTGATGTTCAGCACCAAGTGGGGCCGGCGGCTCTACGGCCGCACCCACCTGCTCCAGATCGAGGACAGGAAGCTCACCGCCGACTGGTTCGGCGCCCCCCACGTCTTCCGCATCGACTGGAACGTCCTCGACATCGTGTTCTCCGTGGACGGCGCCCCCCAGGCCCACCTGATGATCCCCGTACCCGGCTACATGCGCGCCCTGGCCGCCAACCAGCGCCTGGGCACCGAGCCCCTCCGCATCGAGTGGATGCGCCTGTCCCCGTACGCGCCGGCGGGCCGCTTCACCTCCCGGGTCTTCGACGCCGGCGGGCCCGGCGCCTGGGAGGCCCTGTCCTGGGACGCCGGCGTGCCCGAGCGCACCAGCCTCACCATGGAGGTTCGCACGGGCGACGTCGCCCGCCCGGGGAGTGCCTGGTCGCCATGGAGGCCGGTGGCCCGCTCCGGCGACGGCGTCGGTGCGACGTCGCGCTACCTCCAGTACCGGGCCCGGCTGGCCACCACGGATCCGTCGTGGACGCCGGTGCTGCGCCGGGTGCGGGCCAGCTACTCGGCGGCCGGCTCGTCCTCCAGCAGCTTGGGCTCGGGGAGCGTCTTGGGCTGCCAGTGACCGGCGAGGAGGTCCGGCCCCACCCGGTCGACGTCGCCCCCCGGGTGGCTGACGTGCACGCCGTACCAGACCACCACGTCCTCGCTGTGCACCGGCTCGCCTGACACGAACCGGTCCAGGCCCACCCTGGCCAGCGCCGGGTCGGTGGTGTACCCCTGGCCGTCGTCCATCTCGTCGGGGCTGTAGCGCAGCACCCAGACGTCGCCGGCGCCGAAGTCGTTGGCCACCCCGTCGTTCGGTCCGGGCATGATCCGGTACTCCCGGCCGTCGCGGTCGTGGCGGACGAGCCAATGACGGTTGTGCGCCGCGTCGCGCGGCCGCTTCACCTCGAAGCGCATGAAGTGCCACCGGGTCTCGCCGCGGATGGCCGGCTCGTTGAACTCCCGCAGCACGTTCGAACCCGGCGCCAGGATGTCGAAGTCGAGCCGCCAGTAGGCGTGGTGGACATGGGGGTGGCAGGTGACGGAGTTCACGGCCGCCGAGCACCCGAGCCGGGGGCGGATGGCGCCGTCGGCGCCCAACCGCCATTCGTCGACGTAGCGGAACGGGCCCGCCTCCAGCTGGCTCACGAGGACGACGTCCTGACCGTCGACCCACAGGGCGACGCCCCGGTAGCCGCCGCCGTCGGTGCTTGTCTCCAGGATGGTCCGAGGCGCCGACGGGCAGACCCGGAAACCGGGGACGGGGTCGTCACCGTCGGCCACGAAGGCGGCCTCCTCGTGGGCCCAGTGGCGCTCTGCCGCCGGCAGGCCGGCGGCCACGCCCTCCTCGCCGAACTCCACGTTGACGATCGGAAGGTGGGCCCGCTGGAGCACGCGGGCGCCCAGGTAGTCGACGGCGCGCAGCTCGACGCCCGAGCCGTTGGTGCCCGACGACGCCGACGGCCGGACGACCACCATGTCCCAGAGCAGCATCTCGCCCTGCCAGATCCTCACCCGGGCCTGGCGGGCGCCGGCCACCGGCGCCGCCGCCGGCTCCGCCGGCGCTCCGCAGTCGTCGGAGGAGGGCGCCGGCACCCCCGCCGGCTCGGCGATGATCTCGCCGTCGAGGGTGCGCACCCCGACGACGCGGTGCTCCCCGACCGCCGATCGCAGGCCCACGGCCACCGCCCGGTCGACGTTGCCGTCGACGTCGTAGAAGCTGGCCAGCGCCGGCATGGGCCGGTAGGGGTGAAGCTCTCCCGACTCCAGCGCCGGCCCGAACCGGGGGTCCTCCTTGAGCAGGTCGACGGCCCACCCGAACTCGTCCTCGTGGGGCGGTCGCTGCCAGTTGGTGTGGCTCAGGATCGAGTAGTCGAGCTCGTCGAAGCGCCCGTCGGCCAGGAGCAGCCGCCCGGTGTCCATGTCCTGGATGGTGGCAGTGAACCGTTGCCCGGCCTCCTGGCCTTTGTCGACCACGTCGTGGGCCACCGACCACAGGTCGCGCCCGGCGAACTCCACTTGGATGATGTCGTGGGAGAGGAGGGTGGAGACCGCCCGGGCGACCTCGTCCTCGTGGAGGGCCTGGGGCAGGACTTCTATACGGAGCGGTTCCGGCACCCCCCGAACCTAGTTCCTCCCCGTGGGCGTCCAGGAGATGACCGCCGCCGGCACCGTCTTCAGCGGGGCGGCGAGGGAGTCGCCCCGGCGGACCAACCAGTGCTCGAGCAGGCCCCGGAGTTCCTTGCGGACCTCCGGTGTGTCCGGCAGGCAGAGCTGGTCGCGGTAGTCCTTGGCCGCGTCGGCGACGCTCTTGAACCGGCCCCTGGTGTTCACCTCGACCACCTCGATCTGCGGCCTCACCCCCAGCTCGCGCAGCACGTCGAGCGCATCGAGGTACGTGGGCCCGGGCTTGCGGGAGCTGCCGTGGAAGTGGCGCCACAGCGGGTCCATGATGGCGTCGGCGGTGTAGGCGCCCAGGTAGAGGAAGGCCCGCTGCTTGGCGGTGGCGTCGAGCTTGGCCAGGAACCGGGCCCCGTCCGGCACCAGGGTGACGACATAGGAGGAGAAGGCCACGTCAACCGGCTCGACGTCGGCGTCCTCCCAACGCCCGTGGACGGTCGTGACGTTCGAGATGCCCAGCTTCCTGGCCTGGCGCCGGCAGACGTCGAGCATGCCCGCGCTCGGGTCGACGGCGGTCACGGTGGCGACCCGGGGGGCCAGGGCGAGGCTGAACCGCCCGGAGCCGGCGCCCACGTCCAGCACCGTGCTGGCCCGGCCGGTGGCCTGGCGCAGCCGGCGGTAGAGGGGGTCGCCGGCCACCGAGCTGACCGGCAGTCGCTTGGCGAACCGCTTGGCCCTGGTGTCCCAGAAGCCGGCGTCGAGGGCGCCGCGGCCGGGTTGCAGCCGCTCCATCTCGCCCAGGCGGGCCCGGACGAGCTTGCGCCAGTTGGCGGCAGCGGGTCCACTCACCGGGCAGTACCTTTCGGGGGGTGCTGATCAGGTCGATCCATACGGTACGCGGCGTCGGGACGGGCGGCGCCACGGAGTGGCGCGACGGGACGCTGACGGTCTCGGCCGAGGAGGCGCAGGCGCTCGTCGCGGCGCCCTCGCTCGCCGGAGTCAAGGTCTCGTGGGCTTCACCGGGCGACGCGGTGCGGATCGTGAAGGTGCTCGACGTCGTCGAGCCCCGGAGCAAAGGCCCCGGGGGCGGGGGCGTGTTCCCGGGCTGGCTGGGCCCGAGCGGCCCCCGAAGCGGGCGACTCGGCGGTCCGGCGGTCGAGGGGCCCACCCACGTCCTGCGGGGGGCGGCGGTGGTCGTCGCCGGCTACCTGCCCCGGGCCCAGGAGGCGGTGATCGACATGTCGGGGCCGGCGGCCGAGCTGTCGCCCTTCGGCAGCACCCACAACCTCGTCATCGAGTTCACGCCGGCTCCCGATGCCGACTGGGCCGACGTCGACGACGCCCTCCGCCGGGGCTCCCTGGCCCTGGCCGCCCGGCTGGCCGAGGCCGCCCTCGACGCCCCGCCCGACGAGGAGGAGACGGTGCCGGATCCGGGCCCGGTCGAGGGGCTCCCTCGCATCGGCGCCGTCACCAACCTCCAGACCCAGGGCGTGTTCAAGGACGTCTTCGTGCGGGGCGAGAGCTTCAACGGCCAGGCCCCGGCCCTCATCGACCCGGCCGAGATCGACGACGGCGCCGTGGTCAGCGGCCAGTTCGGGCACCCTTCGCTGCGCAACCCCACCTGGGTCCACCAGAACCACCCGATCGCCGGCGCCCTGCGGGCCCGCCACGGCAAGGACCTGGCCTTCGCCGGCGTGGTCCTGTCACCGGAGCCGGTGAGCGCGTCGGAGAAGGCCCGCATCTCCGCCGCCGCCGCCCAGCTGTGCGCCGAGGCCGGCTTCGAAGCGGTGATCGTGACCAAGGAGGGCGGGGGCAACGCCGATGCCGACGTGGCCCTGAAGATGGACGCCCTCGAGGACCTGGGCATCGCCGCCGTCGGCCTGTTCGCCGAGATGGCCGGCCCCGACGGCACCGGGCCGCCCATCGTCGTCGCCCCCGAGAAGGCCACGGCCATGGTCAGCACCGGCAACTACGACACCCGCCTCGACCTGCCGGAGATGGAGCGGTCCCTCGGCGGCGAGGAGCTGGCCCTGCTCGGCGTGCCCGCCACCTCGGCCATGCAGCTGCCCACCGCGGTGATCCTCGCCTCCCTCGGCTGCCTGGGCGGCGGCCGCCTGACCTGCGCCCAGGAGGCTTAGCTCGTGGCCCGCATCGTCCACTACCTGAACCAGTTCTTCATCGGCGCCGGCGGCGAGGACGCCGCCGCCCAGCCGCCGTCGTCGCAGGCCGGCGCCGTCGGCCCGGGCCGGCGCCTGGCCCAGCTGCTCGGCGACGAGCACGAGATCGTGGCCACCGTGTCCTGTGGCGACGACGACGCCGCCGGCCGTCCCGAAGCCATCGCCGAGATCGTCGCCCTCATCGCCGAGCATCAGCCCGACCTCGTCGTCGCCGGCCCCGCCTTCACCAGCGGCCGCTACGGCCTGGCCTGCGCCCGTGTCGCCGCCGGGGCCAAAGCCGCCGGCCTCGGCGCGGTGGCCGCCATGCACCCGGACAACCCCGGCCTCGACGAGGCCGGCGGCGCCCCGGTCGTGGCCAGCGGCGAGGCGGCCCGGCTGATGGGGCCGGCGCTGGACACCCTGTCGGCGGCGGTGAAGAAGCTGCTGGCCGGCGAGGTGCTCACCGACGCCGACGGGCTCGTCGGCCTGGCCCCCCGCCGGCCCCGCATGGCCGAGCGCACCGCGGCCGAGCGGGCCGTCGACCTGGCCCTGACCCGCCTCGGCGGCGACCGCGACGCCACCGAGGTCCCCCTCCCCCGCTTCGACAGGGTGACGCCGGCCCCTCCCATCGAAGATCTACGCGACGCAACCCTTGCCATCCTCACCGAGGGCGCCCTCGTGCCCGACGGCAACCCCGGCGCCTTGGAGTCGGCACGGGCCACCAAGTGGCTGCGCTACTCCCTGGAGGGGCGCGACGAGCTCAAGCCGGGCGAGTGGCGCTCCGTCCACGGCGGCTTCTCCACCGTGTGGGCCAACGAGGATCCTCACCGCATCCTCCCCCTCGACGCCGCCCGCCGGCTCGAGCGCGACGGCGCCATCGGCCGCCTCTACCAGGAATACCTGGTGACCGCCGGCAACGGCACGTCGGTGGCCAACGCCCGCCGGTTCGGCGTGGAGTGGGCCGCCGACCTCCGCCACTCCGGGGCCCGGGCCGCCATCCTCACCGCCACCTGAGGGACGGGGACGCGTTGCGGGGCAACGCTTGCCAAGGAGCTGGAACGGGCCGGGATCCCGACCGCGCTGCTCTGCAACCTGACGTCGATCGCCGAGCGGGTGGGCGCGCCGCGCATCGTCCCCACCCGGGGCATCCCCTTCCCCGCCGGCGACCCGTCGCTCGAGCCGGCCGAGGAGCGGGCCTGGCGCCAGCGCCTGCTGGAGCGGGCGCTCGAGGCCGTGTCGACAGCTGTCCACGCGCCAACGCTCTTCGAGGTGAAATAGACAATGCCCGACGTCGTCATCAGCGCCGCCGCCCAAGTCCTGGCCCACGTACCCGGCCTGGCCCGTCACGGCTCCAAGCCGCGGCGGGAACTGCCCAAGAACAGCGACGTGGCCGAGAAGTTCGCCGCCTCGCTGCGCAGCTTCGACGAGGCCGCCGCCTACCCGCCCCACCAGGCCTGGATCGGCAACATCCACCCTCGCGAGCTGCCGGCCCGGCCCTGGAGCGCCAACGCGGGAGAGCCGCAGCGCGCCGGCCGGTTCGGCGAGATCATGCCCGAGCAGGAGTTCCTCGGCCTGCTGGCCGCGGTCGACGACTTCGAGCTGTTCGCCCTCTCGCCCGAGGCGGCCAGGGCCGGCGCCGGCGCCCTCGCCGCCCACCCCCTGGCCAAGGCCTTCGACCTCGACCGCGTGGAGAAGGCGGCCGGCGACATCGAGGCCGTCGCCGGTGAGGCCAAGGCCCTGCGCCTGACCGACGGGGCGGCGATGCGCTGCGCCCAGGCCGACGACGAGTCCCTCTCCGCCCACGTCCTCATCGACAACCTGGCCGCCAAGGCCACCGCCACCCTGGCCCTGCTCCACCTCCTCGACCGCTCCGGCATCGACCCCAAGTCCGTCGACTACGTGATCGGCTGCGGCGAGGAGGCCATCGGCGACCGCTACCAGCGGGGGGGCGGCAACCTGGCCAAGGCGGTGGCCGAGGCCGCCGGCCTCACCGACGCCTCCGGCGCCGACGTCAAGAACTTCTGCGCCGCCTTCGTCCCCGCGCTGGTCGTCGCCTCGTCACTCGTCAGCGCCGGCGTGTTCAATCGGGTGGCCATCGTCTCCGGCGGGTCGCTGGCCAAGCTGGGCATGAAGTTCCAGGGCCACCTGGCCAAGGACCTGCCGGTCATGGAGGACGTGCTCGGCGGCACCGCCACCCTGGTCGAGGCCGACGACGGGAAGTCGCCCCGGGTCCGCCTCGACGTCGTGGGCCGCCACAAGGTCTCCGCCGGCGGCTCCGCCGCCGAGGTGATGAAGGCCCTGGCCGTCGAGCCCCTCGCCCGCCACGGCATGGCCATGACCGACATCGACGACTTCGCCACCGAGCTGCACAACCCCGAGATCACCGAGCCTCAGGGCTCGGGCAACGTCCCGGAGCGCAACTACCGCACCATCGCCGCCCTGTCCGCAGCCAAGGGCGACATCGAGAAGGCCGACATCGCCTCGTTCGTCACCCGGCGCGGCATGCCGGGCTACGCCCCCACCCAGGGCCACCTCGCCTCTGCCCTCTGCTACACGCCGCATGCCCTGGATCGACTGACCACCGGCGACGCCCGTAAGGTGATGCTGCTGGCCAAGGGAAGCCTGTTCCTGGGCCGGATGTGCCAACTGTCGGACGGCATGAGCGTCCTACTCGAGAGAAACGGTGGGGGGTGAAATAGCAAAGAATGCTCCAAGGCAAGAAAGTCATCGCCGTCGGCGAGCGGGACGGGATCTCCGGCCCCGCCATCGCCGCCTGTGCCAAGGCCGCGGGAGCCGACGTGGTCTTCGTGGCCACCGAGTGCTTCGTCTGAACCGCGGCCGGGGCCATGGACCTGCAGAGCCAAGAGGCGATCCTCAAGGCCAGCCAGACCCACGACAAGGCCGACTTGGTGGTGCTGCTCGGCTCTCCCGACCCGGAGAGCGCGACCATCGCCGCCGAGACGGTCGTCGAGGGTGATCCCTCCTACGCAGGTGCCCTGGCCGGAGCCCAGTTGGGCCTCCTCACCTACCACGTGCTCGAAGAAGAAGTGCACGCCGACATCCCCGACGACGTCTGGGAAGAGCAGATCGGCGTGATGGCCGACGTCCTCGAGGCCGACGCGCTGGCCGAGACCGTCGCCGGCTTCCGCAACCGCTCCTGACCCCCCCCGTTCTGGTTGCACTTGACCACCACATGCGCGGGTAACTGCAACCAGAACGGAGGGGCGGAGGAGAGACCTGAAGGTTCTTCGTTCAAGTACCTCGCCGGGGCGTCGATATTCCATGCATGGCGAGACTGCTTGCAAACACGAATGTGACGAGGCGGGTGCTGGGAGGCGTGGTCGGGGTGAACCTGACCCTCGCCTTGGCCGTCAGTGCCGGTGCGGTGCCCCGGCCCGGTGACAACGCCCAGAACGTGGCCGCGACGCAGGTGGAGGAGCTGGCCGCACCGGCCGCCCGCCAGCCTGGCGACGTCGCCGCTCCGGCGGTCGAGGCGCCGGCCCCCGACCCCACCCCC
>Ga0247719_1000814_pt1 | contig 15723 bp, 14 predicted proteins | sample 41E_DmetaG_FD_189046 | JGI IMG/M metagenome (GOLD analysis project Ga0247719, IMG submission 189046) | Soil microbial communities from hillslope of Landscape Evolution Observatory, University of Arizona, Oracle, AZ, United States - 4-1-E_D | ecosystem: Engineered > Artificial ecosystem >...
GCCGTCCGCCGCGTGCCGGTGAACGCGGCGGACGGCGGCGCCCTCACTACTCGGCCCGATCGGCAGCGTGTGACGTACAATGTACAAGCCATGAAGCACCTGAAAGTAGCGGAGGCGCGGGCGCAGTTCGGCGACCTGCTCGACCGTGCCGAAGCGGGCCTGCCCGTCGTCATCGAACGGCGGGGCATCCGCTTCAGGATCGTCGTCGAGGACGATCGCGCCCCCCGGCCGGCGAAGCGGCTGTTCGAGCACGTCGACGAGTCGATCCTCGAAGGCGGCTGGACGTGGTCCCCCGGACGCGGCGGCCTGCGGCTCGTCGCGCCGAAGCGGAAGTGATCCTGCTCGACACGCACGCGGCGATCTGGCTCGCGCAGGGCCATCGCCGCGTGCGGCCGCTCGAACGGTTCGTGCGTCTGTACCTGTCGCCGGCATCTGTCCTCGAGGTGCAGTTTCTCGTCGAGACGGGACGCGTGCGGCTGGCGCGCGGCGTCTCGACGGCGACCCTTGCCGGCGACGAGCGGTGGCGGCTCGACGAGCCTCCGCCCGGCCGCTGGTTCGAGCAGGCGGCGGAGCTGTCCTGGACGCGTGATCCGTTCGACCGGCTCCTCGGCGCCCATGCGCTCGTGCGCGGCTGGCGTCTTGCGACCGCCGACGAGACGCTGCTCGGCCGCCTGCCGTCCACCGCCGTTTTCGAGTTGTGAGGGCTGCACGGCATGGCTTCGGCGCCGGCCGCGGCGCTCTGCGGCGAGGATCGCCGTCCGTTCGGACGCCGAGCGTTCCCGGGGATTCCTGCGACACTCGCTGCCCCCAGTCGCCCTCCATACCGCGCCGGCATCCGGCACCCGAATTGCCTCCGCGTGGCATCGCGTGCCGAAATCCAGGAGCAACTGATGCCAATGCGTCCTCTCGTCGCCGCAGCGTGTGTCCTACTGTCCACCGGGCAGGTCGTTCTGGCGCAATGGAGCGAACGGCGGGATCTGCCCCGCGCGCGGGTGCGCGTCGAGCGTCCTGAGCGCTACGAACCGCGCGACAACGAGAAACCGGCGGACACGGCTTCTCGCCTGCCGCGCCACACGAGCGACACGGCGGGCCGGCTGTTCGGCGTGTTCGTGGGGATCGGTGACTACGACGGTGAGGACGACGACCTCGAATACACCGCGGACGACGCCAGAAATTTCCGGCAGGAGCTGGTGCGCCGCGCCGGCATGCTCGCCGACGACTCGGTGCTCCTGCTCGACGGCGCCGCGACGAGATCCGCGTTCCGCAGGGCACTCTCCGGCATCGCGGCGCGCGCCTCCACCGACGACCTCGTCATCGTCTTCTTTTCGGGGCATGGTGATCGCGTCGCCCGCACGTCGGCCCAGGCGGCCGATCCCGACGGCTTCGACGAAACGCTCACGTTCGTGGACGGCGAGGTGACCGACGACGAGATGAACCGGCTGCTCGAGCCGGTGCGCGCACGCCTCCTCCTGGTGCTCGACGCCTGCTACAGCGGCGGGTTCTCGAAGGACGTCATTTCGGCCCCGCGCCGCATGGGCCTGTTCTCCTCGGAGGAGGACGTCATCTCCTCGACCGCCGAAGAGCTCAGGGCCGGAGGATACCTGGCGCGGTTCATCAGGGAGGCGGTGGGCGACTGGCGCGCGGATGCCGACCGCGACGGCGCCATCACGGCCATCGAGCTGAGCGACTATCTGCACGCGCGATACCGCGACGAGGTCGCGACGACGACGGCGAGCGCGACCGGCCGGAAGAGCGACGACGATCCGGACGTCGGCGATCAGCACCTGGTCGTCGATCGCGGCAGCGTGCGGCCGCGGGACGTGCTCTTTCACGCGCCGCGGTACAGCGGCAAGGCCACCAGGCCCTGGTAGGGCCTCCGCGTCTCACGAGGCGCCTCGGACGATGGCGCTGGCGCGGATGCCGCGCGATCAGCGTCCGCGGCCGCGCACGCCGCCGACCACCCCGGCGCGCTTCAGGCCCTTGCGCGCTCCGCGCGTGATCTCGATCCCCTTGGGCCGCCCGCCGCGGTCCGAGGTCGCACGCGGGACCTCCTTGGGTACGCGCGCGCGGCTGATGCCGAGCACGTCTCCGACGTGCTTTTTCGCTCTGGCCGCTGCCGTCTTGGCCTTCGATGCGCCTGCGCGGCCTCGGGTGGTCTTTGCGGATGCCTTCTTCGCCATGCGTTGATTCTATGCCGCATCCACCGGCCGCGTCTCGCATGCCGCTGCAGCCAGGCGCCCCGCCTCGATCCGAGAAGGATCTCGCGTATGCCCGCCACGGCACCTGGCGGCATAATCCGTGGCGGTGTCTCCCCTCGGGTACGCAGCCCTCGTCCTCGTCGGCTTCGCCGGCGCCGTGATCAACGTGATCGCCGGCGGCGGATCGTTCCTCACGCTGCCGCTGCTCATCTTTCTCGGACTCCCGCCGTCGGTCGCCAACGGCACGAACCGTGTCGGCGTCTTCGCGCAGAACGTGAGCGCGTCAGTGGGTTTTCACCGGCGCAACGTGCTGCCGGTGCCGTGGGCGCTGGCGGCCGCGCTGCCGGCGGCTGCCGGCGCGGTGCTGGGGGTGTGGGCGGCGCTGAACGTCCCGGAGATCGCCTTTCGGCGCATCCTCTCGGTGGTGATGCTCGCCGTGGCGTTCGGCACGCTGCTGCATCGATCCACGGTGACGCCGCGCGCCGAGGTCAGGAGCGCCTGGCATCCGGCCCTCGTGGCCGGCTTCTTCCTCAGTGGCATCTACGGCGGCTTTCTCCAGGCGGGCGTGGGGTTCCTGGTGCTTGCGCTCACGACGTTCGCGGGGCTGGACCTCGTGCGCGGGAACGCCGTGAAGGTGTTTGCCGTGATGCTGCTGACCCTGCTCTCGCTGGCGGCGTTTGCCGGCACCGGCCACGTCGACTGGCCGGCGGGGCTCGCCCTCGGCGCCGGCAACCTGCTCGGCGGCGCGGTCGGCGTCCGCGTCACCGTGCTGAAAGGACAGACGTGGCTCGAACGGGTGGTGCTGGCCACGATCGCCGTGTTCGGCGTGCTCCTGTGGGTGACGGACTGAAGCCGTTCCGGCACGCCGTGAACGGGACCTCGGCGGAGGCGCCCGTGCCGTTCAGCGAAGCCCGATGCGCCGGGTGAGCGCAGCGAACCGCGCATCCGGGCGCAGTGGCGCGTAGCCGGGATCGAGGTGCAGGTAGATCAGTCCGGCCGAACGCGTTTCATAGGCGCGGTCGAGGCAGTCGAACGCCTCGTCCGTCCTGCCGAGCGCGGCATAGCCCATCGCCATGACGTCGGCGCGGATGTAGGTCTGGCGCGCCTCGTCCTCGAGACGCCGCATGATCTCCTCCGCCTCGTCGCGCCGGTCGAGCGCGGCCAGTGCACGGACGATGAACGAGTCGTAGGAGCGAACGCTCGTCTCGAGCGCCTGGCCCTTCTGGTACCACTTCAGCGCCTGCTCGGCGTCGCCCAGCCCCAGGTGGGCTGATCCGATGTCCAGGTAGGCGACGAAGAAGTCTTCACCGAGCTCGATGATCTTTTCCCCCTGCGCGATCGCGGCCGTATAGTCGCCGGCATACAGCAGGAAGCGCGCGAGCCATCGTCCATACCCGGGATCGAGCGGATCCAGGGTCAGCGCGCGTCTGATCTCCGCGATCGCCTCACCCAGCTGTCCGACCGCCGGCAGCACACTGCCGAACGCCCAGTGCGCCTCAGCGTAGTTCGGCGCGAGCGTCACGGCGCGACGGAGCTGCTGCTCGGCGCCGCCGAAATCCCATTCGTACCAGCCGAGGACCTTGCCGAGCGACGTGATGGCTTCGGCCAGCTCCGAATCGTGCTGCAGCGCGCGCGTGGACGCCGTCTTCGCCCGCGGGTAGGCGTCGTCGGGAGCGATCCAGTCGTCGGCCAGGCGACACCAGCAGTCTGCCATGCCCGCGTACGCGCGGGCGTACCCCGGTTCGAGCAGCAGCACGCGCTGGAACAGGTCGAGGCTCTTCCGGAGGCTCGTCTCGCTGAAGCGGTGGTAGAAGAAGCGGGCCTTCAGGTACAGGTTGTAGGCCTCGAGGCTCTTCGTCGGAACGACGAGCTGCTCGGTGTCGCTCCCGAGCCGGAGCTTCAGGGCGTCGACGATCGCGCGGGAGATCTCGTCCTGGATGGCGAACACATCCTCGAGCTGCCGATCGTACGTCTCCGACCAGAGCTGGTAGCCGCGATCGACGCTGACGAGCTGCGCGCTGATGCGGATGCGATTGCCGATCTTGCGGACGCTGCCGTCGAGAATCGAGGTGACGCCGAGCCGCTCGCCCACGTCGCGGATGTCCACCTGTTTTCCCTTGAAGGCGAAACTGGAGCTGCGCGACGAGACCTGCAGGCCCGGCACCTTGGCAAGGGCGTTGATGATCTCCTCGGTCATCCCGTCGGCGAAATACTCGTTCTCGGGATCCGCGCTCATGTTGGCGAGCGGCAGCACGGCGATCGACTTTTCGGCCGTTGCGCGGTGTCCCTCCGGCGGTGTCCGCTGGCCGGCCTCGCGGGTGAGCTGGCGCAGCGCCTCGGCGAACTCCGCGGCCGACGGATAGCGGTCGGCCGGCGAGCGCGCCATCGCACGCGCGACGACGGCGTCCACCGCCGCCGGGAGGTCACGGGTCGCGCGCAGACTCGGTGCCGGAGACATGAAGCGCTTTGCGATGATGGCCTGCGGTGTCGGTCCGGTGAACGGCGGCTCCCCCGACAGCATCTCGTAGAACACGCAGCCGAGGCTGTAGATGTCACTGCGCCCGTCGATGGTGGTTTCGCCGCCCGCCTGCTCCGGGCTCATGTAGGAGGGGGTGCCGATCGCGATCCCCGTTCTCGTCATGGACGCGCCGGCGCTCAGCGCCTTGGCGATGCCGAAATCGGCGACGACCGCGTTGCCGTCGTGAAACAGGATGTTCTCGGGCTTGATGTCGCGGTGCACGACGCTGCGCCGATGCGCATAATCCAGCGCCGACGCGACCTCGCGCGTGATCCTGACCGCCTCGTCGAGCGAGAGTTGTCGTTCGCGCTGGAGCCGCTCGCGCAGCGACCGCCCCTCCATACTGGGCATCACGTAAAAGAGCAGCCCGTCGACTTCGCCGGAGTCGTACACCGTCAGGATGTGCGGATGCGTGAGGCCCGCGGCGGTCTTCACCTCGCGCAGGAACCGCTCGGCTCCGACTTCGGCGGAGACCTCCGGACGCAGCGCCTTGAGTGCCACGTGCCGGTCGTGCCGCAGATCGCGTGCCAGAAACACCAGCGCCATTCCCCCCTGGCCGAGTTCGCCCTCGAGGGTGTAGAGGCCTGCCAGGTGGCGCGCCAGCCGCTGCTGCAGTGACATGGGAGCGCCGTATTATGCCTCCTTTTCCCGACGGCTGCGGCGGAGGATGCATTCTGTGAAATGATCTCGGCCCATTCAGCGCGAGGAGGGTCCGTGAATCCTGTCGTCCGAAACGTTCTGGCTGTGATCGCCGGCATTGTCCTCGGCAGCATCGTCAACATGTCGATCGTCACGCTGGGCGGCGCGGTCGTCGCGCCTCCGCCCGGCGCGGACCTGACGACCACGGAAGGTTTGAGAGGCTCGATGCACCTCCTCGAGCTGCGGCACTTCGTGTTCCCCTTCCTCGCGCACGCGCTCGGCACGCTGGCCGGCGCCTGGGCGGCCGCCTCGATCGGCGCCAGCGCGCGGCAGACGCTGGCGCTCATCGTCGGCTGTGTCTTCCTTGCGGGCGGCGTCGCCGCGGCGCTGATGCTGCCGGCGCCGCTGTGGTTCGAGGCGCTGGACGTGATCGTGGCGTACCTCCCGATGGCGTGGCTCGGCGCGCGGCTGGCTCCCGTGAGGTCCGCGCCCAGCGCCGTCACGCCCGTGTGACCGCCGGGCGTGGCCGCCGTGTCGCAGCGTCATTGGCGGATCCGGCCGTGACCCACCGGCTCGCCACCCGCGCCGACCTCGCCGCGTTGCGCGAACTGATGGACGCCGCCATATCCGAACTGCAGAAGCCTTATCTGGACACGGATCAGATCGCCTCCAGCCGGGCGATCATGGGGCTCGACACTCAGCTCATCGACGATGGGACCTACTTCGTCGTCGAACTGGACGGGATGCTCGCCGGATGCGGCGGCTGGAGCCGGCGCGCCACCCTCTATGGAGGTGACCAGTCGCCGGGACGCAGCGCGGCTCTGCTCGACCCGGCGGCCGACGCCGCGCGGGTCCGCGCCATGTACACGCATCCGGCGTTTGTGCGCAGGGGCGTGGGCCGGCTCGTGCTCTCGCTCTGCGAGCAGGCGGCGAAAGCCGAGGGCTTCAGGAGGGCTGAACTGATGGCGACGCTGTCTGGTGAGCCGCTCTACCGGGCGTGCGGGTACGAACCCGTGGAGCGCGTGCTCGACGACCGAGGCGGCGCTCCCGTGCCGCTCGTGCGCATGCGGAAGGCGCTGTAGCGGATCGCAGGCGTTCGACGTGGCATGCCGCTGGAGATAAACATCCTATGCTCGCTCCTGCAATGAAGACGTGGCTGCTCACCGCAGTGCTCGCGAGTGTGGGGTGCGCGGCGGCTCCTCGTCCGTCTCCCCCCGTACCCTCGCTGGCCGAGATGCTGCGCGATTCGCCGGCCCCCGACTGGCGCCGCATAGATCCCGAGAACACGATCTACATGGACCTGCCGGGCGGGCGAGTCGTCATCGAGCTAGCACCGCATTATGCGCCGAATCACGCGGCGCACATCCGTGCGCTGGCACGCGCCGGCTTCTTTGCCGACGCGGCTGTCGTCCGTGTGCAGGACAATTACGTCGTACAGTGGGGCCGTCCCGACGACCTGCCCGGGGTGCCGCGGCTTGGCGGCCAGCGGCCGACGATCCCGGCGGAGTTCGCGCGGCCTCGCGCGGGCGTCCCTTTCCAGCGGCTGCCGGATCCGGACTCGTATGCTCCGGAAACCGGTTTTTCCGATGGGTTCCCCGCCGCACGCAATCGCGAGCTGACCTGGTTGACGCATTGTTATGGCATGGTCGGGGCCGGACGCGGCGAGATGCCCGATTCCGGCGGCGGTGGCGAGCTGTATGCGGTCATCGGGCAGGCGCCGCGCCACCTCGATCGAAACGTCACTCTCGTGGGACGCGTGGTGCAGGGCATGGAACGGTTGTCGGTGATGTCGCGCGGTACCGGGCCGCTCGGGTTCTATGAAACGCCCGCCGAGCGGACAGGCATCCGCTCGGTTCGTGTGGCGGCCGACGTGCCGCCGGCGGAGCGGACCGAACTCGAAGCGCTGCGCACCGACAGCGCGACGTTTGCACGCCTGGTGGATTCTCGACGCACCCGCCGCGAATCCTGGTTCGTGGAACCCACCGGGCGCATCAACGTCTGCAATGTGCCGCTGCCGGTTCGCGCCAGCGCGGGCGGCGGCTCCCGGTAGGTTCCGCCGTCTCTGGCATCACGTTCAGGCGAGAAGATCGAACCGGTCGAGATTCATCACCTTGTCCCACGCGGCGACGAACTCCCGCACGAACCTCTCCCCGCCATCCTGCGACGCGTAGACCTCCGCGATGGCGCGGAGCTGCGCGTGTGCGCCGAACACGAGGTCGGCGGCGGTCGCGGTCCACCGGACCGTGCCGCTGGCGCGGTCGACCCCCTCGTAAACGTGCTCGCCGGCCCCGGACCGTCGCCACTCCGTCCGCATGTCGAGCAGGTTGACGAAGAAGTCGTTCGTGAGCACGCCCGGGCGGTCGGTGAGCACGCCGTGCCGCGACTGGTTCACGTTCGCGTCGAGCGCGCGCATCCCTCCGACGAGCGCGGTCATCTCCGGCGCGGTCAGCCGCAGGATGAACGCGCGGTCGAGCAGCAGCATCTCGGGGGAGAGCGCTTCTCCGGCCTGCACGTAGTTGCGGAACCCGTCGGCGGTCGGCTCGAGCGGCGCGAACGACTCGGCGTCGGTCTGCTCCTGCGACGCATCCGTTCGCCCCGGTGTGAAAGGCACCGTGACGTCGTACCCCGCGTCCCTTGCCGCCTGCTCCACGGCCGCACAGCCGCCGAGCACGATCAGGTCCGCGAGCGACACGCGCTTCCTGCCCGCCTGTGAGCCGTTGAACTCCTGCTGGATCCTCTCGAGCGCCGCGAGCGCCTTGTCGAGTTCGGCCGGCTCGTTCACCGCCCACTGCCGCTGCGGCGCCAGACGGATGCGTGCGCCGTTCGCACCCCCGCGCTTGTCAGTGCCACGGAAGCTGGCGGCGGCGCCCCATGCGGTCAACACGAGGCGCGAGAGCGAAAGACCCGACGCGAGGAGCTTCTGCTTCAGCGCCGCGATGTCGGCGTCGCCGATCAGCTCGTGATCGACGGGCGGCACCGGGTCCTGCCACAACTGCGGTTCCGGCACCCAGGGCCCCAGGTAGCGGGAGGCCGGACCCATGTCACGATGCAGCAGCTTGTACCACGCCTTCGCGAAGGCGTCCGCCAGCAGGTCGGGATTCTCGTAGAACCGCTTCGTGATCGGCCCGTATACCGGATCCAGCTTCAGTGCGAGGTCCGTCGTCAGCATCATCGGCGCGTGGCGCCTGGACGCATCGTGCGCGTCGGGGACGGTGCCCTGGGCTTCGGGGTTCTTCGGCCTCCACTGGAACGCTCCGGCGGGGCTCTTCGTCAGCTCCCACTCGTATTCGTACAGGTTCTTCAGGAAGCTGTGGCCCCACTTCGTGGGCGTGTTCGACCAGGCTCCCTCGAGGCCACTGGTGATCGTGTCGTTCCCTTTGCCGCTGCCGAACGTGTTCTTCCAGCCGAGGCCCTGCTGCTCGAGCGGAGCGGCCTCCGGCTCGGGGCCGACGTTGCCTTCCGCGGGCGCCGCCCCGTGCGTCTTGCCGAAGGAGTGCCCGCCCACGATCAACGCGACGGTCTCCTCGTCGTTCATCGCCATGCGCGCGAAGGTCTCGCGGATGTCGCGTGCGGCAGCGAGCGGATCGGGCTTGCCGCTCGGGCCTTCAGGGTTGACGTAGATCAGGCCCATCTGGACCGCCCCGAACGGTTTGGACAGCTGCCGATCGCCGCTGTAGCGCTGATCGCCCAGCCACGTGTCCTCCGGCCCCCAGAAAATCTCCTCCGGCTCCCAGATGTCGGGGCGTCCGAACCCGAAGCCGAACGTCTTGAACCCCATTGACTCCAGCGCCACGTTGCCGGTGAAGACCAGCAGGTCAGCCCAGGAGATCTTCTGCCCGTACTTCTGCTTGATCGGCCACAGCAGGCGCCGCGCCTTGTCGAGGTTCGCGTTGTCGGGCCAGCTGTTCAGCGGCGCGAAGCGCTGCGCCCCCGTGCCGCCGCCGCCGCGCCCGTCGGCGATGCGGTACGTGCCGGCCGCATGCCACGACATCCGGATGAAAAGGCCGCCGTAGTGGCCGTAGTCGGCGGGCCACCAGTCCTGCGAGGACGTCATCAGCTCGACGAGGTCCCGCTTCAGCGCTTCGACGTCGAGCCGTTTGAATTCTTCGCGGTAATCGAACCCCTCCCCCAGGGGGTTGGAGAGGACCGAGTGCTGGTGCAGCACCGACAGGTCGAGTTGATTCGGCCACCAGTCCTTGTTCGTCCGCGGCCTGGTGGTCTTCGGCGTCGGCGCGGGAATCGCGGGGTTCTCGCTCTCGCTGACGCTTGCCGTTCTCTCCTTGTCGTGGGTGGGGATCGGATCGTTCTCAGTCACGTGTGGCTGTCTCCTTGCTCGCGCTGTTCGCCGCCGGCGATGCCGGTGCGGCCACATCCGCGCGATCGCCGCGCCTGGCCGCCCTCGCAGAGCGCCCGTCCCATGTTGGTCCAGCGACGGGTCGCCCGTCTACGGGGGGTGCGCGATTCCAGCGGTTTTCCGTCGGCGGCGCGCGACCGCCTGGCGGACCCCGGCTGCGCGTCAGTCGTTCGCGAGTTTTTTCATCAGGATCGGCAGGAACTCGCGGATGCGGCGGTCCCAGTAATCCCAGGTGTGGCCGCCTGCGACTTCATGGTACTCGTAGGCGGCGCCGCTCCTGTGCAGCGCGGCCACCACGTCGCGGTTGCCGGCGATCAGCGAGTTGTCGGACGTGCCGCAATCGACGTAGAGGTACGGCGCGCCGGCCGCCTTCGTCGCCGACGCGAGCAGCACGAGATCGTTCTCCTTGCGCGTCTCGCTGCCGGCGGCGCCGAAGATCCGGCCGAGGCGCTGCGCCTCCCCGGCCGCGATCAGCCGCTCGAGCTCTCCCTCGCGCGTCACGTTGAAGGCGCCGCTGAAGCTGCCCGCGACGGCGAAGGCCCCCGGACGCTTCAACGCCATCTTCAGCGCGCCGTACCCGCCCATCGACAGCCCCGCCACGGCGCGGCCGTACCGCGAGTTCAGCGTGCGGTACTTGCTGACGACGTCCGCCTGGAGGTCCGTCAGGATGTAGGTCTCGTACTGCCCCTCGGCGGAATTCGTATACCAGCCGTTCTCGCCATCCGGCATGACGATGATGAGCGGCAGCGATCGGCTGTACTCGGCGAGATTCGTCCTCGTCGTCCAGTCGGTGTAGTTGCCGGTGAGCCCGTGCAGCAGATAGAGGACCGGGTAGCGGCGCTGCGAAGCGGCGTAGCCGTCCGGAAGAAGCACGCGGTACCGCATCGCGCGCTGCATGGCCGCGCTCTGAACGGTTTCCTCGCGCAGCCGCACCTCCTGCGCCGCAACGCCCGCGGAACCGGCGGCCAGGGTGAAGGCAAGAATGAACAGTAGTGTCATCGGGTCTCCGAGCCGCGCGCCACCGGACCTGTTCCGCCGAAGCGCAGCCGGCTGTTCGCACGGCTGCGCGAAGGCGGATAGGATTATAGAGATATGGCCTCGTGGCAGGAATTCAGCGGCCTGAACCGTGGGTACGTGCTCGAGTTGTACGAGCGGTACCGGCGCGATCCGGCCTCCGTGGACGCCGAGACGCGGGCGCTGTTCGAGCAGTGGACGCCCCCCGCGGACGAGACGGGGGAGACCGCCGTCGCGCCGTCCGGCATTCCGCTGCAGCGGATCGTCGGCGCCGTGAACCTGGCGCAGTCGATCCGCCGCTACGGCCACCTCGCAGCACGTATCGACCCGCTCGGCACGCCGCCGCCCGGCGATCCGTCGCTGCTGCCCGAGACGCACGGCGTGACGAACGACGACCTGCGGGCGCTGCCCGCGTCGCTGATCTCGTCGGCGCTCTGCGAGAACGCGGGCAACATGCTCGAGGTCGTCGAGGCGTTCAGGCGCGTCTACTGCTCGACGAGCGGGTACGACTTCGCGCACGTCTTCGTGCCCGAAGAACGCCGGTGGCTGCGGCAGGCGGTCGAGTGCAGCCGCTACCGCTCGCCGGCCGACCCGATCAACCCCATCGCGCTCCTCGAGCGGCTGACGCAGGTCGAGGCGTTCGAGCGATTCCTCCATCGCACCTTCCCCGGCAAGACGCGCTTCTCGATCGAGGGGCTCGACATGCTGGTGCCGGTGCTCGACGAGATCATCGGCGACTCGGCGGAGTTCGGCGTGCGGCACATCCTCGTCGGGATGGCCCATCGCGGGCGCCTGAACGTGATGGCGCACGTGCTCAACAAGCCGTACGCGCAGATCCTCGCCGAGTTCAAGGACCCGCTGCTCGGCGATTTCCAGGAAGACATGTCGTGGACCGGCGACGTGAAGTACCACGCCGGTGCCCGCCGTTCGCTCCGCGGCGGCGCCGAGATCGACGTCGTCGTGTCGATGCCGCCGAACCCGAGCCACCTGGAGGCGGTGGATCCCGTCGTGCTCGGGATGGCGCGCGCCGCGGGGACGATCGTCGACCGCGGCGGACCCGCAGCGTTCGATCCGAGCTTCAGCCTGCCGATCCTGATCCACGGCGACGCGGCGTTCCCCGGGCAGGGGGTCGTCGCCGAGACGCTGAACCTGTCGCGCCTCGCCGGCTACAACACCGGCGGCACGATCCACATCATCGTGAACAACCAGCTCGGGTTCACGACCGGGTCCGAGGACGCCTACAGCACATCGTACGCGAGCGGCCTGGCGCGCGGCTTCAAGATCCCGATCGTGCACGTCAATGCCGACGATCCCGAGGCGTGCGTCGAGGCGGCACGGCTGGCGATCGCGTACCGCAAGCAGTTCCAGCGCGACTTCCTCATCGACCTGATCGGCTACCGCCGGCACGGCCACAACGAAGGGGACGAACCGGCCTTCACGCAGCCGCTGATGTACCGGAAGATCGCCGCGCATCCCACGGTGCGCGAGATCTGGGCGACGACGCTCGTCGAACGTGGCGAAATCGACGCCGCGCGGCCCGACGAGCTCGTGCGCACGCACATGGCGACGCTGCAGCGGACGATGGATTCGCTGAAGCCGGAGCAGGACCTGGTGGAACCGCAGCCGGTGCAGCCGCCGGCGGGGGCGGCGACGAACGCCGACACCGCCGTGCCGCTCGAGCGGCTGCGCGAGCTGAACGCGTCGCTGGTGCGCCTGCCCGACGGGTTCACCGTGCATCGGAAGCTCGAGCGCGTTCGTGAGAAGCGCCCGGCGATGCTCGAGCGGGAAGACGAGCGGACGGTCGACTGGGCGGCCGCCGAGGAACTGGCTCTGGCCTCCCTCCTGGCGGACGGCGTCGCCGTGCGGCTGACGGGGGAGGACGTCGAACGCGGCACCTTCAGCCACCGGCACGCCGTCTTCCACGACGTGAACACCGGCGCCACGCACACGCCGCTGCAGGCGATCCCGCAGGCGCGCGCCGCATTCGAGATCCACAACAGTCCGCTCACCGAGAACGCGCTGATCGGCTTCGAGTTCGGCTACAACATCCAGGAGCCGGCGCGGCTCGTGATCTGGGAGGCGCAGTACGGCGACTTCATCAACGGCGCGCAGGTGATGATCGACGAGTTCCTCGTGTCGGCGCGCGGGAAGTGGGGGCTGCGGCCCTCGCTCGTGCTGCTGCTGCCGCACGGACACGAGGGGCAGGGGCCCGACCACGCCAGCGCGCGTCCCGAGCGCTTCCTGCAGCTCGCCGCCGACATCAACATGCGCATCGCGAACTGCACGACCGCGGCGCAGTACTTCCACCTGCTGCGGCGCCAGGCGGCGCTGCTCGAGGTGGATCCGCTCCCGCTGATCGTGCTGACACCCAAGAGCCTGCTGCGGCATCCGCTGGTTGCGTCGACGCCGCGCGAGCTGGCGGAAGGGCGGTTCCGGATGGTCATCCCCGACCCGGAGGCGCAGGATCGCGCCCGCGAGATCCGCCGCGTGCTGCTCTGCTCGGGCAAGGTCTACACCGACCTCATGGCGAGCGAGCACCGCGCGAAGCGCCCGGACGTCGCCATCTGCCGGGTCGAGCAGTTGTACCCGGTGCCGATGCGCGACCTCTACTCGATGCTCGAGCGGTACGCGGAGGCCGACGAGATCGTCTGGGTGCAGGAAGAGCCGGAGAACATGGGTGCGTGGGAGTTCATCCGCCCGCACCTCAACGACGTCGCCGGTGGGCGCACGGTGCGCCGCGTCGCGCGGCCTCGCAGCGCGAGCCCGGCCGAAGGATCCGCCGCGCGCCACGCCTCGCAGCAGCAGTTGCTGATCGACAAGGCGTTCGGCATGACTGCGGGGTCCGGCGGGGGCACGGCGAAGAAAGCGAAGCAGGACGCCGCCCTCACCAGCTCGAAGGGCTGACCCGGGGGCGGTTGCTGATTGGCTGATTCGCCATTCGAGACCTTATTGATATGGCTGTAGAGATCGTCGTTCCCGAAGTCGGCGAGTCGATCGTCGACGCCCGTGTGGCGAAGTGGCTCAAGAGCGAAGGCGACGCCGTCGCCGCCGGCGACGCGCTCGTCGAGCTCGAGACCGACAAGATCGACCTGGAGGTGTCGGCCACCCATGCCGGCGTGCTCGCGCGGATCGATCACCGCGACGGCGCCGACGTGAAGGTCGGCGACGTGCTCGGCGTGATCGAAGAAGGCGATGGCGCTGGCGCTGAGGGTGCTCGAACTGGCGCTGAGGGTGCTCGCGCTGACGCTGGGGGGGCTCGCGCTGGCGCTGGGGGTGCTCGCGCTGACGCTGAGAGTGCTCGTGCTGACGCTGAGAGTGCTCGCGCTCGCGCTGGGGGTGCTCGCGCTGACGCTGGGGGTGGCGCTTCCGCTGACGGCTTGCCCCGCCGTAGCGCCGAAGGCGCGGAGGCGGGGGCTCGGGTTGAGAAGACGCGCGCCACGCCCACGGCGCGGAAGGTCGCGCAGAAGAACGAAGTCGATCTGAAGGCGGTGAAAGGGACGGGGGATGCCGGCCGCGTGATGCGGCGGGATGTCGAGGCCGCCTCCGCTCCCGGCGAGACGGCAGGCCCGTCGGCGCCCAGGGCGGCTTCTGCGGAGGCCGGTAGGGGCCGGCTTCAGCCGGCCCGGCCCGAGCGGCGCCCGGGCGACCGCACCGAGGAACGCGTCCGCATGTCGAAGCGCCGCGCGACGATCGCGAAACGCCTCATCGAGGCGCAGAGCACCGCCGCGATGCTCACCACGTTCAACGAGGTGGACATGTCGGCCGTGCAGGCGATGCGCCAGCGGCACAAGGAGGCCTTCAAGGAGCGCCACGGCTTCAACCTCGGGATGACCGCGTTCTTCGTCAAGGCCGTCATCGGCGCGCTCCGCGCCTTCCCCAGGATCAACGCCGAGATCCAGGGGGACGAGATGGTGCTGAAGCACTACTACGACATCGGCATCGCCGTCGGCGCGAGCGAAGGGCTCGTCGTGCCGGTGCTGCGCGACGCCGACCAGATGTCGTTCGCCGAGATCGAGGGGCAGGTGCGCGACTTCGCCCGCCGCGCCGAAGACGGCACGCTCTCGCTGGCCGACCTGAAGGGGGGCACCTTCACGATCACCAACGGCGGCGTGTTCGGCTCGCTCCTCAGCACGCCGATCCTCAATCCGCCGCAGGTGGGCATCCTCGGGCTGCACGCCATCAAGGAGCGCCCCGTCGCCGTCGACGGGCAGGTCGTGCTTCGCCCGATGATGTACACCGCGCTCACCTACGATCACCGCATCGTCGACGGCGCGGAAGCCGTGCGCTTCCTCGTGCGGATCAAGGAGCTGATCGAGGATCCCGGCGCGCTGCTGCTGGAATGATCTCAGGCTTCGCTGGGGGTGCTTGAACTGACGCTGAGGGTGCTTGCGCTGCGCTGAGGGTGCTTGAACGGACGCCGAGGGTGCTTGAACTGACGCTGAGGGTGCGCTGGGGACAGCGATTCCATGGCTATGAACGAGATCGAACGGATCGTCGATCAGCTCGAGCGCGAACACGCGGGTGAACCGTGGCACGGGTCTTCGCTGCGCGCCATCCTCGACGGCGTGACGCACGAGGAGGCTGCCGCACGCCCGCTCGGCGCGGCCCACACCATCTGGGAGCTCGTGCTGCACATCACCGCCTGGAAGAACGAAGCGCGCAGCAGGCTCGAGGGAGCGCCGGCGGGCGAGCCGCGCGAGGGCGACTGGCCGCCGCCCGGCGCCGCAACATCGGAACGCTGGGCGGAGGCGCTTCACGACCTCGAGACGGCGCACCGCCTGCTGGTCTCCGCCGTTCGTGCATTCCCCGAGCAGAACCTCCACGTACCGACGAACGATCCCCGCCACGAGGGCCCCGCGACGACGAACTACGAACTGCTGATGGGCATCGTCCAGCACGACGTCTACCACTCGGGGCAGATCGCCCTGCTGCGCAAGGCGGCGGCGCTTCGCTGAGGGGGCTTGCGCTGACGCAGAGGGTGCTCCGGCTTCGCTGAGGGC